>Ga0308158_10000141_pt1 | contig 158329 bp, 146 predicted proteins | sample PhyBR2_FD_201038 | JGI IMG/M metagenome (GOLD analysis project Ga0308158, IMG submission 201038) | Phyllosphere microbial communities from UC Gill Tract Community Farm, Albany, California, United States - DLSLB.R2 | ecosystem: Host-associated > Plants > Phyllosphere > Unclassified | place... | reverse complement strand
TGTCGAGCAGGACTTCATCGCGGTCGACCTTGACGACGGTACCTTCGACGAGATCTCCGTCGTTGAAGTACTTGATGGTGGCGTCGACAGCTGCGAGGAAGTCCTCAGCGGTACCGATGTCGTTAATCGCGACTACGGGGGTACCGGGCTTCTCGGTGGAGGTGATGGTCATGTAGTAGGGGCTCCGTTGTGGATAGTTAGTCGGTCAGGCAAACCGGCGCGCCCGCGTTATGGAACGCAGGCGCGATTCTCGGTGAATCCGATGGATTCCCCGGGTCATCCTGATTTGTGGATTGCTTTTCAATGCAGTCCTCAGAGGACCGCAAGCGCGTGCACGTGGTACACGCCCGTTTATTCTAGTCGCTGCCGGCAATTGGGGTCAAAGCGGCAGCGGAGAAGGAACGTGCAGCCGGCACGCGGTATCAGAAGTGGGTCAGGCAGTGCGTGGCCCGTTCCACAGCGAACATCTGCCGTGCCCTGAAGGCGGCGCCTTTGGCGCGTTCGGAAATCTTCCCCGCAGCCGCCAGCGTCACCGGGCAGACGCCGCCGAGGTAGATCGAGGACAGCGCGGAGACATCCATGGCCAGGTCCGGCTGCTCCCCTGCATCGACACGTTCGACGGCGGCCTGGCCGCCGTCGACTTCGAGCGCGAACGTTCCTGCCGTGAAGCCCAACGGGTCCCCCACCTCCAGGACGAGCCTTCCATCCGAGGGGTAGTGCCGGGCCGCCAGGGCCCCGCGGACGTCCAGGATCCGCAGCCAGAGCATGTCCCGGGGCTCGGACGCTTCAACGCAGCGGGAGTCCTCGAGCGCCCATGGCAGCGGATCATCGACCATCGCTTCTTCCCACGTGACGTTCTCGACCAGGTCGATGGCCCCAAGGTACTGCCAGAGCTCCAGGTAGGCGTGGTCGGTTGCTGCCACCAGGTCCACCACTTCCATGGTGTACGGCCGGGCGTCCCACCCGGCGAACTTGTAGGAGATGTAGCCATCCACCGCGCCGTCGGGTCCGTAGTGCAGCGCAACTTTGACCTTGGGGTCCTCGTCCTCGGCCCGGCTGATGGATCCGGACGCGAGCTGGCGGTAGAACTCGTGCCGCCCGATCGAACCGGGAGTGAGGCCGTGCAGCTGCTCGAAGACCTTCGGCGCCAGGTCGAGGAGCACCTTGGGATCGGCCACCTCCACCCGGCCCGTGGCATGGTGGTTGAGGACAAAACGCCGGCTGGTGTCGACCTTGATGGACTGTTCCCGGGTGGCCACCCCGAACCCGAACCTGCTGTAAATCGAGGCCTCCGACGCGGTTAATGCCGCCATCGCCAGCCCCTCCCGGCGGGCCAGGTCCAGCTCCTCTGCCATCATCCGGCGCAGCAGTCCCCTCCGCCGGTGTGACGTCCGGACCGTCACGGCGGTGACCAGGCGGGTGTCGAGCATCCGGCCGAAGCCGATGTTCAGTGTCTTGGTGAAGGTACCGAAGGTTGCCACCGGGACGTTGGCTCCCAGGGCGTGGTCGGCCACCGGCCCTGCCTGGTAGGCGCCGGTCATCACCCGCCCGTCGGCGCGCTGCATCCCGATGCCCCGGTCCACCCGTTCGTCGCTGCGGCGTGCGTCATGGAACCCGAAGGCAACGGCCCGCATCCAGTCGACGGTCTGCGGGTAGGCAGGATCTTCCTTGGCAGCCGGCTTGAAGCGCCGGATTTCATAGTTTCCGCTCAGATCACCCATTTACCCGAGCCTAGTTATGAATCCGGCGCCTGACCAGCACAAACATTCCTGCTGGTGACGTGCCGCGGACGCCTAGTGTCCGGCGTCGTACCAGCTGGGCCCGACGCCGATCTGGACTTCCAGCGGCACGCTGAGGTCTGCGGCGGCACCCATCTGCTCGGTGACAAGCTTCTCAACGGCGGCGCGTTCGCCCGCGGCGACTTCGAGGACCAGTTCGTCATGGACCTGGAGCAGCATCCGGGATTTCAGGCCCTGGGCCTGGAGTTCAGCGTGGACACCCAGCATGGCGCGCTTGATGATGTCCGCTGCGGAGCCCTGGATGGGGCTGTTGAGTGCGATGCGCTCGGCATTCTCGCGCAGCTGGCGGTCCGTGCTGGTGAGGTCCGGCAGGTAGCGGCGGCGGCCCTCGATGGTGGCCGTGTAGCCATCCACCCGGGCCTGGTCCACCACGCCCCGGAGGTAGTCGCGGACAGCGCCGAAGCGGTCGAAGTAGTCCTTCATGAGGGTGCGGGCTTCGTCGACGGAAATCTCGAGCTGCTTGGACAGGCCGAAGGACGTCAGGCCGTAGGCAAGGCCGTAGGACATGGCCTTGACCTTGGAGCGCATGGCGCTGGTGACCTGGTCCGTGGGGACGTGGAAGATGTTGGAGCCGACGAACCGGTGCAGGTCCTCGCCGTCCCTGTACGCCTGGATCAGGCCTTCGTCGCCGGAGAGGTGTGCCATGATGCGCATCTCGATTTGCGAGTAGTCCGCGGAGAGCAGGCACTCGTACCCGTCGCTGACCACGAAGATGCCGCGCACGCGCCGGCCCTCCTCGCTGCGGATGGGGATGTTCTGCAGGTTGGGGTTGTTGGACGAGATCCGGCCGGTTGCCGCGACGTTCTGGGCGTAGGTGGTGTGGATCCGGCCGTCTTCCGCCACGGACTTCTTCAGCGACTCGATCATCTGCCGCAGCTTGGCGGCCTCCCGGTGCGCCATGAGCTGCACCAGGAACTCGTGCCCGGTCTTCTCCAGCAGGTTCTTCAGGGACGCGGCGTCGGTGGTGTAGCCGGACTTGATCTTCTTGGTCTTGGGGAGCTGCAGTTCCTCGAACAGGACGGTTTGCAGCTGCTTGGGCGAGCCCAGGTTGACCTCGTGGCCGATCGCGGCGAATGCCTGTTCCTGGGCCTGGTCGATGACCCGCGCAAGGTCGGCAAGCTGGTCGTCCATCTTGTCCATGTCAATCGCAATGCCGGCGAGTTCCATGTCCGCCAGCACGCGGCTGACAGGCAGCTCGAGGGTGGACAGCAGTTCCTCAGCCCGGCGGTCCTTGAGTTCGTCCTCGAAGTAGCGGCTCAGGGCCAGCACCACGGCGCCGGCCTGGACCAGGGCGTCGGCGGCGGCGGTGTCATCGCCGTCGAAGGACAGCTCCAGCTGCCCCGCCTTGGCCGTGGCTGCGGGGATGCCCACGTTGAGGTGGTGCTGGGCGAGTTCGGCGAGTTCGTAGGTGCGCCGGTCCGGCTGGATGAGGTAGCCGGAGATGGAGGTGTCGTCCACAACGCCCTCCAGTTCCAGACCGCGGGCCGTGAGCGCTTTGAGCGCGGCCTTGAAGCCGTGCATCACCTTGGGTGCTTCAGGATCGCGCAGCCACGCGGCCAGCACGTTCTCGGTCTCCGCGTCCTGGCCGGAGAGCTCCACATAGACTGCGGCGTCGCCGCGGACGATGGCCAGTGCGTCGGCGTCCTCACCGATCCGGCCGGGGACGAGGTCGACGGCGAGGGCGGACCGCTGCCCGGCGCCGGCAGCCAGGAAGGCGGCCAGCCCGGCGGCGTTGGCGGGGGTGCTGTACTCCGGGGTTTCGATGCTTTCCCGTTCAGCGGCCGGGGTGTCGGCGTCACCATACAGGGCGAACAGCCGGCCCCGGATGGCCTTGAACTCAAGCTCGTCGAAGAGGTCCTCGATGGCAGCCTGGTCCGGGCGCGGCTGGTAGAGGTCATCCAGCGTGACGGGGAGGTCGAGGTCGGTGTGGAGCTGGTTCAGCCGGCGGTTGCGCTTGACGGCGTCCACGTTCTCCCGCAGGGCGTCGCCCACCTTGCCGCCGATGGAATCGAGGTGCTCCAGGACGCCCTCGAGGCCGCCGTAAAGGTTGATCCATTTGGCCGCCGTCTTGGGTCCGACGCCGGGTACGCCGGGAAGGTTGTCCGCCGTCTCCCCCACCAGTGCGGCGAGGTCGGAGTAGCGGGACGGGCTGACGAAGTACTTTGCCTCGATGGCGGCGGCATCCATCCGCGGGATGTCGCTGACACCCTTGCGCGGATACAGCACGAAGACGTTGTCCGTGATCAGCTGGAAGGCGTCCCGGTCTCCGGAGACAAGCAAAACCTCGAAGCCGGCCTTCTCGCCCATCGCGGCGAGGGTGGCAAGGATGTCATCGGCCTCGTAGCCGGGCATCTTGATGGTCTTGATGCCCCAGGCCTCCATAACCTTGCCGATTAGGTCGATCTGGCCGCTCATTTCGCGGGGGGTTTCGTTCCGGCCGCCCTTGTACTCGCTGTACTCGGTCTTGCGGTGGGTGGATTCGTCAGAGACGTCGAACGCCACAGCGATGTGGGTGGGCTGCTGTTCCTTGATGAGGTTGATCAGCATGGAGGTGAAGCCATGGATGGCGTTGGTGTGCTGGCCGTTGGAGGTGGAGAACTTGTCCGCCGGCAGGGCGAAGAACGCCCGGAATGCCATCGAGTGGCCGTCCAGGACCAGCAGCCGGGGCTGGTCGGTGATGGGAATGACCGGCGCTTCAGTAGCTGAAACAGACCCACCGGCGGCGGGGGCGGCGGCCTTTGCGGCAGGCCTGCGGGCGGGGGACGAAGGCTGCGCGGCAGCACCCTCGTCGATGGCCTGGGACGGGAACGGGGCCGGTTTGGTTGTTTCACTCACAGGTGCCAGCCTAGTTGCCATGACAGACAATTTCACGCCGGGCGCTTTCGCCGAAGAGCTGGCAGCCGCCGGGATTCCCGGCCATATGCATGACTGGCTGGGCGCGTTCGGTGTCGGCGCACTGGTGGTCAAGATGGGAATCCATTTCCTGGAAATGAGCCCGGAACGCACCGTCGCCACCATGCCGGTTGAGGGCAATACGCAGGTGGCGGGGATCCTCCATGGCGGCGCGCACGTGGTGCTGGCGGAAACCCTTGGCTCGTTCGCCGCAGGCATGCATGCAGGACCGGGGCGCCACGCCGTCGGCATAGAGGTCAACGCCACACATCACCGGTCCATCGCCGAGGGCCTGGTGACGGGTACCTGCACGGCGATCCACCTGGGCAGGACCCTGGCTACCCACGAGATCGTCATGACGGATGCCCGGGGGCGGCGCCTGTCGACCGCCCGGATCACCAACATGCTCCGCGACAACGCCGGCTGAGGCGGGCGCGTCAGGACTGCGGATCCTCCCCGGGTCGCAGCAGGTAGCGCAGTTCGACGATGCCCCGGCCCAGCGTGCGGGAAGCAGCCAGTTCCAGCGGCGGGGTGGGGCCCTTCATCGGCAGCAGCCGTTTCCCCTCACCCAGCACCACGGGGATGACCGAGAGGATGATCTCGTCCAAAAGGCCTGCATCGGCGAACTGGGCCGCAAGGTTGCCGCCGCCCACCACCCAGACGTTGAGGCCTCCCGCGGCCTGCCGGAAGTCTGCGATGAACTCCCTCACGTCGCCGCGGATGAACGTGATGTCAGCGCCGTCCGGCGCACGGTGTTCGTGGTGCGTGAAGACGTAACAGGCCGTGCCGGAATACGGCCACCTGCCGGGCTCGTGGTCCATCAGCCAGGCGTAGGTTTCCCCGCCCATGACGATGCAGCCCACCGCGGCCATGAAGTCGTTGTAGCTGTCAGCTCCGCCCTCGAAGCCGTCGAACTGCAGCAGCCAGCCGAGGTCGTCCGTGGGCGTGGCGATGAAGCCGTCAAGGGATGCGGCCACAAAGTACTGGATGCGCTGCATGGCCCCAGCCTAGCCGGTGGGCGCGGCTACTTGGAGAAGTACGGGATGATCAGGTACAGCCCGACGAGGACGGCCAGGCCGCACAGCCCAAAGCATACGTACGCCACAGAGCGCTTTACTCCGGGGGACGCCTGCTGGGCGTCAGCGGCGATGGCGGTGAACCGGACCCCGAGCGAATAGAGCGTCACCACGATCGCCGCGGATACGAGGGTGGCGCCTGCAACGGTCAGGAGTTCCAACCACTTCATCGCTGATTCTCCTTGGGGTTGTTGGCCTTGGCGTCGGCCTGCGCTTTGGCTTTTGCTTCAGCCCGGGCGCGCGCCAGGGCCTTCTTCTTGGCGAACCGGACAGCCTGGCCGGCTTCCTCGACCTCCACGGCGTTCTGGTGGCTGACGGAGGACTTGCGTGAGTAGAAGAACATGAACAGCACCGCCCCGGTGCCGGCGATGGCGGCGATAAGGACACCCACGACGCCGGTCTGCACCACCAGGGCGGTCAGGGCGCCGACGATGCCGGCGGCCGGAAGGGTGAAGAGCCATCCCAGCGCGATCTTTCCCACCATGTTCCAGCGGACGGTGGTGCCGCGGCGTCCCATGCCGGAGCCGATGACGGAGCCGGAAGCAACCTGCGTGGTGGAGAGGGCAAAGCCAAGGTGGGAGGAGGCGAGGATGGCGGACGCGGTGCTGGTCTCCGCGGCGAAGCCCTGGGCCGGCTTAACCTCGGTCAGGCCCGAACCCATGGTGCGGATGATGCGCCAGCCGCCGGCGTAGGTTCCGATGGCGATGGCCAGGGCGCAGGCGGTAATTACCCAAAGCTGGGGACCGGAGCCGGGCGCCTGGCTCCCGGCAGCGATCAGGACCAGGGTGATGATGCCCATGGTCTTTTGGGCGTCGTTGGTTCCGTGGGCCAGGGCCACCAGGCTGGAGGTGAAGATCTGGCCGGTACGGAAGCCACCGCGCTTCTGGGTGAGCTTGGTGCCTGTCTCGGGATCGTGGCGTGCCGTGAGGGCGTAGGCCAGGCGGGTGCAGACATAGGCGGCGAGGCCTGCAATCAGGGGGGCGAAGACCGCCGGAAGGATGACCTTCTGCAGCAGGCTCTCGAAATTGACCGAGCTGAATCCTGCCCCGACAACCGCCGCGCCGATCAGGCCGCCGAAGAGGGCGTGCGATGAGCTGGACGGCAGGCCCTTCAACCAGGTGATCATGTTCCACAGAACAGCGCCCATCAAGCCGGCAAAGATGATCTGCGGCGTGATCTGCACTCCCCCGGAGCCCTCGCGGATAATGCCGCCGGACACTGTCTTGGCCACTTCGGTGGACAGGAAGGCACCCACCAGGTTCAGGACGGCGGCCAGGGCCACCGCTGTGCGGGGCTTGATGGCACCCGTTGCGATGGGCGTTGCCATGGCGTTCGCGGTGTCGTGGAAGCCGTTCGTGAAGTCGAAAAATAGTGCCAGTCCGATGACCAGCGCCACCATGAAGGTGATATCCACCTGTTGCCCAATCTGCAGAGTCGACGTTCAGCAGTTTCTCGTACCAGGCTGCCTTGGACAGCATAGTTCACCAGCTGTTTGCGTGGAATGACTTGCGGTGTTGGCACAACCGGCGGGAAACCTTATCGATCGTACGCGTCCCCGGCATGAGGTCAAAACACGGGCTGCGCCAGGAAAGAACGGATCCGGTCCAGTTCGGCGGGCGTGATTCCGCGCCGGGGATGGGGCGAGACGGTAAGGATCCGCCGGCCCAGGAACCGTGCCCAGCGCTGCGCTTCCGCCTCGAACGCCAACTGGTCATCCACCCAGGCGACGGCTTCGGGCCTGGTGCTTTCGACGTCGTCCTGGATGGCCCGGAGTTTCCACCAGCCGGTCCCTCCGGCTGCCCCATCCGCGCTCAGGTACGGCCAGCGGCTGCCCTTCAGTCCGACGGCGGGACACAGGTATTGGGGCGCCAGTTCCTCCCAGCTGGTCAGCCAGACACAACGCAGCCCGGGCGTCCGGGCCAGGGTGTTCAGCCCCGCCACGAGTTCGGCGGCGAACGTGACGGGCAACAGCCCGGCGTCGGCCTGCTGCCAGGGGGAACCCCAGTCGGTGGTTCCCTGGGGGCCGAAGGGGCAGACCACGCCGTCGACGTCCAGGTAAAGCGTGCAGCCCACGCCGCAGCCCCGCGGCGGCTTCAGCCCTGGTGGAACTGTGCCGGGCGGGGGCCCGCATCCAGTTCCGGGGCGATCTTCCCCTCAAGGGCCGCCGGGGTGACGTCAGGGAGGACGATGAGGCCGTCCAGCTCACGCCGGGCCCGTTTGTAGGCTGTTCGTTCTCCCGCGCGCCGCCAGCCGCCTGCCCACTGGCCGGCGAACGCCATCAGCGGAAACATCCACCATTTGTCGGACAGGAACTCCATGAAGGACCTCACCCGTTAATCCTCGCAGTCGCGGGCCCCTCCCTCAAGGAGTGGGCCCGGCCTTGACGGACGGGGGCCGGCGCGGGAAAGCAAGTGACGGCCCGGCGGGCGGTCAGGCGGCCGTCCGGCCAGCCCGCCCGCCCGGGGGTCAGGGTGCCGCCGTCGGCTGCGCTGCGTTGACGTTGACCAGCCAGGCGACGCCGAACCGGTCCGTGCACATGCCAAAAACGTCACCCCACGGCGCCTTCTCCATGGGGACGGTCACCGCTCCCCCGTCGCCGCTCAGCTTCTCGTAGTAGCCGCGGAGCTCCACCTCGTTATCGCCGCTGAGCGAGATGGAAATGGAGGACCCCGGGTGGTACTCCATGCTGTTCGGGGTGTCAGCGCCCATGAGCACCAGGCCCTGGGTGGTGGTCAGCATGCCGTGCATGATCTTTTGCGCTTCCGTGGGGTCCTCGCTGGCCTGGAAGTCGGCGAACGTGCTGAGCGTGAGTTCGCCGCCGAAGACGGACTGGTAGAAGTTCATGGCATCGCGGGCGTTGTCACGGAAGCTGATGTAGGGATTGAGGATTGTGGGCATGGCAGGATCTCCTTCACAGGGGCCGGGACTGCTTCGGCCGGGACTCGGCCACTCAACATCCTGCCCCATCCGGAGGCGGGCGGGTAGGGGAAGACTCCCCTGTTCACCCCTCGTTTCAGGGTACGAAACGGTAGCCTGCCCCGGCTTCGGTCAGCAGGTGCCGCGGGTTGCCGGGGTCCTCTTCCAGCTTCCTTCTCAACTGGGCCATGTAGACGCGGAGGTAGTTGACCTCCTTCCGGTAGGACGGCCCCCAGACCTCGGACAGCAACTGCTGCTGCGAGATCAGACGCGACGGGTTCCGGACCAGGATTTCGAGGATGTTCCACTCCGTGGGGGTGAGCCTTACCGGCTGCCCGGCACGCAGGACCTGCCGGGCCACAAGGTCAACGGTGAAACCGGCAGAGCTGACCACGGGGCGGGATTCGGGCTCTGGCACCCTGCGCAGCAGGGCACGCAGCCGTGCCAGCAGTTCATCAAGCCCGAACGGTTTGGTGATGTAGTCGTCGGCGCCGGCGTCCAGCGCGCCCACCTTGTCGGGGGACCCGTGGCGGGCGGACAGGACCAGCACCGGCGCCGCGCTCCAGCGGCGGAGGTTCCGCAGGACTTCGGTCCCGTCCATGTCCGGCAACCCGAGGTCGAGGACCAGCAGATCCGGTGCCTGGCGCGAGGCCGCGGCGAGGGCGGAGGCGCCGTCCACGGCCGTGTCCACGGCGTAGCCGTGCGCTGCGAGCGTGATCCGAAGGGCCTTGAGGAGGTGCGGATCGTCGTCGATGACCAGTACCCGCGCTGCCGGGGGCAGGTTTCCGGTTTTGGTGCCGGCATGGTTGGCGGTCATGGCTGGCCCGCCGCGGTAGTGGGCTCGCCGCCGCCGGGGTACCCGGCCGCCGGGATACCGGCCGCCGGGATACCGGCCGGGATGCCGGTGGAGAGGGGCAGCCGGATCACCATGGTCAGGCCGCCACCTGGGGTTTCGGCAGCTGTAAGCGTGCCCCGCATGGACTGGATGAAGCCCTGTGCCACTGACAGGCCCAGCCCTATCCCGCTGGACTGCGACCGGTCGTCGAGCCGCTGGAAAGGCCGGAACATGTCCACCACCTTGCGGGCAGGGACCCCGGGGCCGTGGTCGATGATCTGCAGTTCGCCGCAGGGATGGCCGTCAAGGACGCTGCCGTCCGGCCCGCCCGCCACCACCACACGGCTTCCGGCCGCGTATTTCAGCGCATTCTCCAGGATGTTGGCGACCACCCGCTCCAGCAGGCCGGGATCGGCGTCCACGGGCGGCATGTTCGCAGGCAGCGCCACCGTCACCGCCCCTGCCGGCAGCCCGCGCAGGGCCGCATCCACCACCTCGGTCCAGCGGACCGGACCCAGCAATGGTTCCACCGACTGGGCGGTGATGCGTGACATGTCCAGGAGGTTGCCCACCAGCAGGTCCAGCCGGTCGGTGCAGGCGTCAATGGTTTCCAGCAGGTCCTGCTGCTCTGCGCGGGTGTAGGAGACGCCGTTCTGCAGCAGTCCCCCGGCGGCCAGCTTGATGCCGGCCAGGGGTGTCCGAAGGTCGTGGGAGACGGCCCGGAGAATCGCGGTCCGCATGATATTGCCCTCGGCGAGTCGGAGGATCTCATTCCTGGTTGCGGCCAGCTGCCGGCGTTCGAGCTGCGCTTTGACGTGCACGGCGAAGGCTGCCAGGAGCCGCCGCCCGGACGGCGGAACCGCACGGCCCGCCAGCACCAGGAACGTTTCCCCGTCCACCGGTTCAACCGTGGTTCCTGGCCCACCGGGCATCACCGGCCGGCCGGTCGCATCCCCCGCGGCGGCGATCACCTGCCATGCGCCGGGCCCAGGGCCCGCGCCGCCACCGTCGCCCAACCCGCCGTCAGCCAACCCGCCGTCGTCGACCATCACGCCGTCCACCATCAAGCCGTCCGCCTCTGCCCCGGACGGTGCCCGGGTGACGACGGCGGCGCCGTCGGCACCGAAGACGCTGACTGCTTCCGCGAGCAGCCCTTTGAGGTTGTCTTCTTCGCGGGATGCGGCCAGGGCCAGGTCGGCCAGCGTGGCTGCCTCGGCCCGCGCCGTTGACGCCTCCTTGGACCGCCGCGCGGAGCGGTCCACCACCCCTGCCACCGCTACGGCCACGCCGGCGAATACAGCCAGGGACAGGACATCCTGCGGGTCACGGATGGCAAGGTCATACAGCGGCGGGGTGGAGAAATAGTTCACCAGCAGGCTGCTCCACAGCGCACCGGCAACCGCCGGCCACAAGCCGCCAACCAGGGCTACGGCCACCGCGCCGGCCAGTTGGAGCAGTGCCGCCGTGGCAACGCTATGGTCAAAGACTGCGAGCAGCAGCTGCAGGCCCGCGGGCAGGACGGCGGCGAGCGCGAAACCGGCAATGACCCTGCGCCGTCCCAGCCCGGTGCGGCGCTTGCGGGTCCTGGCCGCCACAGGCCGGGGCACCACCTGGACGTCGATGTCCCCTGCCCCGCGCACAACCCTGGCTTCCACGCTTCCACCGGACTGGACGGTGAACCTGCGGCGGCTCTGCCCGACAAGGATGTGCGTGGCGCGCGAAGCCCGGGCGTAGTCCAGGAGGGCCGCGGACACGTCGCCGGCGGTCAGCGCGTGGTAGCTCCCGCCCAGCTCCGCCACCTGCCGCCGCTGGGACTCGAGTGCGTGGGGCGATTCGCTCCCGGCACCGGAGGGGGTCCGGACATGGATGGCCAGGATCTCGCCCCCGCCGGCCCGCTCAAGGAGCTTGGCGGCCCGGTGCACCAGGAGGTCTCCGTCGTCGCTGCCGTTGAGGCCGATGACGATGCGTTCCCTAGCCATGACGCATATTCTCCCACCAACGCCCAGGGGGCGCCGGAACATGGTGCGGTGCGGCCCCCGGGAACGTAGGCTCGGGGGATGGCCAGATTCTTTGACGTTCATCCCCACGACCCCCAGCCCCGCGCCATCGCGCAGGCAGTGAAGATTATCCGCGACGGCGGCCTGATCGCGTACCCCACGGACTCCTGCTACGCGCTGGGGGCACAGATGGGAAACCGGGAGGCCCTGGACCGGATCAGGAGCATCCGGCACCTGGATGACAAGCACCACTTCACACTGGTGTGCCGGGATTTCGCGCAGCTGGGACAGTTCGTGAACATCGGCAACGACGTCTTCCGGAGCATCAAGGCCGTCACCCCCGGCAGCTACACGTTCATCCTGCCCGCCACCAAGGAGGTTCCCAAGCGGCTGCTCCACCCCAAGAAGAAGACGGTGGGGGTGCGCATCCCGGACAACCGTGTGGTCCAGGCGCTGCTCGCCGAACTGGGCGAGCCGCTGCTGTCGAGCACCCTGCTGCTGCCGGACGAGGAGGAACCGCTGACCGTGGGCTGGGAGATCAAGGAACGCCTGGACCACCAGGTGGATGCCGTGATTGACGCCGGCGACTGCGGCGCCGAGCCCACCACCGTTGTCGACTTCTCCAGCGGTGTGGCCGAGGTTGTGCGCCGAGGCATGGGCGATCCGTCCCGCTTCGAGTGACCACCGGCCGGCCGCGGCGGTGGGTCAGTCCTGCTTGCGTGCCCTGCTGGGCTGCACCCGCGGCGGTTCGCCCGGCATCTTGGGGTAATCGGGCGGGAAGGGCAGTTCTCCCAGGCCGGCCTTGCAGTCACGGTCCCACCACTGCAGCAGGGTGTCGATGGTGCCGGGCGCGGCACTGAAGTCCGCCCACGGGTCACCCACCGTCTTCAGCCGCTCCGGCACGGTAAGGATGGTGAAGTTCTTCGGATCCGCGGTTTCCAGTTCATCCCAGCCCAGCGGGCAGGACACGGGGGCGTGCGGGAGGGCACGCGGGCTGTAGGCTCCGGCGATGGTGCGGTCGCGGTTGGCCTGGTTGAAGTCCAGGAACACCCGCCGGCCGCGTTCTTCCTTCCACCAGGCCGTGGTCACCTTGTCCGGGATGCGCCGTTCCACTTCCCGGGCGGCGGCAATAACGGCGTGGCGGACGTCCAGGAACTCGCGGGTGGGTTCGATCGGGGCGTAAACGTGCAGGCCCCGATTCCCGGAGGTCTTGATGAAGGAGGTGAGCCCGGCCTCGCCAAGTACTTCCTTCAGCACCAGGGCCGCGGGGACTGCGTCATCGAAGTCGGTGCCGGGCTGCGGGTCGAGGTCGATGCGCAGCTGGTCGGGGTTGTCAGTGTTTTCGGCGCGCGAAGGCCAGGGGTGGAACACCACCGTGTTCATCTGGACGGCCCAGACGGCGGCCGCAGGCTCGTCGAACACAAGCTGGGGGTGGGACCGGGCACTGGGGTAGACAACTTTGACGGAGCGGATGAAGTCCGGCGTGCCCTTGGGCGGGTTCTTGGAGAAGAACATCTCGCCGTCGATGTTGCCCGAATACCGCTGAAGTGAGACGGGCCGGTCCCCGTTGGCGGCGATGAACGCCTCCCCCACATCGCAGATGTAGTTCACCAGGTCCAGCTTGGTGAGGCCCAGGTCCGGCCAGAGGACCCGGCTGGGGCTGGAAATCCGCATCTCGCGCTCGCCGTTGGGACCTGGGACAGTAATGGTGGTCTGCTCACTCGCCATGGGGACAACGTACACCCCGCCACCGGCAGGGATGGGTACATCCGCCACCCTCCGGCATGATGGACCCATGCCAGCATCCGATGAGCAGCTCACCGTCGCCGTGGGGGACGCCTCGTTTTCCGCCGCTTACGCCCGCCCTACAGAGCCCACCGCCACCGTGGTGGTGGCACACGGCGCCGGCGCCGGCATGGAGCACCCTTTCCTTCACGGCTTCACCTATGCCCTGAACAGCCTGGGCCTGGCCACCCTGCGCTTCAATTTCCCCTACCGCGAGGCGGGGCGGAAGTTCCCTGACCGTCCTCCCATGGCCATCGCCGCCTGGCGGGCCGCCATGGCCGCCGCGCGGGCGCAGGCAGACGCCCACGGTGACCGCGGCCCCGTGTGGGCGGCGGGCAAGTCGTTCGGGGGGAGGATGGCGTCCATGGCTGCAGCCGAAGGCATGGACGTGGCGGGGCTGGTCTACTTGGGCTATCCCCTGCACGCTCCCGGGAAGCCGGAGAAGCTCCGGGATGAACACCTGTACGGGCTGGGCGTCCCGATGCTGTTCCTGCAGGGAACCCGGGACACGTTTGCCACCCCGGGGATCCTTGAGGATGTAGTCTCCCGGATCGGGCCCAACGCCGTGCTCCAGTGGGCGGAGGGCGGTGACCACTCCTTCGCGGTGGCGGGAAAGAAGCGGCCGGCCGGGGAAGTGGGCGCATCCCTGGCAGCCCCTGTGGCCGCATTCATCGCAGCGCACAGCTGAAGAGCCGGCCCTCCCTGCCCATGCCTGTAGGCCTCATGACAGGGGCGCCGGGGCGCGGCTACCGGCGTTGCTTGGTGCGTGCGGTGGCGGGGGCCGTCCAGGGGTCCTCGGGCCAGGGGTGTTTGGGGTAGCGGCCGCGCATTTCGCCCCGGACCTGGGTGTACGGGCCGGACCAGAAAGAGGTCAGGTCATCCGTTACGGCGAGGGGCCGCCGGGCCGGGGAGAGCAGGTGGAACAGGACCGGTACGCGCCCGTCCACAAGCCGCGGGGACTCGGCGAGTCCGAAACACTCCTGCAGTTTTACAGCGACGACGGGCGCCGCACCATCATCGCCCGGTTCCGGATAATCGATCCGGATGCGGGAGCCGCTGGGGACCTCAAGGCTTTCGGGGGCCAGCTCACTTAGCCGGGCCGCTTCCGGCCAGGGCAGGAGGCGGCGCAGGGGGTCCGCCAGGTCCAGGGAGGCCAACGGTTTCCCGGCCGCAAGGTCCTCCAGTTCGGGCCCCAGCCACTCTTCCAGCCGCTCCAGCAGCGCGGTGTCCGATACATCCGGCCAGGGCCCTCCCAGCTGGCCGTGCAGGAACGCGAGCCTGCGCCGGAAGGAAGCCGCCGCCGTCGACCAGGGCAGCGCTGCCAGCCCCTGGGACTGCAATGCGACCGCCACTGCCCTCCGTCCCTGTTCGGCGCTGGGGCGTACCGGCGTGGCCGAGAGCATGATGGCACCCAGCCGCCGTGTCCTGCGCGCGCTCAGCCGGCCTCCGCTGAAGTCCGCTTCCACCGTGTCTGCCAGCAGGTGCGACGCCGCCGTTTCGGCCATGGTGGCGGCCAGGGGTGCGGCGGCCCGGATCACGGCGCCGGTGCCCCCCGCGTCCCGGCCCGAGGCCCGGGACACTTCGGCCACGGCCAGCCACTCGTGGCCTGACAACGTGCTGCCCGCGGGCAGGCCTGCCCGGGTGCCGGATGTCAGCAGGTACTGTCCTGCCCCCTCGCTGCCCGGCACGCGGCGGCCTATGCGGTCGGGAAACGCGAGGGCGACGACGGCGCCCACCGCGTCGGAGCCTCCCGCGGCGCCGGAGGAATCCGGCAGGGCGACCTCGCCTTTCCGCTGCGCCATGGCAGCCAGCCGCCTGGACTCCTCCGCCCAGCGCTTCCCCGCCGGGCCTTTGTCCGCGCGGAGCTGCGCCAGCAGCCTGGGCAGGTCGCCGCCAGGTGCGCGGTGGTCTCCGGAGACCGCGGCCACCACTTCGGCGGCGAGCCGGCGGCCGGTGGAGGCGCCGCCGTCGAGCAGTGCCCGGGCCAGCCGGGGATCGGCGGGGATGGCAGCGAGGGCCCGGCCCGCGGCCGTCACCTGCCCGTCGTCCGATACCGCGCCCAGTTCGCGGAGTACCTCGACGGCGTCGTCCATGGCCAGGCGGGGCGGCGCGTCCGGGAGCGCGAGGCCCTTCCCGCCGGGCGCTCCCCAGCATGCCAGGGTGAGGGCGGCGCCGGTCAGGTCTGCCACGTTGATTTCCGGGGTGACGTGGGCCGGAGCCGCACCGTAGGCCTGCTGGGTGTAGCAGCGGACCACCTGCCCCGGACCCTGCCGTGCGGCGCGGCCGGCGCGTTGGTCTGCCGACGCCCGGGAGCAGGAGACCGTGACCAGCCCGCTCATGCCGCGGCCTGAGTCGCGCCGCGGTTCCCGGGTCAGGCCGGAGTCGACCACCAGCCGGACGCCGGGCACCGTCAGGGAGGACTCGGCAAGATCGGTGGAGGCTATGATCCGCGGGGGATCTCCGGGGTTCCGCCCGGACACGGCCCGGTCCTGCTCCGATGCCGCCACCTGGCCGTGAAGTTCCAGCACCTCTACGCTGCGGCCCAGCCGGCCGCGGAGCGCCGCGGCCACGTGCGAGACTTCCCTGGCGCCCGGAAGGAACACGAGGGCATCCACGGCGTTGTCCGCGGTGAGTGCACGGGCATGGGCGTCCGCCGCTGCCGCTGCAACGTGGTCCAGGAAGGCAGGCGCCACTCCCCTGGCGTCCAGCCGCGCCGCCGGTGCCGGGAGCCACTGCACTTCCAGCGGATAATTCACTGAAGCGCAGCCGACCACGGGTGCCGGGCCGCCGCCGTCGGAATCGGCCAGCAGCGCCGCGAAGCGGGTTGCGTCCAGCGTTGCGGACATGGCGACGACGGCGAGGTCACCGCGCAGCGCCCGGACCTCCGCGACCATGCCGACCAGGAGGTCCGTTTCCAGGCCGCGCTCGTGCACTTCGTCCAGGACGACGGCGGCCGTCCCCTCGAGCGCGGGATCTGCCAGCAGCCGGCGCAACAGGATGCCCGGGGTGACAAACTCAACCCGGGTGGCCGGGCCCGCCTGGCGTTCCCCGCGCACCGTGTAGCCCACGCGGCCGCCAAGGCCACTGCCGTCCAGGGCGGAGAGGCGGCGGGCGGCGGCCCGGGCGGCAACCCTTCGGGGCTGGGTGACGATGACGCGGCCGGACCGGCCATACAGATTGGCGAGCAGCGGCGGAACGAGCGTGGTTTTGCCGGTGCCCGGCGGAGCCTGGACAACGGCGGCGCCGCTTTTCATTGCCTGCTGCAGTGCGGGCAGGGAGCCTTGGAAGGCCAGACCGGCACCGATGGCAGCAAGGTCGAAGGCACCGGCAGCGGGGTTGCCGTCAGGAGGGATCACCCGTCCATTCTGCCTTGACGGGCAAGCGCTCCTCCGCCCGGGTCAGGGTTTGCCTTGGCTCCGGCCTTTGCCTTTGGCTTCCTTTGCGGTGTCCGACCGTTGTGAACCGGGCGCTTCCGGGGCGGGGGCAGGGGCCGGGGCGACGGCCTCAACAACCGGGGCCACCGGGCTGGGCCCGGTCCCGGTGGTGTCTGCCAGGGCAGGTGCCGGGGCGCCGGCGGCCGGCTCCGCGGCCGGCGATGCCGTGGCGGCCGCAGCTGCCACCTGCGTGGCGATATCCGCCCGGACGGCCGACAGCGCGTCCTCGATGCCGCGGTAGCGGGCAGCCGAAACACGGCCTGCTGCCGCTGCTTCGCCAAGGTCCTTTTCGAGCGCCTGCAGGGCGGCCAGCGCCCCGTCCATCCTGTTCTCGGAGGCAGCTTGGCTGATGCTCAGCACGCGGATCTGGAAACCTCGCAGTACGTCGTCGTCCGTGCCGCCCGGGCGGACGGCTGCCGCGCCGGCGACGAGGCATGCAACCACGGCGCAGCACAGGATGATCAGGGCGCGGACCCGGCGGCGGGGTGCGGGAGTGGACGCCTCCGCCGGAGCGGGTCCCGCCGGTTTCTCCGGCTCAGGCCGCATGCCTGCCCCGCATCGGAAGGGTGGACGCGGAACGCACGGGCAGTACCGTCACAGTGGCGGTATCAACTGCGGGCGCCGGCACCGCAGCCACGCGCACCGGAGAGGCCGGCCGCGCCATGAGGACGCGGGCTGCGGTTCGGAGGGCGGTGGCGATCAACAGGCCAATGCCAATTCCGAGGAGGACGTGGCCGGCCAGGTAGTGCTGGGCCGCTCCGGGGCCACCTGCCGCCGCCACCGCAGCACCGCCCAAGGTCAGCGCCAGTGACAGGGCCGTACCGAATATTGCGCCCATGGCTCCTGCTCCCATCCCATTTAATCAGCAAGCTTACTAGTAATGCTCAGTAAGCTTACTACCACATGGGCCGGAAGCAAGAGTGGGAGGGGCCGGGGAGGCGGAGCAGCAGTCAGCCTGCCGCTTCGAGCAGGTGCCCGGCCGGCGCGAGTCCGGCGTACCGGCCCTTGAAGAACAGCAGGGGCTCGGCGTCGCCCCGCGCGTGGAGGTGCCGCACGGCAGCCACCACAATGGTGTGGTCACCGCCGTCGTACTCTGCATGGAGGTCGCAGTCGATCCAGGCGAGCGCGTTCTCCAGGACCGGATTCCCCAGCGGCGAGGGGGTGTGGGCGACTCCCGCGAACCTGTCCGTTCCCGGGCGGGCAAACTGTCCGGCGAGGTGCTGGTGTTCCGCGGGGAGGATGTTGACGGTGAAGGAACCGGCCCTCCGCAGCACCGGCCACGTGCTCGATGTGCGTGCCGGGCTGAAGGTCACGAGCGCCGGTTCCAGCGACAGGGAGGCAAAGGACTGGCAGGTGAAACCCACGGGCCCTCCGGGGGTGGAACCGGTGACCACGGTCAGGCCGCTGGCGAATGTTCCGAAGATATCCCGAAGCCGGCGGGGAGCGAGATCTGAAGTGACTGTCATGGAGTGGCCCTCTCGTCTGGATCGTTACCTCACCAAACCACCAGCCGGCCGGGCCGCTCAAGCCGCCCGAAACACGCAGACGCGTACCGCAACGAAAGGTCACGGCCGTACATCCGGCGTCATCGGTTCCCGGCCGTTATGCCGGCTGCGCCCGCTGGTCCAGCGCGGCGAGCAGCCGGCGGACGGAGCCGCCGAGGTTCCAGTCGATGGCCAGCCGCTCAAGTTCGGCGCGCCGGTCACCCGTCACCGGCTGCAGCAGGGCGCCCGCCTGCTCAAGGGTGGGCAGCTCGAGGTCGCGCACCAGGCGGACGACGGCGGGAGCTGCTTCGAGGTACGCGGCAGCGGCGGAGAGTTTGGCCCGGACGGGACCGGACACGCCGCCGTCGTCGTCTTCCGCGGCAGCCAGCAGCCGTTCCAGGGTGCCGTACTTGAGCAGCAGGGATGCCGCCGTCTTCTCGCCGATCCCCGCCACGCCGGGCAAGCCGTCGGAGGCGTCGCCGCGCAGCGTGGCGTAATCGGCGTACTGCTGCGGGAGGACCTTGTACTTGGCCACGACGGTTTCTTCGGTGATGACTTCGAGGTTCTTCATGCCGCGGGCTGTGTAGATCACCCGGACCTTCCGGTCGTCGTCGCAGACCTGGAAAAGGTCCCGGTCGCCCGTGACGACGTCCACGGGAAGTCCTGCCTGGCTGGCGTAGGTGCCCACGACGTCGTCGGCCTCATGTTCCGCTCTTCCCACAATGGCGATGCCGGCCAGCTCCAGCACGCGGCGGATCATGGGCAGCTGCGCTTCCAGGCCCTCAGGCACCACTTCGACGTCGGTGCCGCCGGGTACCGTCTGGGCCACCCGGTGGGCTTTGTAGGTGGGGATCAGGTCCACCCGCCACTGCGGCCGCCAGTCATCGTCCCAGCAGGCCACCAGGTGGGTGGCCCCGTAGTCGGTACTGAGCCGGGCAATCATGTCCAGCAGTCCGCGGACGGCATTGACCGGCGTGCCGTCCGGGCGGCGGATAGTGTCCGGCAGGCCGTAGAAGGCGCGGAAGTACAAGGAGGCAGTGTCGAGCAGCATGAGGCGCTGGGGCATACCTCGATCCTCACACGGAAATGGCCACCCGGGCAGTAGCCGCGATCTCCGCCGTGGCGCCCGGAAGGACTGCGCGGGGATTCCCAGTCCCAGGAGGCCCCGGACTGCCTGCTCGAACCGGACATGCTGCGTACGGTTCAGCCGGACGTCGGGGTGCCAAGGGCCCCGGTCAGGGTTGCCCGGTGCCGGGCGGGCCGGTGAGTACCGTGGGAACGTACTCCAGCAGCTGGAGCCTGCCGTCGAACGTCCTGCTCTGCACCATGTCCAGCCGGACGTCGGGATATCCATCGAAGATCCGCTCCCGCCCGGTGGCGCCGGTAATGACGGGGAAGACCACCAGCCGGAACCGGTCCACGAGGCCCGCCACCAGCAACGACCGTGCCAGGCTGATGCTGCCCAAGGTACTCAGGGGCCCCGTTCCCCTGCGCTTCAGCTCGCGGACCGCATCAACCGCGTCCCCGGTTACCAGGGTCGAGTTCGGCCAGTCCAGGGGAGACTGCAGCGAGGAAGAGAACACGATTTTCGGTACTGCGGACAGCCCCGTGAGGCTGGCGCCCTCCTCCTCGGAAAAACCGGACCGGTTCGCCGCGGCCTGCGCAGACATGCCGTACATCAGCCGGTACGTATTCGCGCCCAGGAGGAAGGTGTAGTTGTTCGCCGATTCCTGGTCCAGCCAGGCAAGGTATTCCGGTCCCTCGAGTCCCCACCACCCGGGCCAGCCCTCTGCGGAGGCGTAACCGTCCAGCGAAATGATCAGGTCCACCATCAGGGGTGCCTGGGACGGTTCGGCAGGTGTGGCGCCCATGGCCGGCTCCTTGGACTGATCGGCGTTGATTTGGCGGCAATGCTATGCCCGCCAGGGCGGAGGTACAAGGGTCCGGCCCTTTCATCAGCCCTGCCGCAGGCGTAGCGTCTATTGCGCCGGAACCGTCGTAGCCGTCTAAGGAGCGGACATGGCTGGATGGAATGCAGACACAGCGGCGGGGCCTGTGGGCGCAGGGACCGTGACCCTGGTCGAAGGCTCATGTTTTTGTATCTCCGCAGCCAATGGTGATATCCACCCGGACCTGGCCCACGGCGTCTTCCATGAGGACACCCGCATCCTGTCGGGGTGGAGCATGACGGTGAACGGCCAGCCCCTTGAGCCGTTGGCGGCGGAGACGAAGGAACCCTACCGGGCACTGTTCATCGGCCGCGTTCCCCGGGCAGACGGGTATGCGGACAGCCCCTTGATCGTGGAGCGGCTGCGGGAAGTGGCGGCCGGAGTGGTTGAGGAGATTACGATCCGCAACTATTCCGGCAACCCCGTTGAATGCAGCATCTCCGTCGGTGTCGATTCGGACTTCGCCGACCTGTTCGAGGTGAAGGAGGCGAGGGTGCAGCGGCGGTGGGACGTCACCCGCGGAGCCGACGGCGATTCCCTGATTATCAGCGCGGCCTGGCAGGACCTGCGGAAAGCTGTCCTGGTCAGGGGACGCGGCGCCGTCGCCTCCGCCGGCGCACTCACATACCGCGCCGTGGTTCCCGGATACGGCCAGTGGAGCACGCGGTTGAGCGTGGCACCGGCAGGGCAGCACAACGTTACGCGCCCCGCCGGGCACGGGGTGTCACCGAGTGACCGGAGGCACCAGGAATGGGTTGCCAAAATCCCCAGGCTGCAGATGGCGAACCGGTCCATTGAACGCACGCTGCGGCGCAGCTATGACGACCTCGGCGCGCTCCGGATCGAGGACCCTGAGCATCCGGAACGGATAGTGGTGGCGGCCGGGGCCCCATGGTTCATGACCCTGTTCGGGCGTGACTCGCTGTGGGCTTCGGAGATGGCCCTGCCCGTGGACCCGTCCCTGGCCTTGGGCACCCTGCAGACGCTGGCGGACCGGCAGGGCAAGGTGGTGGACCCGATGAGCGAGGAGGAACCCGGGAAGATCCTGCACGAAGTCCGGTTGGGCGTGTCCTCCGGGCTGGCGCTTGGCGGCAAATCCATCTACTACGGCAGCGTGGACGCCACCCCGCAGTTTGTGATGACCCTGGCATCGGTCAGCCGCTGGGGGTTCGGAAAGGACGCCATAGCCGCCCTCCTGCCCAACGCCGACCGGGCCCTGGACTGGGTCAGGACCTACGGCGACAAGGACGGCGACGGGTTCGTTGAGTACCAGCGCCTCAACGACCAGGGCCTTATCAACCAGGGGTGGAAGGACTCCTGGGACGGGATCAATTTCGCGGACGGAACCATTGCCGAGCCGCCCATCGCGCTTTGCGAGGTGCAGGCTCTGGTCTACTCAGCGCTGCTGTCCCGGGCATGGATGGCGTACGACGCCGGGGACGCGCCGTTGGCTGCCCGGCTCACCGCCGAGGCGGCGCAGTTGAAGAAAAGGTTCAATGAGGAATTCTGGCTGCCGGAACGTGGCTACTTCGCCGTTGCCCTGGACGGCCGCAAGCGGCCGGTTGATGCCTGCGCCTCGAATATGGGGCAGTGCCTGTGGCACGGCATCGTTGACGATGACAAGGTGCCGCTGGTGGCTGAACGGCTGATGTCGCCGGAGATGTTCAGTGGCTGGGGTGTCCGGACCCTGGCCTCAAATATGGGGGCCTACAACCCGGCCAGCTACCACAACGGTTCAGTCTGGCCGCATGACAATGCCATTATTGCGGCCGGACTGATGCGGTACGGATTCGTCGAGGAGGCGCAGAGAATCGCCAGCGCCCTGCTCGAAGCCGCGGATTTTTCCGGCGGCCGGCTGCCGGAGTTGTTCTGTGGCTTCAGCCGCGAGCAGGTAGCCGAGCCGGTGCCCTACCCCACTGCCTGCTCCCCTCAAGCCTGGGCGGCCACCGCGCCGATCATGCTGATCACCTGCCTGATGCGGTACGACGCCCACGTCTCCCGTGGTGGTTTTTGGATGGATCCGGCGCTGCCCCAGTCCTACGGGAACCTGCACATCACCAGCGCTCCCCTGGCCGGAGGCCGGATCACCATCGACATCAAAGACGGCGAACCTGCGGTGCAGGGCTTGCCGGAGGGCCTGACGTTCCACCGCGAACACCGGCCCTGGCTGACCGAGCTCATCTCCCAGGCCGGACTGGACGCCAAAAGCTAAACATCCCAGTCGCCGGCGGCGTAGGCGCTGCGGACGTGGGCGCGCAGGTACTCCCCCACCACGGCAGCTCCAAGGCCGCCCACTTCGGGCGCCACAACCCGGCCGTCCACGCGCTGGGCCAACCGCTGGATGAACCGCTCCAGGCCGGGGTCGTTGCCCAGGCGGAAAAAGGTGGCCTGGACGCCGGCGCGGCCAAGGCGGTCCAGTTCGGCAACCGTGGCGCGGATGGTCTCGGCGTCCGGCGGCCAGTTGAACCAGGAGTCCCCGTCGGGCAGGAGGTGCGCCGTGGGTTCGCCGTCCGTGACCACCAGCAGGACGGGCTGCATGGACGGGTGCCGGCGGAAGAAGCGGCCGGCCAGCAGCAGGCCGTGGTGCAGGTTGGTTCCCTGTTCGCGGAGGGCGGGCAGCGCCGTGAGTTCTCCGATGTCCATGGCCCGCGCGTAGCGGCCGAAGGTGATCAGCTCCAGCCGGTCACCGCGGAAGCGGGTGGACACCAGGTGGTGCAGTGCGAGCGCGGTCCGCTTCATGGGAACCCATCGTCCTTCTGCAGCCATGGAGAAGGACACGTCCACCAAAAGGGCCACGGCGGCCTGCGTGCGGGCCTCCGTTTCCGATACTTCGATGTCGCCGACGGCGAGGCGCAGTCCCCGGGCCGGGTCACCGCCGTCGGCCATGGTGCGCCGGATGGCGTTGGTCATGGTGCGGGTGACGTCCCACGGCTCGGCGTCCCCGAACTCCCACTGCCGGCTCGAGCCCGTCTGTTCTCCTGCGGCCCCGGCCATCCTGGTGTCCCTGCTTCCCTGCCGGCCGGACAACTGCCTGGCAGCATCACGGAGCAGGGACTTCCCAAGCCGCCGCATGGCCTGCGGGGACAGCCTGAGGTCGCCGTCGGCGCCACGCCGCAGGTAGCCGCCGTCCTGCATGGCCCGCTCGATCTCCGCGAGGGTACGCGCACTTACGGCCGCGTTTTCGCCAAGCTGGCGGGTGAGCGCGTCCAGGTCCAGGTCATCAAGGCGGGAGCCGTTGTAGGACTGGGAGAGCTGTTCGGACAGTTCGTCGAGTTCGGCGATGTCCTGCAACACCCCGGTGCCGTCCCCCAGTCCCAGGCCTTCCTGCCCTTCAAACCGTTCCGAGCCTGTCCAGTCCTCCCCCGGGCGGAGGGCTTGGAGGGTGGCGTCGAGTTCGCTGAGCTGGGCCATCAGTTCGGGCGAGCCGAAGGCCTGGGAGGAGAGCCGCATCAGCTCACCGCGCTGCTCCGGGGACATCGACTGCAGGAGCCGCTGGGCGGCGGCGGCGCGCTGGGCGAGGGCGTCCACCAGCTCCTCCACCGACTCCGGGTTCTCCGGAAAGAACTGGCCGTGTTTGGCCATGAAGTCCTGGAAGTCGGCGTCGGTGTCCTCCCCGCGCCGGTGCTTGCCCAGTAGTTCGTTCAGGTCCCGGAGCATGTCATTCACTGCCTGCCGGTCCTCATCGGTGGCGCTCTCCAGCGCCTGCTTCATGCCGGCGAAGCGCTGCTCAAGGACTTCCCGGCCCAGCAGGTCCTTGATGTGTTCGTAGGCCTCACGTGCTGCGCTCGATTGCCAATCGTAGGACGCCAGCTCATTGACCGCCGCAGCCGTGGAGGGTGGGAGGTTCTGCAGCTGCATCTCCCGGAAGGCACGGTCGGTGTTGTCCATCATGGCGTCCCGCGCCAGTTGCTTGCGCTCCTCCAGCACCGCGGTGTCCAGGAGCTTCTTTACTTCGTCCAGGGTGCCGTCCAGCCGGTGCCGGCTGAGCAGGTCGCGGCGCCGATGCTGGACGCGCCGGGCAAGGTCATCCAGGCCGTCCCGGTTCCGGCCGCCGCGCCGCAGGAATTCCTGCAGGGCGTGGCGGGGCGAGTAGCCGGCCATGACGTCTTCGGCGACGGCGTCAAGCGCCTCGGCCAGGTCGACCGGCGGGGCGAGCGGGTCCGGGCCGCCGGTATACCGGCCGTACTTGGCGGACCGCTTGTGGATGGCCATGGTGCCTCCTGAGCCTAGCCGTAGATGGTTTCCTCGTCGTCGGATTCCTTGGAGATCCGGCGGCCCAGGTACAGCCCTTCAAGGGCCAGTTCGACGGCGGCGGCGAGCTGTCCGTCATTCGCCGCGCCCAGGCGCCGCCCGATTTCGTCGTAGAGGCCCGAGCCGTTCAGCGACGGGAGGTTGCCCAGGAACTCCTGCGCCGTGACCTGTTCACCCGTGGTGACGGTCCGGTGCCCATCCAGGGCGGCCACGAGCGGACCCATGTCCAGGCCCTGGAAGTGCGCGCGGACAGCTTCCGCAGTGGCGGTGCGCAGGAGGTGGTCAAGGACACCCTGCTCCCGCCCTTCCTCGCCGGATTCGAACTCGATCTTGCCCGTCAGCACCTCCACTGCTGGCTCCAGGTCGATGATGCGGGCCACCGCCTGCTCCTCCCCCCGCAGGCTGGCCCGCCGCAGTGCCGCCGCGGCCACCGTCTCCGCCCCGGCGATGGCGAACCGGGCCGAAACGCCGGACGTCTGGTTGATGGCGGGCGACTCCCGCAGCGCCCGGGTATACCTTGCCAGGATCTCCAGGATGAACGGGGGGACGTCCGCAACGAGCCGGCCCTCCTGCCGGATGACCGCTACTTCGTCTTCCAGTTCGATGGGGTAGTGGGTCCGGATCTCCGCACCGAAGCGGTCCTTCAGCGGGGTGATGATGCGCCCGCGGTTGGTGTAGTCCTCCGGGTTTGCTGATGCCACCACCAGCACGTCGAGCGGGAGCCGCAGCACGTAGCCGCGGATCTGGATGTCCCGTTCCTCCATGACGTTGAGCATGGCCACCTGGATGCGTTCAGCCAGGTCCGGGAGCTCGTTGATGGCGATGATGCCGCGGTTGGAGCGTGGGATCAGCCCGTAGTGGATGGTTTCCGGGTCCCCCAGGCGGCGTCCCTCGGCCACCCGCATCGGATCCACGTCACCAATCAGGTCAGCGACCGACGTGTCCGGGGTGGCGAGCTTCTCCACGTAGCGCTCCGAACGGTGCCGCCAGGCCACCCGCAGCCGGTCCCCCTCCGTCAGTGCCCGGGCACGGGACTGTTCGGTGATCGGGTCAAAGGGATGCTCGTTCAGCTCCGAATCCTCGATCACCGGCGACCACTCGTCCAGCAGTCCGGCCAGGGTGCGGAGCAGACGGGTCTTGCCTTGCCCGCGCTCACCCAGCAGGACAACGTCATGGCCTGCGAGCAAGGCCCGCTCGAGCTGCGGAATCACCGTCCGGCTGAAGCCGTACAGGCCCGGCCAGGGGTCACGTCCGGCAGCAAGGGCGGCCAGGAGGTTGTCGCGGATTTCGTGCCTCAGGTCCTTGTGGACGTATCCTGCCGCACGCAGTTCACCAACGGTGTAGATATCGGGGCGATCAGTCACCCCTCTACGGTAATCCCCGCCTTGCGGCTAATCGATAGATTCCTCCAGATTCCTGTGGGACCCCGCGGCTACCGCTTGCCGCTCCCCGCGCCTCGCAGCCTCGGCACGGGGCCCCCTCGCGGCTACCGCTTGCCGCTCCCCGGGCCTCGCAAGCTCGGCACGGGGCCCCCTCGCGGCTACGCTTAGACCCAATGACACAGAGCACATTAATCCTCCTGGTGCGGCACGGCGAGACCCCCACCACCGGCACCGTCCTGCCGGGGCGGGCCCCGGGCCTGCATCTTTCCGAGCGCGGCCGCACGCAGGCTGAAGCTGTTGCCGAACGCCTTGCGGGCCTGCCCGTCGACGCGCTCTATTCGTCACCCCTGGAGCGGGCACGGGAGACAGCGGAGCCCACGGCCGCCCGCACCGGCCGGACGGTCACGGAAGAAGCCGGGCTTTTGGAATGCGATTTCGGTGACTGGACCGGAGCCGCGCTCGCCGGGCTTGCGGGCCTGCCGGAGTGGCAGACTGTCCAGCACAACCCGTCGGCGTTCCGCTTTCCCAATGGCGAGGGCTTTTCCGGAATGCAGGCGCGGATGGTCGGGACGCTGGAGGATCTTCGGGCCGCCCACCGTGGCGGCGTCGTGGTCTGTTTCTCCCATGCCGATCCGATTAAGGCGGCCGTGGCCCACGCGGTGGGCACCCACCTGGACCTTTTCCAGCGGATCGTGATCAGCCCGGCGTCGGTCTCGGTGATCTCCTATGCGGACGGCCAGGCGCCGGCGGTGCTCACGGTGAATTCGATGTCGGAGCCCCTGAGCGGACTGAGGGCGCCGTGATGCCATCCGGTCCGGCAGGGAACGACTGGCCGCGGGACGCGGCGGCACGGGGCATGCGGTGTCCGGGCGGGAGCTGACGCTCCTCACTGAGGGCCGCGTGGAACTGCTGGGCCGCATCATGAGCGGCAGCAATGCCACGTTCCTCGCGGAGCTTTCCTGCGGTGACGATTCCGCCTGGGCCGTGTACAAGCCGGAGGCGGGAGAGCGGCCGCTGGCGGATTTCGACGCCGGCCTGTACCGCCGGGAGCGCGCCGCGTACCTGCTGAGCGAAGCGCTGGGCTGGGGAATGGTGCCGCCCACGGTGGTCCGCACGGATGCCCCGCTTGGAGTGGGGTCGCTGCAGTGGTTCATCGAGGGCGACCACGAGGAACACTACTTCACCCTGTACGCGGACTCCCCGGAAACCCACGACGAACTGGCCCGGATGGCCCTGTTCGACTACGTGGCCAACAACACGGACCGCAAAAGCGGGCATGTCCTGCGCGGAGCGGACGGCCGCATCTGGGGCATTGACCACGGCCTGTGCTTTTCCGCCGCCTTCAAGCTGCGCACGGTGATCTGGGACTTCGCCGGCGAGCCGATCCCGGACAACCTGCTGGCGGACATCAGTCCCCTGGCGGACACTGTTCCGGCTGACGTGGCAGCGCTGCTCCATCCCGCCGAGGTGGTTGCCCTGCAACGCAGGGTCCAGCGGATGCTGCAGGAGATGGTGCTGCCCGTTGACCACACCGGCCGGCGCTATCCCTGGCCGCTGATCTAGGCGCCCCAGGTCCGGGTGTCTTGGATTCAGGCGCCCCGGGTCCGGGTATTTAGGTTCAGGCGGCGGGCCTGCGCGGGTCCTGGCGCCCTTCCAGCGCAGCCGCGGCCGCCGGCGCCGCCTGCTCAAGGTACGCGCCAATGTGGTCCAGCAGGTAGTGCTGCCCCAGCACTGTGGGGTGGTCGCCGTCCGGGCCAATCAGGTCATCAAAGTCATCGCTGATCCATCCCTCGGCGATCGGGTCCACGTACTCACCGCCCGCCCGCGCAGTGGCAGTCCTGAGTTGGTCGCTGATATCCAGGAGCCCGGGGTCGGGGTCCGTGGTGTACGACGGCGGCCCCACCACAATGATCCTGGCGTCCGGGGCAAGGGCTTCTGCCCTGTCCATGGCGGCCAGGGCCGCGTCGCCGACGTCGGCAGAGGCGTAGCCGAGGTCGTTTTCCGAGCCGAAGAAAACCACGATCCCGGTGTCAGGAGTGACGTAATCATCCACCTGCGTGCCGAAGGTTCCGTTGTAGTCGCCCAGGCTGAGGTAACCGCTTCCATCCTCGGCTGCGTTGACCACCTCAAGGCCCGCCACCTCCGGGTCCGTCCGCATCAACGCCGGCCACGCCTGCTGCGGCGACGTGCCGTGACCGGTGCTCAGCGAGTCCCCCACCACCACAACGCGGACGGGGGGCGCCGCCGTGGCCGGGGGCTGGGTCCGGGCTGCACTTCCCGACGTCACGGCCAGGAGGAGGGCAGCCACACCGGCAGTCACCAGCCGGCCGGGATGCCCGTGCAGCAGCGCACTGTCCTGCATGGCACCTCCTCCTGCCTGGAATTTCCGGGTGGCCGGGGAATTGCCCGCCGGCCGTTTTTTCTTCTTGTCCGTGTCCCATCGTAGGCAATTGTGGGAATACTTTAGGGCCAAGGTGACCAGGATCAACAGGATGCACAGCGACTGCACAGGAACCTTTAGGGCATTAGGTACCCTGGTGGCCGCCGTCCGGGGTCAGGCCGGGCGGCGCCGACCAGGCTGCACTGCAGCCGGCGGGCTACGCTGTATCCGTGCAGCGGCAGGCAACCGGGTGGAATCCCGCAACCAAAGTTTCCGAGCAGGCGCCCGGCGTCTACTTCGCCGAAGGGCCGGCCTCCAACTGGATCGTGATGCGGGACCCCTCCGGGTTCATCCTTATCGACAGCGGCTACCCCGGTGACCGCAGCAACGTCCTTGCCTCGATCCGCCACCTGGGCCTGGAACCGGCCAACGCCCTTGCCCTGCTGGTCACGCATGGACATGTGGACCACACGGGCACTGCCGCCTTCTTCTCCGAAACATTCGGAACCCCGGTCCTGTGCGCCCCCGGGGAGCTGGCCCACGTCCAGGGTAAGGAGAAGCACCAGGTCACCTTCGGCCAGGTCATCCGCCAGGCCTGGAAGCCGCGCATCTTCCGCTGGATGGTGCACGTCATCAGGGCGGGTGCCCTGGGTGCCAAGCCAGTGCCGGCGGCCGAAGCGTGGGACGCTGACAGGCTCCGGGCCCTGCCTGGCCGGCCCGTTGCCGTACCAATGCCCGGCCATACGCCCGGCAATGCAGCCATCCACCTGCCCGGGTCGGGTGCCATCGCCGTGGGCGACTGCTTCGTCAGCGGCCACCCGGTCAGCCGGACTTCCGGACCGCAGATGCTGCACCCGATGTACCACGCAGATCCGGCCGCAGCCCAGGCCGCTCTGCAAAACCTGGCCGGGTTGGAATCCCCGGTTGTCCTTCCCGGCCACGGACCTGCCCTGCGCGCCCCGCTGGCGGAAGCGCTGGCGGTTCTCGGGTACCGCGGCTAGAACTTCCCGTACCGCGCCCTCGCCATCGAGTACACGCCGTAGCAGATGAGGCCCGCGGCGATGGCGGCGAGGAGGAACCCGCCGTAGGGCTGCGCGCCCAGGGTCTTCAAGCCGCCGTCGAGGCCGGAGGATTTGGACGGATCGGCGGTTACTGCCGCCACGACGACCAGGACACCCACGATGGCGAGCACCACACCCTTGGCTGCATAACCGATGATGCCAAGCCATTCCACGGCGGTCCGCGCGTTGCCCGGGTCCTGCAGGTCCTCCATGAACTTCCTGGAAACGCCCCGGTAGGCGTAAAGGACGCCGCCTGCAATGATCGCCAGCCCCAGCACCACCAGAAGCACCACCCCGGCGGGCACTCCCATCAGCTTTGCGGTGAAATCGCTGGCCGACTGGCTGGAGTTCTTACTGCCCCCTGAGGCAAAGACGCCGAAGGTAAAGGCAAGGAAAGCGAAAATCACAGCTTTCCCCGCAGCGCCGGCAGCTTTCTTCAGTTTCTTCTTGGAGTCGGTCTCGGTGCGCGCCCCAAAAGCAGCCTCGCTGAGCATCCAGAGGGCAAGCGCCGCACATGCAACAGCGCCGGCCCAGAGCAGGATCCCGCCCCCCGGCTTGGATGCCAGGCTTCCCAGTGCCCCGGACTGGTCAGCCTCTCCACCCTGGCCCCTGGTCAACTGCAAGGCAATGGCACCGATCAGGATATGAAGCAGGCCGATGAAGACATATCCGGTACGGGCCAGAACGCGTACCGCCGGGCTGCGGCCCGCCGAGGCCGCCCCGGATACTGCCCTGTTAGCTCCCTGCGACGCGTTGCCCATGGCCGGCCCTTCCAGATATGTAGTTGATCTCCTGCTCCGCGGCCGGCTTTCCTTGCCTGCGCCGCAGAATGCTTCAGTGTAAATCCGTCCGCGCCGTCCCGACAGGTCCCCGAAAGTTCCGGCCACGCACCGTTGGCTACTACAGTCGAAGCGGTGCATGCCAAACAGAACGCTGATGAACTGACCGAGCTGAACCTCCCCGGCCCCACCGCGGATCACGCCGAAAACGGCTTCGTCCGCGTGCGCGGCGCCCGGGAAAACAACCTGCGGAACGTCAGCGTCGATGTGCCGCGGGATGCGATCGTGGCGTTCACCGGGGTTTCCGGTTCCGGCAAGTCGTCCCTGGCCTTCGGCACCATCTACGCGGAGGCGCAGCGCCGGTTCTTCGAATCGGTGGCGCCCTACGCCCGCCGCCTCATCCAGCAGGGCCACAACCCCAAGGTGGACCTGATCACCGGGTTGCCGCCCGCCGTCGCACTCCAACAGCGCCGGGGAACGGCGACGTCCCGGTCCACCGTGGGGACCGTCACCACGCTGTCCAATTCGCTGCGCATGCTGTTCTCCCGTGCAGGCAGCTACCCGGAGGGCGCAGCGCCGCTGGACTCGGACGCCTTCTCCCCCAACACCGCAGCTGGCGCCTGCCCGCAGTGCCACGGCCTGGGCACCGCCCACACCGTCAGCGAGGCATCGCTGGTTCCGGACACGTCCCTGAGCATCCGCGACGGCGCCATTGCGGCCTGGCCCGGCGCGTGGCAGGGCAAGAACCTCCGCGACATCCTCACCCACCTGGGCTACGACGTGGACATCCCCTGGCGGAAACTGCCCAAAAAAGACCGCGACTGGATCCTCTTCACCGAGGAACAGCCCGTGGTGGAAGTAACGCCGCAGCGCGACCGGGTGGCCAAACCGTACAAGGGCCGCTTCTGGAGCGCCAGGAGTTACGTCATGCACACCCTGCTCGACTCCAAAAGCCCCGCCATGCGGGAAAAGGTGCTGCGCTTCATGGAAACCGGGCCCTGCCCGCAATGCAGTGGAACCGGGCTCAGGCCCGAGGCCCTCGCAGTGACCTTCGCAGGGCAGACCATCGCCGGGCTCAGCGCCGTGCCCATGACCGAACTCGCGGACATCATCCGCCCCACCACCAGGCTGGCCACCGCGGGAACCGCGTCCCGCAAGCAGTCCTCCGAGTCCAATGAGGTGGCTGTGGCCATCACCCGCGACCTGCTCCAGCGCATCAACGTGCTGCTGGAACTGGGCCTGGGGTATCTGGCGCTGGGGCGGGCCACCCCCACGCTCTCGCCGGGGGAAATGCAGCGCCTCAGGATCGCCACCCAGCTCAGGTCGGGGCTGTTCGGCGTGATCTACGTGCTGGATGAGCCGTCGGCGGGTCTGCACCCGGCGGATGCCGAACCCCTCCTGGCGGTCCTGGACCAGCTCAAGTCATCGGGAAACTCGGTGTTCGTGGTGGAACACAACATGGACATGGTCCGCCGGGCAGACTGGCTTGTGGATGTTGGGCCCAGGGCCGGGGAGGACGGCGGAGAGGTGCTGTACAGCGGGCCCGTGCAGGGCCTCGATGAGGTGCCGGAGTCGGTGACGCGTCCGTTCCTTTTCCCGGGCGGAACAGGCACGAAAGAACCAGGGGCGGCCGCCGACGGCGCGGGCAGGGATGCCCTGCGGGAACCCTTCGGCTGGCTGGAACTGCGGGGCGTCAGCCGCCACAACCTGCGGGACCTGGACGCCGCCTTTCCGCTCGGCGTCCTGACAGCGGTCACGGGCGTCTCGGGCTCCGGGAAATCCACGCTGGTCAGCCGGGTCCTCGCCGACGTTGCCGGCGCAGCACTTCACGGCACCGGTGAAGCCGGTACGGCGGCACCCGCCGGGGAGCCGGAGGACGACGTCGAGGAGCAGGGCGGACCGTTGACCGTGGGGCACGTCTCCGGGCTGGAACGGATCGACCGCCTGGTGAAGGTGGACCAGAAACCGATCGGGCGCACGCCGCGGTCCAACCTGGCCACCTACACGGGGCTGTTCGATGCCGTCCGCAAGGAATTCGCCGCCACCGATGCCGCCAGGAGCCGGGGGTTCGGCCCGGGACGCTTTTCCTTCAATGTGGCCGGTGGACGGTGCGAGACCTGCCAGGGCGAAGGGTTCGTGGCCGTGGAGCTGCTGTTCCTTCCCGGCAGTTACGGCCCGTGCCCTGAATGCGGGGGCACCCGATACAACCCCGAGACCCTCGAGGTCACCTACCAGGGCAGGAACATCGCGGAAGTACTGGGCATGACGGTCAGCGCCGCGGCCGGTTTCCTGGCCGGGGTTCCCGCGGCCGCACGGTCCCTGCAGACCCTGCAGGAAGTGGGCCTGGGCTACCTCCGGCTGGGCCAGCCCGCCACCGAGCTTTCCGGCGGCGAGGCGCAGCGGATCAAGCTGGCCACCGAACTGCAGCGGGCCCGGCGCGGGCACACCCTGTACCTCCTGGACGAGCCCACCACGGGGCTGCACCCTGCCGACGTCCAGCTCCTGATGGCGCAGTTGAACCGCCTGGTGGATGCCGGGAACACGGTCATCGTGGTGGAACACGCCATGGACGTGGTGGCGGCGGCAGACTGGGTGATGGACCTTGGGCCCGCGGGTGGCGACGCCGGCGGCCGGATCGTCGCCGCCGGTGACCCGGCCGCCGTCGCCCGTTCCAGCAGCAGCCGCACGGCCCCTTACCTCGCGGCGGCACTGCAGGCGGCGTCCGCCGGCTAGGGCCGCCAGGGCGGGTGCACCTTGCCCCACGGCTGCCCGGGGGCGTAGGACAGAGGAATGCGTACCCGACGGGCGGTGGCCGCCCACGACGTCCTTCGCGGCCGCGTGGCGGTGGTGACCGGCTCTTCGCGCGGGCTGGGGTTTGAAATGGCCCGGGTCCTGGGCCTGCACGGCGCGGCGGTGGTGCTGGCAGCCAGGTCGGACGACGGCGTTGCTGCCGCCGTCCAGCGCCTGCGCGCTGAAGGGATCGCGGCGTCCGGCAGGCGCTGCGACACGGCCGAGCCGGGAGACGTTGCGGCGCTCCGGGACGAAGCCCTGGCCCGGGGCACATTGGACATCTGGGTCAACAACGCCGGCACCTCGGGGGTTTTCGGACCCACGGCGTCGACGCCCATCGATGACTTCACGCGGGTGGTGCGCACCAACGTCCTTGGCACGTTCCATGGCGCCAGGGTGGCGTTGCCTGTGTTCCTGGGCCAGGGCCATGGCGACCTGGTCAACCTGTACGGCCAGGGCGACCGCGGTCCGGTGCCCCTGCAGAACGCCTACGCGTCAAGCAAGCGGTGGGTCCGCCAGTTCACGGAGACCCTGCGGCTGGAAACCAAAGGCACCGGCGTCCGGGTGCACGGCATGAACCCCGGACTGGTGGAGACCGAACTCCTGGGGCGTGTGACGGCGCAGGCAGGGTACGGGCAGCGCCTCACGGGCCTGCAGGTGGTGGTCGGTCTGTGGGGGCAGGCGCCGCGTGAGGCGGCGCGGCCCATCCTGGACCTCGTGACCTCAGACGCCGCGGAATTCCGGTTCCTGACCCGGCGGCGGATGGTCACGCACGGCCTGCGCAACGTGCTGGGCGGCCGCCTGCGCCGGGCAAACAGGATGCCGTTGGACATCACGGTGGTGGAGCCGGCGGACCCGCCCCGGTCCGGCGGTGGAGAAAGCCCGTGACCCGGTCCGGGAACTCGACGGGATCCACCGCAGGGCCCTTTGGCGCGCGGCGGCCGGCCTCCGTCAGGAGGCGCAGGCCCTCATCCACCGCCGCTTTCGATGCCTTCAAGGAAGCCGCTGAGGCTCCCTTCCACGGGTCGAGGACCGCAGCGAGCGCAGCGTCTGCGTTGTCGTCCGGGGCCAGGGTGGTGACCAGCCCCATGTCCCACGCCTGGCGCGCCGTCAGCATGCGGCCCGTGTAGAGAAGGTCCTTGGCCCGGGACGGACCTACCCGTAGTGCCAAGCGGGCGGCGAAGGTGGGCGGAACCAGCAAGCCCAGGCGTGCCACAGGCATCCCCATCCGTGCTGTGGGGGTCAGGAGCTGCAGGTCGCAGGCAAGGGGCAAGCTGGCAGCCCCCGCCGGCCGCAACCCCTTCGACCACCGCCAGGGTTGGGACGGGCAAGTCCTCGAGCGCCTGCAGGGCGGCTTCCAGCACGTCAAAGGTCCGGCCGACGTCCGCTCCCGACGTCCCGTCCCATTCGCGGATGTCGGAGCCGGCGCAAAACACCCCACCGCGGCCGCGCACCACGACGGCGCGCAGGGTCGGGTCGGAGGCCAGGCCGTGCACTGCGCACCGCAAATCCTCCCAGTCCCGCTCCCCCAGGGCATTGAGCCTCCCGCCGCTGCCGAAGGAGATCGTGGCAATGGACTCCGCCTCGTCAACACTGACCGTGGCCATCAGGAGCCTGCCTCCCCCGGGGTTTGTATGCCTCCTGTGCCAGGCTCAGTCATGTGCCCCTCCCGCGGGGTGAAAGAACCAGGCCACTGCGACGCGCGGATCCGCGGCAAGTGACGGATGGGGCCAAGCATGCCCCATTCGTCCCCGCCCAGCCGTGACAGCGGATCAAGCCCGGCCACGTCCGGATGGTCACCGCTGAGCACCTGGGATGAGACGGACGCGTGCACCACCAGGCCGAACACCAGGACGCAGTCACCCATGCGCAGGGTCTGGTGAAGCGAGCATTCCAGAACGGCCGGAGACTCCTTGACCCTGGGCGGCCGGACCGCCGCGCTGGGCTCACGGGCCAGGCCGGCGGCGTCGAATTCGCTCACATCTGCGCTGAAGTTGGTCCCGGTGGCGTTGACCTCCTGGATCAACGCTGCCGGGGCGAGGTTCACCACGAACTCCCCGGTTGCCTCGATGTTCCGCAGCGAATCCTTCTCGCCCACCGAGGTGAACTGAATGATCGGGGGGTCCACTGAGGCGACCGTGAAGAACGAATGGGGCGCCAGGTTGTCCACCCCTGCCGGGGAGGTGCTCGAAACCCAGGCGATGGGCCGCGGAACCACGACTGACGTGAGGAATTTGTAGAAGTCCCGCGGACCCAGTTGTTTCGGATCGAAGTCTGTTCGCATCCGGTCCTACGGGCTTCCTGGCGTGGCGGCGGCCGCGGCATCCTTGGCCAGGGCTCCCTTGGCCCTGGGAAGGAAGATGAGGGCGGCCATGGCGATCACGCAGCAGAGGATGATGTACAGCGAGATCGACGTCGAGTTCCCATAGGTCGCCAGCAGGGCGGCGGCAATGAGGGGCGCGGGACCACCGGCGACGACGCTGGCGAGCTGGTACCCCAGGCCGGCGCCCGTGTAGCGGATGTCGGTGTCAAAACTTTCGGCGATCAAGGCAGCCTGCGGGCCGTACTGGATGTCGTGCAGGATCAGGCTGACCACGACGGCAACACCAACCCACAGGGCGTCCCTGGTGTTGAGCAACCCAAAATAGGGGAAAGCGAACAGCGCTGTCAGCACGATACCGGTTCCGTACACGCGGCGCCGGCCGAAACGGTCTGACAGGCGCCCGAAGAGGGGAACACTGATCAGCCCGAGTGCGGCCGCGATCAGTGTGTCATCAAGGATGGAATTGCTGTCCAGCTTCAACTGCTTGGTGGCGTAGGTGATCACGAACGTAATGAACAGGTAGAACGGGGCCTGCTCCGACGTGCGCACCAGGGCGGAGAGGAGGATTTCCTTGGGCTGCCGCCGGATCACCTCGATGATCGGGGCACGCACCACCTTGTTCGACTTCCGGACTGCGTCGAACTCCGGGCTCTCGATGACGCGGAGCCGGACGAACAGGCCCACGCCGATCAGGATGATGCTCAGGATGAACGGGATCCGCCAGCCGTAGGCAACGAATCCGTCAGTGCCGGTGGCGGCGGTGGTGATCCTGACGACGCCGGTGGACAGGACCAGGCCCAGCGGCACCCCGATCTGCGGCCAGGAAGCGGACAGGCCGCGGCGGTTCTGGTCACCCCATTCCATGCTCAGCAGGACAGAACCGCCCCATTCACCGCCCACGCCGATGCCCTGGATGATGCGGAGGACTACCAGCAGGACCGGCGCGGCCACTCCGATGCTTTGGTAGGTCGGAAGGCAGCCAATCAGCACCGTTCCGAACGCCATCAGGAACAGCGTGGCCATGAGTGTTGTCTTGCGGCCGATCCGGTCACCGAAATGGCCGAATATGGCGGCGCCGATTGGCCTGGCCACAAAGCCGACGAACTGGGTGCCGAAGGCGGCCAGCACACCGGCAAAGGCCACCTGGCCCGGGAAGAACAGCTGGGGAAACACCAGTGCGGCGGCAGTCCCGTAGAGGAAGAAGTCGTACCACTCGATGGTGGTACCCACCACGCTTGCCACGGTGGCGCGCCTGACGGCCTGCTCCCGGGTCACTCCTTGAATACTCATCATCACTCCATTGGTCAGATGTAGTAGAACGCCCGGCTTGAATGCACAACAAGGAAAGGGATATTGAAACCAGGCGCTGGACCCGCATTGCGGTTCGTCTTCCCATCGTGCGAGCAGTAGTTGCCCATGTCAACGGCTTCCCGGCCGCCGGCGGCGGATGCCAGGTGCCGCCGTCGTACGCCTTATTCCGTTGCCGCAGGCAAATATCGTCACGGCTCTGGACTCTTGGGCGGGGCCCAATCAGACTGTCTACAACAGCCGGCCAGGTGCACCGGAATTGACGGCACTTTCATTGGTCGGGTCATTGGACGGCTGCATTTATTGGGGTTTTTACCGTGATGCCGTTTTGCGGCGTCGAAAGGACCTGGCCATGCCGGACTTTGCACCGTTCTTTCCACTTATCGCCATTATTCTCGGAGTGCTGTTTGCCGTTGGTTTCATTTGGGTGGCCACGAAGCTGATGTGGAAGGTGGCTGAGCCAAACGAGGCCCTGATCATTTCCGGGCTGACCCGGGGAACCCTGGAAACCAGGGAAGGAATGGATTTCAAAATCGTCACGGGCAAGGGCGCCCTGGTCCTTCCCGGCCTCCAGACCGTGCGGCCCCTGTCGCTGACCCTGAATGAAACTGAACTCAAGGTTTCCTGCGTTACCTCACAGGGCATCCAGGTCATCGTGGAGGGCGTCGTCATTTACAAAATTGGGGACGCACCGCCCTTTATCGCCAATGCCGCCCGCCGCTTCCTGGGCCAGCAACCAAAGATGGAAAGCCAGGTGTACAACGTCTTCGAAGGCCACCTGCGTTCCATCATCGGCAGCATGACCGTCGAGGAGATCATCCGCGAGCGGGACAAACTCGCCTCGCAGGTCCGCAGCGCCAGCGGCGTGGAAATGGAGAAACTGGGCCTTGTGGTGGACTCGCTGCAGATCAAGGACCTGCAGGACCCCACCGGCTATATCCAGAACATCGCCAAGCCGCATATCGCGCAGGTGAAGATGGAAGCCCGGATCGCCGAGGCCACCCGTAACCGGGAGGCGGCGGAAAAGGAGGCGGAGGCGGCGGCCCTTATCGCGGATGCGCAGAGCGTCTCGGCCATCCGGCAGTCGGTGGCCCAGGCCAACGCCGAGCGTGCCCGGGCGAATGCTGCCCAGGCCGGCCCGCTGGCCGAAGCCACGGCCCGGCAGCAGGTGGTGGTGCAGGAAACGGAAGTTGCCAAGCTTGAGGCGGACCGGGAAGAGCAGAAGCTGCAGACCAGCATCCGGAAACCTGCGGACGCGAAAGCCTACGCCAAACGCACCGACGCAGAGGGCCAGAAGGCGGCGGACATCAGCGCAGCCGAGGCCCTGGCACGCCGCACCGAGCTTGAGGCCCAGGCCAACGCCCGCCGCACCGAACTCCAGGCGCAGGCCAACGCCACCGCGGCGGCCGCCGCGGCTGGAGCCACCAAGGTCACCGGCGAGGCCGAAGCCGCAGCGACCAGGGCAAAAGGCGATGCCGCAGCGTCAGCGATCAAGGCCAAGGCGCTCGCGGAGGCCGACGGCATCAAGGCCCGCGCGGAAGCGCTGGGTACCAACCAGGACGCGGTCATCTCCCAGCAGCTTGCCGAGAACATGCCGGCCATCATTGCCGCAGCGGCCGAACCGTTCTCGCATGTTGGCCAGATGACCGTCCTGAACGGCGGCGAGGGCGTCAACAAGATGCTGGGCGGAATCCTGGCGCAGGCTGGCGACTATCTCCCGGCTCTCGCATCGGCGCTCCGGAAGGGTGAAGACACCAAGCGCCAGGCCAAGGCGCCGGGCGCATAGGGATTCCGGGGAACGCCATGGTACGCAGAGACATCGACCGGAGCCTGACCGGGAAGATTGGGCGGGTAACCGGGCGCATCGGCCCGGGCACCATCGGCGAAGTCATGCTGCCGTACCTTGGCGGCACCATGGCCTTCCACGCCCACCCGTTCGACAAGACAAGCGATTATCCGGTGGGCGCTGAAGTGCTGGTGATCTATTTCGACCCGCCGCAAACGGTGTACGTGGAGGAGCTGCCGGACGTGTTGAAGCACGCCCGGTGAGGTCGGCACCTTCTTCTCCCGGATGGGCTACCGGCCGCCCTCCATTTTGCGGCTGCGCTGCTCCTGGGCCATGGGGCCGTAGGGATACACCCCTGTCTCGGGCCGGCTGGCCTCGGTGAGCCGGCTGACCTCGTCCGCGCTGAGGCTCAGGTTGCCGGCCGCCAGGTTGTCAGCGAGCTGTTCCGTGGACCGGGCACCCAGGATCACCGACGTTACGGCAGGCCGGTCCGCCAGCCAGGCCAGGGCAACCTGGGAGGGGCTGACGCCATGGGAGGCCGCGATGCCTTCCACGGCTTCGATCACCGTCCATGTGCGCGGATTGTCGTTGCGCGCCTTCCAGGCTTCCATGCCGCGTTCGGGGTTCTCCCCCAGGCGGGTTGCCCCGGAGGGACTCTGGTCACGCCTGTACTTGCCCGACAACCATCCGCCGCCCAGGGGCGACCACGGCAGCAGGCCGATCCCGGCGTCAAGCGCGGCCGGCACGATCTCGAACTCAATGTCCCTGACCAGGAGGCTGTATTGCGGCTGCAGGCTGACGGGCGGGTGCCATCCCTGGCTGCGGGCCACATGGACAGCCTTGGTGAGCTGCCAGCCCAGGAAGTTCGAGAAGCCGTAGTAGGCGATCTTGCCGCGCGTCACGGCATCTTCCAGGAACCGGAGGGTTTCCTCCACGGGCGTGATGGGATCCCACGCGTGCATCTGGTAGAGGTCGATCTGTTCCACGCCCAGGCGGCGGAGGGAATCGTCCAGGGCGCGGGTCAGGTGCCGCCGGGATGTTCCGACGTCGTTCGGTGCCGTCCCCATGGGAAAACGCCCCTTGGTGGCAACCACCGCTGTGTCCCGCAGGCCGGGCCGCCGGGCCAGCCAGCGGCCGATGATTTCTTCGGACACGCCCGAGCTGTAGACGTCGGCGGTGTCGATGAAATTGCCGCCCGCTTCGAAGTAGCTGTCCAGGATGTCATGGGATGTTTCCTCGGTCGCTTCCGCGCCGAAGGTCATGGTGCCCAGCGCGAAGCTGGTGACGACGGCGCCGCTGTGGCCCAGGGTCCGGTGCTGCATGGTGTGTCCTCGCGTTCAGTTGCGGTCGGTGGGATGGTTGCGTGCGGCCGCGTCCGTGGTGGCGGTGCGGATCCGGTACAGGCTGGTGGTCGCTGTCAGGTAGAGGTCCTGCCCGTCGGGTCCGCCAAAGCACAGGTTGGAGACGGTCTCCGGCACGGTGATAGTGCCCAGGAGTTTGAAGGACGGTGAGTAGATCCGCACGGAGGGGCCGGCCGAGGTCCAGATCCGTCCCTCGACGTCCACCCGCAGCCCGTCGGCCGGGTGGCCGTCCTCCAACTCGAGCGTGCCGGTCCTGGCGCTGCAGTGGCCGTCACGCACGGCGTAGGTGGCGATCCGCAGCGGGACCCCGTAGGCGCTGCCGGCGGTGTCCGCGACGTAGAGGACAGATTCGTCCGGCGAGAAGGCCAGTCCGTTGGGATGCACGAGGTCGGTCACCACGGGGGTCAGCGTTCCGGAGGCCGGGTCGAAGCGGAACACATGGCAGCCCCCATACTCCTGCTCGCCCTCATGCCCTTCCTTCGTTCCCGGAAGGATCCCGTAGGGCGGGTCCGTGAACCAGATGCCGGCGTCGCGGGCAATCACCACGTCGTTGGGCGAATTCAGCCGGCGGCCTTGGAAGGAGTCAACCAGGCCGGTGACGGTCCCATCCCGGTCGCGCTCCACCCGGCGCCGGCCGTGGCTGCACTGCACAACGCTGCCGTCGGCGTCGAGGGTACGGCCATTGGTGAACTCAACGCCGGTCGCGTATTCCTGTGTCACCCCGGTGTCCGGGTGGAACTCGAGAATGCGGTCGTTGGGGATATCGCTCCACCGCACCGTCTGCGACGACGGCACCCACAATGGCCCCTCCGCCCACACCGTACCGGTGTACAGGCGCTCCAGCACGCCGGCCGTCAGTCCGTTACCCATGAGAAAGCCCCTTCGCCGTCCAGGTTGTTGCCGTGCCCGCCTACGCCAGGTGCACGGCGTTCCATTCGAGCAGCTTAGGGTCCGCGAGACCTTCGGTCACGAAGGGGTCACCGGCAATGAAACGTTCGGCCTCCCCGTACGACGTGAAGATGCCCATCGAGCTCAGACCGGGCTCCGGAGACTGGAAGGGGCCAAGGGCGAGCAGTCCTCCCCCGGCGGCCCGGAAAGCCTCGTAGTACGCCTTGTGGCGGGGATAGACGTCCATGACGGTGGATCTGTGCACACCCTCGCGCAAGCTGTAGATCACGACACATTCCATGGGCCTGAACTTACCCTAGCCCTGGCCTTGGGTCTGCGGGACGCGCAGGCTGCCGTACCTTTCCATCCGGTGCCAGCGCAGGTGGACGCCGGCAACTGCCGTGACAACGGCCTGGATGACCACCAGGTACATGAGCTGCCGGTAGACGAACTGCTGCAGCGGGAGTGTCCAGAGCGGTCCCAGCCGTTCCCTGTCGAGCCGGAACGCGTAGGCGGCCATGAGCAATTGGACCGCCAGGAAGACCAGCCACAGCGCCCCGATCCGCAGCGGGTCCAGGAAGATCAGGCCGTAAAGGGCGAAGACATCGACGATGGGCGCGAACAGGGGAAGCAGCACCTGCAGTACCAGCAGGTAGCCCAGTCCACGCCGGCCAAGCTTGCCCGCAGCACCTCCCTGCACCACGGCACCCCGGTGCTTCCACATGGCCTGGAGGGTGCCGTAGCACCAGCGGTACCGCTGTCGCCACAGGGCGCCAAGGGTTGCGGGCGCTTCTGTCCAGGCCCGTGCGTCCTCCTGGTACACCACCCGCCAGCCGTCCCGGCACAGTGCCATGGTCAGGTCGGTGTCCTCGGCGAGTGTGTCGTCGCTGACGCCCCCGACGTTGCGGAGGGCCTCGATCCGGAAGGCGCCAATGGCCCCGGGGACGGTGGGCATGCATTCGGCGACGTCGAACAGCCTCCGGTCGAGGTTGAACCCCACGACGTACTCGATGTGCTGCCATGCGCCGAGGATGCCTCCCCGGTTGGCCACCTTGGTGTTGCCGGAAATCGCCCCCACCCGGGGATCCGCAAACGGCTGGATGAGGGCACGTACCGTATCGGGCTCGAAGACCGTGTCACCGTCCACCATGACCACCAGGTCGTGGCTGGCCGCCTGGATCCCTGCGTTCAGTGCGGACGGTTTGCCGCCGTTCTCCTTGCGGATGACGGTGACGCCGGGCAGGTCGAGGGCCTCCACGATGTCCGCCGTCCCGTCGGTGGACCCGTCGTCCACCACGATGACCTCTACCGGGTGCGTGGAGGCAAGGATCGACAGGACGGCGGCTTCGATCCCGACGGATTCGTTATAGGCCGGGACAATCACGGTCGCCGGTTCAGTCACCACGGGCCCTACCATCACGTCGACGCGGCGCCGGCCACGTCCTGATCCGGGAAGGCGGCGTGCAGCACGGCTGTGGCGTGCTGCGAAGAACATGACCAGAACGGCACGGAGGAAGGTCACGACGCCGGCGGCGACGAGCCCCAGGGAGATCGCCCAGACGACGAAATCGCTGAGGCGGATGCCCCAGACCAGGGCAGAGCCGCGCAGCTGTTCAACGCTGGATGCGGGGCGCATGCTGTCTACGCCGACGGCGTCCCCGACCGTGGTGACCTTGTACCCCTGCGCGGAGAAGCGCGACAGGGCGGAGTCCAGCGCGGCGACGGTCTGTTCCCTGTCTCCGCCGCCGTCGTGCATCAGGACCACTTGCCCCTGCGGCCCCGACGGGGTCAGGTTGGCTTCGATCGCTTTGGTGCCCGGGGTCTGCCAGTCCTCGCTGTCCAGGCTGCTGAGCACGGTGAGGTAGCCCTCGTCGGCCATTCCGTGGAGCGCGGACCACATGCCGTTCGTAATGGCGCTGTTGCCGGCGGTGTAAGGCGGGCGCAGCAGGGAAGCCGCCTGGCCCGTCACCCCCACAATCGCATCCTGGCCGCCCTGCACCTCAAGTTCGCGGCGCCAGTCCGGGGCTGTGCCAAGGTCGGTGTGGGTCAGCGTGTGGACGCCCACTTCGTGGCCTTCCGCCACGATGCGGCGCACCAGGTCGGGGTGGTCCACCGCCGCGGAACCAACGACGAAGAAGGTGGCGTGGACGTGGTGTTCCCGAAGTACGTCCAGGATGCGGGGCGTCCACACGGGGTCCGGACCGTCGTCGAAGGTCAGGGCGATGGTCCGGTCCGGCGGACTGACGGTTGTTACGGAGCCGCCGCGCGAATCCACCACGGGGCCGCCGTGCGAGAGCGTTGTGGGGACGGCGCCTGCGGCTTTGTCCGCCGGCAGGGAGTCCCCGGGCGCTCCACCCAGATGGTGGATGTATCCCTGCACGGCCAGGGCGAGCCCCAGGGCCATCAGGGTGGCGAGAAGGACAAACCAATGCGCCCTGACAGTGGCGGGGACGTTGCTTGTGGCGGGTCGGGAACCCTTATTCCGGCGGGTCATGTTACTGGTGCGCGGGGGCGGTGGGCCGTGTGGTCTGGCCCGGCGCCGAGCCGCTCGCGCCGGGGGCGGTCGCGCTGGAGCCCGGCGCTGTTCCGCTGGATCCAGGGGCGGTTGCGCCGGTGCCGGTGGCGGTTCCGGACGTTCCGGGGGCTGCGGGGGCGGCGGTCGGAGCCGGGGCAGGAGCAGCGGCGGGGGCGGCGGGCGCAGCGGGCACGACGGCGGCACCCTCCGCCGGAGGCACGGCAGTAACAGCAGAGACGGGCACCGGGACGGCCGCCGGCGACTGCTCAACAACGGGAACGGCGGGCCCGGTCAGGCCGGCCCGCGGATCGGCAGAGGGCGGGGCTGTTGGCGTTTCGCGGGGTCCGGCGGCGGCCGGCAGGGGAAGGAATGGTGCCGAGGATCCGGACCCACCGATAAAGGCGGCCACTACGAGGATGACGTATGCCGCCACAAGCCCGACGACCCCGAGGCCCATCATCTTGACCCGCCGGAGCCGGCGGCCTGACGCGTCGACAAACACGGGTCCACGCGGGGAGATGGCGGGCGACTGATCGGATGTCTCTTCAGGGGCTTTCATCGAGCAATAACCTTAGGGGACCCCTTGTGGCTAGCACAAAAACCCGGCGGTGGTGTCCGGCAGCTGCAGTCCGGGACGCGGATCCGCCCCGGTGCCGTGCATAAGGCAGGCACTGCGGTTTCCGTTCCGGCGTGGTGACGCAGGGACATGCTTTGGCTAGGATCAAGGTTCTACGGTCAGTCATTTGACGGCCTGGCGCCCTCCGTGGACGGCATGGCGCCAGGTGAGCAGGGAGGCCACCATGGATGTCACCCAGTCCGCGCAATACCCGCTTGATCCCTTTCCGCAGTATGAACGCATGCGGGCAACGGCCCCCGTCTTCCAGGATGACCACTCAGGGAGCTGGCATGTGTTCCGGTACGACGACGTCCAGCGGGTGTTGTCCGAACACGCCACCTTCTCGTCCCGCATGGGTGGTGACAATCCCTCCGGCACCGGCCAATTGTTCGCGTCCAGCCTGATCACCACCGATCCCCCGAGGCACCGGCAGTTACGCTCGCTGGTTACACAGGCGTTCACGCCCAAGGCTGTTGACGCGCTGGCTCCCCGCATCGCCGGACTCACGGACGAGCTCATGGCGGAGATCGCCGGCAAGGGAAGCGCAGACCTGATCAGGGACCTGGCCTACCCGTTGCCGGTCATCGTCATCTCCGAGCTGATGGGCATCCCCAGCGAGGACCGCGAGCGCTTCAAGCACTGGTCCGACGTGATCGTCAGCCAGACGCGGACCCTCCCCGCCAGCGAAACGCAGGACTCCACCACGTCGGAGATGGTGGAGTACTTCCTTGCCCTGATCGACCAGCGCAGGAGCCGTCCCGGCACGGACCTCATCAGCAGCCTGCTGGCCGCGGAGATCGACGGCCAAAAACTGACGGTGCCCGAGCTGCTCGGGTTTTGTGCCCTGCTGCTGGTAGCCGGCAATGAGACCACCACCAATCTGATCGGCAACGCCGTTTTGTGCCTGGCGGAGTCGCCCGGCACCCTCGAGCGGCTCCTCAGCGAGCCGGCCTTGGTTCCCCAGGCGCTTGAGGAAGTGCTCCGCTTCCGGTCGCCGGTCCAGTCGATGTACCGGGTCGCGGTTGCGGACACCGTCGTGGGCGACCACCTGATTCCCGCCGGCGCTCCAATCGTCGCCTGGATCGGCTCGGCCAACCGTGACGGGCAGCAGTTCCAGCGGGCCGCCGAGTTCGATGTGGACCGCAACCCCAACCGGCACCTGGCGTTTGGCCATGGCATCCATTTTTGCCTTGGGGCACCGCTCGCCCGGCTCGAAGCAAGGATTGCACTGGAAGCGCTGCTGTCCCGCCTCCCTGGACTTTCCGTGGCTTCCGGAGCGCAACTGGAACGAATGGACAGCAGCATCGTTTACGGGCTGAAGGAACTTCCCGTCACCTGGCAACCTGCCTGACAGGCCCGGACGAATGATCCCGGGGGGAAAGCCGCGGAATGCATTCACCCGGCGGTGCCCGCTTTCGCAGCGTACGCGGTGGCCTGGGAGCTCACCTGGCGGATGTAGGCGTCGGACTGGTTGTAGGCGTAAATGGCAGCTGTCCACCCCTGCGCTGTGGTGAGGTCACGGCCGCGGCCGCAAAGATACGTCGCCGCGCTGAGGGCGGCGTCATCGATGTTGAACGGGTCCGCCGCCCCGTCCCCATTTCCGTCCATGCCTGCGATCCGCCATGTGGAGGGAATGAACTGCATGGGTCCCACCGCGTGGTCCCAGCCGGCGTCGCCATCCAAGGCGCCGCCGTCGGTGTCGGCTATGGCGGCGAATCCCGCGCCGTTGAGGCTGGGGCCCACGATCGGGCCGCTGGCCTGGCCGGCGGAGCTCAGGCTGCCGCCGCCGTACGTGCCGTGGGCTGATTCGACGAAGCCGACGGCGGCGAGCGTGTTCCAGCCGATGCCGCACGCCGGAGCTGATTCGTTGGCGGCAACGGCCGCATTGACGTAGGCGCGCAGGGCCCGTGCGGGGATTCCGGTGTGGGCGGCAGCCGTGCCAAGCCACTCGGCGTCGGGGCTTCGTGTGACGTTTACGGCGGTGGCGAGCCCATCGGGCCCTGGCTGAAGCTTGACTCCCGCTCGCGGGGGCAGGAAGGCGGCCGTACGGGCCCCGGCCCCGGGCTGGCCCAGCAGCCAGAACGAGAAAACTGCGCTGGCGCAGACCACGAACAGGCTAAGGGCCACAAAGCGTTTTACACGGAGCACTGACCAATCAAACCACCCCGGCCTCTCCCCCATCGGTACCATCAGGCATGGGCAGGAAGAATTACCTTATCGAGGGCGGCTCGGGCACGGGCAAGACCGCGGTCTGCAACGAATTGCGGCGGCGCGGCTACCACGCCATCAACGGCGACCGTGAACTTGCCTACCAGGGTGACCCGGAAACCGGTGAACCAGCAGGGGACGCCACCGGCGTCGCTGTGCACAGGCACCACATCTGGAGAGTCGCCGACGTCCGGGCCCAGGCAGCAGACCAGCGGGACGCGGTGACGTTCTTCTGCGGCGGGTCGAGGAACCTCGCCAAATTCATCGATCTGTTCGACGGCGTCTTCGTCCTCGAGGTGGACGTGGGCACGCTGAAGCGGCGCCTCGACCAGCGCCCGGCAGACGAATGGGGAGGGCAACCGGCGGAGCGGCAGCTGATCGAGCACCTGCACGAAACACGGGAAGAGATCCCGCAGGGCGGCATCGCGATTGACGCCACCGCGCCGCTGTCCCGGGTCGTGGACAACATCCTGCACCACGTGCAGGCAGCCCGCCCTGCCTAGCCGTCCGAAGGCAGGGCACTGCTCTTCCTGGCCGGCGGCGGGTCAGCGCACCACCGTGCGGTGTCCGGCATCCAGCCTCTTGGTCCAGCCCCGCGAATCCAGGTGTTCCAGCAGCGGAACCGCGATCCGGCGTGTTGTGCCCAGCGCCTGGCGGGCCTGGCTCGTGGTGAAGGGCTGGTCCAAACCGGCGAGGGTGCGCATGGCAAGCGCCGGGGCGGTGGGCAGCAGCACCACCCCGTCGCGCAGGCGCAGCAGGCGCCCGGTGCGTTCAGCGGCTGCGAGCTCGCGGGCACCCAGGCCGAGGGCCGCCAGCTCATCGGCTTCGGGGGCCCGGAACGCATCCGCACTCAGCCTGCCCTCCAGCGTGGCGATTGCCGGCTCGATGGGACCAAGGTTGCCCTGGCTGCCAGGGAGCCGGACGTGTCCGCCGTCCTGTTCCAGGCCGGCCCCGCGGATGACGTGGGAAAGCAGTTTCTCGTCGGGCAACGTGAGCAGGTCCCGCGCCGCACCCATGGACAGGCCCGGGGCCAGGGCATCCCGCTCCTGCAGCGCCTGGACCGCGCCGCGCAGCTGATGCTGCCAGGCCTCCAGGACGGGAGTGTGCACCCACCAGTCGTCGATGACCCGTACACCGGCGGGCGCCTCCGCGTCATGCCCGGACAGCAGCCCGAGCCGGCGCAGATGTTCCGCCTGCACAGCCCTGCGGGCTGCCACCTCTCCCAGTACGTCTCCGGCGGGGTCCATTCCTGCAAGGCGCTCCGCCCAGTGGGCGCCGTCGCCGCGCCGCCGCAAGGCCGGCGGGTCGGCATCGAGGATACGTGCGCCGCCCAGCACCGAGCGGCTTCCGGGATCGCGCAGCACCAGCCGGTCCCCCAGGACGAGGGGCAGGTGCCTGTCGAGGACCAGCCGGGCATGGTCGGCGCCGAAGGGGCGCAGCCGGGCCGGCACGGACGCCGTGCCAACGTGCACCATGAGCTGTTCCGGGACCTCGCTATAGGCCACCCCGGTGGTGCGCTGGATTCCCACCACTGCTGTGGTGGGCCATGCGTCCGGGGTAACCAGCGCGTCACCGCGGCGGATATCCGTTGCGGCAACGTCGCGCAGGTTCAACGCCACCCGGCTGACCGGTTCCACCGAGGCGTACGAGGTATCCCGGCTTTGCAGGCCACGGACCACCACCGGCCGGGTATTAACGTGGCCGATCAGTTCCAGCCGGTCACCCTGGGCAAGCGTTCCTGCTGCCAGTGTCCCGGTCACCACCGTCCCGGAACCGGTGATGGTGAACGAACGGTCCACCCACAACCGGACCCGCCCATCCGTGGTGGGATGAGGCACGTTGGCCAGCACGCCGTCGAGCGCTGCACGCAGGTCAGCCAGGCCCGTGCCGTCGATGGCGGACACAGCTACTGCGGGCGCGTCCTGCAGGCCGGTCCCGGCCAGTTCCGTTCGGGTCCGCGCGAGCACCTCCGCAACCCGCTGCCCGGATGCCCGGTCCGCGCGGCTCAGCACCACGACGCCGTGTTCGATCCCCAGCGCAGCGACAGCGTCCCGGTGGTCGCTCGACTGTGCCTGCCAGCCTTCGTCGGCGGCCACCACAAAGCACACCACCGGCGCGGGTCCGATGCCGGCGAGCATGTTGCCCAGGAAGCGTTCGTGGCCCGGTACGTCGACGAACGCCACGTCCTGTCCGGACGGCAGCGTGGTCCAGGCATAGCCCAGGTCAATGGTCAGCCCGCGGCGCCGTTCTTCCTCCCAGCGGTCCGGCTCCATCCCGGTGAGGGCGCGGACCAGGGTGCTTTTACCGGAATCGACGTGCCCGGCTGTGGCAATGACGTGCACGGTTCAGCCCGCCCTGCCTGCATCCGCAACCTCAAGGGTTGCCAGGGCACGCCGCACCGCCTCGACAATCCGGCCGTCGTCCTTTGCGGGCACGCAGCGCAGATCGATCAGGCAGGAGCCGTCATGGACGCGCGGCAGCACGGCCGGGTCGCCGGTCCGCAAGGGACGCGCAAGTCCCTCGGGGAGCCGGAGTGCCCACCCAGGCAGGGGCACGCCGGGGGCGCCGCCGCCCCCTACCCTGCCGTCATGCGGGACCACGGGGACGCCGAGTTCCCGGGCGAGCCGGTCCGTACGGCCGCGTAATTGCCCGACGTCGGTGTGCAGCGCCTGCACGACGGGCGGCGTACCGCCCGCAACCGTTGCTTCCAGGGCGGCCAGGGCAAGTTTGTCTGCCCTGACGGCGCGGGCGAGCGGATGGCGGGCCAGCCGGGTGATGACCTCCTTGCGGCCCAGCAGCAGCCCCGACTGGGGGCCGCCCAGCAGTTTGTCGCCGCTGGCGATGACGACGTCGGCCCCGCTCGCCAAGGCGGAGGCAGCGTCGGGTTCATCCGGCAGGAACGGATCCGGGGCCAGCAGTCCGCTCCCCAGGTCGGCAACGAGGGGGACGCCGTTGGCCGCGGCCAGGCGGCCCAGCTCGTCCAGGGAAACAGCTGAGGTAAAACCGTCAACCCGGAAGTTGCTTGGATGGACCTTGAGGACGCACCCTGTGTCAGGACCGATGGCTCCTGCATAGTCATGCAGGTGCGTGCGGTTGGTGGTGCCCACCTCGCGAAGCCTGGCACCGGTCGATTCCATCAGGTCGGTCAGCCTGAATCCGGCACCAATTTCTACGAGTTCGCCACGGCTCACCACGACCTCCCGGCCAGCGGCGAAGGCTGTTGTAGCCAGCACCAAGGCCGCGGCCCCGTTGTTGACCACCAGCGCGTCTTCAGCGGCGGGGCAGGCAGCGAGAAGTGCCGCCCGGGCACCGGCGCCACGGCGGGAGCGGCTGCCGTCTGACAGGTCCAGCTCCACGTCGACGTAGCCGCTGGCCGCGACAAGAGCCTCCACTGCACCTTCAGAAAGCGGGGCGCGCCCAAGGTTGGTGTGGACGATAACGCCGGTGGCGTTCAGCACCGGGCGCAGGGAGGTTGCCGTACGCGCAGCGACGGCGGCCAGCAGGGCCGGTTCCACCTGGCCGGGGGGCAGCCCGCCGCGCCGTGCCTGCTCCTGGACGTCCCGGACAAGTTCGCGGATGACGCGCTCGTTCAGCCGGGTGCGGGCTTCGCGGACGGCAGGCAAGGCCAGCAGGTCATTTGTGCGGGGAATCAGGCGCCGGGGATCGACGTGGTCCACAGCCCTCCTCATATCGCGGCATGCACTGCCGAAAGTTGGCGGTGGCGGACGGGAATCGAACCCGCCAGGCCGAGATGCTCAGCCTCACCGGTTTTGAAGACCGGGGGGCCCACCAGGACCCGGACGCCACCGCGCCTCAATATAGCAGGGTTGCCTGGGAGGGTACGCTGGGCGGGTGAATGAGGCTCAGATGTCAGTCCAGCAGCTCGATGATGGTGCCACCGGCGCATTCCGGCTCACCGACTATGCCCACGGCGGCGGCTGTGCGTGCAAAATTCCCCCCGGGGAACTCGAAGATGCCGTCCGTGGCCTCATCGGCCAACCCGGTGCGGAGGTCCTGGTGGGCCTTGACAGCGGCGACGACGCTGCGGCGGTCCTGGTGCGCGAAGATCTTGCGGTCCTGACCACCGCTGACTTCTTCACCCCCGTTGTCAACGATGCATATGACTGGGGCCGCATTGCCGCCGCCAATGCCCTGTCGGACATCTATGCCATGGGCGGCCGGCCGGTCACTGCGATCAACCTGGTCGGCTGGCCCCGCGGCGTCCTGCCGATGGAATTGATGACTGAGGTCCTGCGTGGTGGCTTGAGCGTGGCATCCCAGGCGGGGTGCCCCGTGCTCGGCGGGCACTCCATTGATGACCCGGAGCCCAAGTACGGCATGGCCGTCACCGGCGTCGCCCATCCTGACCGCTTGCTGCGCAACGACGCCGCCCGGCCGGGGCTGCCCATCACGCTGACCAAGCCACTCGGCGTCGGTCTCCTGAACAACCGGCACAAGCAGACCGGTGAGGTGTTTGAAGAAGCCGTGGAGACGATGGCGGCACTCAACCGCGACGCCTCCGAGGCGGCGGTGGCCGCCGGCGTCCGTGCGGCGACGGACGTGACCGGTTTCGGCCTGCTTGGACACCTCCACAAGATGGTCCGTGCCTCGGAAGTGGGCGCGGTGATCGACATAAATGCCGTTCCCCTTCTTGGCGGAGCCCGCGAGGCACTCCGGGACGGCTTCGTTTCCGGCGGGACCCGGCGCAACCTCGACTGGGTGCGTCCGCACCTGGAGGCTGCACCGGGCATCACCGAGGACGATCTGCTGCTGCTGGCCGATGCGCAGACGTCCGGCGGCCTGCTGGTGGTCGGCGAGTTGCCGGGCCACCCTGTCATCGGTCACACCACTGTGGGGCAGGGTATCCAGATCCGCTGAAACCGGGCAGCTGCCTCAGCTGCCGGTGGTGATTGCGTCGCCGGTAACGCCGGCGGCGCGGCGCGCTGCGAGCCGGTTCTTCTGCGGTTCGATGGTGTACCGCGGATCCCTGGCAGAGGCGAGGCCTGCCTCGAACACACCAAACCGGGTCAGGGCCGAGGCGGCCAGCAGTGCCAGACCCGACGCGGCGGCGACCATCCGGTTTCGTCCGCCCAGCAGTGTGCCCAGGCCTCCGGCGACCGCCAGCCGCTCGCTCCACTTCAGCATGGCGCCGGCTTTGCCCTGGTGCAGTGGTTCCGCGGCTACCGGGTCCATCCGGTGCTCCATCACCTTCATGGCCACCACATCCCCCAGGACGCCGAGCACGGCGAGGTTGCGCGCAGGACCCGTCTCGTGCACGGGCGTGGTGACCATCGCGAGCCCGGCAGACGCGAGGCAGGCAGAACTCACGAAAACGAAAGGCAGTTCCTCGTGGGCTGCGTTCCACGTCGGTGTGGCAGTGTCACCCAGCAGGACGGCCGTGTACGCCGCCAGCGGCCCGGCGAACACCGCAGCTTCGATGCCTGCCGGTCCTTCGACAGCGCGCAGGACCTTGCGCAACGGACCCAGGGGCAGCCGGTCTCCGCTCATCCGGTCGATTTCCGCCACGGCGGAGACGCCGGCGCCGGCGCTGAAGGCGCTGAGGATCCACGAGCCCACACTCATCGGGGAGGTGACCTTGAAAGTCCGCAGCATGTGCAGGAAACGCTCCGGCCGGCCAAGGTCCTTCACCAGGGCAACCGCACCCGCGCTCACCGCTGCCAGGGCACCCAGCCGGGCGTTCCGGCGCAGCACCGGGCGTCCGGTCAGTTGGCCGCCGGCGCCCAGGAGGGCCGAACCGGCTGCCACGCCACCCAGGAAGAGGTAGATCGCCACGTCATCGCCCCAGGGGGCGGGTTTCACGACGGAACGGCCGTAGTACGAGGTGAATTCCGGCTCCGGCACCATCGGCATTTCCCGGGAGCCGTCACCGTTGTCCCGGCGGCGGCCCGTCCCCCGCTTGCCGCCCGCCCGGCGGCGGCGTGCGGGCTCTGTTGGCCGGAAACTGTCGAACTCGGAAAGTGTCACGCGCGTCCTCCCAGGAAAGCCAGCGCAGCGGCGGCGGCCATGCCTGCTACCGCCATGCCGGCCCGCCGGTACATCTTTGGCAGATCAGCTGTGGGTACGCGCGGGTCCGGCGGAAGTCCGTAGACCTCCGGTTCGTCCAGCAGCAGGAAGACGGATCCGGTTCCGCCGACGCCGTCGTTTTCGTTTGCCCCGTAAAGCCTCGCCTCTGTCATGCCCTGGGCGTGCAGGTTCGCCACCCGTTCCCTGGCCGTCTCCACCATGTCGTCGTGGTCGCCGAACTTGATGGACGTCGTCGGGCACGCCTTCGCGCAGGCGGGAGTCTCGTCTGCCACCAGCCGGTCGTAGCACAGTGTGCACTTTTGGGCGATGCCTTCGTTGGGGACGGCGGGATGCCCGGCGTGCTGGTCTTCCCTGCTGGTGGCCACCTTGACCGTGCCGTTGCTGCGGCGCTCGATCACGCCGAAGGGGCACCCGGCCACGCACGTTCCGCAGCCGTTGCAGACGTCGTCCTGGACCACCACGGTGCCGAACTCGGTGCGGAACAGCGCTCCGGTGGGGCAGACGTCAAGGCAGCCGGCGTGGGTGCAATGCTTGCAGACGTCGGAGGACATCAGCCAGCGGAAGTCTGCTGTGTCAGGCGGCGTGGTGTCCGCCTCAGCCAGATCCGCCGGGGCGGACGCTGCGGGGGTGGGGGGACCGATGCGGGGCATGCCCAGGCTGACCAGGGCCCGGCCTGATTCCCGTACCTCGACAATCCGGTCCTGGCCCTGCTCGATGAAGGCGACATGCCGCCAGGTGCTGGCGCCAAGGGATCCGGTGTTGTCGTAGGAGGATCCGAGCAGTTCGAGGTTGCCGTCCTGCGGGTTGTGGTTCCATTCCTTGCAGGCGACTTCGCAGGCCTTGCAGCCGATACAGATCGAAGTGTCAGTGAAGAAGCCCTTGCGCGGATGGTTGTGTTCCCAGTGGGCATCGGCGGTGGGGTCGGTTGGTCCGGACAGCTGGCCCATCTAGTTCTCCAAGGTGGGATCGGTGCCCGGAACGCTGCCGCTGGGCAGCGTTCCGGGCCGGGCAAAGTAGGTGCGGGCCCCGCCGGGTATGACGACGGTCATTCCCCGCCGCCCTTGGCGTGGCCGCCAGGCCCCGCGGGATCAATGCCTTCCGCCGCGGGGTTGGTGACGGCGCGGTTGCCGGTCTCGATGGTCAGCCCGGCCCTCGCCTGGTATTCGGCAACGAGGGCAAGGAGGTCCTCCCCGCGCGGCCGGCGGCCTGGACGGATGTCGCAGGAGGCCACCTTGGATTCCTGGATCTGGACGTTGGGATCCAGGGTCACGCCCAGCAGGTCGTTGGCCGCGTCACCGCTGACCACAGCGTTGCTGCCGACGCCCCAGTGGTAGGGCAGCCCGATCTGGTGCACGGTGTGGCCGCCGACGGCCAGCGGCCTCATCCGGTCGGTCACCAGCACCTTTGCCTCAATGGCAGAGCGGGGCGAGATGATGGTGGCCCACCCATAGGGTTCCAGTCCGCGCTCAGCGGCCAGTTCGGGCGAAACCTCGCAGAACATCTCCGGCTGCAGTTCGGAGAGGTACGGCAGCCAGCGGCTCATCCCGCCCGCAGTGTGGTGCTCCGTGAGCCGGTACGTGGTGAACACGAACGGATAGACATCCGCCCCCGGGGTACCGGCACTCGGTGCGCTCAGGTTGTCCAACCGGGCATACCTCAGTCGTGCCGGACTCTGCTGCTGCGGATACAGCCCGTTGGCCACCGGTGATTCCTGGGCCTCGTAGTGGGTCGGCAGCGGGCCGTCCACGAGCCCCTTGGGCGCGAACAGCCAGCCCTTGCCGTCGGACTGCATGATGAACGGATCGTCCCCGCTGAGCGCGGCCGGGCCGCCCACCGAGGGGTCGGGTTTGCTGCCGGGTGCGAGGGTCGGCGGGAAGTCGGGGACGTCGTCGCCCACCCACTTCCCCTGCTCCGCGTCCCACCAAACGTATTTCTTGCGTTCGCTCCACGGCTTGCCGGCCGGATCGGCGGAGGCCCGGTTGTACAGGATCCGTCGGTTGGCCGGCCACGCCCAGCCCCATTCCGGCGCTGCCGGGCCTTGCTCCTGGCCCGGTTTCCGGTTGGCAGCGTGGTTGATCCCCTCAGCGTAGACGCCGGTGTAGATCCAGCAGCCCGCCGTCGTAGAGCCGTCGGCGCGGAGTTCGGTGTAGGCGGAGAGCGGCTTGCCGGCATCCGGACCGGTCAGGTGGCGGCCGTTGATCTCGGCAAGCACCGACTCGGGGTCCGGATCGCCGTGGTCGTCCGTGGGGTAATCCCACGTCAGGTCCAGCAGCGGCCGGTCCCTTTCGTCCTGGGAATCGGCGAGCTTCTCCCGGATCCGGTGCCCCAGTTCATAGAAGAACTGGAGTTCGCTCTGGCACTCCCCCGGCGGGGCCACCGCCTGGTGGCGCCACTGCAGCAGCCGCTGGGTCTGGGTGAAGGATCCGGCCTTCTCCACGTGGGTCGCCGCCGGCAGGAAGAAGACTTCGGTCTCGATATCCTCGGTGCGGAGTTCCCCGGACTCGATTTCCGGGCCGTCCTTCCACCACGTCGCGGACTCGATCATGTTCAGGTCCCGGACCACGAGCCACTTCAGGTGGGACATTCCGAGCCGCTGCATCCGCCCGTGGGCCGAGCCGACCGCCGGGTTCTGGCCGAGCAGGAAGTAGCCTTCCACCTCGTCGCGGAGCATACTCATCACGGTCTCATAGGTCCCGTGCGCACCGGTCAGCCGCGGCAGGTAGTCGTAGGCCCAGTCGTTGTCCGCCGTCGCAGCGTCGCCCCACCACGCCTTCAGCAAGCTGATGGTGTACGCGTCGGCGTCGGCCCAGAATCCCTTTTGGTTCTTCGAGGCGTTGGCCGCCAGGTACTCCTCCAGGGTGTCGTGGCGGCCGGCACTGGGCATGGGCAGGTAGCCGGGGAGCAGGTTGAACAGCGTGGGAATGTCGGTGGAGCCCTGGATGCTCGCATGGCCCCGGAGGGCCATGATCCCGCCGCCAGGGCGCCCCACGTTCCCCAGCAGCAGCTGCAGGATGGCGGCGGCCCGGATGAACTGGGCACCCAGAGAGTGCTGGGTCCAGCCCACGGCGTACGCGAAGCAGGTGGTCCGGTCGCGGCCGGAGTTCTCCGTGATGGTCTTCGCCAGGTAGGCGAAGTCGGCTTCGCTGATGCCGCACATGTCGCGCACCATTTCCGGGGTGTAGCGGGCGTAGTGCCGCTTCACGATCTGGAAGACGGTCCTGGGGTTCTGGAGCGTGTCATCCCGCAGCACCTCCGCGTGTTCGAGGGGCGGACCACCGCTGCCGTAGGCATCGCCGGAGGCCCGGGCGCCGGCTTCGGCGCCGTGCTCGGGACCGGCCGGTTCGTCGATGGAGCCGTCCTCGCCTTCGTCGTAGGCCCACGACGAGTTGTCGTAGGCACCCTTTTCCGGGTCGAATCCGGAGAAGAGGCCGCCCAGGTCCTCGGCGTCCCGGTAGTCCTCGTGGACCAGGGTGGCCGCGTTGGTGTACGCGGTCACGTACTCCTTGAACCACAGGTCATTGGCGATGACGTAGTTGATGAGCGCGCCCAGCAGCACGACGTCAGAACCCGCCCTGATGGGGATGTGCTTATCCGACACTGCCGAGGTCCGCGTGAACCGGGGGTCGATATGGATGACCTTCGCTCCGCGGGCCTTAGCCTCCGCCACCCACTGGTACCCCACGGGATGGCATTCGGCCATGTTGGAACCCTGGATGACGATGCAGTCGGCGTTGGCCATGTCCTGCAGTGATTGCGTAGCACCACCGCGTCCAAACGAGGCTCCCAAACTGGGAACCGTTGCGGAGTGTCAAATACGCGCCTGGTTCTCGGTCTGCACCGCCCCGGCAGCTGTAAAGAGCTTTTTGATCAGGTAGTTTTCTTCGTTGTCCAGGGTTGCGCCGCCCAGGGAGGCGATGCCCATGGTGCGGCGCAGCAGCCGGCCTTGGTCGTCTTCCTGCTGCCAGGTCCTGCGGCGGGTTTCGATGAAGCGGTCCGCCACCATCTCAACGGCCGTGGCCAGGTCCATGTGCTGCCACTCCGTGGAACGCGGCGCACGGTAAAGCACTTTGGTCTGGCGGCCCGGTGAGTTGACAAGCTGCTCGCTCGCAGAGCCCTTTGGGCACAGGCGGCCGCGTGAAATGGGTGAGTCCGGATCGCCCTCGATCTGGACCACTTTCTCGTCCTTGACGTAGACACGCTGCCCACAACCGACGGCACAGTAAGGACACACGCTCTGCACGACGCGGTCGGCGGTGGCAGTCCGGGGGGCTATTGCTTTTGTCTTGGCCGACGTCACTGCCGGCCCACGGCCCAAGAGGTCGCCCGTGCTTAGCTGACGGACGACCGGCCATTGAAGAAAACTTCGCGGTGCCATTTCTGGAGCATATCCCAGACGGCGGCGGGAGCAACAGGAAAAGGTTGGGCGTGTCCCACGGCAACGTCCGGCCCGGGCCGGGTGGCTGCAGGAGCCCTTGCGCGGGCCCGGGGTGGGACACCGGCGGCCGGGCGTCGCAGACCTGCTTACCGCTCGATGCTGACGCTGAGATCCAGGTGGATGTCCTCACGGGCGAGACGGTCCTGGAGGTACCGGGCGAGGCTCGCATCGGTTGCGGTGTGCGCGCCCTTCGGGACGGCGCCGCGGAAGACAGCTTGGGTATTCGTCGACCTGAGTACGTCCAGGGGCGTTGACCGGAGATGACCGTCGGTCAAACGTTCGATGTCGGTGCGGAAGGTGCGTCGGTGGTCATGCTGCGCGGAGGCGTGCATGGTGAACGGAATAAAAGCTACGGGCAAGGGGGTCCTTTCGAGCGAGGCAGCCGGCGGTGGTGGCCTCACCGGTAACAAGGCAAAAACAGGCCGTGGTATTCCCGTCCGGGCCCGAAGGAGGCGGACGTCACGGAGGGCCTTGCCCGCCGCGGTCGCGTGGCGGAAGCGTGTTGACCCTGGCTCTGCCCATACCGTAGGAATTGAGCGTCGCTCCGCTGCACCGCGGAACGCACGAACGATCAGCAGGCAAAGCGAGGAACACGGTGGAACAGCCTCACATAGTCAAGGAGGGCGCCGCGGCATTCCCATGCAGTTCAGGCCCGGGCAGTTCGCAGGCACCACTTACAGTGGACCAACTGCTGCTCGAGAGCCGCGCCGGGCTTGAGCGGGTGCACCCGTCGGATCTTGAGCGGGAGATGGCAGCGGGCGCACTGGTCGTTGACACCCGGCCCGTCGACCAGCGGGACCGCGACGGCGATCTTCCGGGCGCAGTGGTTATCGACCGAAACGTTCTGGAGTGGCGGCTTGACCCTTCCAGCCCCCACCGGATCCCCACCGCCGGCGACCCGGCCCGGCGGATAGTGGTGGTCTGCAATGAGGGCTACAGCTCCAGCCTCGCTGCACATACACTGCAGCGTCTGGGGTTGAGCCGCGCGACTGACCTCATCGGTGGCTTCCAGGCCTGGGCTGCCCTGCGCGCTGATTCCTGAAATTTCTTCGGTGCACGGCCACCGCGAGGACGATGAAGGGTCAGCGGGCAGACCAGCTCCGGCTCCACGTCCCCAGCCGCCCTGGTGGGGCATCCCGCAGTCACCTCGGGATGACCCACCCGGGCCGCCTTGCAGATATGGCGCAGTCTGGACCCCTATGGCTGCTAATGAAGCCCGGACCGGCCAGTTCAGCTAGGCATCGATCACCAGATCCGTCTGGGCGGTGGAACAGCAGGGCAAGAACTTGCCTGCATCGATTTCCCGCTTCCGTATTCCGCCCTGGTGGTTCATTTCGACCTCACCCGAAAGCTTGACTACCTTGCAGGAGCCGCACATTCCTTCCTTGCAGTTGGCACCGATCCGCACGCCCGCGCGTTGGGCGGCACCGAGGATGTGTTCTTCGGGGTCGATCCGCACATTGATGCCGGTGCGCATGAAGGAGAGGGTGAGGCTTCCCGTTCCCACGGTGTCAAAGGTTGACGCATCAGGGGACGGGGCTGCGGGATCCGCCTCCGAACCACCCTTGGCGGCTTCGGTCGAGGGTGCCTCCGGTTCGACAATTTCCAGCGGCAGCCCTGATGCCTTCAAGGTACCGTCAGCGTCATAGCCGGGTTCGTATAGCCCGAACGCGGCGGGCTGGCTTTCGTAGTAGTCCTCTGCCGAGTCTGCGATTTCCTCGGCAATTTCCTCCGCGATGTCCGATGCCAGCGCGATCTCTGCCTGGTATTCAAGGAGGGTTTTGCGATCTCCGGAGAAGAACTCCATGTAGATCGAGGTGTCGTCGACGCCGACCTTCTTGAGCAGTTCAGTAGCGGTGTTCAGGTAACCCTCGGGGCCGCAGGCGTAGACCTGCCGGCCGTTGGCGTCGGGGGCCACCTCCTCGATCATTGCCGAGCTCAGCCGTCCGCTGAAGCCCTCCCACTCCTCAGGCCTGCCGCGGTCGCCCAGGGCGTAAAAGACCTTGACGCGCGAGTCAACGGAAGCGATGTAGGCCAGCTCCCGGTCGAATGCGAAGCCGCCGGCTTCCGCACCGTGGTAGAGCACCACCACGTTGGCGGTCCCGGGCAGCGAGTGGATGGTCCGCAGCATCGACATGATGGGGGTGATGCCCGCGCCCGCGGCCAGGAAAAGGTAGCGTGCGCGCCGGTCGGCATCGGGCAGGTGGAAGGCCCCCACGGGTCCCAGCATGTCCAGGACGGTGCCGGGCCTGACATTGTCGTGCACCCACGGCGACACCAGTCCGCCCGGGTCGCGCTTGACGGTGACGCTGAAGGTCCACGGTTCCGTGGGCGAACTGGACAGCGAGTAGCTGCGGTCCACGGGCTCGTGCTCCTCACCGTTCACCGGGAAGGCAATGTTGACATACTGGCCCGCGCGGAACGCCAGGGGCGCACCGTCGCAGCGGCGGAACACGAACGTCATCATGCCGCCGGCCTCGGGGATGGTCTCGACGCACTCCGCCATGAACTCCTGCGGATGCCAGGGACCCAGGGCCCGGGCAGCGCGGGCCGGGGCCTCTGCGCTGCCCATGACCCTGTTCCACGGCATTTCCAGGCCGCGGATGCGCTGTGGCTCCTGGATTACCGTCTCGGTGAGGAGTTCCGTCATGCCAGGTGCTCCTGCACACGCTGTACGTACCAGTTGATGAATGCCTCTACCTGGTATTCGCTCTTCATGTAGGGGCCGGGCTGGTAGGCGGGGCTGCCGGCACCCTGCTGGCAGAGCTCAACGAACGCCTTGTCCTGCAGGTTTGTTTGCTTCCAGGTGTAGGTGAGCTTGTCCAGGTCGTAATCGACGCCTTCTTCGGCGTCGTCCGCTACCAGCCAGGTGGTGCGTACCAGTGATTGGTGCTCGTTGATGGGGAAGACGCCGAACGTGATGACGTGGTCGCCCAGGAAGTGGAACCAGCTGTTGGGCTGCAGGTGCATGGAGCAGCGGCCCAGGCGGAAGTCCGGCAGGTCGCCGAGCAGCTTCTTGGAGAGCCTGCGGCCGTCGGCCGAGAACGATTCGCCTTCCCCATCCAGGGATTCGCGGGATATGCGGATACCGGCAATGCGGGTATCGAGTTCCTCAACCACCTCGTAGGGCAGGCCGTAGCGGCGGCACCGCTCCTCGAGGGAGGACTGGGCTTCCTTGTTGCGGTCCCAGACCTCTTCGAGGTGGGCCGGGATCAGGCCCTCGGTCAGGCCCCACGTGGGAAAGAGCGAGCAGGCCAGTTCCGGGTGTCCGTCGCAGTGGTAGCACTCACGGTTGTTCTCCATGACGAGCTTCCAGTTGCCCTCTTCGATGATGTTCTGCTGGTAGGCAATTTTCGTCTTCGACAGGTCGTGGGGTGCGAGGTAAGGCTCAAAGATTTTTGAGGTTTCATCGAAGTCTGTGGGCGGCTCGTCAGCGATGCAGACGAAAATGAGTCCGGCCACCTCGCGGCTGTGGGCCCGCTTGAGGGCGAAGCAGTTCTTGTCAAACTTGGCCTCGCCGGGAGCGGAGGCGTGGATCAGGTTGCCCTCAGGGGAGTAGGTCCAGGAGTGGTAGCCGCAGACCAGGTTGCCGGTGGACCCGGTGGCTTCGGTAAGGACGCGGGCCCCGCGATGCCGGCACACGTTGTGCAGGACGTTGACGCCGCCGTCGTCGTTTCGCAGCACGATCAGGGAGTAGGGGCCGTAGTCGACCGTGATGTAATCGCCTGGCTCGGGCAGCTCGGCAACGCTGCCGGCAAAGATCCAGTGCTGGCCAAAGATGGCTTCCATGTCGATTTTGAAAATCGTGGGGTCTGTGTAGAAAGGGGCGTCGAGTGAATATCCCGTGCGGCGGAACGCAAACAACTCGGTGATCTCCGCCAGCTGCTCTGCAGGCAAGGATGAAGCGAGTTTTCCGCGTGCGTTGAGGGGCTGGTGCACTGGAGCAGTCATGGTTTTTCTCCCGAGAAGCGTGGGTCAGTGTGCTGGTTTGCGAAGACGAGGGTTGCGTTTCCGCAGCCCGTTGCCAAAAGTCGTTGTAGTCACATTAGGGCTGCCGGGTCTGCAACAAAAGCGCAAGAATCAGCGGATAACCGTGCACAATATATGCATGATCGATCCAAGGCTCATAACGCTTCGAGTATTCGCCAGATGCGGCACCGTCAGCGGAACCGCGGAGCTTACGGGGTACTCTCCTTCCGCAGTCTCAGCGCAACTGCGTGAGCTCCAGCGGGTACTCGGTCTGCAGCTGTTGACGAAGGACGGTCGGGGTGTCCGGCTGACCGCCACGGGCCGCTTCATCGTGGCGGGTTCGGACACCCTCATCGCGGATTGGGAGAGCCTGCGAGCGGCGGCAATGGAGGCCGGCGACCAAGTGCAGTCGCGTTTCGGCCTCGGTGGATTTTCTACGGCTGCCGCCCAGTTGCTGGCCCCTTTGGCCGCCACCCTCCGCTCCACGCGCCCCCAGCTGGAGGTGCAGGTACTCGAGGCCAATCCGGCCCGCTGCTTCGATTTGCTGGTGGCCGAGCGGATCGATCTTGCTGTCATCGTCGCGATGCAGTCCAACACCTATAGTGACGATGATTTGCGCTTCGAGCAGACTGTTTTGCTTGACGACCCCCTTGACGTGATCATTCCGTCCGACCATCCGTTGGCATCGCGGGAAACTGTGACGCTTGAAGAGCTGGCCTCGGAACCCTGGATCACCGAAGCCGCCGGTTCCACGTACCACGCCCTTTTCACCGCTGCGTTCACCGCAGTGGGGGTGACCCCGCGGATTGCCCACGAGGCTGTGGAGTGGGAGACCCAGATCGCCTTCGTCGGTGCGGGGCTGGGCGTGGGCCTGCTGCCACGACTGGCGCCTCTCCATAGCGCAGAAAACGTCGTGCGGCTGCGCATAACCGGCAAAGGGCGGCCCGTCCGGCGGATTGTAGCTGTCGCTCGCCGGGGGAGCATCGGATCCCCCCTGATCCAGGAGTCACTCAGCATCCTGCAGACCAACGCCAAGCGGATCCTCGCCGCCCGCCCGGAAGACGACCTGTGACGCCGCACTGCTGAACGGAAAGACTCGACGCCGGCTGGTGGAGGATGGCGCAGCAAAGGCATTAAAACCCCGTTGACCTGCTGTAATACCCCCTATACGCTGAACCCAGCCTTGGTATATCAGTCGACGACGTCCGAATATATCTCCAAACGGGTTGGTGATTGCGAGCACCCCCGCTCCGCCTTCCCCTGCGACCCTCGGCCATCCCCGGGAAAGCACCTTTCTCCATCGCAGACCCGCCCAACATGGAGTTCACCGTCCATGACCGGATATCCCGGGCTTCTCCACACGCTCCGCAACACCTACCGATAAGGAAGTGGCCATGTCAGGAAACAGAGCAGTTGCCTACAAGGAACCCGGCGTCGTCGAAATCATCGACACGGACTATCCGACGTTCGAACTCAAGGACGGCCCGGGCGTCAACCCGGCTAACGTTGGCCGCAAGGTACCCCATGGCGCGATTCTCCGCACGGTGACCACCAACATTTGCGGCTCGGACCAGCACATGGTCCGGGGGCGCACCACCGCTCCGCAGAACCTGGTCCTTGGCCACGAAATCACCGGCGAGGTGGTGGAGGTGGGGCCCGACGTCGAATTCATCAAAGTGGGCGACATTGTCTCCGTGCCGTTCAATATCTCCTGCGGCCGCTGCCGAAACTGCAAGGAGCGAAAGACCGGCATCTGCCTGAACGTCAACCCGGACCGCCCGGGCAGCGCCTACGGCTACGTCGACATGGGAGGCTGGGTGGGCGGACAGGCCGAGTATGTGCTGGTCCCCTACGCCGACTGGAACCTGCTGCGCTTCCCGGACCGGGACCAGGCCCTGGAAAAGATCCTGGACCTGACCATGCTCTCGGACATCTTCCCCACGGGCTTTCACGGGGCCGTGACCGCCGGCGTCGGTGTTGGCTCCACCGTTTACGTGGCAGGCGCCGGACCGGTGGGCCTTGCTGCGGCCGTAGGCGCGCAGTTGCTTGGCGCCGCCGTCGTGATTGTGGGCGACATGAATGAAGACCGCCTGGCGCAGGCTAGGTCGTTCGGCTGCGAAACCGTCAACGTGACGAAGGGCGACCCGAAGGACCAGATTGAACAGATCCTGGGAGTTCCCGAGGTGGACTGTGGCGTGGACGCCGTCGGCTTCGAAGCCCGCGGCCACGGAAAGGATGCCTCCCACGAGGCGCCTGCCACGGTCCTGAATTCCCTTATGGACATCACGGCCGCCGGCGGTGCCCTTGGCATTCCCGGCCTCTACGTCACCGGAGATCCCGGTGGAATTGATGAAGCAGCCAAGCACGGCTCCCTCTCGCTCTCCCTGGGCACCGGTTGGGCGAAGTCCTTGTCCTTCACGACAGGCCAATGCCCGGTGATGAAGTACAACCGTCAACTGATGATGGCCATCCTGCATGACAAGGTCCAGATCGCAAAGGCCGTCAACGCCAAGGCCATCCCGCTCGAAGATGCTCCGCGCGGCTACGCCGAATTTGACGCTGGAGCCGCAACAAAGTTCGTGCTGAACCCCAACGGCTATGTGAAGGCGTAGGAGGAGACGAGGGATGCCGGGGGTCCGGGGCACTCCGCCACTGCGCGGCTGTCCTGCGGCCTCCGGCACCCGCAACATTCCCAGTCAGACCCGCCGGCGCTGGAAGTTCGTCTCGCTGCATTTAGCGGCGTCGAACCTTATGGTCCTACTTTCTGCCGGCCTTTAGGTCGCTTAAAACCTTCACGATCCGGCGTGACCGCGTGTCTGCGGTCTTGGACGCGGCAATCGGTTCCACGTAGCGGCGCTGGCTGCTGTAGCTCAGGGTCTGGTAGATAGCTTTCGCCTCGGGGTCGGCATCCAAGGCGGCAGCAAGGTCTGGCGGAATGTCGACGCTCCGCGGCTGGGTGTCCAGCTCCAGGTCCACCTCCACGACGTCCCCGGCAGAGGTACCGGTAAGCTCCCGGTTGGCGGCGCTGAGCCCGATCATGTTGAGCCCGCCCATCACGGCGACGGTACTGCGGTAACTCTTTCCGTTTACAGTCACGACCACGGGCGGCCGCTTTCCTGCATCAAGCGCCCGAACAATGTCCTCGGGAACCTCGATGCCCACCTTGTTGCCGCTCCCCCGGAGGGTAGTGCTGAATTTCATCTCCAAAGTATGCACCCTCCCGGAAGCCCTTGCCTCACCTGCCTGAGCAGCGGAAACTTGAGGTACCGGGCTATGCAGTCAGCTGATCGGCAGTCATTAAGAGCCAGACCCCCATGAGTACCAGCATTGACCTTCAGCTCCCGCACTTGCTGGCGCCGGTGGAGCCGCGCCCGGCTTCCGGCTCTGCCCTCCGCCGGCCGCAAGACAACATGCCTCTCTTTGTTGTCTGGAACTCCTAACCCCCGGGTAAGAGCAGCTTAGGTCCGGCGATCCGGACCAGTACTGCCCGGTTTCATGGGCTCCGCTTCGGGCCCATGGTTCCAGACCCCAACGGAAGAACCCGATGACAACCCCTTCTGACCACGTCGTCCCCGCGCATGTTGACCTCAAGCAGGAGCCTGGCCCGGACCGCAGTCCCCTGGTGCGCTGGCTGCTCGCCAACCAGGTGGCTCCCACCGGCCCGGAGGCCGAGGAGGACCACAAGCCCAACGCCTGGTGGAAGGTCATGTGCCTGACCGGCGTCGACTATTTCTCCACACTGTCCTATCTGCCCGGCATCGCGGCCCTGGCCGCCGGGGCGCTGTCGCCGCTGGCCACCCTGCTGATCGTGGCCCTGACACTGCTGGGTATGCTGCCCATGTACCGCAGGGTCGCCCAGGAAAGCCCGCACGGTCAAGGATCGGTGGCCATGCTGGAGAAGCTGTTGCCATTCTGGCGCGGCAAGTTTTTCGTCCTGCTGCTCCTGGGCTTTGTGGCAACCTCGTGGATCATCACCATCACGCTCTCGGGCGCCGACGCCTCAGTCCACCTGCTGGAAAACCCGTTGATGCCCGAAGCCCTCAAGGGCGGAGCAGTGATCATCACGGTGGTCCTGCTGCTGATTTTGGGTGGAGTCTTCCTGCTGGGATTCAATGAAGCCGTCGGGGTCGCCATCCCGCTGGTTGCCATCTACCTGCTGCTCAACGCCGCCGTCGTGGTGGCCGGATTCATCCACCTCGCGGCCGACCCGTCCCTGGTGGCGGGCTGGACCGACCGGCTGCTCTCCAGTGGCGGCGGCCCGATGGGGCTGGTCAGCCCGGCCATCATCGCCTTCCCGCTGCTGGTCCTGGGCCTGTCAGGGTTCGAAACCGGGGTGTCCATGATGCCGCTGATCAAGGCCTCCGGAAGCACGCCGGACGACGTCATGGCTTCCCGGGTCAGGAATACCCGCAAGCTGCTCACCACCGCTGCACTGATCATGAGCGTCTACCTCATGTCCACCAGCTTCCTGACCACCGTTATGATCCCGCCCAGCGAGTTCCAGGACGGCGGCCAAGCCAATGGACGGGCCCTGGCATTTCTGGCCCACGAGCTCTTCGGCGCCGGATTCGGCACCGTCTATGACATCTCCAGCGCCTTGATCCTCTGGTTCGCCGGCGCGTCTGCAATGGCCGGGCTCATCAACATCGTGCCCCGCTACCTGCCCGCCTATGGCATGGCGCCCGAGTGGGGCCGCGCTGTCAGGCCTGTTGTGCTGGTCTACACCGTGGTGAGCATCGGCATCACGATAGCCTTCAAGGCGGACGTGAACGCCCAGGCCGGCGCCTACGCCACAGGGATCCTGGCCATGATGGTCTCGGGGGCGGTCGCCGTCACCGTCTCGGCCATCCGGCGTCGCAGCCGGGCCAGCGCCGTGGGCTTCACTGCACTGACCCTGATCCTGCTGTACGCCTTGGCCGACAACGTCATCGAAAAGCCGGACGGCCTCCTTATCTCCGCGTTCTTCATCGGCGGCATAATCGCCGTCTCCCTCGTGTCCCGCGTTACCCGGACCACCGAACTGCGGGTCGACACCATCGAATTCGACCAAGCCGCCCGCCAGTTCATTACCGATTCCATCGCGTACGACCGGGAACTCCACATCATCGCGAACAAACGCCAGACCGGGGACGGGACGGAGTACGCGGAGAAGGAGTTCGAGCAGCGCGGGCTGAACCCCGTCCCCGGCCCCGCCGACGTCATCTTCCTGGAAGTTGAAATATCCGACCCCTCGGAATTCAGCCACACGCTGCGGGTCGAGGGCATCGAGGTTGACGGCTACCGGGTCCTCCGCGTGAAGTCCCCCGCCGTGCCGAACGCCATCGCAGCAGTCCTGCTGGCCCTCCGGGACTCGACCGGGGTCATGCCGCAGTGCTACTTCGAATGGTCTGAGGGCAGCCCGGTCAACCACCTCATGCGCTACCTGTTCCTTGGCCAGGGCGATACGCCTCCGCTGGTGCGGGAAATCCTCCGCGAGACGGAACCTGACAAGGCGGCCAGGCCCGGCATCCATGTGGGTTGACCGGTGCAACGGGGGATGCGCGGCTCACGCCGGGACGCTGAAGTTACCGGTACCCGGGGCACGGCTGGGGGCCGCTGTAAACAGCCTGACGGCGTCCACGCGGTTGGTGCACCTGAGCTTCGAGTAGGAGTGTTCCAGATGTTTGGATACCGTCCGCGGGCTGATTCCCAGAAGGTGGCCGACAGCTGTGCTTTTGAGGCCTTGCGCCACAAGCGCCAGGATTTCTGCCTCGCGGTCTGTCAGACCGAACTCGTCGGCAGGCCACGGATTGTTCGTTGCAGTAGGCGGCGGCTGTGAATAGGCCGTGTCGAGGAGGCACAGCAAAGGCTGGATTTCCCTGGCAAGGTCCATTTCCCTGTCGCTGAAATCTTGATTCCAGCGGTTCATGACCCAACTGTGCAATGTTCCCGGGCCCGCCAGTGCCGTCCGTAGCGACAATTGACGGTTTATCCGCATCTCCCGGAAGCCTTCACGATAAAGCCTCGATTCGTGGAACTCCCGGTCGGAAACAATGTCGCTGAGGCGCCGCGGGCGCCACACGCCGGCCATGGAGTCGCCTAAGGCGCTTGTGACGAGCGGATGGTCGTTTCGGAATTCAAGCAGTTTTCGGGCAAGATCACCGAACGGGTGGTTCCCGGGGCGGGCGTAGACCTCCGCCCGGACCTGCTGCATATCCAGCTCATTCCATGCCAGCCCATCGCAGGGGAAAAGCTTCGACAGGAGATCGCTGGCCGCTTTCAGATAGGTCCCGCGGTCCGGCAGCCGGACGAGCTCGCCGGCAAGGTCACCAACAGCATCCATTGTTCTGCCCACCAAAAACGAATGGTTCGTTTTCCAAGGCTAGGGGCCGGAATTCAGCACATTCAAGGGTTTGCCAGTTGTAGGGGCTACCCCATTTGCTCCGCACCCGCTATGCGCAGAATTGCGTATGTAAGCCGCATGCAAGGGGTTCTATATTCGCCTTGCCGGACGTGCCAGGCCATCCACCCGCGCGTCTGCAAGAAACGGACACGACCCAAGAAGGAGAAGTTCATGGCAGTCGCAATCATCATGGAGTTCGACGGGTCGACGCTTGAACAATATGACGAGATCAACAAGAAAATGGGCTTGACCCCCGGCGGTCCCGGTCCCGCAGGTTCGATATCCCACTGGGCCACGGCTACGGATAAAGGATTCCAAGTCACGGACGTCTGGGAAAGCCGTGAGCAGTTCGACACCTTCGCTCAGGAAAAGATCGGACCTCTCAGCATGGAATTGGGCTTTGCGGCACCCCCGAAACTGACTTTCCATGAGGTGCACAATTACCTTACGTCCAATACCGACAGCCTCAGGACGTCGGTCCCGGCGCAGCAGTGACGGAGCCCAACAGCTGAAGAAGGTCCCGGGGCCGGTCCCTCGCAGGAGCCGGCCCCTGGGCCTTTTTCCGTCAATCGACCCCTATTTGGCGCCGAGGAAGATCGGGTTGGTCAAGGCAGCCATTGGACCCAGCAGCAGCGTCGTCCCCAAATTGGTCCCGTTGCTCGCCGTGCCGTCGGCCATGGGATGGCGCACCTCGGCCCGCACGTAGGCGGAGAGCTGGGCGGTGGTGATCCAGGTGTGGGTGCCCTGGCCGGAGGCCGGGAGCGTCACCTGCTGGGTCTGCCCTTCATCAGTGATGATCCGGATGACACCGTTGGGAACACCACTGACGTCGATGCTGACTGTCACCGGGGCATCGGCTTTGACGTCGAGCCGCTCCCCCACTCCTGCCTTCCGGCCGGCTGCGGACACGGTGAAATCCAGGGAGATGCCGGCGGACTCGGCAATCCAGCTGCGGCCGTTGCGGATGCCGTCCAGGATGGCGTCGTGGGAAAGCGCTGCGGCGTTAACGACGTTATGCGGCAGGCCGATGACCTGCGGCTCGCTGTGTGCGTCGCTGTTGCCCATCGCAGGGACCCAGCGGCCGCCGGTGCGCACTGAACTGGCGAGCATGGAGTCCCACGTGTTGATGGCGTACTCATCGTCCGCGGTCCATGGACCGGTCCAGACTTCAACCGCGTCCGCATCGTCGTAGCCGAATTTCCAGCGGCATGCGACATAGGGGCAGTACGGGTGGGCGGGGACGACCAGGCCACCGGAGGCGTGGATGTGCTGGGCCTCCTGCTCGAAGCCCTTGTCGCGGGCGCGGTAGCGCCAGTCGATCCAGTCTCCCGGCTCGATCCCAAGGGCGAGGTAGTGACCGTTGCGGGTGGTAACTTCCTCACCGGTGAGGATGAGCAGGTCGTCGCCGGCCAGCGGACCCCATACGCCGTGGGAGGCGGGAGTGTTGTGGTCGGTGCTGATCATGAAGTCGAGTTCCGCTGCCCTCGCGCCGGCGGCCACCTCTGCCGGCGTGCGCTTGCCATCCGAGTAAATGGTGTGCAGATGGGCGTCACCGCGGTACCAGGCGGGGCCACGGCCCTTGGCCTGCTTGGGCGGGTACTGGGGACGGAACGGGGCAGCGTCGGGCCCGTACTCGAGGGTGACATTGACGGTGTAGTCCATGCCCTGTTCGGCCACCTGATAAGGGCCCAGGGCAATATTCCAGGTGCCTTTGCCCACCGGTCCGGGCAGGTAGCCAGGGGTTGCTTCAGCGGCGCTGATGAAGAATTCGGTGCGGAAGCCGCCGGACCAGCCGCGGAAACCCTTCCCGGCAAGATCGGTGCCCTTCTCGTCGAAGACGCCGATGTCGCAGGCGTTGGACAACAGTCCGGGGGTAACTGTGGGTTTGCTGTAGCCGTAGGACACGCTGATCTTGTTAACGCCGGCGGGGACCTCGACCGGCAGGTACACAAAGTCCGCGGCACCGGGATCCAAGTGGCCGGTGATGGTCTTGGTCCTGCTGCTGCCCGAGTCGGCAGCGGCAAAGGACATCGGGGCCAGGGTCACGGCAGCACCGGCCAGTGCGGCGGCAAGGAATCCACGGCGGGAGGGGGACAGGAAAACACTTTCAGCCTCGTGGGCTTTACATGGTGAACTCACCGCCCGAGTCTCACGATGCGGACCGAACGGGAAGCGACGTGATGGCAAACACCATCTGAACCACGATGATTAATTGGGAGCCGCATAGCAGTTACCGGCCCTCGAATGGAACCTGGCCTGCAGCCGCTTTCGCCAGCCGGGGGGCATCCGGGAAGCGGGCAAAGCAGCGACAACACTTGAAATTGGGAACCTAAGCATGCTTACTATGGATGCAGCCGAATGCGAACGGCTGCCACGCCACAGGAGGTAAGACCATGGGACTGGGTGACAAGATCGATAACGCTGCCGAGAAGGCAGGCGGCAAGGCCAAGGAAGCTGCAGGCGCAGCCAGCGGCGATGAGAGCCTGCGGGCCGAAGGCCAGGCAGACCAGGCCAAGGGTGACTTGAAGCAGGCCGGCGAAAAGGTCAAGGATGCTTTCAAGCACTGACCGGATCAAGGGAAAGGCGCGCTCAGCGAACGGGGCGCGCCTTTTCTGTGTCCATCGCCGGGACTCCAACCACCGGTGCCTGCCCGCGCAAATCCCGGCGCCAATCATGCGGAGTTTCGCCCGGATGTCCCGGCCGCGTGGTCCTATGCTCTGGCTATGCACCCCTTAGTGTCGATCGGCCTGGTGTTCCTCACCGGATTTGCCTGGATGGGTACCGTAGTGATCTTGCTGGTGTCTTTGGCGAAGGCCCGACGGCGGTCGCGAACCCGGGCAGGCAATGGCGTTGGGGGTCCGGAAGCCCAAAAAGCTGAGGCGGCGGCAGCGCGGACCTCACGCGCCGCCCTTTAATCAGGACGATGACCAGCCAGCGGGCCACCCGGACTAATCACCGGAGCTCCACAGTTGCATCAATCTCCAGTGCCGTTCAATGGCTGATCCCGGAGCCACTCGTCCGGGTCCGGTCAGTACTGGCCAACAGTTGAGCCTGCCCGCGTAGGATTGCCGGAAGATCAACACACTGGGGGACGCGTGGTTCTTTGCCGAAGGCAGGCATCTGGACGGTACGGGAGCTCGGCCGCCTCGCACAAGGCTGGCTTCCTCTTCCGGCGGCCGGGGCCGGTCCTCACTGGGGCTCCGAAGTGAATGACGGCCAGCAGCAGCCAGCCCACCCTCCCCAGCCGCGCCATTCTCCGCGGGTCCAGTATCAGCACCAGCCGTACGGATACCCGCAGCCAGGCTGGCCGGGGCCTCCGCCGAAAAAGAAAAGCCGGCTTGGATGGATCCTCGGCGGTGTCGCGCTGGCAGTGGCCCTGCTGTGCATTCTCGTCTTCGCGGGATGCTCGGCGCTGGCCCAGGAGATCAACGGTGGCGGCGGCTCCCATGAAGAGAAGGCGAGTGCCATGCGGGCCCGCGCGGACAACCTACCGGAGAATGATTGGGTGGAGGTCTCCCGCCTCGACCCCAAGGTTGATCCCGGGTGTCTCTCCATCGACACATCCTGTTTGCGGCTGAGCGCACGGTGGACCGTGGCCCACAAAGTCAGCCTTGAATCTGCGGCAAGCAGGTTCGGCATGACGTCCGGAACGGGCGCCCCCGCCCTGGGACGGTACGTGGGTTGCATCAGGACCGGAACTGGTGGAACAAGCCGGGAGTCACTGTGTATCGAGGAGTCTCCCGAAGGCTCAGATTCCTACGAAATCACCATTCAGATGGAGCGTGACTGAGGACTGGCTCCAGGGACGGACCAGTCCGCTCCCGCAGAACCTCCAGTGAACTTTCCATGAACAGCCCCGGTTCGGAGCCAAGACCGTGACAAGCCGTGATCTACTGGTGAGCGCAAAATCTTACCGACCAGTAACTTCAGGTCCGGCGACCGGCCCAGGCGGGGGGCGTGCCCGCGTCGCCGTCCTCCTCACCTGCAAGGAACCAGACGTGAACCTCTCCAGACGCCACTTCCTTGGCGCCGCAGGAACCGCTGCCGCGACCACCTTGGCCGCCGGCAGCGCCTTCCGGCCGGCCGCCGCCGCACCGTCCACGCTTCCGGCGCCCGGCGACTCGGGCATCGAGCACATCGTCGTCGTGATGATGGAAAACCGCTCCTTCGACCACTTCCTGGGCTGGCTGCCCGGTGCTGACGGCACGCAGTCCGGCCTCAGCTACACCGATCGCTACGGCATCCCCCACTCCACCTACCATTTGACCGACTTTCAGGGCTGCGGCCACCCTGACCCCGACCACTCCTACGAGGGCGGCCGGATCCAGTACAACAACGGCAAAAACGACGGTTGGCTGCGGGCGGGTGAGAACGACGAGTTCTCCGTGGGTTACTACAGCGAGACGGATCTTGACTTCTGGCGCCAGGCCGGACCGGACTGGACTGTCTGCGACCGATACTTCGCCGCCACCATGGCCGAAACGTACCCGAACCGCTTCTACCAACACGCTGCGGCCACGGACCGGATCCACAACTCCTCCACCACCTCCACCCTTCCCACCATCTGGGACCGGCTGGCCGCGGCAGGTGTTTCAGGCAAGTACTACTACGGCGACATCCCGTTCACGGCACTGTGGGGAACCATGTACCAGGGCATCTCCCGCCCGTACGCGGAGTTCCTTGCGGACTGCTCGGCGGGCGCTCTACCTTCCGTCTCTTTTGTGGACCCGCGCTTCACGGACGAAGGCTCAGGAACCTCCGGCGACGACCATCCGCACGCGGACATCCGCTCCGGCGAAACGTTCCTCGCCGAGGTCTACAACGCGGTCACGTCCGGCCCAGGCTGGGCGAACACCATGCTGGTGGTCAATTACGACGAATGGGGCGGTTTCTACGACCACGTGCCCCCGGCGACGGCACTCGACACCAGCCCGGAAACAGCGTTGCGCGGATTCCGTGTTCCCTCCTTGGTGGTCTCACCCCGCGCACGCCGCAGATACGTTGCGCACGACGTCTACGACCACACCTCGGTCCTGAAGGCCATCGAGTGGCGCTGGAACCTGCCTCCCCTGACACCCCGGGACCAGGCCGCACGCAATATTGCCGAGGTCCTGGACTTCGGAACGCCCGCAAACCTTGCCGCCCCCACGTATCTGGTCCCGCCCTTTGTGGCCGGCCCTGCCTGCACCCCGGTGGGCCCGCCTCCAGCCGAGGAATGGTCCGGCCTGAAAGAAAAAGCACTTGCTGACGGATGGAAGCTCCCGTGAAAATCAAACTCCGCCCCGCCCTGGCCGCCATGGCCGTGCTTGCCGCCGCCCTCGGCGGAACTGCGGCCACCCTCAACCCCGCCGCCGCCACCAGCGCCCCCACTGCGTCGACACCAAGCCAGGGCTACCTGCCAGGAGCCAACCACGTCTTCGTGATCAACCTCGAAAACAAGGGCTACGACGAAACGTGGGGCCCGGCGTCGGCCGCTCCCTACCTCTCCCAGACCCTGCGCAGCCAGGGCGTCCTGCTGAACCAGTACTACGGCACAGCGCACAACTCCCAGCCCAACTATGTTGCCCAGATTTCCGGGCAGGGCCCCAACGCCCAGATGCAGGCCGACTGCCAGACCTACACGCCGTTCGTGGGCACCGGCACCGCGAGCCCCGGCCAGGCGGTCGGTGACGGGTGCGTCTTCCCCACTGGCGTTCCCACCGTCGCCGGTCAGCTGGAAGCGGCCGGCAAAACCTGGAAGGGCTACATGGAGGACATGGGCTCTCCCTGCCGGCACCCTGCCCTGGGCGCCGTCGATGATACGCAGAAGGCGCGGGTGGGCGACCAGTATGCGGCGCGGCACAACCCGTTCGTGTATTTCGCGGGGATCACCGGATCGCCCGACTGCGCCGCGAACGACGTCGACCTGACCGCCTTAGCAACCGACCTCGCCTCCGCTGCCACCACGCCCAACCTGTCGATGATCACCCCCAACCTGTGCCACGACGGGCACGATTCCCCCTGCGTTGACGGACATCCGGGCGGGCTTGCGAGCGCCGACGAATGGCTCAAGCAGTGGGTTCCGGCCATCACGTCCTCCCCCGCGTTCAAGCAGGACGGCGTCCTGGTGATTACCTTCGACGAGTCCGACGGGCCGCAGTCGGACGCGAGCGCCTGCTGCGGGGAAGGTCCCGGACCGAACGCTGCGCTGCCCGGCATCACAGGGATGGGCGGCGGCAGGGTGGGAGCCCTGGTGCTGTCTCCGTTCACCAAGGGCGGGACATGGTCCACCACCCCCTACAACCACTACAGCCTGCTGGCCAGCATCGAGGACACATTCGGCCTGCCGTACCTGGGGTACGCCGGAACGCCCGGACTCAACCGGTTCGGACTTGACGTCTACAACGCAAAGGTCTGACGCTCACAGGGCTCCGGCCGCCGACCCCGGATAGCAGCATCGCCGAGCGGGCTCCACACCCTGGCGCTCTTTGACAACCGAGGGGTAACGCGGGTAACGTGGATCACATCAAAGTAACGCGCGTTACCTAAAGGTGTTTGGCCACAAGCCCTCCCGGGAGAGGGCGCGTTTTCTCAAGAAGTACAGGTGACGGTTCAATGGCGGCGGCGGGAAATGCGGCGTCGTCGAAGGACGCCGTTTAGCCACCTCCGTAGATATGACGGTGAGCGCCTTCCAGAACGTGGCACCTGGTGGACGCCGCCCTGACAGCAGGACAGTCGACCACTGCCGGCCAGCAGTTGGTCGGCTGTCCGCCGCTAAAACGCTCTTCGGTCTGACCGCGAAATCAACGTCGAAGAGCACATCCCCCACCCACCCTTCACCTTGCTGATGAAGACAGGAAAGAGATATTCCATCATGACACAAAACCCGATTCTTCAGGCCGGCCCAGGCGCCGCCTGTCCGGGTCAGGGCAGCATCTTCATGCCAACCCACGGCCTCTCCATGGCACTGCGGACCGCGCACACGGCCATCAAACGAGAACAATGAACAGCGTCACCCCGACCCTCGACACCTACCGGCCTGCCATCCACTACGCTGCCAGGAACACATGGCTTAACGATCCCAACGGACTGGTCTTCCACGAGGGCGTCTACCATCTCTATTACCAGAACAACCCCTACGGAAACGTTCACAGCAACATGTCGTGGGGCCATGCCACCTCAGCAGACCTGGTCAGCTGGGAGGAACAACCGCTAGCAATCCCCTGCGATAAAACCGAGGAAATCTTCTCAGGCAGCGTCGTGGTGGACACCGGCAACACCAGTGGATTCGGCGCAGACGGAAAAGCCCCCTTGGTGGCCATCTACACGAGTGCATACAAACCGGGTTCCCCCCATCAGGGCACCCAGGCCCAGTCCATCGCATGGAGCACTGACGGCGGCTACGCCTGGACGAAGTATGCCGGCAATCCGGTCCTCACCAGGAACTCACCGGAATTCCGGGACCCAAAAGTCTTCCGCTATGACGGCCCGGGCGGCAGCTACTGGGTCATGGTGGCCGTCGAAGCACATGACTTCACTGTCCTGCTTTACCGCTCGGAAGACCTCAAGAACTGGGAATACCTCAGCACCTTCGGCCCTGCAAACGGCACCGGCGGGATCTGGGAGTGCCCGGACCTCTTCGAGCTGCCGCTGAACGGTGACACCTCGGTCAGGAAATGGGTCCTGACGGTGAACATGAACCCCGGAGGCCCGAACGGCGGGTCGGCGGGCCAGTATTTTGTGGGAGAGTTCGACGGCGCCACGTTCCGCTCCGAGACAAGCCTCACCGAGGGTATGCAGGATCCGGAGCGCGTACCCGACTACCAGTGGCTTGACTGGGGCCGGGACTACTATGCAGCCGTCTCGTTCAGCAACGTTCCAAAAGGCCGGCGGTTGATGATCGGCTGGATGAACAACTGGCAGTACACCAACCACATTCCCACCGCTCCCTGGCGCAGTCCCATGAGCCTGGTCAGGGACATTTCCCTTGTTTCCGTGAACGGTCAACCCAGGCTCGTTCAGCAACCCGCGCCGGAAGTAAAAGCAACGTCGGAGTCCGGCCCCTTGCAGTGGCTAACCATAAACGGCCAGGCAGCAGTCGAGGGCGGCGCAGCAGTACAGGCCATTGACATCATCTTTACGCCGGGCGGTGCCGAGGAGTTCGGCCTTGTTGTCAGGGGTTCAGCCGACGGCACGGCCGGGACGCGGATCGGGATCCGGCCCCGCAGCGGAGAACTCATCGTGGACCGTACCCGCTCCGGGGACACCGGCTTTCACGAAGCTTTCCCCTCCACCAGCCTCGCTCCGATTGCCGCCCGGCAGGACGGCAGTTACGCGCTCCAGATCTTCGTTGACCACTGCTCCGTGGAAATTTTCGCCAACGATGGGCTCGCCACCGTGACTGAACTGATCTTCCCTGACCGTGCCCAGACATCCCTCACCCTGTACTCCACTGGTGGCACAGCCGACGCTGCGCTCCAACTCATCGATTTAGGAAAGGAAAAAGCCTGATGGAACACCGCAAGCTGGGATCCTCCGGCCTATACATCAGCGAAATCGCGTACGGAAACTGGTTCACACACGGTGAGCAGATTGACCAGGATGCAGCGACGCAGTGCGTCAAGCAAGCACTGGATTTGGGCATCACCACCTTCGACACCGCCGATGCCTATGCCGGAACCCGGGCCGAGCAAGCGTTGGGCGAGGCGCTCAAAGGGACCCGCCGTGAAAGCGTCGAGATCTTCACCAAGGCCTACTTCCCTACGGGGGACGGCCCGAACGACCGCGGCCTGTCACGAAAACACCTCATGGAGTCCATCAACTCATCGCTGCGCCGTCTCCAAACCGACTACGTCGACCTCTACCAGGCCCACAGATACGACTACGAGACCCCGCTGGAAGAGACCATGCAGGCCTTCGCCGATATCGTCCAGGCCGGGAAAGCGCACTATATCGGGGTCTCAGAGTGGACGACGGACGAGCTACGGTCGGGCGCCGCCCTGGCCAACGAACTTGGCATCCAGCTCATCTCCAACCAGCCGCAGTATTCCATGCTCTGGCGCGTCATCGAACAGGAAATCGTTCCACTGAGCGAGGAGCTGGGCATAAGCCAGATCTGTTGGTCTCCGCTCGCCCAGGGAGTCCTCACCGGTAAATACGCTCCCGGCGCCGCGGCCCCACAGGGTTCCCGCTTCCGCGCCGACAACGGCGGCCTGAAAAACGACCACCACTTTCTCAGCGAGGACATCCTCACCCGTGTCCAGCAGCTGAAACCCCTGGCTGAAGAGACCGGACTGTCGATGGCAGCCTTCGCTGTCGCATGGGTACTGCAGAACCCCAACGTCTCGGCAGCCATCGTGGGAGCATCCCGGCCCGGGCAACTCGTCGACAACGTCCAGGCTGCAGGAGTCAAGCTTGACCCGGAACTGCTCGTGAGAATCGATGAGATCCTCGGCCCGGTGGTCGAAAGAGACCCGGGGAAGGTCGAGTCCTTCAAGAACCGTCCCTAACCGCCACACGTCCCGGCCGGAAAACGGCTGGGGATGTCCGCGCCCACCAGCGGCTATTGACACCCCTTAGTAACGCGGGTAACTTTGACCACACGCGCAAGGTAACGCGAGTTACTTGCAACCGGGCTGGACAGTTGTCCTCCCGGCAGAACTGGCACTACCCGGCTCAATGAAGACCACTGGAGCATTCAATGGCGAAAAACGCCTCCTCAAGCAAACCCGTTGCTGCACGGCAGCGTGGTGTCACCATGAGTGACGTCGCCAAGCATGCCGGAGTCTCACGGACGGCTGTCTCATTCGTGCTGAGCAACCGCGAAAACGCCAGCATCTCGGAAGAGACGCGGACCCGGATCGCCGACGCCGTCCAGGCCTTGGGCTACCGTCCAAATGCCGGGGCCAGGGCGTTGGCATCCCAGCGCAGCGACTGGTATGGGATTGTCACCGAGATCGTGACCGCACCCTTCGCAGTGGACATCATCAAAGGCGCCCAGGACCAGGCCTGGATCGACCATCGATTCCTGCTTATTGCCCCGTCGGACCAGGGCGATACGGCCGGCCCCAACCAAGGAATGGAGGAGGCTGCCGTTGAGAAGTTGCTGGAGCAGCGGGTGGAAGGCCTGCTGTACGCGGCAACGCACCACCGCGGTGTACATGTGCCCCCAAGCGCGCACGAAGTGCCCACGGTGCTCGTCAACTGTTTCGACCTGGACGGAAAGCTGCCCTCGATCGTCCCCGACGAAAGGGCCGGCGGACGGGTGGCCATCGAACGCCTCCTCCAGGCCGGCCACACCAGGATCGGTGTGATCAACCTGGACCCGGGCATCCCTGCAGCTGTCGGGCGTCTGCAGGGGGTCCGGGAATCCCTGGCCGACGCAGGCCTTGAGCTCGATCCGGAGCTGGTGGTGGCCGGGTATGCAACGGCAGATGGCGGCTATGACGCTGCCTGCCAAATCCTTGACCGGTACCCGGCCAAGGAGAGGCCAACCGCACTTTTTTGCCTCAATGACCGCATGGCCATGGGCGCTTACGACGCCATCAAGGAACGTGGCCTGGCCATCCCCGGTGACATCGCCGTGATCGGCTTCGACAACCAGGAACTCATCGCAGCCTACCTCAGGCCCAAGCTGACCACGGTTGCGTTGCCGTTCGAAAAGATGGGCGCTCTGGGAGTCCAGACGCTTGCCGCCCTTACAGCAGGACAGCCGATCACTGCCGGCCAGCAGTTGGTCGACTGTCCGCTGCTAGAACGCTCTTCGGTCTGACCGCGAAATCAACGTCGAAGAGCACATCCCCACCCACCCTTCACCTTGCTGATGAAGACAGGAAGAGATAAACCATCATGACACAAACCAGGTTCTTTACGTCTGCCCGCATTGCCGCGGCCGGACTGGCCGTAGGCGCGATGCTGCTGACCGGCTGCGCCGCCACCGGCAACAAGCCCGGCGGCACCGACGCCGCGGCCAACGCGAGCGCGTTCCTCACCATTCCCCGTGAAGACATGGGCACGTTCGTGCAGAACTTCAACCCGTTCGCACCCACCGTCAACCCCATGGTCCAGCAGTCCATTTACGAGTCCCTCCTGGTCTTCAACCCGGCCCAGGGGAACACCGTGCCGTGGCTCGCCACCGACTGGAAGGCCGCGGACGACGGCAAGTCCATCACCTTCACCTTGCGCGATGGTGTGAAGTGGTCCGACGGGCAGCCGCTTGTTGCCGACGACGTGGCCTACACGTTCGAGCTTCAGAAGAAGCTGAAGGGCGGCTACGAGTACCTCGACGGCGTGAGCGCAGAAGGCAACAAGGTCACGTTCAACTTCAACAAGCCCTGGTCCCCCGCACTCTACGACGTCGGCCAACTCAGCATCCTGCCCAAACACATCTGGTCCGCACTGGCCGATCCGGAGAAGGACGCCAACGCCAAACCGGTAGGCACCGGACCATACACCGAGGTGGACAACTTCCAGGCCCAATCCTTCGTGCTGAAGAAGAACCCCAACTACTGGCAGCCGGACAAGCAGAAGATCGCCGGCATCAAGATGCTCGCTTTCGCCGGGAACGACGGCGCCAACCTCGCCGCCGCAAACGGCGACGTTGACTGGGCGCCCCAGTACATCCCGAACATCGAAAAGACCTTCGTCTCAAAGGACAAGGACCACCGGCACTACTGGTTCCCGCCGACCGGTGCCATGATCAACTGGCAGCTCAACACCGCCAAAGCGCCCTTCAACGATGTTGACGTCCGTAAGGCGCTAAGCATGGCCGTGGACCGGGACCAGGTCACCAAGATCGGTATGAGCGGCTACGCCCAGCCGGCCGACTGCACCGGGCTCTCCGGCAACTACGAGACCTGGAAGAACACCCAGGTCAAGGACAACTGCACCTGGACCAACCACGACGTCCAGAAAGCCAATGAGCTGCTGGACAAGGCGGGCTACGCCAAGGGCGCCGACGGCAAGCGCACGCTCAAGGACGGCAAGCCGTTCGAGTTCAAGATCTCCGTGGGTTCAAGCTCGTCCGACTGGCTCTCGGTTGCGAACGTGATCTCCCAGAACCTGGCAGAAGTCGGTGTGACCGCGAAAGTGGACTCCCCGGACTGGGCCGCTGTTGTGTCAGGCTACGAAACCGGTGACTTTGACTCCGGCATCGTCTGGAGCGCCAACGACCCCAGCCCGTACAAGTACTTCAACACCTCCATGGGCTCCTCCACGGTGAAGCCGGTGGGTACCAAGACGTTCGACAACTACCACCGTTTCGGCGACCCCAAAGCCGATGCCCTGCTGACGGAGTTCGCTACCGCCACGGACCAGTCCAAGCAGAAGGATATTGCCAACAAGCTGCAGGAAGAGTACAACGACGCCGCACCGCTGGTGCCGCTCTTCTCCGGCCCGGAGTGGGGTGCCTACAACGACACCCGCTTCATTGGCTGGCCCACCCAGGACAACCCCTACGCCACCCTCTCGGTTCGCGCACCCACCACGGTTCTGGTGCTGACCAGCCTGGAACCGCGCAAGTAAGGGCCTGGCCGCCCACCGCGCGACACCGCTGGCCGCCGGACTATCCGGCGGCCAGCCCCCACACTTCACCACTCCCGAATTGGAGGGAAACCGTGCGCTTCATCCTGCGCCGCCTGGGTTTCTACCTGATCGCCTTCTGGGCATCCATCACCCTGAATTTCCTGCTCCCCCGCTTCATGCCCGGGGACCCCGTCTCCCGAATGTTCGCCCGCTCCCAGGACCGAATGCAGCCCGAACAGATTGAGGCCCTGCGCAAGTTGCTCGGCGTCGACGACCGGCCCATCTGGGAACAGTACGCCGGCTACCTCCAGAACATCCTCACCGGGCAGATGGGGGTATCGATTTCACGGTTCCCCACACCGGTCACCGAGGTCATCTCGTCCCAGATCGGCTGGACCCTGCTGCTCGGCGGGACCGCCCTGGTGATTGCCGCCGTCGTCGGTAACCTGCTGGGCATCCTGGCAGCGTGGCGCCGCGGCGGCGCGGTCGATTCAGCCCTGCCTCCCGTGCTGGTCTTCATCGGTTCGTTTCCATACTTCTGGCTTGCGATGGGCGCGCTGTACCTGTTCGGCGTGGTGTTGGGCTGGTTCCCGATCCGGCACGCGTTCACGGACGGCGCGGAGCCGGCGTTCACCACTGAGTTCCTCGGAGACGTCGCCGCCCACCTCGTACTCCCGGCGCTGACCATCGTGCTGGTCTCCATCGGTGGCTGGATGCTTGGCATGCGGAACACCATGATCGCCACCAACTCCGAGGACTACATCACCCTGGCCGAAGCCAAGGGCCTCCGCCCGGCCCGCATCATGCTCCGGTACGCCGCCAGGAACGCGATGCTTCCGTCCGTCACCAGCTTCGGCATGGGCCTGGGCTTCGTCGTGGGCGGCGCCCTTCTCACCGAGGTGGTGTTCGCCTACCCCGGCGTCGGCTACCAGCTCCTCAACGCCGTCCAGGGCCTTGACTACCCACTCATGCAGGGCCTGTTCCTGACCATCACCGCCGCCGTGCTGCTGGCGAACTTCCTGGTGGACATCCTCTACGTCCGCCTCGACCCCCGCGTGCGCAGCAACTGAGCACTGCGTACCCAGTAACCAAGGGACCGACCATGACCAGCGTTATCCTCCAGCAGCCAACCGAAGCAAAAGCTGCCCGCAAAACCAACCGCGGCTTCATCCACGGACTCACCACCAACAAGAAGGCCATGACCGGCATGGCCATCATGCTCGTCTTCATCGTCCTGGCGCTGGCCGCGCCCATGCTGTTCCCGGGCGACCCCTCCCGGATCACCGGCATGGCCTCACTGGAACCGGACGGCGAGCACTGGCTCGGAACCACTGCCAAGGGCCAGGACGTGCTCGCCCTGACCGTCCACGGCGCCCGGAGTTCCCTGTTCGTGGGCCTTACCGTCGGGTTTGCGTCAACCTTCGTCGGTATCCTCGTCGGGCTGGCATCGGCCTATTTCGGGAAATTCGTCGACGAAACACTGTCGCTGCTGACCAACGTCTTCCTCCTCCTTCCCGGCCTGCCGCTGCTCGTCATCCTGGCCGCCTTCCTGCCCCCGGGACTGGGCACCGTGATCCTGGTACTCACCGTCACCGGATGGGCCGGCTCGGCTCGCGTTCTCCGGTCACAGGCCCTGTCCATCCGTTCCAAGGACTTCGTAGCTGCCGCCGTCGTGTCCGGTGAGCGCGCTGGCCGCATCATGTTCCGCGAAATCCTGCCGAACATGGCATCAATCGTGATGGGGACACTCCTTGCCTGCGTCATCTACGGCATCGGGGCCCAGGCCGGCCTCGAATTCCTTGGCCTGGGGGACGTCAGCACCGTCTCGTGGGGAAACAACCTCTTCTGGGCCGGAAACGAAGGCGCCCTGCTCACCGGAAGCTGGTGGGTGTTCGTCCCCTCCGGCCTCTGCATCGCCCTGGTGGCATTCGCCCTGGCACTCATCAACTACGCAGTCGACGAAGTAACCAACCCGCGGCTGCGGAAGATCCGCAAACCCGCACCCACCGAAAGGAGCGCGGCACAGTGACCGTCTCCCAGACCTCCTTCGGCTCCCACGAACCAGTCCTCGACGTCAAGAACCTCACCGTCAAGTACATCGGAGACACCCGCTCGACCACGGCCGTGGACAACGTCTCCTTCAGCATCGGCGCCGGTGAGGTGTTCGGGCTGGCCGGCGAATCGGGTTGTGGAAAGTCGACCATCGCCAACTCAATCATGCGGCTGCTCAAGGACCCGGCGAAGATCGCTGCCGGCAGCATCTCCTTCGGAGGCAGGAACGTGCTGGCGATGAGCCAGGACGAGTTGCGCCGTTTTCGCTGGCAGGACGTTGCCATGGTGTTCCAGTCAGCCATGAATTCGCTGAACCCGGTGCTGACCATCGGGGAGCAGATGGCCGACATTTTCACCACGCACGCCGGTTACTCGCGCCAGGAATCCCTTCGACGCGCAGCACAGCTGCTGGAGCTGGTGAGAATCGATCCGGGCCGCCTCAAGTCGTATCCGCATCAACTCAGCGGCGGGATGCGGCAACGCGCCGTTATCGCCATGGCCGTCGCCCTGAAGCCGTCACTTCTGATTCTGGACGAGCCAACCACCGCGCTGGATGTGGTGGTGCAACAGGAGATCATGGCGCAGATCAAGGACCTCCAGCGCGAACTGGGCTTCTCCGTCCTGTTCATCACCCACGACATGTCCCTGATGGTGGAACTCTCCCACCGCATGGCCGTCATGTACGGCGGCCGCATCGTGGAGACCGCCAAAGCCCAGGACATCTACACCACACCCGGCCACCCCTACACCCAGGCCCTCATGGGCGCTTTCCCGCCGCTCACGGGCCCGCGGGTCCCGCTCAAGGGCCTGCCCGAAGGCGTGAAGTTCCAGAACATCCCGGACCTTACCGAAATTGCGCCGGGCCACTTCGTGGCACCGTTTGACGCCGAAGCCGCCGTCTTTGAAGGAGCAGCACAATGAGCCACACCGTCCACTCCCCAACACGGCCGGATGTTTCCACCCGGACCCCGGCCCTGGAGGTGCGCGGACTGGGAAAGTCATTCCACACCGGCGGCCTGTTCTCCAGCCAGACCGTCCGGGCACTGCACCATGTAGACCTCACCATCGGCCGCGGAGAAATCGTGGCACTCGTCGGGGAATCAGGTTCCGGCAAAAGCACCCTGGCCCGCTGTGTCGCGAGGCTTGAGAAACCCAGCGAAGGCGCCATACTGCTCGACGGCGTCGACGTCCTCAAACGCGACCGCTTCCAGGCCTCACGCACGTTCCGCTCCCGGCTTCAGATGGTCTTCCAGGACCCCTTCGGCTCCCTCAACCCCGTACACCGGGTCGAGCACTTCCTGCGACGGTCACTCGTGATTCACGGCAAAGGCGGCTCCGGCCGGCGCGGAACCGAAGAGCAGACCCGGCATCGTCTCGAGGAGCTCATGACCACCGTCGGGCTGCAGGCTGACATGCTCAACTCCTACCCCCACGAACTCTCAGGCGGCCAACGTCAACGGGTCGCCATCGCACGCGCGCTCGCCGTCGAACCTCAAGTCATCCTGGCCGACGAACCAACGTCCATGCTGGACGTCTCAGTTCGCATCGGCGTGCTGAACCTGATGCGGAAACTACGCGATGAACAGGGCATCTCCATGCTCTACATCACCCACGACCTCGCCTCAGCCCGGTACCTCGCGGACCGGACGGCTGTCATGTTCGCCGGCGAAATCGTGGAAGAGGGCGAATCCCTGGACCTGCTGGCCAACCCGGCCCACCCCTACACCCAATTGCTGGTCTCGGCTGTTCCGGATCCGGCCCGTGCCGGCTCCTACGACCCCGTTCAGCGCGCCCGGCTCCGGCAGGCTGTCATGGCTTCCACCACCTGCCGCTTCGAAGGCGATCCGGGTCAGCGCTGCTCAGCCGAGGAACCCGTCCGGCACCAGGTGGGCGATCCGCTGGACCGCCACTGGGTCCGCTGCCACCTCTACCGGCCAGGCGCCGGCGGCGGCCACGCACTCTCAACGGAACCGCAGCCTGCAACCTGAAATTCCTGTTTCACAAACGGGCTACCCGTCCCGTCTGTCCTGGCAGGTGCACGGTACATCGAATACGACAGCAGCACCGCCCTGCGCTGCCCGAAAACATCAATATCCATGCTGTAGCAGCACCGAAGCTGTCTACCGAAAGGGAACCCATGCAAAATTTACCCTCTGTCTCCCGGCGTGCCCTCCTCACCGGAAGTGGAGCGGTTGCCTTCACAGGATCGCTCGCACTCTCCGCCTCCCTGGCCCAGCCGGCAGGAGCAGCACCACCAGAGACCCCAAGCGCCACTCCGGCCAAGCCGCCCTTTAAAGGACCAACCCGCATGCGCCCGACTTATCACTTCAGCGTCCCCGACAACTGGAAAAACGACCCTCAGCGGCCCATCTACATCGATGGCGAATACCACTACTACTACCTCTACAACGGCGATTACCTACAGGGTGGTGGAGGCACATCGTGGCGCCGCGCGACCACCACCGACCACGTCTCCTTCCGCGACCGCGGCGTCGCCATTCCAAAGTTCAGCAACGACAACGGCGACTGCTGGTCAGGATGCCTTGTCATCGACGAACGAAACACTGCCGGATACGGCGAGAACGCCGTGATCGCCCTCGTAACGCAGGCGCCCCAAGGCCGCCAGGCCCAATACCTCTGGTACTCCACGGACCGCGGGCGCTCGTTCCAGCCCGGTGACCCGGCCCCGGTCCTGCCCAACCCCGGAGTACAGGACTTCCGCGACCCGAAAGTGATCTGGGACGCCGACCGGGGTCAGTGGTTCATGGTCAACGCCGAAGGGCAGAAGCTCGGCTTCTACACATCCCCCAACCTGCGCTCCTGGCAGCGGGTCGGCGAGTTCATCCGCACTGATCTGGGGCTGCTTGAATGCCCCGACCTTTTTCAAATGACCGCCGACGACGGTACTTCGCACTGGGTCCTCGGCACGAGCGCCAACGGCAAAGGCCGCGGCCTGCCCGCAACCTACGCATACTGGATCGGGTCATTCAACGGCACCTCTTTTGTTCCCGACCAGGCCGAGCCGGAATGGCTGGACTACGGCTATGACTTCTACGGAGCAGTCACCTACCCCCACCACGACACCTCCGGAGCAGAGGATGCCACCCTGCGCCGGGCGCTCGGATGGGCGAACTTCTGGGACTACCCCCACAACACCCCGACCCTGGCGACTGATGCGTACAACGGCGACGACATGATCGTGCGCGATGTCCGGCTGAAGAAGGAAGGCACCAGCTACCACCTCGTCTCAGCCCCGACAGCCGGCCTGAGCGACCACGTTAAGCAAAGCCACCGCCTTGGTGACGTCACTGTCACCGGCACCCGGGACCTCGATATCAACTCACTGGCCTATGACCTGAACTGTGAGCTGAGGTGGGATCCGGCCAGCCCGCCCGCCAACGTTGGTCTTGAGATCTGCCGTGCAGCCGGCGGGGGCCGGCACGTCGCGGCCGGCGCATTCCTCCGCGGCCCCTTCGTGTACGTCAACCGGCGACCCACCATCAACCCAACGGGCGGGGAAAGCCAGACGCCCATCGACCCCTCGGCAGGGCGCCTAACGCTCCGCATCCTCGTTGACCGGACAAGCGTCGAACTGTTCGTAGGAGACGGACGGGTAGTGCACTCACACCGGGTGTTCCCCCTTGACGGGGACAATGGCATCCGTCTTTACGCACACGAGGGAACTGCCACCTTCGGCAACCTCACGATCAACGAAATCAGCGCGCTGTCATAACCCAACGCAAAACGCTACGGACAGGCCATTCTGCCATCGGCCGCCGAATGGCCTGCCCGCTCCCCTACCATCACCTGCCGGAGAGAAGATCATGGCAAACCCCAAAACAACTCCCCATGACGCCCAACGCTTCCTGGACGTCCTGGTTGTCGGCGAAGCACTCGTCGACGTGGTCACCACTCCGGACGGCCAGGTTGAGCATCCCGGTGGATCGCCGGCCAACGTCGCCTACGGCCTAGGGCTTTTGGGCGTCGCCACCGGGCTGCTGACGGCCATCGCCCCGGATGCACGCGGCACACTCATAGAAGAGCACCTACACCGGGCAGGAGTGACTCTCCTGCCGGGATCAAAGCTTCTCGCGCGCACGGCAAGGGCCGCAGCAATCCTTGGGCCTGACGGCTCCGCGGAGTACGGCTTCGACATCCACTGGGAACTGCCACCAGCAACGCCTGCCTACTTGCCGAAAATCCTCCACACGGGTTCCATAGCCACCTTCCTGGACCCCGGGGCGGGCGTGGTTAAGGCCCTGATGGAACAAGCCCACGCACAGTGCACCGTGACCTACGATCCGAACATCCGTCCCTCGTTGCTGGGCAGCCATGCAGAAGCGAAAGGGATTTTCGAAGAACTCGTATCCCTAACCGACGTCGTGAAACTCAGCGACGAAGACGCCCACTGGCTCTATCCCAACAAGACCCTTGAGGAAATTGCCGACCATATCCTCCGGCTCGGCACCGGCCTGACGGTCATAACAAAAGGGGCCGAAGGGTCCCAATTCACCTCCGCTGCCGCAGGCGTCACAATCCCTGCGGTGAGGACCTCGGTCGTGGACACCATTGGCGCCGGGGACTCCTACATGGCCGCGCTCATCCTTGGTCTCCTCACCCGCGGAACTGAAGGCTTCGCCCCTGCTGTCCTGGAGCAGCTGGGACGCACTGCAGCCACAGCGGCGTCCATCACCGCACAGCGGGCCGGAGCCAACCCGCCGACTTTGGACGAACTGAAAGGTGCAGTCGAAGCACCCGACTCCGCAACATCGAGACCCGCAACAGAACAAACCCACGGGAGCACTTCTGTAGTGGCTTCTTTGCCCTGACATGCTTCGACCCGGAAGGTGAAGAGGGTCTCGAGTCCACCGACGTCGGTGGGCTGGGCGCAGCTTCACTCACCTCAACGAAGTCCGCGCAACGTCGGACTATAACGAATGGGTCACGAAGACGCGCCTTATCATTGACAGCGCTGTCAGTAAGCGAGTTAGATCACACTCATGAATGACAGCGCTGTCGGAGCATCACCGAAAGAAGCATCAAAACAGGCGTTGCCCCGACTTGCGGACGTCGCAGCTCATGCCGGGGTTTCCGCCAAGACGGTGTCCCGTGTCGTCAACAACGAAGCCAATGTGCGGCCGCAGGTCCGCGCCCAGGTCCTGCGTTCGGTGGCGGCCTTGGGTTATCGCCCGAACGCAGCTGCCCGTGCCCTGGTTACGCAACGGACCCATCAAATCGGGCTGATCGCAACCGCAAGCTCTCTTTACGGGCCCACCGCGGGATTGTTCAGCCTGGAACAGGCTGCCTGGAAGGCTGGCTATGGCCTGACACTCACCACGGTCAGAGAGGCGTCCGAGGCGCAACTTGAAGAAGCCATTCATTATCTGATGGTGCGTGGCGTTGAGGGAGTGATTGTTTCCGGTGTGGCGGGAGCCCTCCATCTCGAAGCGTCTGCCCTGACTGACATGCCCTTGGTCACCACGAGCCCCATAACGACCGAGTCAGCCAAGTACGTGCTGGTCGACTCGGATCAGGTGGCAGGCACGAGGACTGCCGTCCGCCATCTTTACAACTCCGGGCATCGTCGGATTGCGCACCTTGCCGGACCGCTTAGTTGGGACTCAGCAGCCCAGCGCCGCGACGGATGGCTGCAGGAAGTGGAGGACCTGGGACTAAACCCGGGCCCCCTCCTTGAAGGTGATTGGTCACCCAAGTCCGGATACGAAGCGGCACTGACCCTCGATCGGGCGGCCGCGACTGCCATCGTTGTCGCCAACGATCACATGGCGATGGGCGCCATCCGCGCCTTCACCGAGCAGGGCATGCGCATCCCAAATGACATATCAGTGATCGGCTTCGACGACGTTCCCGAAGCCGCCTACCAAATGGTTCCCCTCACGACGGTTCGCCAAAACTTTTCCTCCGTCGCAGAACGTTCCGTCCGCGAACTCATTCATCTCATTGAGGGACGCGAAGCGGAAAACACCAGCATTCACCTTCCCACCGAACTGATCGTGCGGGCATCCACCGCACCCTGCTTCGGCAGTCTGGCCTGACTGGCCAGCTTCACCACCTCCCGTAAGAACGAACACCACCCACGTTCACTGGCGCAGCGGCGCGCCAACCTTACGGGCGAGCCGCCGCACCCACGTCACCCTCCCAATAGAAAGCAGAAGTCATGTCACGAGATATTTCACGTCGCTCCATCCTGGCCGCATTCCCTTTGGCTGCGCTAAGTGTTAGCGCTCTCACCGCTTGTGGCGGTGGGACGTCCCCGGCGTCGGGCGGCCCCTCCTCCCCCGTATCCCAGGCTGATATTGATGCGGCCATGAAAAAGGACACGAAGCTGACCTTCTGGACGTGGGTGCCGGACATCCAAAAAGAAGTCGACCTGTTCCAGGCCAAGTACCCTGCCGTCAAAGTCGAGGTAGTGAACGTCGGCCAGGGCGGGGCGCACTACCAGAAGCTGCGGGCAGCGATACAGGCTGGAAAGGGTGCACCGGACGTGGTGCAGATGGAGTTCGACAAACTTCCTTCGTTCACCCTTACAGACAACCTGTTGGACCTGTCCCCGTACGGCATCGGTGACCTGAAGGCCGACTACCCGGCCTGGGTTTGGGACGGCGTGACGCCCGGTGGCAAGGGGATCTACGGCGTTCCGCAGGACACCGGCCCCATGGGGATGCTGTACCGCGAGGACCTGTTCACGGCCGCCGGAATCGCCATCCCCAAGACGTGGGACGACTTCGCGGCCGCAGTTTCGAACTATCGGGGCAAGAACCCATCGAGCATGCTCGTGAACTGGGCACCCAGCTCGGAGGCGAACATGCTGGGCCTCTTCTGGCAGGCCGGGGGCCGGCCCTTCTCATACGACGGAACAAAGAACGTCAAAATCAACCTCACCGGCGACGCCGCGTGCAAGAAGGTCACCGCCTACTGGAACGATCTCTTCCGTTCCGGGAACATCGGTAACGAACCCGACTTTGCCGACGCCTGGTACCAGGGCCTGAACAACGGAAAGTACGCGGCATGGCTCACAGGTGCGTGGGGCCCGGTGTTCCTGCAGGGAACCGCGAAGAGCACGGCCGGCAAATGGCGCGCCGCACCACTGCCGCAGTGGGACCCCTCGAAGCCCGCCAGCGGCAACTACGGCGGTTCAACCGACGCCGTCCTGAAGTCAAGCGAGAACCCCATTGCCGCTGCCATGCTGGCCCGCTTCGTCAACACGGATGACAAGGCGGCACTGACCCTGGCCAACGAACAGTTCCTGTTCCCGCCGTCGACGAAAACCCTCAAGAACCCCGCCTTCGCCGATGCGGCAGCAAGCTTCTACGGTGGCCAGAAGGTCAACAAGGAGTTCACTGACATCGCTTCGACCGTGCAGGAGGGCTTCCAGTTCCTGCCGTTCAACGACTACGCCGCCAGCAGCTACGACAAGACCATGGGCAAAGCCATCGGCGACCGGGGCGATCTCAACGCTGCCTTGTCCGCTTGGCAGGATGACCTGGTGCAATACGCCAAGGGACAGGGCTTCACCGTTGCAAGCTGAAACCGCTCCCCGGCAAGCACAGCGGACCCCGCGCAGGAAGACGGCGAACATCGCGCGGCGGCGCCAGTACGTGGCAGCCTACGCGCTGTCCATGCCCTTCATGGTCACCTTCATTCTGATGGTCGCGGTACCTCTCGGCTATGCAGGCTATCTCTCCCTCTTCAAGAAGCAACTCATCGGAGGCATCTCGTTTGTCGGCATGGACAACTACGCCCGCGCCCTGACAGACCCGTCCTTCCTGAGTGGAGTCGGCCGTATGGCGCTGTTCCTTGTCATCCAGGTTCCGGTCATGCTTGGCCTGTCACTGCTCTTCGCCCTCATCCTGGACAGCGGGATGCTGCGCCTGCAAAAGTTCATTCGTCTCGGGGTGTTCCTGCCGTACGCGATTCCCAGCGTGATCGCCACACTGATGTGGGGTTACCTTTACGGGAAAGACTTCGGCCCCTTCGCGCAACTGGCCAAGTCGCTTGGGCTTCCGGCGCCGGACTTCCTCGCCGGGGGTAACGTCCTTTTCTCGATCATGAACATCGTGACGTGGGGATTCGTCGGTTACAACATGATCGTGATGTATGCGGCCCTCAGGTCCATCCCCGCCGAACTTTACGAGGCGGCACGGGTCGACGGCGCCAGTGAGTGGAGGGTGGCGTGGTCCATCAAGATACCCGCCATCAAAGGTGCCTTGCTGCTGACCACGATCTTCTCCGTCATCGGATCATTCCAGCTCTTCAATGAACCGAACCTCCTGCGGGTGATCGCCCCCGCAGCCATCGGTCAGGATTACACGCCGAACATGTACGCCTTTCAGCTTTCCTTCGTCAATCAGGATGCCAACTATGCAGCGGCCATCGCCTTCCTGCTTGGAATCGTGATTATGGCCGTCAGCTATGGGGTTCAACTGACCGCGAACAGAAGGGAAAAGGCACTATGACGGCTACAGTCGCCGACCGACCCGCAACAGGAACCCAGGCTACGGCGCCGGCGCGGCGCAGACGATCGGGCCGGAGCACGCTCCTGACCGTCGCCATGCTGCTGTGCCTGGTCTATTTCCTCCTGCCGATCTTCTGGCTCGTCGTTGCCTCCACCAAGGCAAACGAAGACCTGTTCAGCAGTTTCGGCCTCTGGTTCTCCCACATGAACCTGGCCGAAAACCTGCACAATGTCTTCACCTTCCAAAACGGCGTCTTCATCCACTGGATGATCAACAGCCTGGTCTACGCCGTCGTCAGTGGCCTGGGCGCATCATCTCTGGCTACTGCCGCGGGGTACGCCTTCGCTAAATACAAGTTCCCCGGTGGTGACGCGATGTTCACCCTCGTGTTGGGCGCCGTGATGATTCCCATGACGGCCCTCGCCATCCCCACGTACTTGCTCTTCGCCGGGGCAAACCTGACCAACACCCCCTGGGCAGTAATCCTGCCGTCCCTTGTCAGCCCGTTCGGCGTGTACCTCATGAGGGTCTACGCCGCCGACGCAGTCCCGGACTCACTCATCGAAGCCGCCCGCGTCGATGGGGCGGGTGAAATGCGCATCTTCTTCCAAATCGTCCTCCGGCTCCTCGTACCCGCCTCGATCACGGTGCTGCTGTTCGCACTCGTCGCCTCCTGGAACAACTACTTCCTCCCCCTGATCATGCTCAACAGCCCTGAACTGTTCCCTCTTCCGGTCGGACTTGCCCAATGGCAGGCAGCATCGGCAGCCGGTTCCGGATCCCAGGCGCTGTTCTCCACCGTCATCACCGGGTCACTGGTCTCGATACTCCCCCTCATGGCCGCGTTCCTGTTCCTTCAGCGGTATTGGCAGTCCGGCCTCGGCACCGGTGCCGTCAAAGCGTGACGCACCCCTCCTCCTCCACGAAAGATTAAATCCATGACTGAACGACCCCGCAAAGTACTCTTCGGCGCCGCCTACTACCACGAATACCAGCCCTCCCCCCGCCTCCAGCAGGACCTCGACCTCATGGCAGCGGCCAACATGACCGTCATCCGCGTTGGTGAATCCACCTGGTCCCAATGGGAGCCCGAGGACGGCAAATTTGCCCTGGAATGGATGGCCCCGGTCCTGGACGGAGCCCACGAACGCGGCATCTCCGTGGTCCTGGGTACCCCCACCTACGCCATTCCGATGTGGCTTGCCCGCCGCTACCCGGAAATCGCAGGAGAGCCGAAGACCGGCCAGCAACTGGGATGGGGTGCCCGGCAGGAAGTGGACTACACCCATCCCGCTTTCAAATTCCACGCCGAACGGATCATCCGCAAAATCGTCCAACGCTTCGCGACGCACCCTGCGGTAATCGGCTACCAGGTCGACAACGAGCCGGGCCTCCTCGCATTCCACAACCGCGGCGTCTTCCAACGCTTCACAGACGAACTCCGGCACCAGTACGGAACGGTGGAGAACCTCAACAAGGAATGGGGCCTGGTCTACTGGTCCCATCAGCTCTCCACGTGGGCGGACCTCTGGACACCGGACAACAACGCCCAACCGCAATACGATCTGGCCTGGCGCCGGTTTCAAGCGCGGCTCACCACCGAATTCCTTCAATGGCAGGCCGCCATCGTGAGGGAGTACTCCACCCCGGAGCAGTTTGTCACCACCTGCATCGCGTACGACCGTCCCTCGCAGCACGATCAGGACATGACCCGGGATTTCGATGTCACGGCCGGTAACCCCTATTACGCCATGCAGGACGCGTTCGCCATCCCGCCGTCGAAAAGCTCACCCCAGGGGTGGGCGACCAGCGGCGCCTGGACGCTCTTCCAGAGCGGTGACCGTATGTACTCATCCAAACAGGCACCGTTCCTGGTTACCGAGACCAACGCAGGAGCAATCGGCGGATCAGCAATGCAGTACCCGGCGTTTGACGGGCAGTGGCGACAGGCTGCTTATGCGTTCATCTCGCGGGGCGCCGAAATGATCGAATACTGGCATTGGGCCACCAACCACTACGGCGCTGAAACCTACTGGGTCGGTGTCCTTCCACACGACCAGAAACCCGGACGCGTCTATCGGGAACTTGCCCAGCTCGGAGCCGAGCTCAAAACTGCAGACAAAGCCCTGGTCGGCCTCACACCGGATGCGAAAGTGGGCATGATCTACTCCAACGACTCCAAGTGGGGCCTGGCCGGCCAGCCCTGCTTCCTGTTCGAGCCGCCCATGACGGGAGACGAACGCTCCTACCAGAAGATCTTCGAAGCCTTCTACCAGGGTGCCTTCCGGGCGGGAACTCCCGTTCGGATCCTGCACGACCGCCAGATCACCGGCAAGGAGGGCCAGAGAATGGACCCTGCCCACGTGGCTAAGGAACTGCCAGTCCTGATTGCCGCGGGCCTGTACATTGCGGACGACGAACTCCTGGACTGGCTGCGGGCTTACGCCGAAGCCGGCGGCCACCTCGTATTGGGAATGCGCACCGCATACGCGGACCATGAAGCCCGGGCCCGGCTCGAAACCAAACCTTCCCGCCTCGCCGAACAAGCAGGGGTCAGCTACCAGGAATTCTCGCAGCTCGCCGACCCGCTCAAACTGGAAGCGGCAGAAGGATTCCATCTTTCAACGGGAAGCCTCGCGACCCAGTGGATCGACTACCTCGAGCAGCAGAATGGCACAGCCCTTGCCAGCTACGTCCATCCGCAATTCGGCCGCTACCCTGCCATCACCACGACGACGGCGGGGGCCGGCAGGATCACCAGCGTCGGCACGTTGCCCAATACGGAACTTGCGGCGGACCTGATGCGCTGGCTGGCCCCGCAAAACGCCTCAGGCTGGGAAGACTTGCCCGAGACTGTCACCGTCCACTCCGCGACAAGTGCTGGCGGCGGCCGTCTCCACTTCGTGCACAACTGGGGCTGGGGACCAGCCACGATTGCCGCGCCGGCTTCCATGGACGACCTGCTCGATGCGGAAAAGACCAACCTCACCAAGATCGAGCTGGGGGCCTGGGACGTACGGGTCCTCCTTGAGGCCTCGAAGCAGGACGGCAAGGGCTAACTTGTCGGAGCATCGGGAGGCGGAGGGCCGGACACCTGGGTCCTCCGCCTACGACGGTCTTACGACCGGCACTCAATCAAAAACTCACGATGGAGACCAATTGCCGACTACAGCACGCATGGCAGATGTGGCCGTGGCAGCAGGCGTCTCAGTGGCGAACGTTTCCAATGTTCTCAACCAGCCGGACGTTGTCGCTCCGGATACCCGCGAGAAAGTAAGGGAAGCGATGCGCGCCCTGCAATACACGCCGCCCGCCCAGGTGGCACGTCGTTCCGAGCAAGAGCCGGGGACACGCCAGCCCAAACCTAACCCCGCGGGGGCGACCGAGTGGGGAAAGTGTTCATTTCCAAAGGCGAAATCGGCTGCCCACATCAACCCATATTTCACCGCCGATCAGGCTGACCAGGTCCGCGCGGCCCTTCAGGCCGCCGGACCCGGGGAAGGGTACGCCTCGCTCTCTGATCTCGTGGTTGCCGCGACGATGGCGGAAGTCAAGCGGCTCCAACGCAAATACAACGAGGGTCAGACCTGGCCCGGTATTCCTGCCGGAAAGCTCCGGCGGGGACGGCCCACCCTTGGTGAGGCTACGACGCGCAAGGAGTAGCCGTGACCTTCAAGAATCCAGTGCCAACCGGGCTGCCGTGCTGCCTGATAACTACTGCAGCCGGATCACGCAGCGAGAAGGGAGGGGGCTGGCGTGGCGCACCGGCATGCTGGTTCAGGACGGTTGAGAGGACCCGTCCTCCGCCGGCGTGGCGCTCGAGGCAGGCGTGTGGTCTGCAGCAAGCGCCTGGCGGCGACGGTAAATCTGGATACCGATAGCCACCGGTATGGCAGTGACGGCGACTGCCCGCATCCACGGCCTGTCCAAAACATGACCGGTGAGGGCATCCAGGGACACCCGCCCTGGTCCCCCGATCGCGAAGGACGTGGCCGCGAGCCCGAGCACTGCGGGGTATTCCAGGCCGCCGTCCATGGCGAAGAAGCCGTTCGGCGCGTGCACACTGGCCGCCACCCCCATGGTGGTAGCAGCGGCCGCTCCGGCCGCAGGCGTGGCGAACCCCAGGGCAAGCGCCAGCCCGGCACCGGCTTCACCGAGACCAGCCAGCATGGCACTGGTCTTCGCGGGGCGGAAGCCCATGGCATCCATGCCCTTGCTGGTCTCCTCAATACCGCCGCCGCCAAACCAACCGAAGAGTTTCTGCGACCCGTGTGCGACGAGCACACCGCCAAGCGCGGCACGGAACAGGGTACGGGCCGCCGTGGTGGCGGCCGGCGTTACATTTTCATTACTCACGCTGATGAACCCTTCGGTCAGTGGTGCGGGATCAAGCCTTGACGCCATTCTAGGACTCAGGAGACGGGGAATGCTGGGGACTGGAAAGATAACGGCCCGGCGACCGCGGCGCACGTGACGGCTTTGTCATGGGCGAGGTGGCTGATGGCTGACGTGGCCGTAGTTGGAATCTTCGTGGCCTGCATGGGCTTCGTGTAGTGGATCGGTCAACTTTTGACTGGCGTCGCCGGGCAAGACGGAGCGTAGGGCGGACAGTGAATGCTGATGCGCTCAGGTGGCTGATCCTGCTGGCAAGACTGGGCTTGTTCGGCTACCTGCTGGCCAAGACCTTCCTCGCGGGACCTGCAGTCTTCATCCCCATCGGGGTCTATTTGGCCCTTGCCGGTGTGCTCGCGGTCAGGCCACCTACGTCCGGACTGGGCGCGGGTCTGCTTTTTGGCCTCGGGATTTTCATCCTGCTTGGCGGCGGGATCTGCATCATGGCCCTCTCGCAAATGAGTCGCCAGATTTGGATCCATCCCGGTTGCCCGGCGTTACGTCGTTTGGAAGTACAGGTGCGTGTGGGCGCCACACCGTTCGTTAAAACGCGCGCCGCAGTAGGGGCACGATGAGGTTGCCAGATAGGTATGGATGGACATCTCACCTTTGCAGACACCGCAGAGAACTGCCGGCTCGGACCACTCGTTCCGCGGCCACGTTTGGGCCCGGTGATCTGCCTCCTCATGGCATAGATGGCAGGGATAGTACCGACGACAGCACTTGAACTTGATCGCTATCACGTCTTCCTGGGTGTGGTAGTGAATGCAGCGGGTTTGGTCGTCCACGGTCCTGCCGAAGATCATCATGGGTCCGGCCCCGCTCACTTCACCCGGCGCACGAGGATGTCCGGGAAGGCTCGGTGCGCGGCCACCGCTGCTGCGGACGCCACCGCGTCCTTCACAATGTCGCCCGGGTAGAAGATCAGGTCACTGGCGAAGGCAGCCGGCCACGACAGCTTGAGGTTGACCATCATGCCGAGCACGCCGGGCAGGTGCGATGCCACCACGGTAACCACGACGGCGGAGAGGAAGAACCAGAGGCCGCGCCGCTTGGCCGGGACGCGCCGGATGACCTGCTCCGCGGCCATGCCGACAAGCAGGGCGGCGAGGATGAACCCCGCGATGTATCCGGCCGATCCGCCGGCGAGGACCTGCAGTCCCGCCCGGCCGCCGGAGAAGATCGGCAGGCCAGCGAACGCCAGGAGGAGGTACAGCGCTACGGCGGCTGCGGCACGCGGTCCGCCCAGGACGAGGCCGGTCACCATGATGGCCAGGGTCTGCAGGGTGATGGGCACCCCGAAGCCGCCGACAGGGATGCCCGGGACGATCGCCGAGGCTGCGATCAACGCGGCGAACACGGAAATAAGGGCCAGTGACTGCGCATCCCATATCCGGCGGGTCGTGCGGGGTCCGGTCCCGGCCGCGGGGCGCGGTGCCTGGGCCGGGGACTGGGACGGGGCCGGGCTCGGCGTCGCCGGTCGGGTCATGGTTCCTCCTGTGGTGTTGGACGGGGTCCTGCGAAGAAGGCTACACAGCCCTGCCTCCGGCCTTTTTGTAGCGAGGCCACCACCATGCCGGTGATCTTTGGACCAACCACTACAAAAGCGGACGGCCCGTCGAGCCGACACCGAAGGGCGGCGCTGGCCCCGGCCAGGAACTCATCGAAATCAACACCATCTGTGCCGACGCGTGGGGCCGCGTGGGGAGTCGAGGAACTTCATCGGCGTCACAGCCGCACGGAACATCCGGACACGGTCTTCCCAACGCGTGATGAACACTTGCCGAAAGCATGTTTAACCCCGGCGCGTGGGAGCCCGCTCTGACTTCGAGGCACCCTAAGGTCGGTAACCATGATCACCCCCAATCATCGTCACCGCCGTGCGGTCATCACCGCACTGGCCGTGTCCCTCCCCTTCGCCTTCCTCACCCCCGCAGGCCCCTCCACCGCGGCACCCCCAACCAGGACTTCTTCTGGACCGCCGAAGTCGCGGTCCCATCCACGTCGCCGGACCCTGACGCCCCCGCCTCCGCGCTGTCCACCCAGTCGCAGGCCCAGATGGTCGCCGACAAGCTCAACGCCGCCGGCCTTACTGCCCGGGTCGAACACGTCCAGTCACCCCAGCTGGCCGACGCCGGCGGCGACCTCGGCTACCGGGTCCGCGTGGGCCAGTTCGGGTCCAAGGCCGACGGCTCCCCCACCGTCGACCAGATCAAGGCCACCGGCTACAAAGCCTCGGTGATCTACACAGGCTGGGACGGCGATGCCGGTACCAGCGAGGACGACCGCGGCCCCTGGAACCTGCAGGTCCTCACCATTGACCCGAAGGAATTCCACGGAGACCTCACCTCCTCCTTCGGCCCCAACCTCGAAGACCGCGAAGCGACAAGCCAGCTCTCCGCTGCTTCCGGTGCGCTGGCAGCGGTGAACGGCGGGTTCTTCACCATGGACCCGGCGGCAGGCGCCCCCGGGGACCCGGCCGGAGCCGCAGTCCACGACGGGAAGGTCCTCAGCGAACCCGTCGGCGACCGGCCGTCCCTGGTCCTGGACAAGAACGGCACCACTGTCGAGCGATTGCACTGGCACGGCACCGTCACCGCGCCCGGCTCGACAGAACTCTCCCTGGACGGGATCGACCGCGTGCCCGGGCTCATCCGCAACTGCGGCGGCACCGACGACACCCCGACCAACCTTCCGCTGCACGACTTCACCTGCACGGACGCCAACGAAATCGTCGCCTTCACCCCCGAGTACGGCCCCACCACCCCGGCCGGCCCCGGACTCGAGGCCGTCCTGGACGCGCAGGGCACCGTCACCGCGGTCAACCACACCCGAGGCACCGCCGTCCCCGCCGGCGGGCAGACCCTGCAGGCGATCGGCTCGGACGTCGACAAGCTCGCCGCCCTGGCCGTGCCCGGCAAGAAGCTGAAGGTCGACACGGACCTGCTCACCGAAAACGGCAAAACCTTGACCACCACGCCGACTACGGACGTTGTCAACGGCGGCCCGACCTTGGTCCGGAACGGCCAGCTGGACGTCACCGCCAAGCGCGACGGCATGGTCCGGACCAACGACAGCAACAGCTTCTTCTACGGCTGGGTCCACAAGCGCAACCCCCGCACCTTCGCCGGCGTGGACGCCCAGGGCCGGACCCTGCTGGTCACCGCCGACGGCCGCCAAACCACCTCCTTGGGCCTGTGCCTGAACGAGGAAGCAGACGTGGCCAAATCGCTCGGCATGATCAACGCCATGAACCTCGACGGCGGGGGATCCACCACCATGGTCGAGGGTGGCCAGGTCATGAACTCACCGTCGGACGCCACCGGCGAACGCCGCATCGGTGACGCGCTCCTGCTCCTGCCCGGCCGAAAGAACTAGATACACCAAGGGAGAGCGGCGCATGGATACATGCCCCGCTCTCCCTCTCTTTGCCCTGTCCTGCTGTCCGTACGGCCACGGCCACCGGGTCGGGCGCGGTTGCCTGCTCTTTCAGATCTGAACGACGATCGATTTTTCGGCCGCTGATTCCTCGATGGCTGCCAAGACCCGCTGGACCTGCAACCCCTCCTCGAACGATGGTGACGGGGCTTGACCGTCACGTATGGCGCCCAGACCCAGGCCCGGCTGGGCTTCGGGAATGTAGTCGGCGTTCTGCCCGTCTTTGTCGGTGAAGATCGTGGGCTGGCCCAGCTCCGCGTGGATGGTCGCCGAGACACTCAGGACCTTTGGTTCGCCCAGCAGGTGGTGCGCGTAGTCGAGGACGTGGATGCCAATGTCAGCCAGGGGGCTCCTCTTCCATACCCGCCACGGCGAGGGTCTCAACACCGGGGATGCTGCTGTAGGCCTTCAAATGCTGTTGGCCTGCCCAGCCGATGCCGACGACACCGACCTTCAGTGCGGGGGTTTGTAGCTGCTCGGAGTTCACGAAAGATGGTTCCTTATCTATGACTGGCCGCAATTCTGTGTGGATGTGTCCTGGAGGGTGAAGTCACCGCACTGGTGCTGCGGCGGACAGCGGTCCCAGTTCAGTGGTATGGGGAGGGTCGGCTCCCGGCCGGGAGCAGGTGATCCCGGCGGCCCGGTTGGCATATGCGGCCAGGGCATGGAGCTCGTCCGTGCCCAGCGTCTGCAGGCGTTGTCTTCCGGCTGCCCCAAGCGTTCCGAGCTGGGCAAGGCCGGCGATGACAGCGGCCATGAAAGAGTCGCCGGCGCCCACGGTGTCAGCCACGGTGACGGGTTCTGCTTGCATTTCAATGCGCGCGCGCCGGGTGATGATGACCGGGCCAGCGGCGCCCCGGGTCAGGGCTGCAATGGACGGTCCCAGTTCCAGCCAGGCTGCAAGGCTTTCCTCCGGGCTGCGGTCGGGGTACAGCCAGGCCAGGTCTTCGTCGCTGGCCTTAACGATGTCGCTGGCCGCCACAAACCGTTCCGCCCGTGTACGAGCTGCGGTGACATCAGGGCTGATGGCCGGCCGGCAGTTGGGGTCGTAGCTGATCGTTGCCCCCTCCCCCGCCGCCTCGAGAAGGCCAAGGACGGCCTGGTCCCCTGGCCCCAGTAGAGCCCCAATTGATCCTGCGTGCACATGGGAGGAAGTCTCGACGGCGGCCAACGCAGGCAGTGTTGCCCCCGCCAGGTCCCAGCTGATGTCGAACGCATAAGCGGCGGCACCGCGGGCACCTAACGTTGCGGTGGCCGTCGACGTCGGTGCGCTGCCGCCCCTGATCACCGTGACGCCGTTGGACTGGAGGTGCTCTTCGATCATGAGACCGTACTGATCATCGGCGTAGTGCGTCACCAAATTGCTGGCAAAGCCCAAGCGGGCCACCCCGACTGCGACGTTGAGGGGACTCCCGCCCGCGTGGACCCGGGCCGGAGTTGTCCGTCCGGCTTCCCGGATGACGTCGACGAGCGATTCACCAATGACGGTGACGATGGCTCCCCGTTCAGCCGGTAGGCGCGCAGGTGTGGGTCCGGTATCGGTCATGGTTTGCTTCCTCGCAGTTATCTTCATCAGTCCCGGGAGCATGGATCTAGCGGCCCGGGTAGACCACGGCTTTAAGCTGTCCACGCTGCTTTCCGGCCTTAAGTGCCTCTTCTGACTGGGCGAGGTTGAATTTGCCGGTGACCAGGATGTCCAGGTCCACTTTCCCGTCAGCAATCAGCTGGATGGCCAGCGGCCAGGTGTTGGTGTAGCGGAAAACGCCAGAGAGCCAGATCTCCCGGTTCTGGATGTAGGAGACGGGCAGCTCCACGTCGTCAGCTCCGAGCCCCACCAGGATGACGCGGCCGGCGGGTGCCACTGCCTTGATCCCGGCGCGGACCGCCTGGGGTGCGCCGGAGGCGTCAATGAACGCATCGACGTCGAGCCCTTCCACACTGTCGGTCTTCGCGTTGAGCGCGCGCGTGGCGCCGTGCTGGAGGGCGAACGCGAGCCGGTCCTCGGCGATATCGGAGATGTAGACTTCGGTGGCGCCGAAGGCGCGGGCGGCCTGGGCGGCGATAATGCCGATGGGCCCGGCTCCGGCGATCAGGACCCGGCTGCCGGGCTTGATCCCGGCGCGTTCGCAAGCCCAGAGACCCACGGAGAGAGGTTCGATCAAGGCGGCGGCCTCGTCGCTGACGCTGTCCGGGATGTCGTAGGCAAAGTCCGACTGAATCGTCACGTACTCGGCGAACGCGCCGTCGACCGGCGGGGTGGCGTAGAACTCGATGTCCGGGCATAGATTGTAGCGGCCGGCCTTGCACTGCTTGCACGTACGGCAAGGCCGTTGGGGTTCGACGGCGACGCGCTGGCCGATGCGGGCGGGGTCAACGGAGCTGCCGACGGCGGCGATCCGGCCGGAGAGTTCGTGGCCCAAAATGAGCGGGTGGTCCACAACGTAAGGGCCGATCCGGCCGTGCTCGTAGTAGTGGACGTCGCTGCCGCAGACACCGACGGCGGTGACCTGCACCAGTACCTGGTCCGCATCGGGTTGCGGGAGCGGCAAGCTTTCCATGGACATGTCGCCCTGGCTCTTCAGGACGCTGGCCCGCATGGTCGCGGGCAGTTTCGCGTGGGCGTGGGGGCGGAACCGGGTTGTGGGAGTTGTCATCGGAGCGATCCTTTCGAAAGCGGCGTGCACGTTACTTGACAGCGCCCAGGGAGAGGCCCTGGACGAGTTTGTCCTGGGCGGCAAAACCGGCGAACAGCACCGGCAGGGAAATGACGACGGCGGCCGCGCAGACTTTGGCGAGGAACAATCCCTGCCCGGACACGAAGCCGGTCAGGAAGACCGGGGCGGTGCCCGCCACGACGCCGGTGAGGACGCGGGCAAGGAGCAGTTCGTTCCAGCTGAAGATGAAGCAGATCAGGGCGGTGGCGGCGATGCCCGGCATCGCGACCGGGGCGATGACCTTGCGCAGGATCAGCAGGAGGTTGGCGCCGTCGATTTGGGCCGCCTCCAGCATTTCTTCGGGAACTTCGGCGAGGAAGGACCGCATCATCCACACCGCGATGGGCAGGTTCATGGAGGTGTACATCAGGATCAGGAACCAGATGTTGTCCAGTGCCCCTACAGTGCGGGCGAACAGGTAAAGCGGCAGGATCGCAGCCACCACGGGCATCATCTTCGTCGAGAGGAAGAAGAACATGACATCGGTCCACTTCTTCACCGGCCGGATGGAGAGTGCGTAGGCGGCGGGGATGGCCAGCACCAGGACCAGGACCGTGGACAGGATGGATGCGGTGGCGGAGTTGATCAGGGACGGCCACGGGCTGACACCGGACGTCTCGCCGAAGAATTCCCGGTAGGCGTCCAAGGTCAGGCTTGCCGCGATCGACGGCGGATTGGTGGCCGCATCCGTCTCGGAGTGGAACGAGGTCAGGATCATCCACACCACGGGGGATGCAAAGAGCAGGGCCAGCAGCCACGCAGCGACACCGGCAGCGGTGTTGTTGCGCGTGGGGTCCATCCTCGTTTTACCGCGCTTGCGGTTACCGGTGGTCAGCGCTGTGGGGCGAGGTGGGGTGCTCTGCGGTGCAGCGGGGGTAAGGGTGCTCATCGTGCTGCCTCCTTCTTGAAGAGTGAAAAGACGGTGCGGAGTGCGAAGGTCGCCACGATGATGGTGCCGATGACCACCACGACGCCGGCGGCGGAGGCCAGGCCATATTCGTTGGCGTAGTAGAACGTCTGGTAGATGGCGTAGGGCAGGTTGGCGGTGCCCAGGCCGCCCGCCGTGAGGGTGAAGACGGAGTCAAAGTTCTGCACGATGTAGATGGCGCCGAGCAGACCGCCGAGTTCCAGGTACTGGCGCAGATGTGGCAGCGTCAGGTGCCGGAAGATCGCCCAAGGTGTGGCGCCGTCCATTTGGGCCGCTTCCACTGTGTCCATGGGTCGCGACTGCAAACCGGCGAGCAGGATGAGCATCATGAACGGCGTCCACTGCCATACGAGGGAGACGACGACGGCTGCCAGGGGTGCTTGGGACAGCAGGTCCAGCTGCGGGGCAGCGCTGCTGCCGAAAAGCGACCAGAGCCAGGTGAGGATGCCGTTTATCAGCCCGTAAGCGGGGTTCAGGAGGGCGTGCTTCCAGATCAGCGCGGCAGCCACGGGGACCACCAGGAACGGTGCGATCAGCAGGGTTCGTGCCAATCCCCTGCCCAGGAACTTCTTGTCCAGCAGCAGGGCCAGGCCCAGCCCGATGAGCAGGCTGGCGAGCACCACAGAGACGGTGAGGACGATGGTGGTGAAGATCGCCTGCCGCAGGTCCGGGTCGGTGAGGACGGTGATGTAGTTTTCCAGCCCGGCGAAGGCCGTCTTGCTGGGGCTAAGGCTGTTCCAGTTCAGGAACGAGATGAACAACGTCACCACGAAAGGAAGCTGGGTTACCACGATGAGGAAGATCAGGGCCGGGAGCAGCGGCGCACGCCGTGCCCAGGCCATGGCGCGTTCACGGGATGGCCCACGTCGTGTGGGTTTGGCTGCGGTGTGTCCCGGTCGGGAGATACGCGCCGTTGCGGTAGTCATGGGATTCTCCTGCGGTTCGGTTGGTGCTACTTGTACTTGTTGCCGATTTTTTGGGCGGCGTCCTGGCCCTTGGCCAAAGCGTCCGCCACCGTGCCCTGCCCCGCGATGGCGGAACTGACGCCCTGCGAAACGTTTGTGCCCAGGGCGGCGAACTCGGGGATGCCCACAAACTGGATTCCGACGGCGGGTCGCGGCTGGGTGCCGGGGTTCTTGGGATCGGCGTTCTCGATGGCGAACCGCTCCGCGGTGAAGAAGGGGGCAGCCTTCTGGAATTCCGCATTTTCATAGGTGGAGACGCGTTTGCCGGAGGGGACTTTGGCCCAGCCGAGCTTGGATGCCACGAGATGTTCGTAGTCCTTGGAGCTGGCCCAGGCTACGAACTTCCCGGCGGCATCCTGTTTCCTGGAGGCGGCCTGCATGGCCCAGGACCAGGTCCAGAGCCAGCCCGAGGACTTGGTCTCCTTAATGGGAGCCTGGGCGTAGCCGATTTTGCCTTTGACCGGAGAGGAGTCGGCTTCAAGGGCACCCGCGGCCGAGGTTGCGTCGTACCACATGGCCGTTTTGCCCTGGCTCATGTTGTTCAGGCACTCGGTGAAGCCTGCCTGGGCGGCTCCTGCTTCACCGTGTTGGCGGACCAGGTTGGTGTAGAACTCGGTGGCGGCGGTGAACTCCGGGCTGTTGACCTGGGCATTCCAGTCCTTGTCGAACCAGGTGCCGCCAAAGGTGTTCACCACTGTGGTCAGGGGCGCGAAGACCTGGCCCCAGCCGGGCTGGCCGCGCAGGCAGATGCCTTTCATGCCGGGTGCTGCGCCGTCTACTTTCGCCGCGATGTCGGCCACTTGGTCCCAGGTGGGTTTGTCCGGCATGGAGAGACCTTTGGCCTCGAGGATGTCCTTCCGGTACATCAGGAAGGACGATTCACCATAGAACGGTTCGCCGTAGAGCCTGCCGTCCGTACCGGTGAGGGAAGCAGTGTAGGCGGGGAGGATATCCGCCTGGTCGAAGCCGGGGTCCTTGGCCACGCTGTCCAGCGGTGCCAGCCAGCCGTTGGCGGAATAGAACGGGATTTCGTAGTTGGACAGCGATGCGACATCGTATTGACCGGCCTGGCTGGAGAACTCCTGGCTGATCTTGGCCCGGACGTCGTTCTCCGGCAGGATCGTGAAGTTGACGTTGATGCCGGTTTCTTTGGTGAAGTTGTCTGCGGTGAGCTTCTGCAGGTCCTCCATTTGGGGGTTGTTGACCATCAGGACGTTGATGCTGTTGGGGTTGCCGGCGGAATTGCCTCCGCCGGCACCTGTGCAGGCGGTGGCGCCCAGAGCGATGCAGAGGGCTCCGGCGGACAGGGCGGCAGCGCGCGTTTTCGGGCGCATTAAGGACTCCTTTGTTCTTCAGGAAGATTCAGGGCAGATGCACCCGACTGCTGCGTCAGGGTGCCGGTCTGGTGTGCGGCCGGCCTCCAGGATCCCGGTGCCGTGCTCTTGTTCCTCAACAATAGGTGTGCGGGATGTGCCACAACTAGCGTCACCGTTGCCCGTTTCTGATACTTATTTTCCGATCTGATAAGCCTCATCAGCCGGTACGCTGGTCAGGGCGCAGGGGATGCTGTCCAAAATTCATAACCACCGAATACACGGAGACTGCCATGGCCACAGTGGATGATGCCGAGGAAGCGACTGCCCGGCTGGCCGAAAGACTTCTGGGCATGCGGGCCAACCGTGAGGTGATTCCCCCGGATCCCAACCACTCGGTTCGGTGGCACCAGCACAGCTACCCAAGCCCACTGGCGCGGTGGAACTACCATCCTGAGTACGAGATCCACCTCATCCGCAAGGGCACCGGAAAATTCATCGTCGGCGACCACATCGGCACCTTTGAGGCCGGCCACGTGTCGATCGTGGGTTCTGGCCTGCCGCACGACTGGGTCAGCGACCTGGAGCCGGGCGAAGTACTGGAGAACCGGGACGCTGTCATCCAGTTCGACGGGAAGTGGGTGGAGCAGGCGTCCGGCGTGGTCCCCGAGCTGGCCGAGGTCCGTCCGTTGCTCGAACAGTCAGCGCGTGGCATCGAATTCCTGGGACAAACCGCAGTGGCAGCGGCGGCGGCCATTGAGGCCATGGGCCAGACCACCGGCCTGGAGCGCCTCCAGCACCTGTTTGAATTGTTCGCACTCCTTGCCGCGGCGCCGGAAGGTGACCGCCGGTACCTTGCGGAAGAATGGTTCAGGCCGCAGCTGGACGGACAGGCCGCCGCCGTCGTCGACCTTGTCCTGGAGTACGTGTTCAGCAATCACTCCGGCAGCGTCCGGATGTCTGAGGCTGCTGCCTTGGTGGGGATGCCGGAGCCCACCTTTTCCAAGTACTTTAAGCGAGCCACAGGCCAGAACTTCAGTGACCTGGTCCGGAAACTGCGGCTGGCACATGCCCGGCGCCTGCTTGAGCGCAGCGATAAGGCGGTGTCAGACATTTGCTATGAAGTCGGCTTCACCAACCTCTCCAATTTCAACCGACACTTCCTCAACGACACGGGAGAAACCCCGCGGCACTACCGCCAACGCATACAGAAGTGAGAGTCGGGCCTGCTTGGGATGAGTACGCCGCCTCCCACATTCCATGCCCTGCGAACACTGGGACCCCGCGTGCAGGCTGAATAAGTAACATCTTGACGCCGCCGTGTGGTGCAGGTTACTGTTTTTTTGTCGGTTATACGAATAACTGATACGCATAACTAACGGCCTAAGGAGGTGCCCATGGCCCGGTCCCGCCCCCACTCCGGACCCACCATGCATGACGTGGCGGCTGCCGCAGGAGTTTCCCAGGCCACCGTCTCCTTGGTCCTGAATTCAGCGTCCGGGTCCAGGTTCTCGGACGAAACCCGCCAGCGGGTGAAGGACGCGGTGCAGCAGCTTGGCTACCGTACTAACGCCCACGCCAAAACCCTCCGGGAAGGTATTTCCGGAATCATCGGGTTCCTTGGTGACGCCGTTGCCACCACACCTTTCGCAGGAAAGATCATTGAAGGTGCACAGGAACGCGCATGGGAAGACGGCTTGCTTCTGCTGACCATGAACACCGGCGGGGACAAGGCACTGGAATCAGCGTCGCTGGATTCCATGCTCTCCTACAAGGTTGCCGGCGTCGTTTACGCGGGGATGTACCACCGCCGGCTCGATGTCCCCGAGGCGCTGGAGGCCGTCCCCTCGGTGGTGCTGAATTCCCAGGACCGAAAGCTGCGCCTTCCCAGCGTCGCCCCGGATGAGGAACTGGGGGGTTACACCGCCACCCGGCACCTCATCGAAGCCGGACATACGCAGGTAGCGATGATCAACATCGAAACCCTGGAAAGTGAACTCCCCGCAGCCGTGGGACGCTTCAACGGTTACACCAAGGCAATGACCGAGGCCGGCATCCCGGTGTCATCGGAGCTGGTCCGCTTCGGCACCGGCAACGAAGACGACGGTTTCACCTACGCGACGGAGTTGCTGACATCCGGCAAGCCCCCGACCGCCATCTTCTGCGCCAACGACCGCACCGCATGGGGGGCCTACCAGGCCGCCGCGGAGCTGCACCTTTCGATCCCCGGCGATGTATCCATCGTCGGATTCGACAACCAGGAGACCCTGGCCCCGCACCTGAGGCCGGGACTCACCACTCTAGAGCTGCCTTTTGTCGAGATGGGGCGCCGTGCCGTTGACCTCATCCTGCAGGGCGCCGAACCTGACGGGCGGGTCGAGTTCATGACCTGCCCGCTGATTGAACGGAACTCAGTGACACATCCAAAGGAGAAGCCATGAGCCGCGTCCTGGCTCGGCCCACGCCGGCAGCGCCCCCGGCGTCCCCGGCTCGCATGCGCCAACGGAAGGCCTTTTCGCTGCGCCTGAAGAGGGTGGTGAGGGCGTGGCAGTTATACGTATTACTAATCCCGTCGCTCCTCTACATCGCAGTTTTCAAGTATTGGCCGATGTACGGGGTACAAATAGCTTTCCGCAACTACAACCCCGTGGATGGATTCACCGGAAGCCCCTGGGTTGGACTGCAGCACTTCATTCGGTTCGTCAACTCCTACCAGTTCAGCCAGGTGGTTGGTAACACCCTCTGGATCGCTGTCCTGGGCCTGCTGCTGGCCTTCCCCATTCCGATCATCCTCGCGCTCCTGGTCAACCAACTCCAGAGCGAACGGTTCAAGAAGTTCACCCAAACCGTGCTCTATTCGCCGGCCTTCATCTCGACGGTGGTCGTTGTGGGCATCATGTTCGTCCTGCTTTCCCCGCGGTCGGGCCTGGTCAACAACGCCATTCAACTCGCAGGCGGCCAACCGGTGTTCTTCATGGGCTCCCCGGAGTGGTTCCGGCCCGTCTACGTCATTTCAGATGTGTGGCAAAACGCGGGCTTTTCCATGATCGTGTATCTGGCTGCCTTGTCCGGGATCGACCCCGCACTGCACGACGCCGCCAAGGTTGACGGCGCCTCCAAGCTGCAACGCATCCGGCACGTCGACCTGCCCGGCATCATGCCCGTCATAACGGTGCTGTTCATCCTCGCCATCGGGAACCTGCTCAACGTGGGATTCGAAAAAGCCCTGCTGATGCAAACAAACCTGAACCTGCCGACGTCGGAAATCATCCAAACGTACGTCTACCACGCAGGCCTGCAGCAGGCGCAGTTCAGCTACTCGGCCGCCATTGGCCTGTTCAATTCCGTCCTCAACCTCGTGTTGCTGCTGACCTTCAACTGGGTAGCGCGCCGGGCCAACCAAGCAACCCTGTGGTGATGCCGTCATGTCCTTGAACACCGAAGCCGTGGCCGCCCCGGCCCCCGTCAACCAACCCCAACCCCTCCGCAGGCGGTCGACGTCGTTCCGCGACAAATGGGCCGACTCCGCCTTCAACATCGCGTCCGTCACCATCCTGGCGCTGTCCATCGTCGCCGTCGTCTATCCCTTGTACTTCATCGTCATCGCCTCGATCAGCGATCCCAATGCCGTTTACGAAGGCAAAGTATGGCTGTTCCCCTCCGGGGTCACGCTGGAGGGATACCAGCGGATCCTCGCAGACAGCCGGATCTGGAACGGTCTGGGCAACACGGTCATCTATACGGTCCTGGGGACAGCGATCAGCGTGACCACTATCCTGTTCGGTGCCTACGCGCTGTCCCGCAAGGACATGCCGGGCAGGAAGTTCCTGATGCTGCTCTTCGTCATCACCATGTTCTTCGACGGCGGCCTGATCACCAAGTACCTGGTAGTGCGGGACCTGGGCATGCTGGACACTGTCTGGGCAGTCGTGCTGCCAGGGGCAGTGGGAGTCTGGAACCTGATTATCGCCCGGTCCTTCTTCGAGAACACCATCCCCGGGGAGCTCCGGGAAGCTGCCCAGATGGACGGCGCCAACGACTTCACCTTCTTCTTCAAGATGGTGCTCCCCCTGTCCAAGCCCCTCATCATGCTCATGATCATGGTCCACGTGGTGGCGCACTGGAATTCGTTCTTTGACGCCTTGATCTTCCTTAACGACGACACCAAATACCCCCTGCAGCTCGTGCTGAGAAACATCCTCATCCAGTCCGACGTCTCCTCCGCCGGCACCACCGGCGGCGACATCGAGTCCTACGCCGCCGCGCAGCGCATCGGTGAGCTGACCAAGTACGCCATGATCGTCGTCTCCAGCTTGCCGCTGATGATTGCGCTGCCCTTCATGCAAAAACACTTCACCAAAGGCACCATGATCGGCGCCGTCAAGAGCTAGGCCCGGAACCAGCCGCTAATGCCCGACGGCGGTACCCACCTTCCGCCGTTATCACCCCTCCCCCGCAAACCAGAAAAGGAAACGACCCATGGCTACAAGCCGCAAACTCGCCATCCTCGGCACCCTCATGGCAGGAACGATGCTGTTCACCGCATGCTCGGGCAACTCCAAGGGAACCGGCGACATCAAGGACTCCTCGGCAGAAGCCGGGTTCCAGGAAACCGGCTTCCCCATCGTCAAGAACCAGCTGACCCTGAAGTTCTCGGGAACAAAGACCGCCCTCGCTCCCGACTACGGCACCATGACCCTGGTGCAGCAGTGGGAAAAGGACACCAACATCCACATCGACTGGCAGAACCTCCCGGAGACGGTTTTTAAGGAAAAGAAGAACCTGATCCTGGCCAGCGGCGACCTCCCTGACGCCTTTTTCAACAGCGGCCTTACCGACGCCGAAATCGGCACCTACTCGGCAAACGGCACACTCATTCCGCTCGAAGGCCTCATCGAGAAGAACGCACCCAACCTTTCCAAACTCCTCGCGGCGCGGCCGGACATCAAGGCCGCCATCACTTCATCGGACGGCCACATCTACTCACTGCCCTCCATCGAGGAGCTCGGCCTGGTCCAATTCCCCAACGAGATGGCCATCAATACCGCATGGCTGGACAAGCTCGGCATCCCGATGCCGAAGACCGTGAACGAACTGCACGACGCCCTGCTCGCCTTCAAAACCAAGGACGCCTCGGGCACCGGCAAGACCATCCCCTTGAGCTTCATGCCCAGTTCCTGGTGCGGGGACATCGTCGACCTCATCGCAGCTCTTGGCGGCGTTCCGGACAACATGGACCACCGCATCGTCCAGGACGGCAAAGTCATCTACACGGCCACCCAGGACGGCTACAAGAAAGCAATCCAGACCCTGCACCAGTGGTACCAGGAAGGCCTGATCGATCCCGAATCCTTCTCGCAGGATGACAAGGCCTACCTGGCCAAGGGAAAGGCCGGAACAGAAAACCTCGGCTCCTTCGTCTGGTGGGAAATCAAGGAAATGGTCGGTGCTGACCGCGCCGGCGACTACAAACTGCTGCCTGTGCTCGAGGGGGTGGATGGCAAGAGGCTGGCCAGCCAGTCCAACAACCAGGAAATCGCCCGCGGAGCCTTCGCTATCACCCGGGCCGATAAGTACCCCGCCGCGACCATGCGCTGGGCCGACAACCTCTATGACCCCATCCAGTCAGCCCAGGCCAACTGGGGCCCCATCGGCGAGACCCTGCAGAAAGACCCGGCAACCGGCCTGCTGACCCAGATTCCGGCGCCGGCCGGTACGAGTGAAGGCGAACGGCGCCAAAAAGTGGCACCGGGAGGACCCAAGGCCAACACCGCAGAAAACTTCCAGAAAGTCGTAGCGCCCGAGCCCCGGGCCGCTGAACGGCAGAAGACGGTTGAAGAAAACTACAAGCCGTTCGCCGCAAACGATGGATACCCGCCAGTGGCGCTCTCCAACGAAGAGCTCCAGCAGATCAGCACCATTGAGACCGACGTTGCCACTCTCGTGAAGCAGAACACTGCTAAATGGATTGTCTCCGGCGGCATCGACCAGGAGTGGGACGGCTACGTTTCGCAGCTGAAGAACGTCGGCGTCGACACAATGATCGACGTTTACCAGCAGGCATACGACCGGTTCAAGAACAACTCCTGACCATCTGATTTCCCACAGCGGACCGGGTACGGAACGTCCGTGCCCGGTCCCCGGTTGGCCCCCAATAAAATCTTCCGGCCCCACGCGAACGGGCCACATCCATGAAATGAGACCTGCTCCATGAACACCGTTGCGCCCACCCTTGAGGCTTATCGCCCTGCGATGCACTACACGGCCAAGGACACCTGGCTCAACGATCCCAACGGCCTGGTTTTCCATGAGGGCATGTACCACCTCTACTACCAGAACAATCCCTTCGGGAACGTCCACAGCAACATGTCATGGGGGCACGCCACCTCCACCGACCTCGTCAACTGGGAAGAGCATCAGGTCGCCCTCCCATGTGACGACATCGAGGAGATCTTTTCGGGCAGCATCGTGGTGGACCATGGGAATTCCTCTGGTTTCGGCGTCGGAGGCGTTGCCCCACTGGTGGCCATCTACACCAGCGCCTACAAGCCCGGTTCGGCCCAGTCGGGCATCCAGGCACAGTCCCTCGCCTGGAGCACCGACGGCGGCTACACCTGGACCAAATACTCGGGCAACCCTGTCCTGACCAGGAACTCCCCCGAATTCCGCGACCCCAAAGTCTTCCGCTACAACGGCCCGGCCGGCAGCTACTGGGTGATGGCCGCCGTCGAAGCCCACGATTTCGCCGTACTTCTCTACCGCTCCGACGACCTCCGTAACTGGGAATACCTGAGCACCTTCGGTCCGGCAAACGGCACCGGCGGGATCTGGGAATGCCCCGACCTCTTCGAGCTGCCGGTCGACGGTCTTCCCGGGACCACAAAATGGGTTCTTACCGTGAACATGAATCCCGGCGGCCCCAACGGGGGCTCCGCCGGACAGTACTTCGTGGGAGAGTTCGACGGCGTGAGCTTCCGTTCCGACACGACCCTCACCGAGGGCATGCAGGACCCCGGGCTGGTAGATCAGTACCAGTGGCTGGACTGGGGCCGGGACTACTACGCTGCCGTGTCCTTCAGCAACGTCCCGGACGGCCGCAGGCTCATGATCGGCTGGATGAACAACTGGCAATATGCCAACCAGATTCCCACCTCACCCTGGCGCAGCCCCATGAGCCTTGTCCGGGAAGTTTCCCTGGCCATGGTGGACGGACAGCCGCGGCTTGCGCAACAGCCAGCCCCCGAGTGCACCGCAGAGTCGCTGCCCGGGCAGGCGCAGCGGGTGTCCCTGAGCGGGACGGTGGCGGTCGACGGCGGCGCTGCAGTGCAGCTTGTCGACGTCACCTTTACGCCCGGAACGGCCGACGAGTTTGGTCTCGTGGTCCGTGGCGCACCTGACGGAGCCGCCGGCACCCGGATCAGCATCCGCCCCGGAAGGGGCGAACTGGTGCTGGACCGGACGAAATCCGGCGACTCCGGCTTCCACCCGGCATTTCCTTCTGTCAGCAAAGCACCCCTGCGGGCATTGGACGGTACCTATTCGCTGCGGATCTTTATTGACCACTGCTCCGTCGAGGTCTTCGCGCAGGACGGCCTCGTGACTCTTACCGAGTTGATCTTCCCGGACCCGGCCCAGACGGCCATCACCCTGTTCTCCGCCAACGGCTCAGCCGAGGCACTTCTACGGCTGGTTGCCGTCGGACAGGACAACGCGTAGTGGAATACCGCAAGCTTGGCTCGTCCGGCATGTACCTCAGCGAGATCGCCTACGGCAACTGGTACACCCACGGGGAGCAAATCGACCAGGACACCGCCACCGCTTGTGTCCAGCAGGCTCTGGACCTGGGAATCACCACCTTCGACACCGCCGACGCATACGCCGGAACCCGGGCGGAATCAACTCTCGGCGAGGCACTTGCAGGGGTCAGGCGCGAGAGCGTTGAAATCTGTACCAAGGTCTACTTCCCCACCGGGGAAGGCCGAAACGACCGCGGCCTTTCACGCAAACACATCATGGAGTCAATGAACGGCTCCCTTCGCCGGCTCCAGACCGAGTACGTGGACCTCTACCAGGCGCACCGCTACGACTACGAGACGCCGCTGGAAGAGACCGTGCAGGCCTTCGCCGACATCGTCAGGGCCGGAAAAGCACACTACATCGGAGTGTCCGAATGGACGGCCGACGAAATCAGCGCCGGGGCTGCCCTGGCAAAGGAACACGGCGTTCAGCTCGTCTCCAACCAGCCCCAGTACTCCATGCTCTGGCGCGTCATCGAAGCACAGGTTGTCCCCCTCAGCGAGGACCTGGGGATTGGACAAATCTGCTGGTCTCCCCTCGCCCAGGGAGTCCTCACCGGCAAATACGCACCCGGGCAAGCAGTTCCACAGGGCTCCCGTTTCCGCGGCCCCGACGGAAAACTCAAGGATGACCACCGCTTTCTTGGCCACGACATCCTCACCCGCGTCCAGCGACTCCTGCCGCTGGCCGCGGAAGCCGGCCTGTCCATGTCGGCATTCGCCGTCGCCTGGGTACTGCAGAACGCCAACGTGTCCGCGGCGATTGTCGGCGCCTCACGCCCCGAACAACTCGTCGACAACACGAAGGCGTCCGGGGCAAGGCTGGACCCGAAGCTGCTCGCAGAAGCCGATGAGATCCTCGGCCCCGTGGTCGAGAAGGACCCGGAAAAGGTCGAGTCCTTCCTTACCCGCCCTTGAAACTCACAGCCAGACCTTAGACCCACGATTCGGCGCCGCATTACGCAGTCCGACCACGACCGCCAAATGACCCCGACTCCTGCCCCGAGAGGCACAGCATGGAACACCTCAAAGCAGCCCGCCAAGAAGCCCAGAAGCCCCTTGACGCCGTCGTTGTCGGTGAAGCACTGATCGACGTGGTCACCACCCCGGACAGCCAGGTGGAGCATCCCGGCGGATCTCCCGCCAATGTGGCCTACGGACTCGGACGTCTTGGCGTGCATACCGGCCTGCTCACGGCCATCGCACCCGACGCCCGGGGAGTATTGATAGAGGACCACCTCCGGCGGGCAGGAGTAGCTCTCCTGCCCGGATCAAAATCCCTCACCCGCACGGCAACAGCAACCGCAACCCTTGCACCCGGAGTATCCGCCGCATACGACTTCGACATCCACTGGGACCTGCCAACAACTACGCCCGCCTGCTTTCCCAAAATTCTGCACACCGGTTCCATAGCCACCTTCCTGGACCCCGGGGCCGGTGCGGTCAAAGCCCTGCTCGAACAAGCCCACACGCAGTCCACCATCACCTACGATCCGAATATCAGGCCCTCCCTGCTCGGCAGCCACGCCGAAGCGAAGGGGATCTTTGAAGAACTCGCCTCCCTGACCGACGTCGTCAAACTCAGCGACGAGGACGCCCGCTGGCTCTACCCCCGGCGAACATTGGAGGAAACCGCTGACCACATCCTCCGACTGGGCGCCGGGTTGGCAGTGATCACCAAGGGAGCCGAAGGCTCCCAGTTCACCTCCCCGGACGCACGCATCACCATCCCCGCCGTCAAAGCCACGATCGCGGACACCATAGGCGCCGGTGACTCTTTCATGGCCGCACTCATTATGGGCCTCCTCACCCGCGGCACCGAAGGCTTCGCCCCCACCGTCATGGAGCAACTCGGACGCACCGCAGCCACAGCAGCGGCGATCACCGTGCAGCGCCCCGGGGCGAACCCGCCGACCCTGGACGAACTGACATCTGCTGTCGAGCTACCCTCACGTACACATGGAGCATCCGCCTAGAGCAGCAACTTCCTACGTCAAGACACATCAGGGACCAAGTTCAGGTCATACTGCCGGGCTGACGACGTGAGCCCCAGTGCGCGGAGCCGCTCCCGGGTAACCAGGTGGGCTCCTGGCAAACCGACGCGCCTTGGTACTCACCCAGGAATGCGAGAGGGAACCTCTAGCCAAGCTGTTTGTGGATGGTTGCTCCGTCGCCGTGGAAGATCAGGATTCGGCTTTGGCCGTCGATCCAGACCCAGAAGTAGCTGGCGTCCTCGCTGATTTCGTCCAAGGTGCCTTGTTCGGGTGCGAATCCGTGTCGTTTCACAAGCACTCGGTCGCCGGGGTTTAGGTGGACCCAGTTGTGATAGCTCAATGGGCGGGCTCCGACTGTCGCCGTTGACAGGTCAGCCATTTGTGCGTCCGCAATCATTGTTGTTCCTTTCTTAATGGTTTCCCGCCTGGTGCCCAGCTTCAGTAGGGACAGATGTGGATATAAGGAAGCGGGGCGTGCTCTTTGCACGCCCCGCTCATTTCCTTTAGTACTGCTAGGTCAGTTCCGGAGTACTACCTGCGTGCTTGGGGGTTGGTGCCTCCTGTTCGCGGGAGTTGCCGTCTGACTCCTGGAGACGGGCCCTTTTCTGAAGTCGCTTTGCCCATGCTGACGTTACGATCGGGCAGAGCACAGCGGAGACGACGACTGATGCTGCCACGAGGACGGTGGCGTGGTCGGCGGCCGGGGCGTAGACAGGGTTGGCTGTGGCGATGATGGCGGGGACGAGGGCTGCGTTGCCGGCGGTGGTTGCTGCGGCGAGGCCGGCGACGCCGTCGCCACCGGTGAGTTTGTCGGCGAGGAGCAGCACTGCTCCGCCGACGAAGACCACGAACAGTCCGAGGGCGATGCCGAGCAGCCCTGCTTCAACGACTGCGTTGAGGTTGATGGTCAGGCCGAGGGCCAGGCCCAGGAACGGGACCATGGCCGGTACCAGTGGGGCCAGGAGGCTCCTCATATTTTTGTCCAGGTTCCCGAGGAGCATGCCCAGTGCCAGCGGGAGGATGGCGCCGACGAGTGCCTGCCAAGGGAAGGCTGACAGGCCGGCGATGCCCAGGGTGACCATGGTCAGGAAGGGGCCCGATTCCAAGGACAGGATGGAGTAGGCGCCAGCGTCGCGCTTGCGGCCGAACTGGCCCATGAGGGAGATGTAGAGCCCGCCGTTGGTGTCGTTCAGGGCAGCAACCAACGCGAGGGTGGACAGGCCGGCGAGGATTCCGGAGTCGATGGGGGCCTCGCCGAGGAAGCGCCCGGCGATCACGCCGATGAGGATCGCGAAGAGGATTTTGGAGCCGAGGAGCACGCCGCCCTTTTTGAGGATGTAGGGCGTTGATTTGACCTCGAGAGTGGCGCCGAGGCAGACGAAGAACACGGCCAGCAGCGGCGCCAGGCCGGTGAAGAAGGCTCCGGTGAAGGACCCGAAGAACTTACCGGCGTCCGGGGCCAGGGTGTGGATGACGGCACCGATGCCGAGGGGCACCAGCATCATGCCGCCGGGGACCTTCTCCAGAGCTTTCTTGATGGGAATCGACATTGATTTCTCCTGTTGAATAGCTGAGCGGTTGGGAACTGCGGTTCGGTCCGTCAGTTCCGTTGCTTGTGGGGTTAGCCGAGGCCAGGGATGAGCAGGACTTTGCAGGCGTCGCCGGTGAGCAGTTCCACTGCGTCGTCGATCTCGCTGAGCTTCTTGCGGTGGGTGATGAGCCAGTCGAGCTCGAGCTTTCCTGAGTCCAGCAGCAGCAGGCTCTGTTCCCAGGTTTCCCAGAGCCTGCGGCCGAAGATGCCGCGCAGGGTGATGCCCTTTTTGTTGATGTAGGCGGCGATGTCGACCTCTGCCGGGCGGCTGGGGTGTCCGACGGTGATGACGGTGGCCTCGCGGCGGACGGCTTCGAAGAGAGTAGTCAGGGTGCCGGGGGCTCCGGAGCATTCGAAGGCAACGTCGAATCCGCCGCGGCGGCCGGTGAGTTCGCGGCAGCGCTCAACGATGCCGTCGTTGGGGTGAAGGGCGGTCGCGCCGAGCTTTTCGGCTTGCGCGCGGCGGTAGGGGTTGGGGTCGACGGCGATGACGTGGGAGGCGCCCATGAGCAGTGCCAGGTTTACAACAACAAGGCCGACGGGGCCTGCGCCGCTGACGAGCACTGCCCTGCCCGCGACGGAGTAGTTGGCGCGCTGGATGGCGTGGACGGCGACGCCGGCGGCTTCGAGTAGGGCACCGGATTCGAGGGACAGGCCGGTGGGAAGTTTGACGCAGATGTCCTGGGGGACGGCGGCGTATTCGGCGAAGACGCCGTCGATGTGCATTCCGAGGATGCCGGTGCGTTCGCAGGTGTGGGCGTCTCCGGTGCGGCACGGGAAGCACTGGCCGCAGGTCAGGTGGCTTTCGAGGGCGACCTGGTCGCCCACGTTCAGGCCGGTGACGCCGGGGCCAACCTCGACGATGGTTCCTGCGCCTTCGTGGCCGAGGATGACCGGGAGGTTGAGGTTGAAGGCCTGGGCGGAGGGGGTCCATTCGTAAAGTTCACGGTCCGTGCCGCACAGGGAGGCTGCGCCGACTTCGATGACGACGGAGCCTTCTGTTGCCTTGGGGTCGCCGGCGTCCGTGACGTACGTTACGCCTCGTTCGGCTGCATTTTTGACTACTGCCCGCATTGGGGGCCGCCTTTCACTGGTTCTTGATGCGTGGAGGGAATTCGTGTGGGGTGTCAGCTCGGGAGCTGGCCGGCGAAGCGGCGCAGGATGTCGGTGGGTCCCACTTGTCCGCCTTTGAGCAGCAGCCGGCATCCGCCGACGGCGGAAGCGCCATCGGCGCGGAGGATGGGGCCGGCGGTGACGAACTGGTCCGATACCCGGAGTTGGCGCACGCCCATGGCGATGAGTGCGTGGCTGGAGGTATCGCCGCCACAGACGGCGATGTCCCGCGTGAGCCCGGCAACGGCCATGCGGGCAGCGATGCCGCCGATCAAGGTGCCTACGTAGCCGGCGTCCACTGGTGTGCTTGCTCCGTAGCGTGGGTCTGCCGCGCCGCGGGTGGTGTGAACGACGACATTGCGCCCTGCCTGGAGCGCGGCGGAAACGCGTTCATCCAGGGCCGCAACCAACGCGGGGTCGTCGCGCTGCAGCAGCTCGGCAGGGACCGGGACGTCCTCCCAGCCATTGGAGGTTGCGTCGTTGATCTGCTCCGCTGTGGTGCTGGAGGCCGAGGCGCTGACGGCCAGCACGGGTCCTGAGGGCTTCTGCGGGCCGGGGGTGCGTGCAGCCTGGTCCGAATTGGACCGGGCCAGCGCGGCCATGATGCCCCCGGATCCGACCACGATCGAGGGACCGTGACCGTGTTCTTCCCGGGTAAGTGCTTCTGCGACGGCGTCCATGTGGTGTTCGTCGACGGCGTCGACCACGAAGGCCTGCGCCCCGGGTTCCCGCCTCCGGTCCGCCCAGGCGTCCTTGAAGGTTCCGTCGTCATAAGCCGGCAGATGGATGGCCCCCGGTACCTCGTCGTCGCCGAACTGTTCAGCCAGGACCTGACGCAGGTCTGCTTCGGACATGGGCGTTGAAGGGTGGCGGGACATGACCGGGTGACGGTCCAGCCGGTAGATCTTGCCTGCGTAGGTTGCGTAATGGTTGCTGAAGGCGGTGTATCGGCCGAAAGCGGGTTGGGCCGGTACTACCGGGATGGGTCCATGCAGCGGGAACTGCTGGTGGAGCAGTTGGATACCGCGGCCGATGCTCCCGATGGTGGTGGAACTGTCGAAGGTGGAGCAGACCTTGTAGAGCAGGACCTCCAGGTTCAGCGTGGCGATGCCTGCAAGGTCACGGGTGACCAGGTTGTCGAAGGCCGTGCCGGACAGGGAACGGGCCGGCCCGGCGAACCCGACGACGTCGGTGTCCAAGGGCAGTGGGGCGTCTCCGATGACGAGCGCGGCTTCGAGCCCGTAGCGGTGGGCTTGGGCGAGGACGTCGGCGGCTCCGGTGAGGTCGTCGGCGACGAAACCGAAAGCGGGCATGTCAGGCACCTTTCGCGAATGTCTGGACTGCGTGCAGGAGAGCCTCGTCCCCGGTGTGGGCGAGTTTGTCCGCTGCGCTCTGCAGGGGTACTCCGTTTACGGCTGCTTCCCAGGCCTGGCGGAGGCTGCGCACTCCGGCTCCGGGTCCGTCCGGGTGGGCGGCGACGCCGCCTCCGGCGAGCATCATCAGGTCGGTGGAACCTACTGCTTCGAAGGTGGGGCCCGGGGTGGTGACGTTCTGCCCGGACGACAACACGGGAAGCGGTGCGATGGTTTGGCCGAGCGGTTCGAGGAGGCTGCGGATGTTAGAGGCTACTTCTTCGTCGAGTTCGTAGAACTTGCTGCCCAACCCGGAAGCGTGCAGGTGGTCGGCACCGGCCAGGCGGGCCATCTGCTGCCAGACCCGGTAATCCATGCCCAGAGCCTTGGACCTCATGGAGGCCGCGAGGCCGGCCCGGTGCCCGTGGATGGGAACCTCGGCGAAGCTGCGCAGCATCGCCAGGGCGGGCAGCCCCATCACGGGAATGTTCAGCATCACGCAGCGCCCGCCGGCCTCGACGACCAGGTCGTGGCGCTTCTGCAGACCGGCAAGGTCGCCGGTGATGTTGAATGCGTACATGGTCGAGTGGCCGGTGACCTGCTCGGCGGCCCGGATCTCTTCGGTGGCGACTGCGACCCTGCGTTCCAGCGGCAGATAGGCCGGGTCAGTCATGAGTTCATCGTCCTTGATCAGGTCGATGGACGCCATCGCCAGATCGCGGACCACCAGCCGGAATTCCGCTTCGGAAAGCCCGACGTTGGGCTTGACGATGGTGCCGACCATGACGCCCTGGACGTCGCTGATGAGTTTGCGGGTCCCCTCGATACCGAAGGCCGGGCCGGGGTGGGCGGCGACGAAGTCCTCCGGCAACTGGATGTCCTGAAGACGGCAGGCGTAAAGATCGCCGAGTTCGAAAAGATTGCCTGCGATGGCTGTCTGCAGCGTTGCCAGGTCGGTGCCGACGTTCTCCATGGGGAAGTCAACAGTGACCAATGCTGCACGGACCTTTTCCGGGTTCGCCCGTGATGGCAGGGAGGGGCGGCAAAAGCCGAGTTCCTGCACATCCGAGATCCGGGCCGCGTGCCGCTCCCGGATCCGGGCGGATTCGCCCGGCACCGGCAGGAAGGTGCCGCTGGACTGTTCGCCAGCCATGATCGCGGCGGCCTTTTCCGGGTCAATTTCGGATTCTAGGTAGTAGGTGCAACGCACCGAGCGCGGGTCGCGCATGGAACTCTCCAATGTGGGGGTTTGAAACTTACGTATCCGACTGTCACCTGCAGGTACTTTCACTTCGCTCACGCGCCGATGCGGGCTCAAGCAGGTGACTCGGGACTTCGCGTTCACGGAATCTTCTGTGATCCGGAACCGGAGTTGTACGTACCTTTGATACGTACAATAATCGGTGGTGTGGGTCACGTCAAGGCCGCTAATTGTTGTTCAGCCGAGGGGCAGGAAGGCGAGAGCTAAGATTTGAACAGGGCAGAGGAGAGAACGTGAGTTTGGAACCAGCAGTAACATCGGCAGAGCAGGCGGGACGCACCAGCCCTCTGAACCGGGAAGACGGAGGTCCTCTCCACGCCCAAATCCGGGACATCCTCCACCGGCAAATCGTAGAGATGGGACTTTCCCCGGGATCTTCACTCCCTACCGAGGATGAGCTGACGAGGCAGTTCGGCGTCTCTCGGAGCGTCGTGCGCCAAGCGTTGTCCGGCCTCGCCGACCTGGGCCTGATTCGTCGCCAGCGCGGCCGCGGCAGCGTCGTAGCTGCAACACCTGTCCTTCGCCGGCACGTGCAGCGCGCCGGCGGCCTCGACGAACAAGCCGCAGCACACGGCCAGCGCTTGCGCACTCACGTCCTCAGCGTGGAATCATCCGAGCCACCCAAGGCCGGCGTCGAGGCCCTCAACACCTCGAATACCTGGAAGATCGAGCGGGTTCGCTATCTCGACGACCTTCCCGTGGCCTTCATGCGAACCTGGGTCCCTCGCGACTTCTTCCCGCACTTCACCGCAGAACTGCTGGAAAACGCCTCACTCCTGAACCTGATGCGGGACCACGGCTACCACCCCGCCGGCGGACCCCGCCAAGTACAGGCAGTCTCATCGGATCCCGACCTGGCCGGGAAGCTCAACATCAACACGCGCGAACCGCTGCTCCTGCTCCAGGGCGTTACCCGCGACGCCCTGGGCCATGGTCTGGAATGGTTCAACGTCTGGCACAGCCCCAACACAGTCTTCGACGTCGACGCACAAGTCACAACCCAACCCGGACGCGTCTCCCAAGAGCACATCCGCCGCCTTCGGACCCTGACCCAGCAACTGGAATCTGAACTATCAGATCTTGAGCGAGGGGCACACTAAAGGCTGCGAGACCGCCGCACAGACGCACCTTGGCGGAAACGTTGAAGTCCAGCACCCCGCGGGAGCGCAGCTGTAGAAAAGATAAGTTGCGGAATACTTACCCCGCCTCGCGCCCGAGTGTCCTAATTTTTCTGCGTGTACTCGAGGCGACGCTTTTAATGCACCCGGAACCGGATGCGGCTCAAACGCAACAACGGTCTGCGTAAGAGATGCTTGGAGGCGTGGCGCAAGACGACAGGCCCTTGTCCTGCGGAAACACTTTGCCCGAGGTGGAACTCGAACCACATTCCATCCCCTGCAGGCACTGGGAATCCGCGAAAATATGCGGAATCCGAAGCAATTCGCCGGCGGTACCGAGGCACTCCGATATGAAAATTGTGGACATTGTCGACACCCTCAGCAGGGGCCAACTTTCGAACTCCGCCGGTCGCCTTCAGAGCGAATTCATACGCCCATCACCACGTAGCTCCAATAACGGTGCCGGCCAACGATTCCACCCGATGGCACCGGCATCAGCCCAACTCTCACTGGCAATTGACGGAAGATACGCTGCAGGGCCCTCACATAGTGTCTAGGGGCTCAGAGAAGGACGCGCCTGGCACCGAGACTGAACCTTCCCCCAACCGCCCCGGCGCGACGGCGTCATCCCCACCAAATGCCGAGCTTCAACCGCCGTCGCCGGTGCCCGCCATCACCCTTAGGGGGCGTGCTGCCTCTAGGGGTAGCCCGCGGCGGCCCTCCGGAGCCATGATGGCACTATGACTGATCCCCAACGGAAGCTGTCCGCCGCCGAACTCACCGAAGCAGGACTTACGGGCTGGCGCCTGACCGGCGAGGCCATCACGGCCACCTTCAAGACCCGGAAGTTCTCCACCGGGCTGGAGCTCGTGAACCGCATCGGCGCCTCCGCCGAGGAGGCCAACCACCACCCCGACATCACGCTCACCTACCCCCATGTAGGCGTCACGCTCTCAAGCCATGACGTCGGCGGCATCACCAGCCGCGACATCGACCTCGCCCGCACCATCAGCGGCCACGCCGAGGACCTCGGGGTCGCCACCGCGGAGTAAGTCCGCGCAGTCGAGCAGGGGGCGAAGGCTCGTCGAGGCGCAAAGCCGCCTTTACGGAATCACCATTATCGGCGCTCGAAAATCGCTCGGAGAGACGGCAGTCAGAACTCCCGGCCATTGACTTTTTCACGTGCTGGCGCCGCTCACATTCCGGCCAGGGCGGCGCGGACACTCTCGGCAACAGCAGCAGCGCCCGTCTGGCCCATGATGATGGTGTAGTGGTTGACGTCCGGCACCTGCGTGACTCGCAGCGCGGGAAGCTTCGCTGCCCACGACTCCAGGTATCCGGGGGCATAGAGGGCCGTCGGTTCGTTCAGCAGTCCCCGGGGCGCCCGGAGGACATCGGTGTTTACCGTCAGGCCGTCCAGTGCCGCCAACAGCGAAGCACCGCGGTGCAGGTCCGCCGTATCTTCCGCCATCGCCTCGTACCGCGTGGCGGGCCGAAGTTCCGGTTCTTCGCCGGTGAGGTCGTAGTCCACATATGCATCCACGAGCGGACCCCAGTCGGCGCTGAAGGCGGGGTGCTGCCTCCAGAAGGAACGGTAAACCTCGCGGTTTGGGAAGGTGGCATTGAGCCGCTCGGCAGCAGGACCCAGGACCGAGGAGATGACTTCTTCGTCCGAAAGGCCGGCCGGAACCTGCAGGGGCAGGCCCCCGTCCACCAGTACCAGCGAACGGACGCGTTCCGGGAACAGGTCCGCAAGGACAAGCGATGCGAAGCCGCCCATGGAGTGCCCCACCACGACCAAGGGCCCATCCGCCAGGTCCTCGAGGACGGCCGCCAGGTCCTGTGCGTGCGTGGTCAGTCCGTATGGTCCGGGCAACTGGTTGCTGCGCCCGCGCCCGCGCAGGTCCGGAGCGATGATCCGGACGTCGGGCAGGGCTTCGGCGAGATAGGCCCAGGACTTGTGGGAAGCGGTGACACCATGGACAGCAAGGACGGTTGGAGCGGCAGGATCATCCGGGCCCCAGATGGCAGTGTGGAGTGTTCCGCCGCGTACCGCCACTTCCGTCGTGCGGTAGGTTTCCTGGCTGGCTTTCTGAGTCAAGGCAACGTCCCTTCCTGGGGCGGGGTGGTTATGGTGGCGGCGTCAGGAGCAAGGCCCCGCTCGATGAACTGCATCATTTCTTCAAATACTGCTTCGGGTACCTCGGGTCTCGCTCCCTCGACCGGCGGTGCGCCTTCCTCGTCCCACAGGACCCAGCGCATGCCGATTAGTTCGCCGATGCCCATCAGGGCCCACGCTGCGACGGTGGGGTCCATGTCCCTGACTTCCCCGCTGGACTGCGCCGCCTTCAGCCCTTCGATGTAGCCGTTCACGATCCGGGTGTAATGCAGCCGCAAAGCCCCCGGGGAAACAAACTCGGCCTGCCGGATGATCCGGTACAGTGCCGGGTGCTGGGCGGTGAAGCGGAAGAACGCGCGGAAACCTGCCCGTTCCGCTTCCATGCGGTTGGGGGCATTTCGTGCCGCGTCGGTCATGGCGTGGCGGACCCGGCGGTTGAGGTCCTCCACCACTTCATCGAAGATGGTCTGCTTGCCGTCGAAGTACAGGTAGAAGGTCCCGAGCCCGACGCCGGCCGCCTCGGTGATCTTCACGATCGAGGCGTCGTGATAGCCCACCGATGCGAACACCGCTTCGGCTGCTTCCAGCAGCTTGGCCCGGGTGCGGTTTCCCCTGGCGGTGCGCGGTGCCGTGCTCATGGCCGGCCTCCCGCCGCGGGTTCGTGTCCGGGAGCGGGACGTCCGGACAACTCCTGGCGCAGCTTGGCGCGGAGAACCTTGTTCAGCGCCGTCCGTGGCAGGCCTGACACCATCTCGATCCGTGCCGGGACCTTGAACCGGGCCAGCTGTGAGCTGCAGTGCTCCAGCAGTTCCTGTTCGTCCGTGATCATGCCGGGGCGGACCACCACGAAGGCCAGGCCGCTTTCGCCCCAGCGGGGGTCCTCCACACCCACCACGGCTGCCTGCCCAACTGCGGGATGGCCCGGGAGGACGGCCTCGACTTCGGACGGCGCCACGTTCTCGCCGCCGGAGATGTAGATGTCCTTGAGCCTGTCCACTACCCTGATGTAGCCCTCGGCGTCCCGTTCCACGAGGTCGCCGGAGTGCAGCCAGCCGCCGGCCAGGACGGCTGCTGTGGCTGCGGGATCCCGGAAGTAGCCGGCAAACACGCCCGGGCCGCCCACCAGGAGCTCACCGCTGGCCGCACCTTCAAGGATTTCGCCGGTGGCCGGATCGGCGTAGTCGCTGTAGAACCCGCGGCCGCTCTTGACGCCCATCCGCCCTTTGTCGATGTAGCCCTGAAGCAGCGGGGCCGCCTTGTTCTCCATTCCTGCGAGTTGGCAGTGGTGGTTTTCGATGTCGAGGCGGCTTTCATGGTGACGGTGCCTTTCGTCGGTGCAGGAGAGTGGTCAGCAGCCCGTAGGACGGGGCGCGACGGTGTTGCCGGTCAGCGCACGATTTTGAAGTTGAATGCCGGTGTTCCGAGGGCGCCCCAGAGGCGGAGCCAGACGGGCAGGAGCATTTCGGTTCCGCGGGCTGTGGTGATGTCGCCGAGGTCGATGACCTCCTGGTGGCCAAAGTCCTTCAACAGGCCACTGACGATGGTCTTGGCCTCGGCATCGTTGCCGGAAACGAAGACCGTGCCGGGATCGGAGAGCTGTCCCGGGCGGGCCATCAGGTCGGCGTTCATCGTGTTGAGGGACTTCACTACGCGGGCGCCGGGGAAGGCGCGTTGGATCTGCTCGCCCAGGGAGTCGGTGTCTTTGACGAACAGGGTTGGGGGCATGCCGTTGCTGAAGTCGAGTGGGTTGGCGATGTCGAGAATGATCTTGCCTTCGAGGTTTTCCTCCCCTGCCGCGCCCAGCACTTCGAGGGATGCGCCGCCGTTGGTGGCGTTGACGATGAGTTCCGCCCCCAGGGCGGCGTCAGCGAAGCTCGCGACATTGATGCCCGGGTTTTCTGCAGCCCATGTGGCGAAGGGCGGGGTGCCCATGGCGTCCGCGTCAACGCGGGCCAGCGTAGCTTCGGCATCGCGGGTGCCTACGGTGACTGAGTGGCCCAGCTCGGCCAACCGTGCCGCGATGGTGCGGCCGACCATTCCGGTTCCAAGGACTGCTGTCTTCATGATGTTCTCCCGGTGTTTTAAGGTTCAGGGCACGAGACCCTACGTGACGGATCGTTCTCAAGTTTGTGACGGATCGTTCCGTCTGTCAAACTAGGATCAGGCAACGTAGGAATTGAAGGAGTGTGCGATGCGCAGAACGGGTGAGGAAAACCGCCGCAATATTCTTGAGGTGGCCACGCGCCTGTTCTACACGCGGGGTATCAGGGCAGTGGGGATGGATACGGTCATCAAGGAGTGCGGCGTTGGCAACGCCACCGTTTACCGTCAATTCCCCACCAAGGATGCCCTCGCCACGGCCTACGTGGAAGGCCGCGCAGACGCCTGGTTCGAGCGCATGCGCAACACCGCCGGGGAACACGCGGACCCACGGGACAAGCTCATCGCCATTTTCGAAGTACTCGCCACGGACTGCGCCCGCAGCACCTACCGGGGATGCCCCATGCTGAATACCAACACTGAGTTTCCAGAAGGCCATCACCCGGCACACCAGGCAGCCGTTACCCACAAACAACAAATCCGAGACTGGTTCTACTCCTTGGCGGCTGAGGCTGGCGCCGACGAACCCGACCAGCTCGCCGAAGAACTCCTCATCGTCCTCAATGGGGCCTACGCCACCGCGTCCGTCCTTGACGGTGGCACGTACGGAAAACGCGCCGTCGAGCTGGCCCGGCGCCTCATCACCAGCGCCTGCGCGCCACGCGCTGCCATGACCTAGTTCCACCGCCAGCGGCGACCCGCAAACGAGCAACCGCTCAACAACACCCGCAGTCTCGCCGCCGGGCCTGATGCGCGCCAGACCTTTGCAGGCCGCCAGCCGACAGCCTGGTCAGATTCGCTATTCGCTGCGCTCGGGAATCGATTCGGGGCAGGACGCGACCAGTTAGCCCCCCGCCCAGGGCAAGCGGGGTGTTTCGGGTCCTTGCGCAAGCGGTCTAGCGCGCCGGCCTGAAGCCCCTCTCCCCCGAAATGGCGGCGGCAACGCGCTGCACCGAGGGAAGGAGTTCCCCGCATGCGGTGCGCTGGCATGTAAGGGGGTTGCCGAGACGCTGATGGCCCCCACGATGGATCCTGAGCGTCCCGGACGGGTGCTGCGACACAGCGGATCCCCGGTTCGTTCTCGTCCATGTCGTATGAGTAGCCGCCCTTGCGGTAGTGGTGAATGCACCCGACGAAGTCATCATCGGCATTGGGGCCTGCAGTGCTGGCGCGGGGGCGCCGGTGTCGTCAGCCGGTGCCTCCGCGCGCCAGCGCTGCACCCAGGCAGCGGGATCATCAGTTAACAACATTTCCCTACCGATACCCGTGCGCGTCAGAGGCATGCGCAGGCCGACCCGTGAGCGCATCTCCGCTCACCGATAGCCGGGAATTTTGACGAGGTAGAGAACCGAGCCGTGATCGGGGACGGCCATGTGCACGGTGTCCAGCACCTGGCCAGCCAGGGTGTCCAGATGAGGTGTTGCGACGGCGGCCAGCGGGTTGGACGAGAGGGCGTTGAACCCCAGCACGATCAGGGTTGGTCCCAGGCCGAGACCCACGAGTGCGTCCCGGAGGTAGCCTTCGCTTTTAAGTACCTGCGGGAGCCGATGCACCGTGCTGAGCGGCGGCCCGGTGATGCGCGGCAGCTCTGAAGCCTCCTTGGCGCCGCCGGAGACGAGATGCACCAGGGACAGTCCGGTCAGCAGCGTGGGTATAGGCCACCCCAGGCCCACCCGACAGCACCGAAAACGAGGAACCACAATGACCCACACCCCGCAGGCGGAAGGCCCACGGGCCAGGGTCCTGTACCCGCCACCCCCGCACACCTGAATTGGCCCCGCGGCGGCCAGGCCACAGCCCGCGGCCCAACCCGTCAGGCGACGCGACCACGAGCTTTGTCAACACGGAAAAGCAAAGATCCCTCTGACGAGGGGAAACACTGTGCCCGAGGTGGGACTCGAACTACAGTCCAGCCCTGCAAGCACGGGGAAGTGGCGGAAATACGCGGAATCCGAGCGGGTCCGAGCGATCTCCTCCCCAGTCCAAAGGCCAAAGTGTGGACTATGTCCACACCCCAACAAACGGTCTTTAGGCCACCTGGGACCGTCCGAATTCGTCGCGACTAAGCCCTTCGCCAGGACACGTCCAGGTTCAGAGTTCGTCCCCTTCAGACGGTGCACCATGTACATACTGCCAAGCGAACAGAATCACCATTCTCGGCGATTGACAAAGGCGCAGCCTGCGGCAAGAAGCACTAAGACTTTGGACACCGACAAAAGTGTTTATGAGTGGCGGGGGTGCAGCTGGCCGCGCCACTCAACTGAAGGCACGTCGGAAGATGTTACGGTCCGCCCTGCGCTGCAGGGACTAGACTCAGGTATCCCGGTGCCGTGACTGGACATCCGGTTCTCTCCACCTAGGGTGACTTCCCGCCACCGCCTTGGGCGTCCGCGCACCATGAAGGCGGTTCTGGGCACAATCGCGGCATGCAGTCCATTGTTCGTCAGGCGGGGGAAAGGAATGACCAGACAGGCCCGGACCGTCTTCCGTCCGGCGCGCAAGCCCGGGATCGAGGGGCTTTCGGCTGACGAGGTTGCCTTGCGCGTTGAGGGCCATTTGACCAACCTCGTCGCCAATTCTTCCAGCCGAAGCGCCTGGGACATCATCCGTTCCAATGTCCTGACTCTCTTTAACGCCATCGTCGCCGCCAGCTTTCTGCTGCTCATGCTGCTTGGCCAATGGCGGGATGCACTGTTTGGATTCGCAGCAGTCAGCAACGCCCTGATCGGAGTCGTGCAGGAATATAGAGCCAAGAAGTCGCTCGACAACCTCGCGGTCCTAACGGACCCGCGGGCCCGGGTGGTTCGCGCCGGGATTGTTCAAGAGATTGGCGTGGGGGACGTCGTACTCGACGACATCCTGGTACTCCGCGCCGGAGACCAGGCCCCTGCGGACGCTGTTGTGATTGACGAAACCGGCCTGGAAGTGGATGAGTCGCTTCTAACGGGCGAATCCGACGCCGTGCAAAAGGGCGTCGGCACTGGGCTCCTTTCCGGTTCCAGCATCGTCACAGGACAGGGCAGGGCCCGCGTGAGCGGGGTTGGCGCGCAGTCCTATGCGAGCAGGCTGACTGCGGAAGCCAAGCGCTTCTCCCTGGTCCAATCTGAAATCCGTCAGGCTTTGAATCGGATCCTGCGATGGATCACCTTCGCATTAGTGCCCATCATGGCCATCGTTATCAACGGACAGATGCAGGGCCATGGCGGCTGGCAGCAGGCCATCTCCACCGGAAGCTGGCAGAATGCTTCCGTCGGCGCCGTGGCCAGCGTTATTGCCATGATTCCTTTGGGCCTGGTGCTTATGACCAGTGTTGCCTTCGCCGTGGGTGCGGTCAGACTGGCGCGCCAAAAGGTGCTCATCCAGGAACTGGCCGCAGTGGAGGGGCTGGCCCGGGTGGACGTGCTGTGCCTGGATAAGACCGGTACCCTCACCGCGGGCAGGATCGTTTTTGATTCGGTCCACGACATTGGTGAACCCCCACCGCCGGGCTGGGAGCAAGTACTCGGCTGGTTCGGCGCAGATCCGAACGCCAACGCAACCGCCCGATGCCTCGAAGCCAACTTCCCGGATGACGGCGCCCTGCGCCCTCTTTCCTCCGTCCCCTTTTCCTCCGCCAGGAAATGGAGTGCGGTCGGCTTCCCGTCCGGCACCTCTGTCGCCGGGACCTGGGTGTTGGGAGCACCGGAAATTGTCCTTACCGCCGGCACCGCAGCTACTGATCGTGCGCTCGGCGCCGCATCCGTGCTCGCCGCGACAGGCTTGAGGACGCTGGTCCTGGCGCATACCGACGTGACTGCTTCCACCGTGGAAGGGAACGAAGCAGTGCTTCCGCCCGTTCCTGTTCCCCTTGTTCTCCTGACCTTTCGGGAGAAAGTCCGCCCAGATGCAGCACAGACCCTGTCGTACTTCTCGGACCAAGGAGTAAAAGTGAAGATCATTTCCGGGGACGATCCCCGAACGGTTGCCGCGGTGGCACGCGAAGTCGGCGTGGTATCCGACGGCGGATTCGACGCCCTTCAACTGCCGCAAGACCCGGAAGAACTGGCCGATATCATGGAGCGCCAGACCGTTTTCGGCCGGGTCACTCCAGCCCAGAAAAAGGAAATGGTCCAGGCGCTGCAACGACGGGGACACGTCGTCGCCATGACCGGTGACGGCATTAATGACGCGCTGGCGCTAAAGGAATCCGACCTTGGAATCGCCATGGATTCGGCCGCAGCCGCGACAAAGGCAGTATCACAACTGGTCTTGCTTGATGGCCGGTTCGACAGGCTTCCGGGTGTTGTCGCGGAAGGCCGGAGGGTCATCGCCAATATCGAACGGGTTTCGATGCTGTTCCTCACCAAAACCGCCTACGCGGTTCTTCTCTCCGTTACCTTCGGGGCTCTGCTCTGGGGGTTTCCATTCCTGCCGCGGCAGCTCTCGGCAACGGACGGAATCACCATCGGGATCCCGGCATTCTTCCTCGCCCTGATGCCCAATGCCACCCGTTACCAGGCCGGATTCCTGAAGCGTTCGCTATCCTTCGCCATACCGGCAGGCCTCATCATCTGCCTAGCCGTCATAAGCATCAATGCCTTGGCCCTGGCAGGCGGTTACGGCTCCGGCACCCCGATTCGAACTATGTCCGTGGTTGTGCTGACACTGATTGCCCTGTGGGTGCTGGTGGTTCTATCCCGGCCCCTGAATGTGTGGCGTGTGTTGATCATCGGTGCAATGTACGCTGCGCTTACGCTCGTCGTAACAGTGCCCCCCTCCAGGAATTCTTCGACCTCACAGTACTTGCCGGGGAACAGATTGCAGCTCCTGCTGCGATCGCGTCCCTGGGCTGCGTCGCCATTGAACTCTTGTTCCGGCACCACCGCCGACGCATGAAGGCCGCCCTGGCTGCTCCCTCTTAAGGTCAGCCCCGGGGCTGCACCACTCCCGGTCCGGGTCTACGCTGAGCCATGAGCCTCCAACAGAAGACCTGGCACGACAAACACAAAGCCACCCTAAGCAGGGGACAACGCGCTGCTGACATCATGCGCAACGGGATGGGGAGCTGGCCCTTCGTTTCTGGCTTCATCGGCTTCATGCTCGTCTGGGCCGCCATCAATACCTGGGCGCTTGCCTCGAACGCGTGGGACCCGTACCCCTATATCCTTCTGAACCTCCTGCTTTCCATGCTGGCAGGTCTCCAGGGCGCCATTCTGCTGATCGCCGCCAAACGGCAGGACGCGATCGCCGCAGCCATGGCCCAACACGACTACGACACCAACACCGAGGCCAAAGAAGAAATTGAACTCCTGCTATCCATCAACCGCATCCAGCTGGAGATCCTGCAGGAACTGAAGAATTCAGCAGCACACTAGCCTCAGGGCCTTAGTGCGGGCGTCCCGGACAACCAGCACTGCTCAACCTATCCTGAGCGACGGCTAGAGATTCTCGCCTGGTTTCTTATTCGTGCCCCAAGGCAACGGGAGTGGTCTGGTCACGCCGACGCCCGTTTGGCGATCTCGAATTGCCTCCGCTGTGGGTAACGAGTTGGGCCCCGTCGAGGCCCACGAGGTTCTCGGTCACCCAACCACGCTGGACCGGCGGAAAGCGCATGAAGAACCAGACATACACAGGCCAGCCTGAGTACGCGCGGGCGATTTCGACGCGGATCTTTTGTTTACGTGCTCGTTAGGGTGCGGGAGGGAACCCAATTTCCCTGCAAGCTCTTGCGGGCCCACCAGCTTGTCGTACACCCCAACGTGACGAACCGGGCACTTGTCTGTGGCTCCGCTCTTTTTCGGTGGCGTTCCTGGTGAGAAGCTCGTCGGTTAGCACATCCCGCACACGTGTGCTGCTCAGGGTCGTCAAGGTTATCTACTCCACGCTCAGTCCCGCCGGGCTGCCGGACATTCATATCCTCCTGCTGTACCTCTTGATGGTTTCCACAGTTTTGCTCCGCCGCGGAAGGACCGACTGTGGGTGTTCCGTCCCCGTCCTGCATATTGGTTTTTACTGCTCCACCGGGATCGGGTCGGCCGCGGACACAGGCGGTCCGTGCATCAGGCTCCCCTGTTTGAATTCCTCACCACATGCCGCGCAGGTCAGCACCGGTTTCAGGTCGGCCCCGCAACTGTGCCGGAAGGAGGCGCGGGGGGTCTCGTCGCGCATCCAAGTACTGCTCCAGGCCGCGAGTGAGACCAGAATGGGAGCAACCTCGGCCCCGGACCTTGTGAGGTGGTACTCATGGCGCGGGGGGTGCTCGGAATATTGAACGCGCTCAATAACACCGTGGCTTTCGAGCATCCGCAGCCTGCCCGTCAGGATGTCGCGGGAGGCGCCGGTATTGCGGGCTATCTGGTCGAAACGATGAACACCCAGGGACATCTCCCGAAGCGCCAGCAGCGCCCACCGCTCGCCCAGCACCTCAAGCCCGGCCGCGATGAAACACGCCCTGGGCGCCGCCCCGGCCGTATCGGCTGATGTCATGACGTACCTGCTTTCATTGCTTTCTCCAAGCATACTAGTTAGTTGGAAAATCCAACCTACTCGGCTAACCTGACTTTCGAAGGCTGCTGCAACCGCGCCGCCCTGTCTGAGGTCAGGAGAAGTCATGCCACAACTGCCTGGCGCCGTCGTCCTCGTTACCGGCGCGAATGGAGGGCTCGGCCGGGAGTTCGTCGAACAGGCCCTCGCCCGCGGCGCGGCGAAGGTCTACGCAACAGCCCGCCGCCCCCGGGAATGGAACGACACCCGGATCGTCCCTCTCGCCCTGGACGTCACCGACCCCAACTCGATCCGTGCCGCCGCCGCTCAGGCTCCGGACGTCACGGTCCTCATCAATAACGCGGGCGTTGCCGTGGAATCGGACACACTTCTGGCACTGCCCGACGACGAGATCCGATACGTGATGGAGACAAATTTCTTCGGACCGGTTGCCCTGACCAGGGCATTCGCGCCGGTGCTCGCTGCCGGCGGGACGTCAGCGGTCCTCAATATCCACTCGGCGCTCAGCTGGATCGCCCTCACCGGCGCCTACAGCGCATCCAAGGCCGCTCTGTGGTCGGCGACCAACTCCTTCCGGATGGAACTGGCTCCCCAAGGCACGCACGTCACGGGGGTGCACGTCGCCTACATCGACACGGCCATGGCTGAAGCTGTGGATGCTCCAAAAACCACCCCCGGGGAAGTCGTGCGGAAGGCGCTCAATGGGCTTGAGCAAGGAGATTACGAGGTCATCGTTGATGACATCACCGCAGGGGTAAAGCACCGACTGTCCGGCCCGATCGCGGATCTTTACCCTGCCCTGACAGCCAATGCCCCGGCATGATCCCAGGCGAAGTTCGAAGATGCCCCCAAGAAACCAGGGAGAAGGCACATGTGCTGACTGACAACTCTGCAGAGCGCTCGGAGACGTTCAGCTGGGTGAATCCGGCTATCGCTCTCGAACAGCTGCCACGACTGTCGGGTCTGGACTACTTTGCCGGCCTCCGCGACGGCAGCATAGCGCCGCCGCCAATCGCGTCCCTGATGAAGTTCGATCTCGTCGAAGCTAAACATGGGCACGTGGAATTCGAGTGCCGGCCGGGAGAAGCGCACTACAACCACCTTGGCGTGGTACACGGCGGCCTGGCCTGCACCATCCTTGACACGGCCCTCGGCTGCGCAGCGCACACCACCCTGGCAGCAGGTCTCGGCTACACCTCCATCGACCTGGCAGTGAAGTACCTGCGCCCTGTAACGCTCCGGAAAGGCGCCCTTCGAGCAGAGGGGTCCGTGGTGAAAGCTGGTTCGCGGCTGATTTGCACCGAGGGCCGTCTCTGCTCGGCCGAGGGTGAACTTCTCGCCACCGCCACTAGTACTCTCCTGGTCTTTCCCCACCAACCGGAAGCGCTCACACCATGACACACAGTCCCACCGCCGTTGCCCTGGCACCTGCCGCTCACGAGCCCGGCGAACCCCTGAACCCCAAGCCAGAGATGCATGCGTTGAGCCGCTTCGGCGTACCGCTGGGGCTTGCCGGCCTGGGCGGCGCCTGGTCCGCTGCGAGGAGCTCTCTCGGATCCCCGCAATGGCCGGAAGAAACCCTCTACGGAGCCGCCACCGCCTTATGGCTGGCCCTGACCGTCCTGTACGTAGTCCGGGGCCTTCGGCGGAAAGGAACATTCCGTTCCGACCTCAAGCACGAGGTGGCAGGTCCTTTCGCATCCTTCATTCCACTCGTCGGGATCCTGCTGTCCTCCCACTACAGCCAGTATTTGCCGCCCTGGTGTGATTGGTTATGCGTGGCCTTCATCGCCGCCCTGGCCATCGTCGCCACACAACTTCTCGCCCACTGGATCGCCGGCGGGGTATCGATGCAGTCCATCCACCCCGGCTACCTGCTGCCCGTCGTAGCCGGGTCCTTCGTTGCGAGCATCGGATTCTCAAGCATTCACGCCCACGACGCCGCCATCGCCACATTCGGCGTCGGCGTGTTCTTCTGGCTTGTCGTTGGCACCGTCGTCACCGTCCGGCTCATGACCGGAGGCGCGCTGGCACCAGCCGCCAAGACGGGACTGTCCGCTTACCTGGCTGCACCCGCAACGGCGAACATCGCCTGGATGGTGTCACACCCCGGACCGACAGGGACCGTGCAACTCGGCCTCACCGGCGTCCTGGCAATCATGGCGCTACTGCAGGTCATGCTCCTCCCCCAGTACCGCCAGCTACCCTTCTCACCAGCATTCTGGGTGTTCACCTTCCCCGTGGGCGCCACCACCAACTACGCCATCCGCTGGCTCGCGACAACCAACATCCCCGGCCGCGAAATACAAGCCTGGACAATACTCGGACTCGCAACAGCCTTCACCCTCACCATCGCCACCCGCACCGCAATGACCGCGATGGCCCGCTCATGAATGAACTGGACCGAACGAGGAAACAGAAGGCGGCCTGAAGTAAGTTGTTGCTGCCTGAAGATTCCGCCAAAACCGCAATGCGTGCCAGTGGGCACAGGGTAAGAAACTGACCTCAGTTAGGGACAGCGGGCAGTTGGCGTAAGAGATCAAGCACACGTCAATCTGACGTGGAATAGCGCGTGACCATGCGAGACACCCGTACGTTGGGCGGCGTTCGCGCTCGTTCTTCCCCACCCCGCCCCAGGTACACGTGGACATAGACCCTCGCTGCCACTACCGGACCCAAGCAGGCTCCAAATTCTTAGGCGTAATTCGACTATTCCCGGGCCTTCACCAGTCGACTTCTGACCCTCCGACTGTCGGGCTGTCCTCAGGGAGCAGGTGTTAGACGTGGCTAGCCGTCCTAAAGGAGCGCCCTTTTTTGGCGTCCGGATGCGAGCCCAAAATCGTGCCTAGAAACAGTCGCGCATCTATGGGCGGCTGGGGGTTGAGTTCTGAGTTATGTGGCTTGCAGTCGCTGGCATGGAAGCCGCGGCATTGGTGCCCATCCTCACCCGGGGGTCGAAGGCGATGGCTCCGGGTTCGACCGCGACCAGTCCACCATCCACCGGGATCGTGGCGGCGTTAACGTACGACGCCTGATCGGAAAGCAGCCAAGCGATGACATCGGCCACCTCTGAGGACGCGGCCGGGCGCCGGCTAGGGACGAACGCAGTGGCAAGGCTATAGGCTTCCTCGCGATCGATGCCGCCTAGTTCAGCAAATTCGCCCATCTCCACGTCCGCCATTTCTGTCCGAGTCCACCCGGGACATACTGCGTTGGCGCGTACCCCGAGCGGTCCGTAGTCAACTGCGACGGACTGCATTAACATCGCAAGGCCGGCTTTGGTGGCGTCGTAGCCCGCAATTCCAGCCGTGGCACGCAGCGCGGCGGCTGAGGCCACCCCGACGATCGAGCCGCTGGATTTGATCAGGTGAGGCAGGGCGGCCCTGACCAGCAAGAAAGGCCCGGTCAGGTTGGTGCTCACCATGGCGTTCCAGTCCTCATCAGAAAGTTCGCCGGCACTGCCGGCGCGGACGATTCCGACATTCAGCACCACACCGTTGATTGCGCCGAATTGTTCTATGGTATTCGCCACGAGCAGCTCCATGTCCGGGGCGGAAGCGACGTCCGCGACAACAGCATGGGCGCCGGTTGCTTCAGCGACTCGGGTCACAGCTTCTGGGCGGCGTCCGCAGATGACGACTTCCCACCCCTGGCTCCGCAATACTGCGGCTGTGGCGGCTCCGATCCCGGTTCCGCCGCCGGTAATAACTGCAACTGTTTTGGGGGTCATTCTTATCTCCCGGTTCTGTTTCGGACGTCTGCTGTCGCCTCCTCACGGACGACCGATAGTCGTGAAAAGGTTGTGGTCCTGGAGGAAGGCGAATTGCCGTGCTGCCGCCCGCAGGGGCGGCAGCACGGTAACCGTTCTAGATAACTTCTTTGGCGTAGTCGATGTCGCGTCTGCTCCTGCCGAAAACCAGGCCGCCAAGCATCGCGGCGGGAATGAGGACGAGCAGCCATTTCGCGGCGGCGTTGTCAGGCCCAATGAGGGAGTCGTAGTTCTCGATCGTCACGTAGCCGATGTAGGAGAGGATCAGGGTGGAGAGAGTGGGTGCGATCTTGGTCGCCCAGATACTGGTGTTGTCTTTGGTCCGGAAGAAGAACACGACGATGGATACGGACGCCACGATGAGGATGGTGATGAAGGCTGCCGTTGCCAAGGCGCTGAACCAGGCGAACACGACGGTCAGCGGATCTGCGCCGAAGACCAGGAAGGCAACCACGACGATGCCGACGGCCACGCCGTTGGCCAGGGCTGCGGTGGCGGGACTCCCATCCTTGGAAACGGTGGCCAGCCTGGCCGGCAGGACTCCGGCACGGCTGAGGGCGAAAAGGTAGCGGGCGAACATGTTCATCAGGCCCAGCAGCATGGCGAGGTAACTGGTCACGACGAGAACCTGCATGGCCATGCTCAAGACGCTCCCTCCACTTTCGGAGGCGAGGTTGAAGATGAATCCCGCAGGGTCATCCGTTGCCGCCTGTTGGATGTTGTCCACCCCGATGGCCCCTCCGATAACCCAGATGGAGAGCGTGTAAAAAATTCCGACAAAGGCAATCACGGCGTAGAGGGCCCGCGGGATCGTCTTGCGGGGGTTGATTGCTTCTTCAGAGAAAACCACGGTTGCTTCGAAGCTGGTGAAGCACAGGAAGGCGAACAGCAATGCAATGCCCAGGCCCGGGCTGAAGAGGTTTTCTGGCGTGAAGCCAGAGAATGTGAAGACTCCTGGCCCCTTGCTGGCAACGAGCACGATAACGAGGGCAGCCACTACGAGCGTTTCACCAATGATGAGGACGGCCAAGAGTCGGATGCTCGTGTCGACGCCCCGCATAGTGAGTGCCGTGGAGATCAGAAGCAACGCGACAATCCAGACGAGCGGGGGCACGGAGAGTCCCGTGATGCTCTCCAGCAACTGCCCGGCGAAGACGCCGAACTGCGACCAGAGCCCGACCTGCAAGCTGAGGTACATCAGCAGCGCCAGACCAGCTCCTGCCGTGGCCCAGGGTGTACCTAGGCCTTTGGCGATGTAGGCGACGAAGCCGCCGGCGTTGGTGACATACCTGCTCATGCGCAGGTATCCGACGGCGAAGAGTGCGATGAGCAGGGCAGCGATCGCGTAGATCAAGGGGGCTGCCGGTCCAACCGCAGCAAAGACCACGGGACCGGTGCCCACGACGGCTGCCATGGGGGCCGCCGCTGCGATGACGAAAAAGGCGATGGCGAAGACGCCGAGTTTATTTGAGCGGAGATGGCCTGCTTGCGGTGGGACAGGTGTGCTGGACGGCGTCGTTGCCGGCAACTCGCTGACATTATCAATCATGGGTTTTCTCTTTCGGGCAGATAATGGCCGTAGCCGTGGTCGGGCTTCCTCAGACGAGGAGCCGTGCCTTGAGTTTGTTTGTGAGCGCCGGAGTGATGCCGAGTCCGTCTTCCAAGTAGGAGTGACGTGATCCCCAGGCGTGCTCCACGCTGTGCCATGCGGCTTCGAGGTACCCTTGCCGCGCTTCCAGCAAGGGTGTGATGACTGTTCGCAGGTGCCTGTCGATGGGCGCGACGCTGCCTGCGGAATCTCTGATGAGGTATTGGTTCTCCGGCAATGAACTCTGAACGTAGTCTTCGAGGATTGCGGTTTCAGGTACTCCCAGGATGGTCAAAAGGATGGCTATTGCCCATCCGGTTCTGTCCTTCCCTGCCGAGCAGTGGACGACGACAGGCAGCTCAACTCGAGCCAATGACTGAAGGAAAATGGCAAATACCGATGGGTTGCCGGCTATGTCACGGGCATAGAGCCGGTGCATTACCTCTTCAGCCTCCGCAGCAGTCAGCGTCCTGCCAAGCTCGCTCACGCGACCTTCGCGAACCGCAGACCACAGGCACGCGTCCCTGCTGTCTTGAGCCTGAAGTGGCGTTTGTACAGCCGTTAGCGCAGGCACGCAACGGTCTTCGGCGTCGGATTCCCAAGGACTTCGCAGATCCATGAAGTGCAGGCGTGCCGCCTCCAGCCTCTGACGGTCCAGGGCTGTCGAGTATCCGAAGTGTCCACTCCTGTACACCATGCCTTCAGCCACACGGGATCCTCCGTGCGCTGGCAGTCCCCCGAGGCTTCGGAAGTTCCGGACGCCCTCAAGGGAGTTAGGGCCAGCCAAGCCTGGTGTGACCTGTTTCATACATAAAAGGTAAACACTGAATGTTTCGTACTGCAATAGAACACGTTAAATGTTTGTTGCATGACTAGTTCAGAACTTAGGCATCGTGTTCAATGTTTTCAACCGCATCGGAGCGGCCGCGTACCTCTTCTTCAAAGTTTGCACAGACTGTTCACTTTTAGGATCTGATGTGCAATCATGTGAAGCAGATCACCAGCACCCCACACGAAGGACCAGAAATGAGTGCCTCCAACAAGCCCCTCTCCCTTCGGGAACGCAACCGCATGAGAACCCGCGGCGACATTCTCGACACCGCAGCTGAGCTGCTGAGTTCGGAGGGGTACGCCTCTACCGCGCTCGAGGTCCTCAGCCAGCAGGCGGGTATTTCGAGGGGCACCATTTATGCCCACTTCCCCGGCGGAAGGGACGAAATTGTCCGCGAAGTTTATCTGCGGATCGCCGACGCCGTGTACGTACGAGGGATCAGCTTGCGGGATCCCCTGACGGACCCCGGCGCAAGAATCACGGCGCTGGCCACGGCGTTGGTGGAGGCGACAAAGGAGCCCAAGGGCCGGTTCTACGGGGTGATGGGACCGGACCTGGTGTCAGCACTATCGGACGTCATGGGCTCGACTTCCCGCTCTTTCGAAGAGCTCATTGCGCGGGATCTGAAGGATGCCAAGGACAGCGGCACCTTGCCGGAGGACGCACCGACTGAGGCCTTGGCTGCAACGATAACCGGGGCGATCCGCGCTGCCGGGGCTGCTGCAGCACGTGAGCCGGCGAACGCCGGGCCAGCGGTCGCGGCTATCCGGTTGCTCATGGACGGACTTCTAGTACGAGCCACTGTCTGACCCGCCAAGGGTCCGAAAACCACTAACGGAGGAATTTGTGTCAACACAACACTACGACGTCATCGTCATTGGATTGGGCCCCTGGGGCTCATCGGCGGCGTGGCACTTGGCAGCCCGCGGCAAGTCCGTGCTCGGCCTGGATAAGTTCGCACCGCCACACATGCACGGCTCGCACGGAGGCGCCACACGGCTGGCCCGGCAATCCAGCAGTGCAGGAGCCCAGTACACCACCTTCACAAAGCGGACCTTTGAGTTGTGGGACGAGTTGGCCGCGAAAACCGGGACCCGGCTGTTGGAACGTTCGGGAACTGTGTTCGTCGGCGAACCCGGATCAATGTGGTTCGACAAAACGGTGGCATCCCTGAACGCGTCCGATTTTGAGTACGATGCCCTCAACGCGTCGACGGCACGGAAGCGGTTCCCTTGGGCCACGATTAAAGACGACGAAGTCGCCGTATGGGAGCCAAACGGCACCGTTGCCCTCGTCCACCCCGCCATCAAGGCCCTGCAGTCGGAGGCTCGCCGGCTCGGCGCAACCCTGCGCACGGGAGAAGCGGTTCAAGGCTGGGATGAGAGCGCTTCGGGCATCGTCGTGAGCACCGATCAGGGTAACTATTCAGCCGACAAGGTCGTCGTCACCGTGGGTGCCCGCGCCAACCATTTGATGCAACTGGATCTGCCCTACAAGGTGGACCGTCAGGTGCTGGCCAATTTCCGCCAGGACGGGCCACCGAAGCCGGCCATCTACTTCGCCAAGCCCCCAGGATCGGACGAGGCACCGGCTTACGGTTGCTCCGAGCCTAACGGTGAATGGAAGTTCTCTGTCCCCGGGAAGGGAAACTGGATCGATCCCGAGGACCTCAGTCAGGACCTCAGGCCCGGAGACCTCGAACGGATCCAGGAAGTCCTCAGCGCCAGGCTTCCGGACATCGACACCAACCCGGTATCGACCACCGTATGCATGTGGTCTGAGGTGGAGGACGGCCATTGGGTTATCGGTGGACACCCGGAGTCGTCCAATGTCGTCATCGGCACCGGAGACATGGGCCGAGGGTTCCGCTATGCAGCGGTTGTTGGTGAAATGCTGGCCGATCATGTCGACGGCGTTTCCCGCCCCGAAACAAACCTGTTCCTGCCTTCACGCTTCGCCACAGCAAAGGCGTAAACAGTGACACCGGCAGATGTCCTGACCGCACCGTTACAGAGCTTGTGGGAGCTCGTGAAACAGTGCGAACAGTGCAGCCAGGACAACCTCCGACCCCAACACAGTGCACCTGCATTCGAACATCGAAGGACATCCAATCCTAATGACCATCGTCCCTGATACCGAAATCACCAGCATTGAGGCGGTGCTTTCGACGAACCCCGACTGGGGTGGCTGTCACGTCACCGCACATTCCCTCTCCGGCGGCCAGGCCCATAAGAACTACCTCGTCGAGGACGGTTCCCGTCGTTGCGTCGTCAAGCTCTGGAACAACTACTGGGAAACGGTAGGAGTTCTGCCCGCCGCCCACGTTGTTCTGGAAAACACGAGAATTGCCGCCGAGATCGGCGTAGGCGCGCCCGTCATAACAGTCTCAAACGAACCCTTGGCGCTGGCTCTCGACTTTGTTCCGGGAGGCCACCCGAGGCTAAGCGACGACGATGACTCCGTCACCCGACTCGTCCCTGCCCTTCAACGGCTTCATCACTCCGGCCGCCGGTTCCTCAACGACATCAACCCCTTCAACCTGGCCCGACAAAGGATGGAGGCCGCCAGAAGACAAGGTATCGAGCTGCCGCCCGGAACGTCAGCCATCCAGGCCCTGATGGACCGCCTGGAGACCGTCCTGGCCCTGGATCCGTCCCAGTTTGTTCCCTGCCATCTGGACATTTGGGATGCAAACATCATCAAGGACACCTCCTCGATGAACTACAACATTATCGACTGGGACCTCGCCGGCAACTCGGACCCGTGCTACGAGATTGGATTTATTGCAGCGCAAAACGGATTCGGGAAAGAGAAGGCACAGGCACTCTTCGAGGCCTACTTCGGCAACACTGACCCAGTAAAAATGGCCCGCGCCAGGCTCTTCATGGCGGTGGCTCATTGGTCCAACAGTGGACTGTGGATCACCGCAATGGGGAACGCTGCGCCCAACGACGACGCCGACTACGCAGGGGAACTGCGTACCTGTTGGGAAGGGCTGATCACCGAAATAACAGCCCCTGACTTCCCCGACCTAATAAAGGCAGCCGCAAAACCAGCAGCTCTCGTCTAACACCCCCCGCCGCGCGTTAGCGCCTAACCAAGGCTGGCTCTACACCAGTCGATACGACTACGCCCATAAACAGGAAAAGATTTCGGAGCAACAGATGAACGACATCACACAGCAAGAAGCACACAAGATAGTTGAAGCGGCACGAGAGGCAGCCCTGGCCTCGGAAACCCTGATGAACATTGCCGTTGTAGACGCCGGCGGAAACCTCAAGGCCTTCACCCGCATGGACGGTGCGTGGCTCGGCAGTATCGACATCGCCATCAAAAAGGCACGCACGGCCCGTTACTTCGACATGCCCACCGGAGACATCGGCTCCATCTCGCAGCCCGGCGGACCGCTGTTCAACATCGAAGTTTCCAATGGCGGCCTGATCACCTTTCCCGGAGGCATCCCACTGACCAAAAACGGGGTGACCATCGGCGCCATCGGTGTCAGCGGCAGCACCGTGGAAAACGACCACCTGGTCGCTACTGCCGGCGCCCAAGCCCTCTAACCGGTTGCCGGGGCCGGCCATCGACCGTCCGACCCCGGCAACACCCACCGACTCATGTTCCGGACTCAAATCCGCACCAACGGCCAAGGACAGCAATGACACTCGAAACAGCCACAGAACCGGCACCCGACGCACTCCTCCAGGAAGGTCTCATTAACCGCCGCGAACGCACCATCGGGCGCCACTCCCCGCTGTTCTATGCCACTCCCCTGGAAATCGTGGCCGGCGAGGGCGTGTGGGTCCACGACGCCACCGGCAAGACCTACCTGGATGTCTACAACAACGTTCCCCACGTCGGACACTCCAACCCCGTCGTCCGCGAAGCAATCACAACCCAGCTGCAGACCGTCAACCTCCACACGAGGTACCTCAACTCACGCGTCGTTGAGTACGCCGAAAAGCTGCTGGCGCTCTTCGATTCCCCCTTGGAGCGGGTGTTCTTCACCAACAGCGGATCAGAAGCAAACGAGCTCGCGCTGCGAATCGCACGGCAACACACCGGCAACACCGGCATCCTTATTTCGGACCACAGCTACCACGGCAACACCACGACCCTTGCCGAATTGACCACCGGCCTCCAGGTCAAAGAACCCCTCGGCGCCCACGTACGCCCCATTCGTATTCCGGACGCAGCAGGGCTGACACCGGCTAAACGAAAGCGCCTCCTCCAGGAAGCGCTGCGCGACGTCGACGCAGCCATCTCCTCGCTCCAGGCCGAAGGCTACGGCGTCTCAGCCATCCTGTATGACCCGCTGTTCTCAACCGAGGGACTCCTGCAGACCCCCGACGGCTACATCGAGGCAGTCACCGACCGGGTCCGTGCTGCCGGCGGACTGATCATCGCGGACGAGGTCCAGTCAGGCTTCGGACGGACCGGCAACCACATGTGGGGCCACCAGGCTTTCGGCACCACCCCTGATCTGGTGACACTTGGCAAGCCGATGGGCAACGGCCACCCCGTAGGTGGCGTCATCACCACGCACGCACTGATGGAGGAATTCGGGGAAAACAACACCTACTTCAACACATTTGCTGGAAACCCCGTTTCGTCGGCAGCCGGCCTTGCTGTGCTCCAGGTCATGGAAGAGAACGGGCTTGTTGAAAATGCACACCAACTCGGCAAGTTCATCGCTGACGAACTCGCAGCCCTTACTAAGGGCAACCCCAGGATCAAGGGCGTACGCGGCAGGGGCCTCTTCTTTGGCCTGGAAATCGTCAATCCCGACGATGCGACGCCGGACCCCGCCGCCACCAAGGCACTCACAGAAGAGATGCGTTCCCGCGGCGTTCTCATCGGAAAGATCGGTCGCCACGAAAACGTCCTCAAAATGAGGCCACCGCTCGTCTTCGAACTCGAACACGCCCAACACATGATCGAGCAACTCCGTCTGGCACTGGAAACACTCGACGGCCCTACTGATCAAACCAATGGTGACCATCCCGGATTCACACGGAACAACAACTAACCACTCAATGAGGAGAATGCCATGAACACCACACCTGTCCTGACCGAGGGCTCCGTTGCTGCCCGGACCATCTTCAATCCCGCCACCGGTGAACCCGTCGGCGACGCGCCCGTCCACACGGTGGCGGACCTGCAGCACGCCATTGACGTGGCAGTCGCCGCCCAGCCCGGCTGGGCCGAGCTCGGCCACGAGGCACGGTCCGCTGCACTGTTGAAGGCCGCCGACGCCATCGAAGCCCGCGCCGAGGAACTCGCCCAATTGCTGTCCCGCGAGCAGGGCAAACCGCTGAACGGCCCCAACGCCCGCTTCGAAGTCGGCGCCTGCGCGGCCTGGCTCCGCGCCGCCGCCGGGACACCGCTCGAAGCCGAAACCCTGGTCGATGACGGTGAAACACGCGCCGAGCTGCATTACCGGCCCATCGGCGTCGTCGGGGCCATCGGACCGTGGAACTGGCCCATGATGATCACCGTCTGGCAGGTCGCCCCCGCCCTGAGAATGGGCAACGCCGTAGTGGTCAAACCCTCCGAACACACCCCGCTCAGCGTGCTTGCCCTCGTTGAAACCATCAACGAAGCCCTGCCCGAAGGGCTCCTCACCGTAGTCTCCGGCGGACGCGATGTAGGCGAGGCCCTCGCCTCGCACCCCGCCATCGGGAAGATCATGTTCACCGGCTCCACCGCCACCGGCAAAGCGATCATCAAATCCTCCGCGGACACCGTCAAGCGGCTCACCCTGGAACTGGGAGGAAACGACGCCGGCATCGTCCTGCCCGACGCCGACCCGAAGGCCATCGCCGAAGGCCTGTTCTGGGGCGCCTTCATCAACACCGGCCAAACCTGCGCCGCCCTGAAACGCCTCTACGTCCACGACGACATCTACGACGCCGTCTGCGACGAACTCACCAACGTGGCCAAGGCCATGCCGATGGGTAACGGCCTGGACGAAAACAACGTCCTCGGACCGCTGCAGAACAAGGCACAATACGAGATCGTCGCGAACCTCGTGGAGGCCGCCAAAGCCTCCGGAGCCCGCGTCCTCCTCGGAGGAAACCCGGACACTGACCAGCCCGGCTACTTCTACCCCACCACCCTCGTGGCCGACATTGACAACGACAACCCACTCGTCGCCGAAGAACAATTCGGCCCCGCCCTGCCCATCATCCGCTACAGCACCATCGACGAAGCAATCCAGAAAGCAAACGCCCTCGACGTCGGACTCGGCGCCTCCGTCTGGTCCTCAGACCCGGCAACAGCCCGCAACGTCGCCGCCCGAATCCAAGCCGGCACCGTCTGGATCAACAAACACGGCGCCGTCGACCCCCGCATCCCCTTCGGCGGCGCAAAACAATCCGGCTACGGCCTCGAATTCGGTGCTGAAGGACTCAAACACCTCGGCGTCCCCCAGGTAATCAACGGCTAACCACGACTCGAGGGTAGGGCAGCCCCGCACAATGGCTGCCCCACCCTCAAAGGCCAAGGCTGGGGCCCGCTTCGTAGTGACAGCGAGCGGTAGTGCCAAGCGATATTGCGGAGGATTCAATGAACCGCCATACCCAGGCAGTTGAAATAGAGGACTGGTCCATTCTCCAGGCCGGGGACAGGGTCGCCGTTTCAGAAGACCTCTTCTACCAGGACGGGCTCCAAGTGGAAGAAACAGCAGCAGATATCGGCGTGATCTGGGTCCGCAGACTCTCCAGTGGTGACCGCCAACTCCTCAGCGTCGGGACCCACAGAATCTGGCATCTCACCACCAGAAACATCTGATCCGCCGGTTCAACAGCAAGAACACAAACGAAGGTACGCATTCATGGTTCATAAAGTCCAAGCAGTTGTGGTTAAGGAGAAGAACGCTCCGGTGTCGTTGGAGACGATCCTGGTGCCGGATCCGGGGCCGGGCGAGGCGCTGGTGGACATCCTGACCTGCGGAGTCTGCCACACGGACCTGCACTACAAGCAGGGCGGCATCGGCGATGACTTCCCGTACCTGCTGGGCCATGAGGCCACCGGTGTGGTCTCTGCAGTTGGTCCGGACGTGACGTCCGTGGCGCCGGGTGACCGGGTCATCCTGAACTGGCGCGCCGTGTGCGGCGAGTGCCGGGCGTGCGCCAAGGGCCAGCCGCAGTACTGCTTCAACACCCACAACGCCACCCAGAAAATGACCCTCGAGGACGGCACGGTCCTCTCTCCCGCCCTGGGCATCGGTGCCTTCGCCGAAAAGACACTGGTCGCCGCCGGGCAGTGCACCAAGGTGGACCCCGACGTCGACGCGGCCGCGGTGGGCCTGCTGGGCTGCGGCATCATGGCCGGCATCGGCGCTGCGATCAACACCGGCGAGGTCAAGCGCGGGGAATCCGTGGCAGTGATCGGCTGCGGCGGTGTGGGCATCGCCGCGATCGCCGGCGCGAAGTTGGCGGGTGCGACGACGATCATCGCCGTTGATATCGACGACAACAAGATCGGGATGGCCAAGTCCCTCGGCGCCACCCATGGCGTGAACTCCAAGCAGGAGGACGCGGTGGAGGCCATCCGGGCCCTCACCGGAGGCAACGGCGCTGACGTGGTGATTGACGCCGTCGGCCGTCCCGAAACGTACAAGCAGGCGTTCTACGCCCGCGACCTCGCCGGCCGCGTGGTCCTGGTGGGCGTCCCGACGCCGGAGATGCAGCTGGAGCTGCCGCTGTTGGATGTCTTTGGCCGCGGCGGATCGCTGAAGTCCTCCTGGTACGGCGACTGCCTGCCCTCCCGGGACTTCCCGATGCTGGTATCCCACTACAAGCAGGGCAACCTGGACCTGGACGCGTTCGTGTCCGAGCGCATCACCATCGACCAGGTGGAGGAGGCTTTCGGCAAGATGCACGAGGGTAAGGTCCTGCGCTCCGTGGTGGAAATCTGATGGCGGTCACCATCGAGAACCTGGTCACCTCGGGCACTTTCTCGCTCGACGGCGGCACCTGGGACGTGGACAACAACGTCTGGATCGTGGGCAACGACGAGGAATGCGTCATTATCGATGCGCCCCACGATGCCGCCGCGATCATCAACCAGGTCCGCAGCCGGAAGGTCAAGGCCATCCTGCTGACCCACGCACACAACGACCACATCGGTGCCGCCCGGGAGGTTGCTGACGCCCTGGGCGCCCCGGTCCTCCTGAACCAGGAGGACCTGGTGTTGTGGGAGCAGGTCTACCCGGACGCGAAGCCGGACCGCTACCACTCCGACGGGGACCTCTTCGAAGTGGGAGGGGCAACCCTGAAGGCCATCCACACACCGGGCCACTCCCCGGGGTCCACCTGCTTCTACCTCGAAAGCGAAGGAACGGTATTTACCGGGGACACGCTGTTCAATGGCGGCCCGGGTGCCACCGGCCGGTCCTACAGTGACTACCCCACCATCCTGAAGTCCATCCGCGAACGGCTGCTCACCCTCCCGGTCGAGACCGTGGTCCGCACCGGCCACGGCGATAACACCACCATCGCCGCCGAGCAGGAAACCCTGAACACATTGGCGTAGTGCCTGGAAGTCGTGTTGCCACAGAGGCCACGACGGCAGACCTGTCAGGAGCTGTACCCTCCGAGGTCTTCGCCGAACGACAGTGCCATCGTTCCGCTGCGCTTCAGCGCGTCTACCACCACGGCCGGCTCGATGGCCTGCGCCCGGGTGGCCCACGCAGACTCTTTCAGGTAGCTAGAGAGTGCCGCGCGGCTGGGAAAGACGGCATCGACAACAAGCTGGAAGTCACCGGCGAGGACCGCGGCATACCGCACTGACGAGGAAGGAAGCATTTCCGCTTCCACACGGTCCAGTTCCGGAAACGGCACTTTGACCCACAGCAGCACCTCTACCGGCAAACCGAGCAGCGCAGGCTCGAAGACTGCGCGGATAAACAGTGTCCCCTCGCGCCGCATCCGCTCCACCCTGCGCTGAGCGGTCTGCACCGAGAGTCCCGTGATGCGCGCCAGTTCCTCGTAACTGGCGCGGCCATCGCGTTCCAGTGCCCTGAGAAGTTGCCGGTCCTCTTTGCCCAGCTGCTCCACGTGTTCCAGGGCGGTCGGTGCCTCCGAGTACCGGGTTCCGCCCATCACCTCAATTTCCTCCGGCGTCAGGACGCCGGGATTCCACTGGTGCATCGTTCTGGGATAGCTGAGGACGGGGTACGTGGCCGCGGATCTCACCCCCGGGATGCTCCCTATGTCCCGAATCAACAGCTCTGCAAATTTGGAAGCAGGGCTGGAAAGCTCCGCCGCGCAGTCCGCGGAACCGGTGAGGATGTAGGTGTACAAGGTCTCCGGGCGCCTCGCGAGGGCAGCAGCGGCGATGCCGGCCGCGCCGGGGTTGCAGGCCACCTTCAGCACAAACTGTTCCAGATGCCTGAAGCGGCTCGGATTGGGCAACGCGCGTATCCGCACCCGCCCGTCCCGCAGGAGCTCGGAGCCCCTCCGCGCCACCGTCCGTTCAGCCTCGCCCAATGCCGCGGCCACTTTCGCCCATGAAGCCCGTCCATCTACCTGGAGGGCGCCGACGATCCGTTGGTCCAGCTCGTCCAGCACATCCATGTCCCGCTCCCTGTCACGACGTCATCGTCATCGCCCATTCTAGACTTCCCGCCACATTTCTGGCTGATTCTTCCACTTATCTCGAAAGCGTTGCCGGAAACACGTGACGAAGCACACGATTGTTGACGAAATCAACACCGGCCGAAGGAAAAGCAATGACTGAGACTGTGGCAACTACACGTCAGGGGGCAGTACGCGGCGTCATCAAGGACGGCACCGTCAGCTGGCGCGGGATCCGGTACGCCGCTCCCCCGACGGGGCCCCTGCGGTGGCTGGCTCCCCAGTCACCAGAGCACTGGGAGGGCATCCTGGATGTGGACCGGTTTCCCACGCGCGCCCCGCAGGTGCTCGCTGCCGAACTCGTCCCGCCTGGCGGGGCAACGCCGTCCGACGATGACTCGCCCATGGATGAGGATTGCCTCTTCCTCAACATCACCGCCCCGGCGCAGCCGACAGACTCGCCCTGCCCGGTTCTGGTCTGGTTCCACGGCGGCGGATACACCTGGGGATCTGGAGCCAACTTCATCGGCGACGGAACAGCCCTAGCCCTCGAAGGCACCATCGTGGTCACCGTCAATTACCGGCTGGGGGCCCTCGGCTTCCTGAAGCTGGACCACCTCCTCGGAGAGCAGTACGCCTTCTCCGCAAACGCAGGGCTGCTGGACCAGATCGCTGCACTGAAATGGGTCCGGGCCAACGTCGTCGCATTCGGAGGCGACCCCTCCCGCATCACCATCGCCGGTGTTTCCGCCGGAGCCAAGAGCGTTGTCAATCTGATGGCCTCACCAATGGCCGAAGGCCTGTTCCACCGCGGAATCATCCAAAGCGGCGGCGAGCACCTCAACACCCCCGACACCGCAGAGCAGGTCACCGCCGCGCTGCTCCGCACCCTGGGCCTTAGCCCGGCGAACGCAGCAGAGCTGCTGACAATGCCCGTTGACGACATCCTCGCCGCGCAGCAGGAGATCGCCGCCGGCGTCCGGGCAACCTGGGTCTGGCGCCCAACCGTTGACGGGACAGTCCTCCCCGAAGCCCCCGTCCACGCCTTCGCCAAGGGCCTTGCCAGGGGGATCAACATCATGGCCGGCGTGACAGCCAACGAGGCCGGTAGCTATGACCTCGCCGACCCGAGCGCATCGGAACAGTCACCACGCGTTCTCCGTGAAATCTTCGGGGACGAAGCGGAGCAAGTGCTGGACACCTACCAACGCACATTCCCGGGGGCGGACGAGCGCCAACTTCACTGCGCTGTCCTGGCGGACGAACGGTACGGCATCCCGACCATTCGGCTGCTCGACAGCCAATCCCACCATGCGTCCTGCTGGCGCTACCGCTTCGACGCCCCAAGCCCCGGCTCCCCAAAGGAGAAGTGGGGCTTCCACGGGTCCGACGTTCCCTTCGTTTGGGACATTGGACTCGAAGGGGCAGAACCGGCATTACAGGCTCTGGCATCAGGGATCCGGCAGGCGTGGACAACGTTCATCCACCACGGAAAACCCGAAAGCGCCGGTCTGCCCTTCTGGCCCGAATACCGGCAAACAGAACGGTGGACAATGTTGCTGGACACCACCTCCACAGTGGTCCCGGACCCCCGGCAGCAACAACGGCAGGCATGGGAAACGGCAAAGTGGCAGCCCGACACCTGGTGGGAATTCCCCGCCCTGCACCCGACCAACACCACCACCGACGAGTGAAAGAGTCCGTACAATGACGTACACGCACAACACCGCCTCCGAAGGCACCGGGGACCTGCCGACGACCCTCTACAAAAAGCTCGCCTGGCGAATCCTGCCCCTGGCCTCCATCTGCTACGCCGTGGCCATCATCGACCGGGTCAACATCGGCTTCGCCAAACTCGAAATGAGTGCCGATATCGGGCTCTCGGCCGCGGCCTACGGCCTTGGCGCGGGCATCTTCTTCCTCGCCTATATCTTCTTTGAAGTGCCGAGCAACATGATTCTCGAACGCGTCGGCGCAAAAGTTTGGATCGCCCGCATCATGGTCACCTGGGGCGTCGTCACCATCGCTACCGGCTTCGTTCAAAACACTGAACAGTTCTACACTGCCCGGATCTTCCTGGGCATCGCAGAAGCGGGCTTTTACCCAGGCATGGTCTACTTCCTGTCCCAGTGGTTCCCACGAAAACGCCTCGCCCAGGCCCTGGCACTGCTAGTCATCGCAGGACCCATCGGCAGCATGTTCGTCGGCCCCCTGTCCGGCTGGGTCATGTCCAGCCTGGGGGGACTCGCCGGTATGGCAGGCTGGCAGTGGCTCTTCATAATCCAGGGCATCCCGGCAGCCCTCCTTGGCATTATCTTCTTCTTTTCCGTCGCCAGCACGCCGAAGGACGCCGCCTGGCTCACCACGGAGGAAAAGGCCGCCATCGCGGCAAGCCCCGGCCCCGCCGGCGCACGTGAAAAGGCCTCAAAACAGTTCAAGAAGGCCATCACCAACAAAAGGGTCTGGCTCCTCGGCTTCATCCTGGCAGCCAACTACATCGGCATCTACGCCGTCGTCTTCTGGATACCCACCATCATCAAAAACACCGGAGTGACCGATGTCATGACGATCGGGTACCTGTCCTCGGTCCCGTTCGCAGTCGCTGTCGTGGCGACCATCGCCCTTGGCATTTACTGCGACCGGAGCCAGGCGCACCGCCGGGTACTTGTCACGGGCATGGTACTGGCCGCACTGGGACTCGTGATCAGTGTCGCCACCGGCGACCAACTGGCCCCGACCCTCATCGGCATCTCCCTCGCCAGCGCACTCTTCACCGCAACTGGCCCCATCATCTGGGCAGTCACCAACCTCCAGCTCAAGGGCATGACGGCGGCCGCCGCAGGCATCGCGCTGATCAACACCATCGGCTCCATAGGGTCCTTCCTTGGCCCTTACGTCATGGGGCTCGGCCAGGACTGGACCGGCAACGTCATCGTTCCCCTCCTGTTCATCGCAGGCGTCGCGGTAGCCGGGGCACTGGCAGCCCTTGCCATCCCCCGCACCCGGACGAACCCGGAACATGTCGACGAAGGGTGTGAGACCGCCCTGAAACCGGCAAATCAAGGGAAAGCAGGTGTCCAGTAGTGAGCACCCTTTCCGAGACAGTCCGGACCGTGATGGCGGCCTACAACAACGGGAACCCGGAACCCCTGATCGCCACTTTTCACGACGACATTCAATACACCATCGTCGAAGTCGACAGGACATACCGGGGCCGAAAGGCAGTCAGCGCCCTGGCCCGCGAGGGGGCCGGACAAACCCGGTTTCACCTGCAGGATGTCACATCGCAGGGGCCGTTGATCGCCTTCACCTACGACCACCACAACCCTCTTGCCGGAATGAGCTACCACGGCCCAGGACTGGCCGTCCAAAAGTACGACGACGGGCGGCTGCTCGCACAATGGGCTTATAGAGCCTGAAAACCAACAAAGGACGACGGCGGGATTCCCGCCGTCGTCCTTTGTCATCCTGATCGCTGTTATCGCAGCCGCGGTCAAGATTTGTCAGCGCTACGCGCGCCAAGACGCCTCTGACCTGAGAAGACACTGTGCCCGAGGTGGGACTCGAACTACATTCGCGGCCTTGCAAACACTGCGAACCCGCGAAACATGCGGAATCCGACCCGTCCGAAGGCTCTACGCGGCAGTACGAGACCAAAAGTGCGGACATTGTCCACACCCGTTTTCGGAGATGGCAAAGTATTGCCGGGGCAGCAGATGCCGTGAACTTGGGCGGCAGAGTCCAGCAAGTCAATAGTTCCCGCGGCGACTCCGACGACACCAGTTCCGGGTAAGCCTCGGCATCCTCCTTGACAGTCGTCGCCGGCCTGGCCAACGCTCGGCCAACAAACGGACATCATCCTCATGGAAGTCGTACCGATCGACTACTTGAAGGGCATGCTCGAGGTCCCGGCATGCCGTCACGCATCCTCATGGCGCCTGAGCAGATCAGACCCGTCCACTCAACTGCGGTCAGTCGAGTAGCGCTACGCCGAACTCCGCGACGACGGCGCGCAGTTCCCTGAGGTAGCGCTGCGCTTGGTCGGTAAGCGGAATCGCGGCGTGGCCGATCCAGCCGATCTCGATGCGTTCGTCAACCTCGAGCGGGATGGCGACGATCTCCGGGTCGAGCTGCCCGCTGATGATGCCCGTCGAGATCGTGTAACCGTGGAGCCCGATCATGAGGTTGAAGATCGTTGCGCGGTCGGAGACCCGGATCTCCTGCTTACTGGACAAGGTGGAGAGAATCTCCTCGGCAAAGTAAAAAGAGTTGTTCGCACCTTGATCGAAGGTCAGCCGCGGCAAGGCGGCAAGATCGTCCAGAGTCGCCCGCTCTTTTGACGCGAGCGGGTTCTTCCGTGAAATGAAAATGTGTGGATCGGCGAGGAACAGCGGAGAGAACGCGAGCCCGGATTCGCGGAGCAGCTTGTCGATGACCTTCCGGTTGAAATCGTTCCGGTAGAGGATGCCTATCTCGCTGCGGAGTGTCCGGACATCCTCGATGATGTCCCAGGTGCGGGACTCGCGGAGCGAGAACTCGTATTCGGCCACCTCAGTGGCCTTGACCATCCGGACGAAGGCGTCCACCGCGAACGAGTAGTGCTGCGTGGACACCCCAAGCAGACGTCGTGTCGGTGGCCTGCCAAGATAGCGCTGCTCGAGGAGGGCGAACTGCTCGACCACCTGCCTCGCGTAGCCGAGGAACTCTACCCCGTCGGCGGTGAGGGTGACCCCGCGGGCGGAGCGAACCAGGAGTGCACGGCCCACCCGTGCCTCCAGGTCCTTCATGGCAGCGGACATGGTCGGCTGCGCGACGTAGAGAAGATCGGCCGCGGCGGAGATCGACCCCTCAGCGGCAACTTCTATGAAGTAGCGCAGCTGCTGCAGGGTCAGTCCGGTCGAAATCTGGGCCATAGGAAAATTCTATATGAATGCATAGTAACGCCTAGTTACTTGATACCCCTTGAAAGGCTGCACCATGGACACGTCCCTTTTGAAAGGCCGTCTCCGGCCCATCTTCAACGATTGGCAGCGCATGGCCGACGATTTCACCTTCAGCATTACCACCACCCGCTTCGACGAGGACTACTCCCCGTCGGAAGGCTCCCGGATCACGACGAACTTCGCCAACCTGGCACGTGGCGAGCACCGCCAGGAGAACCTCCGCAACGCCTTGACCATGATTCGGCGTCGTTTCAACGATCTCGCAGACTGGGACAACCCGGACCGGGACCGCTACACGCTCGAGCTTGAGATCGTTTCCGTGCAGATACAGTTCACCGCGGACGGTACGGATCAGCAGTTCCCGCTGTTCGAGGTTCTCGACATCCAGATCGTCGACCTGCTAAACGGGGTCCGCCACCAAGGGATCGTCGGCAACAACTTCTCCTCCTACGTCCGTGACTTCGACTTCAGCGTCGTACTGCCAGCGGCAGCAGCTGACTCGGGCAAGCCCACCATACCCGAGGACTTCGGCGACCTTCACGGCAAGCTGTTCCAGCACTTCCTCGATTCCCCGGTAGGCCAGGAACACTTTCCGCAACCGCCAGTGGTCTGCATCAGCGTCTCCACGAGCAAGACATACCGGCAAACCGGAAACCATCACCCGGTCCTGGGCGTCGAGTACCAGCAGGACGATTACTCCTTGACGGACGCGTACTTCGCGAAAATGGGGCTGCAGGTCCGCTACTTCATGCCGCGCGGCAGCGTGGCTCCCCTCGCCTTCTATTTCCGCGGCGACCTGCTCAACGACTACACCAACCTGCAGCTCATCGGCACGATCAGCACCATGGAGACGTTCCAGAAGATCTACCGCCCGGAGGTCTACAACGCGAACTCGGCCGCCGCCGCCGTCTACCAGCCGAGCCTGGGAGAGCAGGATTACTCGCGGACCCAGATCGCGTACGACCGCGTCGAGCGCAGCCAGCTCGCGGTCACGCAGGCGAAGTACACGGAGGAGCACTTCATCACGCCCCACAAGGACCTGTTGGACCAGTGGACCGCCAACTACCCCGCCCTCGTCAACTGACCAACGGAGAATTCTCAATCATGAACACACTGTTGCCCACCACCCTTGTCGGAAGCCTGCCGAAACCATCGTGGCTCGCACAGCCGGAGACACTCTGGTCCCCGTGGAAGCTGGAGGGAGATGCGCTGCTCGAGGGCAAGCAGGATGCGCTGCGCATCGCCATCCACGAGCAGAGTCGGCGCGGCATCGACATCGTCAGCGACGGCGAGCAAACCCGCCAGCACTTCGTCACGACCTTCATCGAGCATCTCAGCGGGGTCGACTTTGAACAGCGCAAGACCGTGCGCATCCGCGACCGCTACGACGCGAGTGTACCGACCGTCGTCGGACCGGTACGCCGCGAACAGCCGGTATTCGTCGAAGACGCAAAATTCCTCCGCTCAACTACCGACAAGCCGATCAAATGGACCCTTCCGGGCCCAATGACGATGGTGGATACGCTCTACGATGACCACTACAAGAGCCGCGAGAAGCTGGCCTGGGAGTTCGCCACGATCCTTAACCAGGAAGCGAAAGAACTCGAGGCGGCCGGCGTGGACATCATCCAGTTCGACGAGCCCGCGTTCAATGTCTTCCTCGATGAGGTCAAGGACTGGGGCGTGGCTGCGCTTGAGAGAGCGGCAAAAGGACTGCGTGCGGAGACCGCCGTGCACATCTGCTACGGCTACGGGATCAAGGCGAATAATGATTGGAAGGCGACGCTCGGCTCACAGTGGCGGCAGTACGAGGAAACGTTCCCGCTGCTCCAGAGCTCCAGCATCGACATCATCTCGCTGGAATCGCAGAACTCCCACGTGCCCATGGACCTCATCGAGCTCCTCCGCGGCAAGAAAGTCATGCTCGGGGCAATCGACGTCGCAAGCGAGACCATCGAGACCCCGGAGGAGGTCGCCAACACCCTCCGCAAGGCCCTGCAGTTCGTCGATGCGGACAAACTCATCCCCAGCTCCAACTGCGGCATGGCACCGTTCCCCCGGGATGTCGCACTGGCCAAGCTGAGTGCTCTCAGCGCAGGGACGACCATCGTTCGCGAAGAACTGGCCCGCTCCGCGTTCGGGGCCTGATAACGGTGTTTCACGCCTACCCTGCAGACACGTGGCTCGAGGCTCCGCAGCAAAGCTTCCCGTCTTCCCTCTCGGCCGACGAATTCAAAGCACTGTTCCGTGGGCACCCGGGAGGTGTCGCCGTCGTCACGGCCGATGCCGGCGAAGGGCCTGTGGCGCTGACGGTATCCTCGGTCGTGTCGGTGAGTGCGGACCCTCCGTTGCTGATCTTCTCTGTCTCGGCACTGTCCTCTGCGTCCGAGGTGCTGTCGCGCGCCGAAACCGTCGTCGTGCACCTGCTGGACGCGCACGACGTCGACCTGGCCAAGTTCGGAGCGACCCCCGGCGCCGACCGCTTTGACCAGACGCACCGCTGGTCGGCCCTTGCAACCGGCGAAGCGGTGTATGACGATGTCCGCGCTTGGGTGCGCTGCGCCGTCATCGATCGCATGGAGGTGGGGACTTCCACCATCATCGCCGTTCACGCCCTGGAGTCCCGTGTAATGCGTGACGTCCAAGCGGGCGAACCCGCCGACGCTCTGGTCTACCACAACCGTTCATGGCACCGCCTGGGCGAGCATTCCAAGCTTGAAGGCTGAGCGCCGCGCCAACAATGCGAGGCAGGAAGCAGAACGGCTCACGACGGCGGAAGTATAACTGCCGCCATTCGCGCTTCGGGGTTGGCGGCATGGACGCACAGACGGCCAACGACCACGTCCTTGACGAGGGCCTGATTGACGATGACCAATAAGCATGTCCGAGGGGTGTCATAGAGACCACCCCTCACGATGAAGGATTCCATAAACCATGACATCAGCCATAGCCAGCTCAGGTACTAAAACCACCTCTACTCGGCAAGAAAATGCGTCTCCGGAAAAGTTCCGACTGATGCTCATGATGGCCCTCACGCTCGTTACAGGTGTGGTTGACGCCGTCGGCTACCTTGGACTTGATCGCGTCTTCACCGGAAACATGACCGGCAACGTGGTAATTCTTGCGATGGCGTTGGCCGGGGCCGCGAACCTGCCAACTTTGGGCCCACTGGTAGCACTCGGCGCCTTTCTCCTCGGCGCTTCAGCCGCCGGATTTACGCTCCAGTCAAGCCCGAAAGGCTGGAACCGCAGGGTAACGCTTCTTCTCACAGCGGGTTGTATCGCGTTGACGGGAACCGCCGCCATCTCTCTCATCGTGGAAGACGTCGAACACCAGTCCATTCGTGTCATTGTTGCCGCCCTTATCGCCATGCACATGGGCTCTCAGGCCCTGATTGCGCGGCATCTGGGCGTACGAGACATGACCACAGTGGTCATTACTTCCACCATGACCTCCCTCGCCGGAGAGTCACTTGTGGGCAAGCAACGGCCCCGGTTACTCAACCGACGGCTGGGCGCTGTCCTCGCTATGTTCGCCGGGGCCGCCATCGGAGTACTCCTGCTCCAGATCCATCTCAGCGTCCCGATCGGCCTCGGCATCGCCATCACCGCCGCTGTGACGGTCCTGGGGAGACGCTGGCATTGATGCGGTACATTCCACCGGCTGTGCCTGCGCAGCCGACAAGCCTCCGCGAGGCCAACCTTGGCTCAACCAGAAGCAAATCCGATAAGGACGCGAATCCGGGGGCACTACACCCTAATCGGACATCAGTCTGACCGTCCGACGGCGTCAGGTTAGAGTCGGATTACGGCCCCTTGGACACCGACTCCCAGCAGCGATATATCTCAAGCTGACCCTCCCACCTGCCTCGGGGAAGAGCGGCACACCGCCGAGTCCAACAGTCTTTCATCTGACGGCCCTGTGCTAAGTCACGGCAAGCGGGAATGCGAGAACTCGAACTCCCGGCCGGCGCCGGGCAGAGCATCAAATCAGACGTAAGTGTGGACAGTGTCCACACTTACTTTGGCTGGACAAAGCGATGAACGCAAGGTGCTTTTTGGGTCGTCGAAACCTCGCATCGGAGGCCGCGAATCAAACGCGCTGCGGTCATGTCGTCGTCTCTCCCCCGGCCCATGAATAGGTGTAGGCCACCCCGGGGCCCACCCGACAAGACCGGAAGCGAGGAACCGCATAACCCCAGCAAACAGCACGCGGAGGGCCCACCAGCCAGGGTCCTGGACCCGCCACCCACACACCTGCATACCCCCGCGGCGGCCAGGCTACAGCCCGCGACCCAACCCGTCAGGCGACGCGACCGCAAGCTTTGTACACACGCCAAAGCAAAATCGCCCCTGACGAGGCGATCTGTTGTGCCCGAGGTGGGACTCGAACCGCGTTCCGGCCCTTGAGTTTCCGCCACTCCCCCGAAAGCCTCAACAATCCGGCCCGGTCCGGCACCAGTAAGACTCAATCCGAACGCGAGGGTGTGCACATTGTGCACACCCTCGCTTTTGCCCAGTTCGGCGTCCCAAACCAGGCTGCCTCGGCGCCGGTTACGTCCCGGAATTGAGGGCCCTCGACAACGTGGCGGTTGGACTCTTCGCCCTGCCTGAGATGTGTTCGACCTGAGGCGTTTGGATGCGCTGCCTGACCGCGTATCGCTGCACCGTCGGGCCTTTCGACAGGTGACCCCTGGCCAGAGATGTTGAACCGCCCACTACAGTGAAGTCATGTTGCACTCAACCCGGCAAGGCTCCGGTAAGCCACTCCTCCTGATCCATGGGCTCGGTTCCAGTATTTGTAACTGGAACCCGGTAATCCCGGCGCTGGCCGCTGAACGCGATGTCATCGCCGTCGACCTCCCCGGATGCGGCGAATCCGCGCCGCTAACCGGAGAAACCACAATTGCCACGCTGACCGATGCCGTCGAAGCCTTTATCCGCGACGCGGAACTGGGTGACGTTGACCTGGTCGGCAGCTCCATGGGCGCACGGATGGCGATGGAAATGGCACGGCGAGGGCACGCTGGCACCACGATCGCACTGGACCCTGGTGGATTCTGGAATGACCGCCAGGCAGCAATCTTTGGTGCAAGCATCAAGGCCTCCGTCGCACTGGTGCGCCGCATCCAGCCGGCGCTCCCCTTCCTCACGGGCAACCCCGTGGGCCGCACGGCCCTGTTGGCTCAGTTCTCCGCCCACCCCTGGAAGCTGCCGCAGGACCTGGTCCTGCATGAACTTCGCGGGTTCAAGACATCGACCAGTCTGGACCCGGCCCTCAACGCACTGATTCACGGACCCCGCCAGGAAGGCGCACCGGCCGGTTCACTCAAGGCAAAAGTGGTCATCGGATGGGGGCGAAAGGACAAGGTCACCGCTCCCAGTGAGGCGGCGCGGGCCATGGAGCTGTTCCCGGATGCAACGCTCCACTGGTTCGACAACTGCGGTCATTTCCCGCACTGGGACCAACCCGCGGAAACGCTGCGCCTGATCCTCGACAGCACCGCCTGAACTGCGGGACTGTAAGAAAAACGGTGTGAGAGGGTCCGGCCTGATCCGAAAGGAGACGGCCGTGTCAGAGTCCACGACCGAGATGACAGGGGTGATGATCGATCCTGTGACGGGAGAGATCATCGATCAGAAGGAACTTGCGGAGCGGTTGCTCGCGCAGGCCAAGGAACAGGGCGTAAGCCTGGTCGGTCCCGGCGGGCTGCTCAACCAACTCACCAGGAACGTGCTCGGGACCGCGCTGGAAGCCGAGCTGACCGAACACCACGGGCACGAGCACGGCCAGACACCGGTCGCGGCCAACATGCCCAACGGCACCAGATCAAAAACCGTGCTAACCGAAATCGGTCCGGTCGAGATTGAAGTCCCCCGGGACCGGGACGGCTCGTTCGAACCGGTCATCGTGCCCAAGCGCAAACGACGCCTGGACGGGATCGACCAGATCGTGGTCTCGCTCTCCGCGCGCGGGCTGACGACCGGGGAAATTGCCGCGCACTTCGAGGAGGTCTACAGGGCCAAGGTCTCCAAGGACACCATCAGCCGCATCACGGAGAAGGTCGCTGGGGAGCTGGCCGAATGGTCTGCCCGGTCCTTGGACCCGATCTATCCGGTGCTTTTCGTTGACGCGGTCGTGGTCAAGGTCCGTGACGGGCAGGTGCGCAACACCCCGTTCTACGTCGTCATTGGAGTCACCACTGGTGGGGAGCGGGAGATTCTGGGCAACTGGGCCGGCGACGGCGGCGAGGGTGCACGGTTCTGGCTGCAGGTCTTCTCCGAGCTGAAGAACAGGGGCGTCGACGATATGTTGATCGCCGTCTGCGACGGGCTCAAGGGCCTGCCCGAGGCGATCACGACCACGTGGGAGCGAACGGTCGTGCAACAGTGCGTCGTTCACCTGATCCGTAACAGCTTCCGCTACGCCGGACGCCGGCACCGCGAAGGTATCGTCAAGGCGCTCAAGCCCGTCTAAACTGCCCCGTCCGAGCAAGAGGCAAAGGACCGGTTTGCCGAGTGCACGGCCGAATGGGGCCAGCGCTATCCGGCCATTGTGCGGCTCTCGGAGTCATCGTGGGCTGAGTTCGTGCCGTTCCTGGAGTACGACGCGGAGATCCGGCCGGTTATCTGCACGACGAACGCGATCGAGTCGATCAACGCCCGCTACCGAAGGGCAGTACGGGCCCGCGGGCACTTCCCCAACAAGACCGCTGCCCTGAAATGCCTATATCTCGTCACCAGGGCTCGTGATCCGACCGGCGGCGGTAGGGCACGCTGGGTGATGAGATGGAAGCCTGCTCTAAACGCGTTCGCGATTACCTTCGCCGGCCGGTTCGAAAGAACCACTCAATAATGAAACCGGCCGGACTACACACACCGTTTATCGGACAGTCCCCATTCCAGCCCTTGCAAACACTCGGTACGCGCGAAAACATGCGGAATCCGTGGCCCATTCAGAGACAGTACGGGCTAGTCCGAGGCCAGGAGTGTGGACATTGTCCACACTCCTCTTTCGGGATTTCTTTGCTTGGTTTCCCTACTTCGCGTAGGCGGCCGGGACTTTGTAGTTCGCAGCCAGCGGGAGGAGCTTCGGGGCAGGGTGCGGGCCCTCGGAAAGCCAATCGTTGCTGATCTCGGTGGCTTTAGCGGCGTGGAGGACGAGCTGTGCAGCGAGGGCAGAACCCGTGATCTTGGCGTAGGCTACGGCGGTCTCACCGACTGCCTCGGTGTGTTCGAGGAGCGGGAGCAGGTGTGCTGAGGT
>Ga0308158_10000140_pt1 | contig 158958 bp, 148 predicted proteins | sample PhyBR2_FD_201038 | JGI IMG/M metagenome (GOLD analysis project Ga0308158, IMG submission 201038) | Phyllosphere microbial communities from UC Gill Tract Community Farm, Albany, California, United States - DLSLB.R2 | ecosystem: Host-associated > Plants > Phyllosphere > Unclassified | place... | reverse complement strand
TCGTCGGCGGTCGAGAACACCTGCGAGAACTTGGTCGGGATCGTGGTGTTCTTGTGGATCATCTTGGTCATCACGCCGCCCAGGGTTTCGATACCCAGCGACAGCGGGGTCACGTCCAGCAGCAGCAGGTCCTTGCGGTCGCCGGCCAGCACGGAGCCCTGGATCGCGGCGCCGACTGCGACGGCCTCGTCCGGGTTGACGTCCTTGCGCGGATCCTTGCCGAAGAACTCCTTCACTTTTTCCTGCACCTTCGGCATACGGGTCATGCCGCCGACCAGGATGATGTCGTCGATGTCCGAGACCTTCACGCCGGCGTCCTTGATGGCGACGCGGCACGGCTCGATGGTCTTGTTGATCAGTTCCTCGACCAGGGCTTCCAGCTTGGCGCGGGTGATCTTCAGGTTCAGGTGGACCGGCGCGCCGTTCGCCATGGCGATGTAGGGCTCGTTGATCTCGGTCTGCTGCGAGGACGACAGCTCGATCTTCGCGCGCTCGGCCGAGGCCTTGATGCGCTGCAGGGCGATCGGATCCTTCGACAGGTCGAGGCCGTTGATCTTCTTGAACTCGTCGATGATGTAGTCGATCACGCGCTGGTCGAAGTCTTCGCCGCCCAGGAAGGTGTCGCCGTTGGTCGACAGCACTTCGAACTGCTTCTCGCCATCGACGTCGGCGATCTCGATGATCGACACGTCGAAGGTGCCGCCGCCGAGGTCATACACGGCGATCTTGCGGTCGCCCTTGTCGGTCTTGTCCAGGCCGAATGCCAGCGCGGCCGCGGTCGGCTCGTTGATGATGCGCTTGACGTCCAGGCCCGCGATGCGGCCGGCGTCCTTGGTCGCCTGGCGCTGCGAGTCGTTGAAGTAGGCCGGCACGGTGATCACGGCTTCGGTCACTTCTTCGCCCAGGTAGTCCTCGGCGGTCTTCTTCATCTTGCGCAGCACTTCGGCCGAGATCTGCGGCGGCGCCAGCTTCTTGTCGCGCACCGACACCCATGCGTCGCCGTTGTCGGCCTTGACGATGGAGTACGGCATCAGCGAGATGTCCTTCTGGACTTCCTTCTCGTCGAACTTGCGGCCGATCAGGCGCTTGACTGCGAACAGGGTGTTCTTCGGGTTGGTCACGGCCTGGCGCTTGGCCGGCGCGCCGACGAGGATCTCGCCGTCTTCCTGGTAGGCAATGATCGAAGGCGTAGTGCGAGCACCTTCGGCATTTTCGATGACCTTGGGTTGACCATTCTCCATGATCGCGACGCAGGAGTTGGTAGTGCCCAGGTCGATACCGATGATTTTGCCCATAATATTTTCCTTTTTAGTACTTAGTTTTCAGATGTGTCGAATATAGGGAAAAACTGCGTGCTTTCAAGAGCTTGGAAGCAGCCTCAACAATATTTATTTCGGCTGTGCAGCAGTCACGATGGCCGGACGCAGCAGGCGGTCAGCGATCATATAGCCTTTTTGCAACACGGCGACGACGGTATTCGCTTCCTGCTCGGACGGCACGACGGCCACGGCCTGGTGCTTGTTCGGGTCGAGCTTGTCGCCCGGCTGCGGCATCACTTCGACCAGGCGGTTCTTCTCGAACGCGGCGGTGAGCTGCTTGAGCGTCATTTCGACGCCTTCCTTGATCGATTCCACGGTGGGAGCTTCGACCTTCAGGGCCATCTCGAGACTGTCGCGCACCGGCACCATGGCCTCGGCAAAGCTTTCGATCGCAAATTTATGGGCCTTGCTCACGTCTTCCTGGGCGCGGCGGCGGATATTGTCCGCTTCGGCCTTGGCGCGCATGAATGCATCGTGCATCTCGGCCAGTTTGGCTTCCGTCGCGCTCAGCTGTTCTTCGAGGCCCGGTTCCGGCGACTGCGCTGCCTGGTTCGCGTTTGCCGCGTTGGCCGCGGCATCGGCTGCATTCGCACCTTCCGGCTGGTTGGACACCTCTTGGTTTTCTTGGTCTTGCATCGAAAAAACTCCTAGAATCAAGGACTTGGCTGATTGGTTGACTTGTCCTGCTTATCACACGGGCCGCATATGGGGCGATCCCCCTACGTTTTCAAGGGGAATTGCAGGGCTGACATGTGCATATCGCGTCATTTTTTGTTACAGGATTTACGCGGCAGCAGAACCCATCAGCAGTTAATCGTTCTACCATGTTTCCTAAAAGGAACTGGGGAACGATCATGAGACTGCATCTGATCAGCGGCGCCGTGGTGGTCTGGACCGCCCTTGCGTTGGCAGCGATCTGCCTGGCGGAACTCGGGGCGACGCCGCAAAACGTGCCATTCTAACAGCTTCGTTCGCGTGGGCGTTACGCCCCCAGCCGAACCGCCTGCTCGCGCGCCGCTTCCGCATCCTTGCGCTGCGCCTCGCGCTGTGACGGGCTCATCATGGTGGGCCAGCCGATCAGGTGCTGTTCGGCGATTTCCGCCAGCCCCGTGATCCAGACCGGATTGTCGTTCAGGCAGGGAATGTAGTGGTATTCCTGGCCGCCGTTCGACTCGAACTCGTGGCGCACTTCCATATTGATCTCTTCCAGCGTCTCCAGGCAGTCGCTGGTGAAGCCCGGGCACATCACGTCGATCCGCTTGACGCCTTCGCGCGCCAGCTGCTGCACGGTCGGCGCGGTGTAGGGCTGCAGCCACTCGGCGCGCCCGAAGCGCGACTGGAAGGTGACCACGTACTGTTCCGGCGACAGGCGCAGGCGCGCCGCCAGCAGGCGCGCGGTGCGGTGGCATTCGCAGTGGTAGGGGTCGCCGAGCATCAGGGTACGCTTGGGCACGCCGTGGAAGCTCATCACCAGCTTGTCGCCGCGGCCGTGGTTTTCCCAGTAGGCCAGCACGGAGTCGGCGAGCGCCTCGATATAGCCTTCGTGGTCGTGGTAGTGCTTGACCAGGCGCAGTTCTGGGATGTTGCGCACCTGGCCGTAGTGGGCGTAGACGGCGTCCCAGATCGAGGCCGTGGTCGTGCCCGAGTACTGCGGATAGGCGGGCAGCACCACGATGCGGTCGACGCCCTTCGCCTTCAGTTCATCCAGCACCTGCGGCAGCGCGGGCGAGCCGTAGCGCATCGCCATCGCCACCTCGACGTCCTCATGGCCGCGCTCGCCGAGCAGTTCGGCCAGCTTCGCCGCCTGCCGGGCCGTGTACACCTTCAGCGGCGAACCTTCGCGGGTCCAGATCATCGCGTATTTCTGCGCCGATTTGCCGGAGCGGAAAGGCAGGATCACGAGCTTCAGGATCAGGTTCCAGACCGCGCGCGGGATCTCCACCACGCGCGGGTCGGACAGGAATTCCTTCAGGTAGCGCCGCACCGCCTTGCGCGTGGGCGCATCGGGGGTGCCGAGGTTGACCAGCAGGACTGCGCTCTTGGCGATCGTGCCGTGGGTGTGCGACGGTTCTTTTCTGAAGGGCATGGTTTGGGATTGGGGCGGATTCAGCCCGTCATTATGCCTGAGGGCCCGTCGTTTCCGACACTGTCGGAAACGACTTCCCGCGCAGGAGGAATAGCGCCCCCGGCACTATTCCTCCTGCGCGGGGACGACGTGGTCAACATCTCAGGACGCCAGCAGTTCGCGCGCGTGCTTGCGGGTCGTCTCGGTGATCTCGATCCCGCCCAGCATGCGCGCCACCTCTTCCACGCGTTCCTTCTTGTCCAGCACGTCGATGCGCGAGACCGTCCTGCCGTCGCCGGTCGTGCCCTTGGCCACCTGGAAGTGCTGGTTGGCCTGGCTCGCCACCTGCGGCAGGTGGGTCACGCACAGCACCTGGCGGCTGTGGCCGAGGCGCTTCAGCAGGCGCCCGACGACTTCCGCCACGCCGCCGCCGATGCCGGTGTCGACCTCGTCGAAGATCAGGGTCGGCACCGTGGTCGCGTGCGAGGTGATCACGGAGATCGCCAGCGAGATGCGCGCCAGTTCGCCGCCCGACGCCACTTTCGCCAGCGGACGCGGGGCGACGCCGGCGTGGCCGGCGACCAGGAATTCGACCTGCTCCAGGCCATACACGGCCGGCTCGCAGGGGTTCAGCGACACCACGAAGCGCCCGCCGCTCATCGACAGTTCCTGCATCGCTTCCGAGACCTGTTCGCCCAGGCGCCTTGCCGCTTCCTGGCGCGTGGCGGACAGCCTGGCCGCCGCTTCCATGTAGGTGGCTTTCGCCTTTTCTTCCTGGCGGCGCAGGCCGTCGACGTCGCTGGCGTCGGCCAGCTGGCGCAGCTTGGCTTTCAATGTCGCGTGCTCTTCCGGCAGCTCCTCCGGGGTGACGCGGAACTTGCGGGCGGTGCTGTGGATCGCGTCCATGCGCGCATCGACCTGCGACAGGCGCTCGGGATCGAGCTCGACCTTGTCGATGTAGTCGTTCAGCGCGTACACCGCTTCCTGCAGCTGGATGCGGGCCGGCTCCATGCAGTCGAGCACGTTCTGCAGGCCGGCGTCGACGTCGGCCAGCTTGCCCAGCTTCTGGTTCAGCGAGGACAGCTGCGACAGGATCGGCTGCTCGGATTCGGAGAGGGCGTTCAGCGCTTCCTGCGCGCCTTCGAGCAGGCTGGCGGCGTGCGACAGGCGGCTGTGCTCGTTGGTGATCTCGGTCCACTCGCCCGGCTTGACGGCCAGCTTATCGAGCTCGCCGACCTGCCACTCGAGGCGCTCGCGTTCGAGCAGCACGTTCTTCGCATTGGTCTCGAATTCCTCGCGCTGGCGGGCCAGCGCGCGCCACGCCTTGTAGCAGCTGGCGACCGCCTGCACCTGGGCGGTGGACTCGGGATTGCGCACCGCGATCTGGTTGTCCAGCAGGGCGCGCTGGGCATCCTGCTTGAGCAGCGACTGGTGCGCGTGCTGGCCGTGGATGTCGACCAGCAGCTCGCCCAGTTCGCGCAGCTGGCCGGCGGTGGCGGAGATGCCGTTGATGTAGGCCTTCGAGCGGCCGGCGTTGTCGATCACCCGGCGCAGCAGCGCCCCGCCCTCCTCGATGCCGAATTCGTTCTGCTCGATCCAGGCGCTGGCCGCCGGCGTGAGGGCGAAGTCGGCGCTGATATCGGCCTTGGCCGCGCCTTCGCGCACCATGCTGGCTTCGCCGCGTCCGCCCAGGGCCAGCTGCAGCGCATCGATCAGGATCGACTTGCCGGCGCCGGTCTCTCCGGTAAAGACCGTGAAGCCATTCGAGAACTCGAGTTCGATCGTGTCGACGATGACGAAGTCGCGGATGGAAAGTAGGCGCAACATGAAGAAACGGGTCTCCTGAAATCGGATTCTTGGTATTTATTTGAGCTTGCCGTCACTGGACGGATACTCGTTCCAGTGCAGCTTTTCGCGCAGGGTGTGGTAATAGCTCCACCCCTCGGGATGCAGGAAGGTGATGGTGTCGGGCGAGCGCGAGATCATGATCTGGTCGCCGTGCTGCAGGCTGGTGAAAGTCTGCATGTCGAAGTTCACGCTGATGTCGCGGCCATTCATGATCTCGACCACGATGTCGCTGGTGTCCGGCACCACGATCGGGCGGTTCGACAGCGCGTGCGGCGCGATCGGCACGAGCACGATGCCGGCCAGGGTCGGATGCAGCAGCGGGCCGCCGGCCGACAGCGCATAGGCGGTCGAGCCGGTGGGCGTGGAAACGATCAGGCCGTCCGAACGCTGGTTGTACATGAAGGCGCCGTCCACCGTGACCTTCAGCTCGGCCATGCCGGCGCCGGAACCGCGCGCCACCACCACGTCGTTCACCGCCACCGAGCAGTGGATCTCCTTGCCGTCGCGGACCAGGCGCGCCTCGAGCAGGGTGCGCTCCTCGGCCCTCGCCTTGCCGCTCAGGATCTCGCCCAGCGCGGGCAGCATGCGGCCGATCGGGATGTCGGTCATGAAGCCGAGGCGTCCCTGGTTGATGCCGATGAGGGGGACCTTGTAGCGGGCCAGCTGGCGCGCCACGCCCAGCATGGTGCCGTCGCCGCCGACCACGATCGCGGCGATGGCGCGTTCGCCGATCTCGGCCATCGTCATCGCGGCCACGCCGTCCACGTTCACATGGCCGGCAGTCTCGGTTTCCAGCACGGGCAGGTAGCCGGCGCCGCGCAGGAAGTCGACGATGGCCTGCACCGGCTCGTCGATCCCGGCGGTGTGATGCCGCACGACCAGCGCGATGGTTTGTTGCGGTTCGGGCATAGCGGACATACAACTCTCGACGGCAGGACTAGGGAGACAGAAGATTAACCGATTCGTCCGGCTTCTGCTATATCGCAACTCAGCAAATACTGTACAAACACACAGTATAGTTGGGCCGATGCCCTTCCGGCAAGAGACGCGTTGCGCCGCTCAATGCAGGACCCCGAACGCCACCGCGGCGGCGATCGCCAGGCCGAGCGTAACCAGGTGCAGCAGCATCAGCACGATCCAGCGCAGGGCCGTGAGCTTGCGCGAGCCGCCGTAGACGCGCCGCATGGCGGTCGGCAGGTAGAAGGCCAGCCACAATCCCAGCAGCCACTCGACCAGGCCGAAGCCCGACGGCATCAGGATCATCAGGGTCAGCGTCAGGAAGGCGAAACCGTTGGTGTGCAGCGCGAACAGCAGGTGCTCGCCGTAGCGCCGGCCCGAGCCGAGGTACAGCACCTTCAGGTAGAACGCGAACAGCGGCATCATGAAGAAGATCGCGTAGGGCGTGTAGCCGTAGAAGGCGGTGCTCAGCAGGCGCTTCTGCTCGTCGCCGGGCAGGTCGCCGAAGTGTTCGACCTTGTTGACCAGGCTGTCGGCCAGGCCCTGGTTGACGCGCCCGACCACCTCGTGCACGCCCCTGGTGCCCTTGCGGATCTCGCCCGGATGGTCTTCGTTGACCGGCTTGGTTTCCTTGGCCTTCCGCTCCGCGTCGTCGTCCCCGGCTTCGTCGTCCTTGGCCGCGGCCGGCGCCGACTGCTTCTGGCCGACGTCGATCCGGTCATTCCGGTTCTCGTGGATGCTGAATTTCAGCACCGCGAAAAAGATCAGGCTGAAGGTCAGGTACAGGCGCAGCGGCTGCACGTAGCGCACCCGCCGTCCCTTGATGTATTCGAGGGTCAGGCGGCCCGGCCGGAACAAAAGCAGGCCCAGCGACTTCCAAAGCTTGCCCTCCAGCGCGACGTAGTGGCCGATGAATTCGTGCAGGAATTCGCGCGTGCTGGGCGGATGCAGCACGGTCTCCTGGCCGCATTCGTGGCAAAAATTTCCGGACACATTGGCGCCGCAATTCGGGCAGGCGCTGGCGACATGGTGGAGGGCGGCTTCAGAATTCACGGCGATTCCCGGCATTGGCACACAAACCCGCATGTTATCCATTTAATTGCAAAAAAGCATCATCCAATTGCGCGACCCGCTTTGGGGGTGCGCGTTAGGATTTAAGCAATTTGAGCAATGTTTGAGGAGTGTGCCATGGTGGAAGAAGCCAAAGACCGCGTCGTCAACACCGACCGCAAGATCGAAGAGCAGGACTACAAGCGCGAACCCCACGAACGCGACGAGTCGCCGGACGGCCAGGGCGTCAAGCCGCGCGGCATCATGAAGCAGGCCGCCTCCGACCTGGAACAGGGCCTGGTCGACACCGAGAACTACGAAGGCCGCGGCACCCCGGGCATCGAACAGGCGGTGCAGCCGAAACCGGGCGCCACCGGCCAGGCCGATCCGCAGCCGGACCGCCATCGCGACATGCGCGACCACGATTCCGCCGTCCCCGTCGACCAAGGGAAAAACCGGTGAACACACGCGCCCTGCTGGCGGCCCTCCTGTGCGCCGCGAGCCTGGGCGCGTGCGCCCACCGGGCAGTCTCGCAACAACCGGCCGCCGGCGGCTATGCGCCCGGCTTCGGCCCCGATCCCGCCCTCCCCGCCCCCGAATACTCCCTGATCCCGACGCTGAACATCGCGCCGGCCGACCCGTGGCCGCCGGGCACGCACCCGACGCCGGCGGCCGGGCTGGTGGCGACCGCCTACGCCAGCGGCCTGGAGCACCCGCGCTGGCTGTACGTGCTGCCGAACGGCGACGTGCTGGTCGCGGAAAGTAACAAGCCGGCCAATGCGCCGAAAGAGACAGGGATCCGTGCCAAGGTCCAGGGCATCGAGCAGAAGCGCGCCGGCGCGGGCGTCGCGTCGCCCAACCGCATCCTCCTGCTGCGCGGCGTGAAGGCCGACGGCACGGCCGAAACCAGGACGGTGTTCGCGCAGGACCTGAATTCGCCCTTCGGCATGACCCTGGTCGGCAACGACCTGTACGTCGCGAATGCCGACGCGCTGTGGCGCTTCCCGTACAAGACCGGCGAAACCGTCCTCGGCGGCCAGGGCAGCAAGGTACTGGACCTGCCGGCCGGGATCAACCACCACTGGACCAAGAACGTGGTCGCCGCTCCCGACGGCAAAAAGCTGTACATCACCGTCGGCTCGAACAGCAACGTCGCCGACAAGGGCATGGACATCGAGCAGGGCCGCGCCGCGATCTGGGAGTACGACATCGCCAGCGGCAAGAGCCGCATCTACGCTTCCGGACTGCGCAACCCGAACGGCATCGACTTCCAGCCGCAGACCGGGGCCATGTGGACCGTCGTCAACGAGCGCGACGAACTGGGCAACGACCTGGTGCCGGACTACATGACGGCGGTGAAGGACGGCGCCTTCTACGGCTGGCCCTACAGCTACTACGGCCAGCACGTCGATACCCGCGTCAAGCCGCAGAAGCCGGAGCTGGTCGCCACGGCGATCGCGCCCGACTATGCGCTGGGCGCGCACACGGCCTCGCTGGGCCTGGCCTTCTACGACGCCAGCCTGATGCCGCAATTCAGGAACGGCGCCCTGATCGGCCAGCACGGCTCGTGGAACCGCAAGCCGCATTCCGGCTACAAGCTGATCTACGTGCCCTTCAGCGATGGCAAGCCGAGCGGCCCGCCGCAAGACGTGCTGACCGGCTTCCTGAGCAAGGACGGCAAGGCCTACGGCCGTCCGGTCGGCGTCGTCGTCGACAGGCAGGGCGCGATCCTGCTGGCGGACGACGTCGGCAACGTGGTCTGGCGGATTACGCCGGCCTCTGGAGCAGCAACAACCAAATGAGCGAAAGGAATACTCACATGATCAAGCGTAAGGGAAGCGCCGTCTGGAGCGGCGGCCTGAAAGACGGCAAGGGCACGGTCTCGACCCAGAGCGGCGTGCTGAACCAGAGCCAGTACGGCTTCAACACCCGCTTCGAGGATGGCGCGGGCACCAATCCGGAAGAGCTGCTCGCGGCGGCCCACGCCGGCTGCTTCACGATGGCGCTGTCGGCCCAGCTGGGCGAGGCCGGCATGACCGCGCAGAAGCTGGAAACCACGGCCACCGTCTCGCTCGACAAGGCCGATGGCGGCTTCGCGATCCCTGCCGTCCACCTCGACCTGGTCGCCACCATCCCCGGCGCCAACGAGCAGGCGTTCCAGGAAGCGGCCCGCAAGGCCAAGGAAGGCTGCCCGGTGTCGAAGCTGTTCAATGCCAACATCACGCTCGACGCAAAACTCCAGAGTTGAGCGGGCGACGGGACCGGGCGGACGTCCGCACCGGCCCCGTCAGCAAAGATCCGCGCCAGCGCATAGAATTCCCGCTTTCCGTTTCTTCTACCAAGGACAAGAATGCGCATCCTGCACACCATGTTACGCGTCGGCGACCTGCAGCGCTCCATCGACTTCTACACCAAGGTGCTCGGCATGAAACTGCTGCGCACCAGCGAGAATCCGGAATACAAGTACACCCTGGCCTTCGTCGGCTACGGCAACAACCCGGATCACGCCGAGCTCGAACTGACCTACAACTGGGGCACCGACAAGTACGAGATGGGCACGGCCTACGGCCACATCGCGATCTCGACCGAAGACATCTACCAAACCTGCGACCAGGTCCGCGCGGCCGGCGGCAACATCACCCGCGAACCGGGCCCGGTGAAAGGCGGCACCACCGTGATCGCCTTCATCACCGATCCGGACGGCTACAAGGTCGAGCTGATCGAGCGCGCCGATAACGCCGGCGGCGCTGGCCTGAGCAATTAATGGCCGTGGCCGGCAGCGATTTGCCGGCCCTGCTAGAATCATCATCGCCTGCACATCGCAGGCAAACAACCAATACGTCTTCGGGGCGGGGTGCAATTCCCCACCGGCGGTATGGCCATCAAGGCCGAGCCCGCGAGCGCCTGCCATGCAGGGTCAGCAGACCTGGTGAGAAGCCAGGGCCGACGGTATAGTCCGGATGAAAGAAGATGTGCGTCATTACGCGTCCTGCCGCCGTTTCGGCATGCAGCGCCGCGCCGTTGCGCTTTGCCCTGATGCGTTCCTTTTTTACGACTGCAAGGAGCGTCTCAATGACCAGTAACACCCTCACCAGCATCAACACCTTCACCCTCGATAGCAGTGACCTGGAAGGCCGCATCGCCGCCGCCGTCGAGGCCACGCGCCTCGGCATTCCCGTGATCCTGCTCGACGACTTCGACCGCGAGAACGAGGCCGACCTGATCGTCGCCGCCGAAAAACTCACGGTGGAGACCATGGCCGTGATGATCCGCGAATGCAGCGGCATCGTCTGCCTGTGCCTGTCCGCCGACAAGGTGCGCGCGCTCGAACTGCCGCCCATGGCGCAGGAAAACGGCAGCCGCTACGGCACCCCGTTTACCGTCTCGATCGAGGCGCGCGAAGGCGTCACCACGGGCGTCTCGGCCCAGGACCGCGTGACCACGATCCGCGCCGCGATCGCGCCGGATGCCAGGCCGCAGGACCTGGTGCGTCCGGGCCACGTGTTCCCGCTGCGCGCCAACCCGGGCGGCGTGCTGGCGCGTGCCGGCCACACCGAAGGCTCGGTTGAACTGTCGATCCTGGCCGGCCTGCAGCCGTCCGCCGTGCTGTGCGAGCTGATGAACGAGGACGGCAGCATGATGCGCGGCGAAGCGATCGAACGGTTTGCGCGCCAGCGCGGCTATCCGATCCTGACCATTGCCGAACTGATCGAATGGCGCACGCGCCAGCAGAAGAAGGCGGCCTGAACCGCCTTCCGCGGCGCTTGCTCAGTGCCGCAGCTTCAGTAAAGCCAGGCCCTGGTTGGTGCGCACGGCGATGTTCCCGTCGTCGGCCACCGCCAGTGCCTGGTCCAGCACCAGGCCGGGCGGCGCCGCATGCAGGCGCCCGTTCAGGTCGACCAGGCCGTCCTTCCCGGTCCAGGTGACCGCATGCTGGCCGCCGTTCGCGTCGGTGGCCGAGCCCACCACCATGCCGCTGGCGTTGATCGCCACCGCTTCCGAGTACCCGGTATTCCCCAGTACGCCGATGCTGCGCATTTTCTGGCCGTCGTACACGAAGCCGCGCTGCGCCCCATCCGCCAGGGTCGAGTTGCCGACGACGATGCCCTGGGCATTGATATCGGTGGCTTCGGCACGGTCGCCGCCGAGCGTGCCGATGTCGCGCGGTCCCGCCGCGTCGTAGTAGAACGCCCCGATCCGTCTGTCGTTGCGCCACCACCCGGCCACCTGGCCGGCGTCGTTGATCGCCACCGCGAACGAGCTGGCGTCCGGCAGGCCGATGTCCTGGATCGGCCCGCCCGTACGGCTGTCGTACAGGAAGGCGTGGGACCAGGCATCGCCCGGCCCGTACGAGTAGCCTGTCGTCTGGCCCACGGCATTGATGGCCAGGCCGTACGAATTGCCGCCGAAGGAACCAATATCCTTCATGGTCTTGCCCTCATACAGGAAGGCATGGAACTGGCCGCCGGCCGTCAGCGCCGCACCGGTGATCTTGCCGCACGAACTGATCGAATAGCCGAAGGAATCGCTCCCGCCCAGCGTCCCCAGGTCGTGCATGGCGCCGTCGTACAGGAAGGCATGGGTGAGCCCATCCGCCCGTCCCGAATACCCGGTGACATGGCCGCAACGGTTCACGCCCTGCGCCCGCGCCCAGCCGCCGCCGAGCGAGCCGATATCGGTCTCGGTGCTGCCGTTGTACAGGAAGGCGTGCGGATTGCCGTCGGCCCCGCCCCAGGAGGTGCCGACGACGATGCCGCCGTTGGCGATGCTCTTGCGTGTGATGGTGCCGTAGGCGCCGGGGAAGCCGAGCGGGATGAGGTCGTAGGTGGGACCGGCGGCGGCGCCCGGAGGGCCGGAATGATCCGGCGGCGGAGCGGCATGGTCGCCGCCGCCACCACCGCAGGCACCGAGCAGGACTGCGAACGCAAGCGCGGTAGCGCGTGCGGGTTTGCCGAGAGACATGAACATGGTGATCCTCGCTTTCGAACAAAGGTGTTCACGCCTGAGTTTATGAAGTCATGCAGGATGAGTTCAGTCGAAAGCGAGCTTGCCTGTGCCTGCTCAACAGCAGAGAGCGCTAGCAATAAAACCCGGAAACAGAAATGAAAAACGGCGCCGCAGCGCCGTTGTTTCGGTCTAAGGATTGAAGCTTACGGCTGCTGCAGCAGCGCGTTGATCGGCTGCAGGTCTTCCTCGCGCAGCGAACCGGAGGCCGCCTTCAGCTTCAGGCCGGCCAGGATGGTGTTGTAGCGCGCCTTGGCCAGGTCGGTGCGGGTCTGGTACAGCTGGCGCTGGGCATTCAGCACGTCGATGTTGATGCGCACGCCGACCTGGTAACCCAGCTTGTTCGATTCCAGCGCCGAGTTGCTCGACACTTCGGCCGCTTCCAGCGCCTTCACCTGGGCCAGGCCCGAGTTCACGCCGAGGAAGGACTGGCGCGCCAGCAGCGCGGCGTTGCGGCGGTTCGCTTCGAGGTCGTTGCGCGCCTTGTCTTCCAGGGCGATCGATTCGCGCACGCGGCTGGTGACGGCGAAGCCGCTGAAGATCGGGATGCTGTAGGCGATGCCGATCGCGTTGTTGGTCGTGCGGCCCGACTGGGTGGTCTGGCCGCTGAGGTTGGTGTGCTGCGAGCTCGCCACCAGGTCCAGGGTCGGGTAGTGGCCGGCGCGGTTCTTCGAGATGTCGCGCTTGGCCGATTCCAGCTGCAGCTGGGCCACCGACACGGCATAGTTCTGGTTCTCGGCGGCCGAGACCCACTGGTCGACGTTGCCCGGCTGCGGCGCGGTCAGGTTCACGCCGGTGCGCAGGGTCGCCAGCGCGCTCGGCGGCGTGCCGATGATGGCCTGCAGGGCGGTCTTCTTGGTCTCCAGGTCGTTGACCGCGGCGATCTCCTGCGAGATCACCAGGTCGTAGGCGGCCTGGGCTTCATGGGTGTCGGTGATGGTCTGGGTGCCGACTTCGAAGTTGCGCTTCGCCGACGCCAGCTGCTCGGTCACGGCTTCCTTCTGGGCGCGGGTCGAGGCCAGGGTGTCCTGGGCCGCCAGCACGTCGAAGTAGGCCTGGGCCACGCGGGTGATCAGGTCCTGCTGGGCCTGGGCGAACTGGGCTTCGGCGACCGCCTGCTGCAGCTTGCTCTGCTGGTAGGTTTCCCAGCGGTCCCAGCGGAACAGCGGCTGCGACAGCTGGACCGTGTACTGCTTCTGGGTCAGGGTCGCGGCGCCGCCGTTGACGATCTGGGTGACGCCGTTCGAGTCGGTGATCTGGGTGCCCTCGTTCCACGGCGAAAAGTCGTTCTTCGCACGGGTCACGTTACCGGTGACGCCGACGGTCGGCAGCAGGCCCGCACGCCCCTGGGTGATGCGTTCCCGTCCCGCGGCGGCGGAAGCGCGAGCGCTCGCATAGGTGGCATCATTCGCCAGAGCCTGCTGATACACCTGCAGCAGATCGGCCGCCTGGGCGTTGAGCGAGAAGAACGCGCTGGCCAACAGCACGGCGATGAGGGGTTTCTGCATTACTTTCTCCGTCGGAGTCATCAATAGTCAAGGACGCAAGCCGCCGATGTCTGCTCAGTACTTCGGCATCGAAGGGTCGACCTGCACGGCCCAGGCGTGTACACCACCTGTCAAATTCGTAATCTTTTCAAATCCGTTACGTTCCAGGAAAGCCGCTACCTGCATGCTGCGGGCGCCGTGGTGGCACACGCAGACGATTTCCTGGTCATCTTCCAGCTCGCCGACGCGGATCGGGATCAGGTTCATCGGGATCTGGGTCGAGCCCGCGATATGGCAGGTCTCGAATTCCCAGTTTTCCCGCACGTCGAGCAGCAGCGGTTTCGGGCGCGACGGGTCGGCCAGCCAGGCTGCCAACTCGGGGGCGGTAATGTGCTGCATCGTCTGCCTCTTCCCTCTGGTTAGAACTGGAAATGCGACACTGCCGGCGCGCCGGTCAGGTACTTCACATTGGTTTCGAACACTTTCACCGTGCTCCAGGTGGACTCACCGGTGCGGGTGACGATGTTGAATTCCATGGCCGGCGGTTCGCCGACGATGGCGGCAATGCGGCCACCCACTTTCACTTGCTGCAGGAAGGCTTCCGGCAACACTTCCAGCGCGCCCGAGATCACGATCACGTCGTACGGCGCGCCCTTGTCCCAGCCTGCGGCGCCATTGCCCAGTTCCACGGACACATTGCTGATGCCGGCCTTGGCCAGGTTCTGCTCGGCCAGCTTCTTGATTTCCGGATTCACTTCCACGCTGGTGACCTTGGCCGCGCGATGCGCCATCAGGGCCGCCATGTAACCCGAGCCGGCGCCGATTTCGAGCACGGTCTCATGCTTCTTCAGGCCGATTTCCTGCAGGATGCGCGCTTCGGCTTTCGGGGTCAGCATCGCCTCGCCGCCCGGCAGCGGGATCTCGACATCCGCGAACGCCAGGTTCTGGTACGCGACCGGCACGAACTGTTCGCGCTTGACCACGTGCAGCAGGTCGAGGATGTCGGTGTCCAGCACGTTCCACGGGCGGATCTGCTGTTCGATCATGTTGAAGCGGGCTTGTTCGATATTCATCTTGATACTCGGTGGAAAAAGAAATAATCCGATATTTTATCGTTGAACGGCCTCGGGAACATATCTTAACGATATGGCACTCGAGACCACGGGAAATTGCGACAGTCTGCAGTTTAAAGGGGATGAACGCCGGAAAACGACGTCCTGAGGCGACAATTCGCTCACGCCGCGCGCGGCAGCAGGCCGTGCAGGGCCATGTCGAGGAAAGTGTCGAGGAAGGCTTGCGGCTCCAGTTCCGCGCGCGGGCAGGGGCCGACCGAATGCTTCCAGGTGATCAGCATGAGCATGGGCGCGATCAGCACCTGGGTCATCAGGGTGACGTCCATCGGGCGGAATTCGCCGCGCGCGATGCCGCGCTCGAGCATGCCCGACATGGTCTTGGTGCCGCGGTTGATGACTTCTTCCTGGTAGAAGCAGGCCAGTTCCGGGAAATTGTCGGCTTCGGCGGTGACGAGCTTGATGATGCCGGACGCCTTGGTGGCGCCCAGGCGCTGCCACCAGGAATGGATCAGGTGGCGCAGCAGGTCGGCGCTGTGGCCTTCGAATTCGGCGACCGAGACTTCGGCATCGCCGATGACGGGCACGATGCTGCTGCGGACCACGGCCTTGAACAGCTCTTCCTTGTTCTCGTAGTACAGGTAGAGCGTGCCTTTCGAGACCCCGGCGCGGCGCGCGACGTCTTCCAGGCGTGTGGCGGCGTAGCCACGTTCGACGAACAGGTCGATGGCTGCCTCGAGCAACTCCTGGGGCCGCGCATCCTTACGGCGCTCCCAGCGTGGCTTGGCTTCGAATGGGCATGGCATGCTTCTGTCCGACAACTAACTGTTGAGTCAGGAAATATAGACCCGGGACTGGGGGCAGTCAAGCTTGGCCGGTAGTATACTGGCCTGCTGCCAACGTTCGTCGCTTTTAGCCGTAATTACCGCATGACCTCCCCGCTTGACCCCATCAGCTGCCGCCCCGGCTGCGGCGCCTGCTGCATCGCGCCTTCGATCAGCTCGCCGATTCCCGGCATGCCGAACGGCAAGCCGGCCGGCGTGCGCTGCGTGCAGCTGGACGAGCACAACGGCTGCAGGATCTTCGGGCAGCCGGAGCGGCCGAAGGTCTGCGGCGGCCTGCAGCCGTCAAGCGAGATGTGCGGCGGGTCGGCCGGGCAGGCGATGTTCTTCCTGAGCGAGCTGGAGCGGCTGACGGCGTGACCATATCCGAAGACGCTGGCGTAGCGCTGGCTCAGCGAACGTAGAGCATCTCGAACGTCGCAGGAATCCCGGCCAGCTCGGCTTCAAGATAAGAAACCTTCGAAATGCAGTCGAGCCAATCCCGGAACCGGTCTTCGCTGAAGTAGGACCGAACCACAGCCAACACTGACATTCGAGCATTCTCCGGGATGAATGCCGGCACTGGCGGCGCACCGCCGTCGTCCGACGCTGCCAGCTCGGGCCTGAGGCAATGCGACCATTCCCATCCGATGTATGGATGATCCTTGGCCGAAAATTCCGATGGCCACCGCACAGTGTTATTCAACATTCCATATGCACCAACCAGCCAGACGATGAGCTGCGCGCGCCAATGCGGTGAAGAAATGTCAAACACGGAATGGAGCCACGGTTTGACTGACGACTCCGGCAGATACTTCAGGCAAAAGAACATTGAAGCGGTAAAGTCTCCGCTTGCATCCCACCAGACCCAGACACGGTTCGGGTTGTCGTTTGACCGGCGCAAGACCTTCCCGATAGCGATGTCCGAGCCGTTCCAGCACATGCCATCCATCATGCAGCGGCCCAAAGTGAGCAGCACGTCTTCCCGAAACCCCTGATATGGCTCCCCATGGATACCATTCGGGTAGATGGCCATGAACCCGGTCACCAACGATTCCAGCAGATACGAATCGGACGCCTCATGGCTGCGCGGGAGGAGCGCTCCAAGAAGGTAGTGGTACCAGATATTCCAATCCTTCATCGGTCCGAATGAACTGGTACCGCTTGCAATTTCCTCGAGAGGCTTCTGCAGGTCGGATGTTGCGAGCTCGTTGAGGTTTCCCTGCAACTCTGGGAACATCCGCCGTTGATCTCCCATGAACCAAGCCTCGCCCATCGGCTCGGCCGGCCTTTGGAAATGCGCCCGGAGCCGCTCCAGGGCCGAAGGATCCACGCCGTTCCCTGGAGTCCAAAGAAACCAATTCATATGACCCAGGCCATGTAGTTGAAATAAATTGCCATTTCTTCCTTACTTTGAACATTGAACTTCAACGAAGCAACTCTTGCCTGCGGCAAAAAAGCCACCACCTATTGCGGGTAACTCGACGGTAGGCGCCCCGGCCGTGGTAAGCTTGCGCCCTGCCTGCGGCAGCACTGCAGCGCCCCTTCCCGATCACCATAACACCCTTACCAAAACTTCATGGACATCATTCTCGCCCTGAAAGCGATCATCATGGGCCTCGTCGAGGGCTTTACCGAGTTCCTGCCGATCTCCTCCACCGGCCACCTGATCCTGGCCGGTAGCCTGATCAATTTCACGGGGGAAGTTGCCAAGGTGTTCGAAATCGCCATCCAGGCCGGCGCCATCCTGGCCGTGATGTGGGAATACCGCGCGCGCATCGGCACCGTGCTGGGCGGCCTGACGTCGGATCCGCGCCAGCAGAAGTTCGTGGTCAACCTGATCGTCGCCTTCCTGCCGGCGGCCGGGCTGGGCTTCCTGTTCAGCAAGGCGATCAAGGCCCACCTGTTCCAACCGAAACCGGTGGCGCTGGCCTTCATCGTCGGCGCCTTCGTGATCCTGTGGGCGGAACGCCGCCACAAGGTGCTGGCCGGCTCGCACCGCGTCGAAACCGTCGACGACATGAACATGCTCGACGCCTTCAAGGTCGGCTGCGCGCAGTGTTTCGCGCTGGTCCCGGGCACCAGCCGCTCGGGCGCGACCATCATCGGCGGTATGCTGTTCGGCCTGTCGCGCAAGGCGGCCACCGAATTCTCGTTCTTCCTCGCGATCCCGACCCTGCTGGCGGCTACCGTGTACTCGGTCGTCAAGGCGCGCCACGACCTGCACGCCACCGACCTGCCGCTGTTCCTCGTCGGCGGCGTGGCGGCTTTCGTGTCCGCCTTCCTGTGCGTGCGCTGGCTCTTGCGCTTCATCAGCACGCACGACTTCACGGGCTTCGCCTGGTATCGTATCGTGTTCGGCATCGTCATCCTGGTCACGGCACACTTCGGCTGGGTGATCTGGGCCGACTAAGCTGAACGAAGCGGAGTAAAGCAACACCATGACGAGCGACATCCAGCAACGCGCGCTGCACATCCTGCAGACGGTCTTCGGCTATCCCGCCTTCCGCGGGCAGCAGGCCGACATCGTCGAGCACGTAGCCAGCGGCGGCGACGCGCTCGTCCTGATGCCCACCGGCGGCGGCAAGTCGCTGTGCTACCAGATCCCGGCGCTGGTGCGCGACGGCGTCGGCGTCGTCGTTTCGCCGCTGATCGCCCTGATGCAGGACCAGGTCGACGCCCTCGCCGAAGTCGGCGTGCGCGCGGCCTTCCTGAACTCGACCCAGACCTTCGAAGAGACCCTGCGCATCGAGCGGCTGGTGCGCACCGGCGAAATCGACCTCGTCTACGTGGCGCCGGAGCGCCTGATGACGCCGCGCTGCCTGGAGCTGTTCGAGGCTTCGCACATCTCGCTGTTCGCGATCGACGAGGCGCACTGCGTCTCGCAATGGGGCCACGACTTCCGCCCCGAGTACATCCGCCTGTCGATCCTGCACGAGCGCTTCCCGCACGTGCCGCGCATCGCGCTGACCGCCACCGCCGACCAGCTCACCCGCGCCGAGATCGCCCAGCGCCTGCAGCTGGAAGAAGCGCGCCAGTTCGTCTCGTCCTTCGACCGCCCGAACATCCGCTACGCCATCGTCGAGAAGACCAACGGCCGCAAGCAGCTGCTGGACTTCATCAGCACGGAACACGCGGGCGATTCCGGCATCGTGTACTGCTTATCAAGGAAAAAGGTCGAGGAGACCGCCGAGTTCCTGAACGAGAACGGGATCCGCGCCCTGCCCTACCACGCCGGCATGGACTACGCGCTGCGCGCCGATAACCAGGCCCGCTTCCTGCGCGAAGACAACATCGTGATGGTGGCGACGATCGCCTTCGGCATGGGCATCGACAAGCCGGACGTGCGCTTCGTCTGCCACCTCGACCTGCCGAAGTCCCTCGAGGGCTATTACCAGGAAACCGGGCGCGCCGGCCGCGACGGCCTGCCGTCGAATGCCTGGATGGCCTATGGCCTGCAGGACGTGGTGCTGCAGCGCCGGATGATCGACGAGTCGGACGCCGACGAGAATTTCAAGCGCGTGCTCGGCTCCAAGCTCGACGCCATGCTGGGCCTGTGCGAGACGCTGAGCTGCCGGCGGATGCGCCTGCTGGAATACTTCGGCGAGCGCTCCGGCCCCTGCGGCAACTGCGATACCTGCCTGATCCCGCCGGTGTCCTTCGATGCGACGGTCCCGGTGCAGAAGCTGCTGTCGGCCATCTACCGGGTCGACCAGCGCTTCGCCGCCGGCCACGTGATCGACGTCCTGCGCGGCGTGCAGACGGAACGCATCAGCCAGTGGCACCACGACAAGCTGACCGTGTACGGCGTCGGCGCCGACCGCAGCGAGCACGAATGGCGCGCCATCGTGCGCCAGGTGATCGCGCTGGGCCTGGTGACGGTCGACCACGACGCCTTCAGCTCGCTGAAGCTGACCGAAGCGGCGCGCCCGGTGCTGAAGGGCGAGCGGAAAGTGGAGCTGCGCCAGTACCAGAAACCGGTCAAGCAGAAACGCCAGGCCAGCTCCGCCAGGAGCTATGTGGAGATGGACCTGTCGCCCGCCGAGCAGAAGATCTTCGAGAAGCTGCGCTGGTGGCGCATGGAGACGGCGCGCGCGCACAGCGTCGCGGCCTTCATCATCTTCGGCGACGCCACCCTGCGCGAGATCGCCAAGGTCAAGCCGACCTCGCTGGACGAACTGCGCGTCGTCTCCGGCGTGGGGGCGAAGAAGCTGACTTCGTACGGCGACGAGATCGTCGCCATGATCACCGAGATGGTTTAAATGAGCCCCCCGGGCTCATTTATTCCCTGAACAGGTGAACGAAAGTCCGGCTCACCGCCAGCTTCTCATCGCTCCCCTTCACCAGCACCTGCATGCGTTCGGCGTCGATGCGTTCGGCGGCCAGGATCGCGTTCGCGTTCACCACGGTGGCGCGGTGGATCTGCCAGAAGCGGTCCGGATCGAGGGTGCCCAGTAAATCCTTCAGCGGCGTGCGCACCAGCGCTTCGTAGTCGCGCAGCACGATGCGGGTGTAGCGGGTATCGGACTGGAAGAACAGCACCTCGTCGACGTCGATCACGCGCACCTGGCGGCCGACGCTGGCCTTGATCCATTTCGTGCGTTCCTTGCGCTCGCCGGGCAATGCGGATTTCAGCTGGCGCAGCAACTCGCCCATCGCGGCGCCATCCGCCGGCGGCCGGGCGAGCTTGCTACGCAGGCGCGCCACCGCCCGCTCCAGCCGGTCCGCCTGCACCGGCTTGAGCAGGTAGTCGACCGCGCCCGCATCGAAGGCGTCCACGGCATACTGGTCGTAGGCGGTGACGAACACCACGTGGGCCATCGTGCCGATGCGCTCGGCCACTTCCAGCCCGGACAGGCCGGGCATGCGGATGTCGAGGAAGGCGACGTCCGGCTCGTGTTCCAGGAAGCCGTCCCAGGCATCGTTGCCGTTTTCCGCCACCACCAGCACCCGCGCTTCGGGCCAGGACTGCGCCAGCCCTTCCAGCAGGCGCTCGCGCATCAGCGGTTCGTCTTCGGCGACCAGCAGGGTTGGTTGCATCGTCATGCCTGGGCAAAGGGAATGGTGACGTCGGCGACCAGGCCCGGGGCGCCGTCGTCCAGGCGCAGGCCGGCCGCGTCGCCGTAGGCCAGGCGCAGGCGGTGGCGCACGTTGTCCAGCCCTGTCCCGCCGCCGCTGTCCGGCCCGGGCAGCGTGCTCATGCCCACGCCGCCATCCCGCACGCGGATCCGCAGCGTCCCGTCGATCGCCTCGGCCGATACCGCCACCTCGCCGCCGCGCAGGGCCGGCTCGATGCCATGCTTGATCGCGTTCTCGACCAGGGTCAGCAGGATCATGCTGGGCAGCTGCACCTGTTCGAGCGCGCGCGGCAGCGCCAGCGTGAAGCGCAGGCGCTCGCCCAGGCGCACCTGCATCACTTTCAGGTAGGACTCGACCAGGCCGAATTCGGCGGCCAGGCTCACCTGCTCGCTGCGCATGTCGCGCATGCTGGAGCGCAGGAAGTCGATCAGGTTGGCGGTCAGCTCGGCGGCGCGCGGCGCGCCTTGCTGGGCCAGCTGCTGCACCGCGCCCAGGGTGTTGAACAGGAAGTGCGGTTCGATCTGGGCGCGCAGCAGGCGCAGCTGGGATTCGGACAATTCGCGCGCCAGGCGGTCACGCTCGGCATCGCGCTGGAGCTGTTCGACCAGCGCATCGTGCTGGCGGTAGCGCCAGAAGCCGATCGCCAGCATCGGCGCCGCGAGCGCCAGGCCGACGCCGAGGATCAAGGCCAGCATGCGCGGCAGCTTGTCGAACACCACGGCCGGCGACTGGTCGCTGATCCACAGGGTGGCGCCGGAAGTGGCCACGGCCGCCAGCAAGGCATACACGAGCATCGTCAGCACCAGCCTGAACTTGCGCCGCACCAGCTCGCGGTAGTTGAACCAGGCGCCGATCAGGGCGAACATCAGCGCGATGCCGCAGACGTTGGCAGTGACGATCGCCGCTCCCCAGCCGATGCCTGGCGCCAGCAGGTGCAGCCCCACCCCGCACAGGGTGAAAGCGGCCAGCAGCAGCCCCGTGACGAACCAGCCGCGCCAGCCTTTCAGGGCGATGCAGAAGTCGCGCATCTGCTGCCGCTCCACTTCCGAGCGTTTGGCGAAGCTGCGGTAAACCAGGCGGCGATGGCCGGACGTCACCTGGGACGCCAGTTCCGGCCGCTCGAGCACGGCGATCTGCTCGTCCTCCCATTTCCCATACCAGTCCGCTATCTTGCGCCACATGCTGCCCTCCCCGTAATCTTCAATATATAGCAACGATTACAGTCTAGGCAGCTTGGTCGCCGGCGAACAGCGAAACGGGATGAAGCACGAATCCGGGTGGATGAACGACGAAGGATTTATTTTTTGGTGAACACCAGGTCCCACACGCCGTGGCCCAGCTTCAAGCCGCGGTTCTCGAACTTGGTCAGCGGGCGATAGGACGGTTTTTCCGCATACGCGTCGGCGGTGTTCTGCAGGGCCGGCTCGGCGCCCAGCACTTCCAGCATCTGCACGGCGTAATCTTCCCAGTCGGTGGCGCAGTGGATGTAGCCGCCCGGCGCCAGTTTCTGGCACAGCAGCTTGACGAAAGGCGGCTGGATCAGGCGGCGCTTGTTGTGGCGCGCCTTGTGCCAGGGATCCGGGAAGAAGATGTGCACGCCGGCCAGCGAGCCGTCCGCGATCATGTTGTTCAGCACCTCGACCGCGTCGTGCTGGACCAGGCGCAGGTTCTGGATGCCCTGCTCGCCGATCTGCTTGAGCAGGCTGCCCACGCCCGGGGTGTGCACTTCGACGCCGATGAAATCCGTGTCCGGCATCGCCTTCGCGATGTGGGCCGTGGTGTCGCCCATGCCGAAGCCGATTTCCAGCACCAGCGGCGCGGTGCGGCCGAACGGGACGTGGAAATCGAACATCTCCTTGCGGTACTCGATCATGAATTGCGGCCCGAACTCCTCGAGCGCGCGCGCCTGCCCGGTCGACAGCCGTCCCGCACGGGTGACGAAGCTGCGGATGCGGTGCTCGGTCGGGTCGTAGAGCATCGGACGGCCTTGGCTGTTGGTGGGCGTATCGGAAGACATGATCGATCGGAGACAAGAGAAAAGGGTCGACATTATATCAGCGGCCGGGCGCCCACCCGGCCGCCTTGTTGTCACGGACCGACCGGAACGATCGCCATCAGCGGATCGTCGGTCAGGCCGACCAGCACCATGCCGTCGCCCGACACCACCATCTGGCGCGGCAGCAGCGCGCGCGCATAGCCGGCGAACTTGAAGCTCTTCAGCAGGGTGCCGTCGGCCGCATGGACCCAGACGTCGGCCGTGCTGTACCAGCCCATGATGCCGCAGTACACGCGGCCGTCGCTGCCCACTTCGACGTTGTTGGGGTAGGCATCGCCGCCCGGCAGGCTGCCGATCAGGCTCAGGTCCGAGCCCTGGTAGGCCGAGCAGCGGTAGGGTGCGCCGCTGGCGCCGTAGACGCGCTTGCCGTCCGGGCTGGCGGCAACGTCGGTGCCGTTCGAACCGGCCGTATTCCATGCGGCCCCGGCGGCACTCGAGACGAACAGGGTGCCACCGCCCATCTCCGAGTAATCGGTCTTGTAGCCACCCAGCGACGCCGGGCTGATGCCCTGGTCCTGCACGTACACCATCTTGCCGTCGGCCGGCGCCGCCAGCACGCCGCCGGCCGGCCCGTTCCTGCCGAGCGAGCGGCCGTCGGCCGCCGCCAGCGCGGTGCCATCCGACAGCAGGACCACTTCGACGCCATTCGGCCGGATCGCCAGGATGCGGGTACCGCCGTCGACGGCGCTGGCCAGCGGCCAGGCCGCGGCTTTGGTCAGGTTGCCCAGGCTGAGCTTGACCACGTTGCGGTTCGCGGTGTCGGTGACGTACAGGCTGTCGCCGTTGGGGCCGACCGCCATGTCGCCAAGGGCCGCGCCCAGCGATGGCGTGGTCGCCACCTTGGCGCCCGTGTAGACGTTAACCACATCGATCGTCGTACCGCCCGCGTGCGCGTAGACGAGGGGACGGATCGGGTCGGCGATGATGCGCTGGTACTGGGCCGGCAGCGTGCGCGTGGCGGACGGCGCCGCGGCGCCCTTCCACAAGGCGACGCGGACCGGCTCCGGCGCGGTCACGCCCGCGGCCGTGGTGCTCAGCGTGACGGTCGCATAGCTGATGGCGTCCTGCGGCAGGGTGGCCGGGTTGGCCGTCAGCACCAGCTGGCTGCCGCTGGTGCTCACCGCCAGCCAGGACTGGTTCGAGCTGGCGCTCCAGGCCGTGTTGCTGCCGAAGTTGTCGCTGACCGTCAGGGTGCGGCTCAGGCGCGACCATTGCGGCGTCGAGACCAGCGCGACGCCGGTTTCCGAGGCCAGCAGCTTGTGCTGGTCCTTGTTGATCGTCAGGGCGACCGGTTTCGTCAGGACGTCGCCGTTCACCGTGACGCTCGCATTCAGCACCGCGGTCGAGGTGCCGACCGGCGCGCTATCGACCTTCGGCGTGAACGTGAGCTGGGCCCCGGTCTGGCTGAGGGAGCCGCTGGCCGCGCCGGTCGTGGCCCAGGCCGGCGGCGTGTCCAGCTTCCAGGGCCAGGCATTGCCGACCGTGTTCAATCCCAGCGACAGCGATTGCGGCACGAATTCGCGTCCCAGCGAGCCGCCCAGGGTCACGCTCGACGACGACAGGGTGAACGTGGCCGGGACCAGGGTGAGCTGGACCGGAATCGTGCGCGATGCGTTGAGCGGCGAACTCAGGGTGAGCTTGCCGGTATGGATGCCGCTCGCCAGTCCGCTGCGCGCCGCCACGCTCAGGGTGGTCGTGCCCGGCGCGCTGCCGCTGAGCGGGTTCACGCCCAGCCACGCGACGTCGCTGGCCGCGTTCCAGGCGCCGGTGGCGCCGCCCTCGTAGGTGATGCTGATCGCGCGCGGATCGATCGGCGCGCCATTGACGGCGTTGAAGCTGATCTGGGTTTCGTCGATGTGGAAGGCGACCGCCAGCACCTGCAGCGTGAGCGGCAGGGTACTCGTCTGGCCGTCGCTGCCCTTGAAGCTCAGCATGCCCGTGTAGTTGCCCGGAGCCAGGCCGGTACTGTCGAAGCTGACCACCACGCTGCCGTTGTCGCTGCCGGTAGTCCGGTCCAGCTTGGCCCAGGCGACGTCGCTGGCCACGGTCCAGGTGCGTCCTTCGGCCTTGACGGTCACCGGCATCGGCGCAATGGCGGCGCCGACGTAGGCGCTCGCCGAGAGCGGCGCCGCGCTGGTGGCGCTGAACAGCTGCTTGACCGCCGCGACCTGGAAATCGTAGGGAAGCAGCATCGGCGAGCCGCGGTAGTGCTGGGTGCAAGCGGTGTCGCGGCACAGGTTGACGGTGAAGTTGCCCTTGTACTGGCCGGCCGGCAGGCTCGGCGAGGTCTGCAGGACGACCGTGTACTGCACCTGCGAATTCGCGGTGATCCCGACCTGCGGCAGGATGACACCGGTCTTGTCGACTACCAGGGCATACACGTTGCCGTCGAAATCCGAGGGCCGGTTGACGTCGGCGGTGACGTTGACCGTGGCCGAGGTGCCGGTTTCCCAGCTCGCGGTGACGGTGGCGGGCGTGAAACGCAGCGCGGCGTCGCCGGCCGGCGTGACCGGCGGACTGGTCCCCGTCGAGGTACCTGGCGAGGAGCTTCCGCCGCCGCCGCCCCCGCCGCAAGCGGTCAGCGACAGGGCCAGCAGCATGGTGATCAGATAGCGCATGGTTTCCTACATTAAATGATTGTAATAAATAAAATTTTAGCAATAACGTCTATACATATCGAGAAGAAACTCTGACTTGTTACCAAAAGGACACGCAGCGGCGGGCGCTGCGCCGCGCGGTTCTCGGACATAATGCGAATCTGTCATCAGGAGTCCCCATGCATCAGCAACAGCACCCGATCGCCACCGAAGAAAACGTCGCCTGCTTCCAACTGACCTCCTACCGCTTCGGCGCCCCCGGCGCCGGCAAGAAGGTCTATATCCAGGCCTCCCTGCACGCCGACGAGGTACCGGCCATGCTGGTCGCGCACGTGCTGCGGCGCGAACTGGAGCGCCTGGAAGCCGGGGGCCGGATCAAGGGCGAGATCATCCTGGTGCCGGCCGCGAATCCGATCGGCCTGTCGCAAGTCGTCCATGGCGCCCCCTTCGGCCGCTTCGACCTCGCCAGCGGCATCAATTTCAACCGCTTCTACAAGCACGTCGCCGCCGACCTGAAGGAATCGCTGAAGGACAAGCTGGGCCAGGACGCTCAAGCCAACGTGGCCCTGGTGCGCGAGCATGCGCGCCGCTCGATCGCCGACTGGAAGGTGGAGAACCCGACCCAGGAGCTGAAGAAGATCCTGCTCGGGATGGCGATCGACGCCGACATCATGCTCGACCTGCACTGCGATAACGAAGCCGTGCTGCACCTGTACACCGGCACCCCGCTGGCCGGGGAGGTCAAGCCGCTGGCGGCGCTGCTGGGCGCGCACGCGACCCTGCTGGCGCGCGAGTCGGGCGGCGAACCCTTCGACGAAGCCTGCAGCCGCCTGTGGTGGGACCTGGCCGAGCACTTCGGGCCGCGGACGCCGATCCCGATGGCCTGCATCGGCGTCACCGTCGAGCTGCGCGGCGAGATGGACGTGCGCTACGACCTGGCGGAGAAGGATGCGCACGGCCTGCTGCAATACTTGGCTTACCAGGGCGTGCTCGACATCAAGCGCGATCCGCTGCCGCCGCTGGTGGCCGAGCCGACCCCGCTGGAGGGCGTGGAACCGCTGTCGGCGCCGCACTCGGGCGTGCTGGTGTTCCACAAGCGCCTGGGCGACCGCGTGCAGGAAAACGAAGCGGTGGCCGACATCGTCAACCCGGTCAGCGGCAAGGTGACGACGCTGCGCGCAAGCCGCACCGGCATCCTGTTCGCGAGCACGGCGCACCGGCACCTGCTGCGCGGAATGCATGTCTGTAAGATTGCGGGGGATGCGGCGTTCAGGACCGGGAGTCTGCTGGGCCAATGAGCCGCCGCGCCGGGCTCAGCGTCTCCGCGCCCGCGCCGCCCCGGCCAGCACGTCGTTGACCTGGTCCATGTCGGCCGGCTTGACGAGGTAGTGGTCGAAGCCGGCCTGCTCGGCTTCCTGGCGGTCCTGGCTCTGGCCGTAGCCGGTCAGCGCGACCAGGGTCGCGCCGGCGCTCTCGGGCTGGCCGCGCAGGCGCCTGGCCAGCTCGTAGCCGTCCATGTCGGGCAGGCCGATGTCGAGCAAGAGCACGTCGGGGCGTTCGAGGCGCGCGCGTTCGAGCGCGCCCCTGGCGTCGTATTCGACGCAGACGGCGTGGCCCTGCACTTCCAGCAGCGCGGCCAGCATCTGGGCGGCATCGACGTTGTCGTCGACGACCATCACGCGTAGTCCGTCCGGCGCCTGCACGCCCCCGCCCAGCACTTCGGCGTCGGACGCCTCGCCAGGGGCTGCCTGGCGCGGCAGGCAGATGCAGAATTCGCTGCCCTGCCCCATGCCGTCGCTGGTGGCGTGCACGGTGCCGCCATGCAGGGTCACCAGGCTCTTCACCAGTGCCAGGCCGATCCCCAGCCCGCCCTGGGAGCGGTCCGGGGTGCGCTCGGCCTGGGTGAACAGGTCGAAGATGTAGGGCAGGATGTCGGGCGCGATGCCGACCCCGTTGTCGCGCACGGCAACGTGGACGCACTGCTCGTCGACCGTCACCGACAGCGTGATGCGGCCGCCCGGCGCGGTGTACTTGGCGGCGTTGTTGAGGATATTCGAGATCACCTGCACCAGGCGGGTACGGTCGCCGATCACATGGGCGCTGCGGCCCGACAGCTGCAGGGTGAGCGAGTGGCGGCGCGCGTCGATCAGCGGGCGCACCTGCTCCACCGCGGCGGACACGATCACGTTCAGGTCGAGCTCTTCCTTCTCCAGCGTGACCAGGCCGCGGGTGACGCGCGAGACGTCCAGCAGGTCGTTCACCAGGTCGGTCATGTGCGACGCCTGGCGCACGATGATCTCGCTGGCGTTGGCGATGTTCCTGGCGTCCAGGCTGCCGATCTTCAGCAGCTGGGCCGCGGTCATGATCGGCGCCAGCGGATTGCGCAGCTCGTGGGCCAGCATGGCCAGGAACTGGTCTTTCTGGCGGTTCGCCGCGCGCAGCTCGTCCTCGACCTGCTTGCGGGTGGTGACGTCGCTGCCCTCGACGAAGATGCCGGAGACGGCGCCGCCGGCATCGCGGATCGGCTGGTAGATGAAATCGAGATAGCGCTCTTCGAGCGCGCCGTCCGGCTCGCGCTGCAGCCGCACCGGCAGCGCATGGCCGACGAAGGGCTCGCCGGTGCTGTAGACGCGGTCGAGCAGTTCGAAGAAGCCCTGGCCCGCCACCTCCGGCAGCGCCTCTTTCGCGGTCTTGCCGAGCAACTGGCGATGGCCGACCAGCTGCAGGTAGGACTGGTTGGTCAGCTCGAACACGTGCTCGGGGCCGCGCAGCACGGCCATCAGTCCGGGCGCCTGCTCGAACAGGGCGCGGAAGCGCTCGTTCTCCTCATTGCGGTATTTTTCGGCCAGCACCTGGTCGGTGACCTCGACGCAGGCGCAGTGCATGCCGCGGATGACGCCATGCTCGTCGCGCACCGGCGAGTACGAGAAGGTGAACCAGGTCGGCTCGTCGTAGCCGTGGCGGTTCATCACCAGCAGCAGGCGGTCGACGTAGGTGGCCTCGCCTTTCAGCGCGCGCTCGATGAAGGGAGCGATGTCATCCCAGATCTCGGACCAGATGTCGTGGAAGCGCCCGCCCATCGCGCGCGGGTGCTTGTCGCCGAGGATCTCGCGGTAGGAATCGTTGTACAGGAAACCGAGCTCCTCGCCCCAGGCGACGAACATCGGGAACTTCGAATTCAGCACCAGCCCGACCACGGTGCGCAGCGCCTGCGGCCAGGTGCGCGGATGCCCGAGCGGCGAATCGCTCCAGTCAAGGGTGCGCATCAACGCGCCGGTCTCACCGCCTCCGCTCAGGAACATGAGCGAACCGGCAAGACTGTCAGCGTCGTAGGAGGAAGGGTCGGGCCGTGAAGCGTGTTGTTGCATGGTCAAGACTGATGGGGCGAATGCCCAAGTTTGCCATAACTTCAAGAGGCGGGCCGCACGGCGGCGCCGTCGGAAGTGGGGAAAACTGGAGCGGGTGAAGGGAATCGAACCCTCGTCGTAAGCTTGGGAAGCTTCTGCTCTACCATTGAGCTACACCCGCGTTGCCCGCATTCTACGCGGGTTTCAGCCTTGCCGACAACCTCCGGCTTTGATGTCAGTCCTTGCGCGAGCCTCGTGCGCGACGCGAGCGCGCCATGCCCAGCATGCCAAGGCCCAGCAGTGCTATCGATGCGGGTTCGGGCACTTCGTTTTCGCCGCCGCCGCTGTCGCCGCCGCCGACGACAGTGCTGCCGAACGTGAAGTCATCGAATACCGACGCGTTGATCGCTCCCGAGAATTGTACCGACCGGGCAGTGCCGGCAAAAGCGATCGATAAATCGGAAAACGGGCAATACTGGGCGCCACCACCAGTTGTCCGGCAGGCGGCGCTACCCGTATCGGTGACTGGCAGAGCCATCGAAGCCAGCAGGGAGCCGGTACCATTCAGGCCGCTATAGATATTCACGGTCTGGCCGCTGCTGAACGGGCTCGAATAGGAAAAAGAAAAACCGGTATCGAAACCGGCATCCACGTTCATGATTGGATTCTGATTCGGGAAAAACATCGCATAGAATTCCGAACCCGGAACACCCAAGCCGCCTTTCGAAGTATTCGAGCAAATCATACCCGAGGCATTCAGGCACAGGAGCGTCGCGCCTGCCGAAAATGAAACGCCATAATTGGCGCCACTTGCCCCATTGCTGGCCGTACCGCCGTTGTAATACTGATTGATCAGGGTGCCGGTGCCATTCGGATAATTTTCGATCCCTTCGAAATTAAGAGTGATCGGCGCGGCCTGCGAGGACATGGCAACGGCACTGAAAGCAAGGGCAACGGCAAGACGAGGCAATTTCATCTATTACTCCATTCATTTAGGTTAGAGTTGGACTTATTTTATGCAATATGCCGATCGGATAATATTGGAAGTCTCCGGCCACCGAACAAAAGCAAAACATATGCCAATTAATCCAACTCATATAAATCAATGATTTAAATTTCCGAATAGTTAATATTGTAATAATTGTCGACAAATACAATACAGGCTTTTATTATTTAATTTCACTTTGAAAATAGTTATTTATCAATGGAATTTCCTGCTGAATTACCAGTAACTTGATCAATTCCGACGCCGCTTTCGCGACGTGTTGGATATATTGAAGAAGCGGCGCGCATGTGCTGGCGCCGGCAACCGTTCATTTTCAGGAAGACACTGATGGCACACTTCGACATCGGCACCATCGTGCGCGAGCTGCACGACGCCCGCCAGCAATGGCGCCAGGCCCACCGCCCCGCCGGCGAGGCGCGCGGCATCGAATTCCCGTCGCGCGACGCGCTGGCGGCGATCGTCGCCCAGCTCAAGGGGGTGCTGTTCCCGATGCGCCTGGGGCCGCCGGACCTGCGCCGGGACAGCGAGGATTACCACGTCGCCCACGCCCTCGATTCCGCCCTGCACGCCCTGCTGCGCCAGATCGAGGTCGAACTCCGCTACAGCGCCGCATTGCAGCAGCGCACTGGCGGCGATATCGCCAGCCAGGCCCTGGAAGCCACCCGCGCCTTCGGCGCCGCCCTGCCGCAGATCCGCGTCCAGGTCGACAGCGACGTGCTGGCCGCCTACCAGGGCGACCCGGCCGCGCGCAGCGTCGACGAAGTGCTGCTGTGCTACCCCGGCGTGCTGGCGATGATCCACTACCGCCTGGCGCACCGCCTGTACGAGCTCGGACTGCCGCTGCTGGCGCGCATCATCTCCGAACTGGCGCATGCCGCCACCGGGATCGACATCCACCCGGGCGCGAAGATCGGCGAAGGCTTCTTCATCGACCACGGCACCGGCGTGGTGATCGGCGAAACCGCCATCATCGGCCAGCGCGTGCGCCTGTACCAGGCCGTCACGCTGGGCGCCAAGCGCTTCCCGACGAATGCCGACGGCAGCCTGCAGAAAGGCTTGCCGCGCCATCCGATCGTGGAAGACGACGTGGTGATCTACGCCGGCGCGACGGTGCTCGGCCGCATCACGGTCGGCAAAGGGGCCGTCATCGGCGGCAACGTCTGGCTGACCGAGGACGTGGCGCCGGGCGCGCGCGTGGCCCAGGCGGCGTCGCGCGAGGAGGTCTTCGAGACGTCCGCGGGGCCGGACGCGCCGGCATAAGCGCTTATTTCGGGCTCTCGACCGTATAGCCCTTGGCCTGCAGCGCGGCCAGGTAGCTCTTCGGTCCCAGGATGTCGCTCATCGACAGCATCGCGACCGTGGACGCATTGTTGGCCAGCGACTGTTCGGCCGCTTTCAGCCACGCGTCGCGCCGCCGTTCGAGCAGGTTCTGGAAGGCCGGATGGTTCTTGGCCGCCGGGCTGCTCAGGATGGCGTTGTTGCAGGCGTCATCGCGCTCGGCGTAATCGAGCTTGCCGATCTCGGCGATGTTGCCGTTGGCCCAGGCGTTGGCCCGCACACGCATCGCATCGATGTCGCCTTCGAAACGCTCCAGGGTCCTGGTGAAGCAGGCCGTGTCTTCCATCTGCGACTTCTTGAATTCCTTCAGCACGCGGCCCGGATCGTCGAGATCGATCATGAAACCGGTCTGGGTCAGCTTCACGCCGCGCTTTTTGGCGATGCCCTCGATCTGCTTGCGCACCTCGATGCCGCCGGACAGGCCGGTCTTCTTCAGCCCGGCCTCGGCCAGTTCCTGCGCCGCGAAGAAGGGCCGGTAGCGTTCGACGCCATCGTCCTCGCCGATGTATTTCTGCTTCAGCACGCTCCAGCGCGCATAGACATCGGCCGGCAGCACGTCGTGCAAGCGGGCGCCGTCCGGATTTTTCTGCACGCCGACCAGTGACGGCAGCGCAACCAGCGCCTTGAATCCACTGCGCCAGCCGATGCCGACGCCGGCCGAGGGTGGCGCCAGCACTTCCTGCGATTGCCCGATCAGGCGGTCGACCCGGCCGTCATCCCATTCCATCTTCGACGGCAGCGGCGCAAGCATGCCGACCACCCACATCACGTGGCCATCCTTCGACACCTTCCACAGGCCGGGGCCGGGACGTTTTCCGGAGACGAGGACCTGGGCCGCGGGCAGCTCGCCGGCTGGCTGCGCGGCCACCGGCCCGTCGGGGGCGGATGGCGGATCGGTCTGCGCCAGCGCCGCGGCGCTCAGCAGACCCAGGGACAAGACACAGGCAAGACGTGCGGCAACCATCGGGGACTCCCTTATTGTTGTGTTGCCAAAGATTACCTAAATGGCATCGGGAGGGCCATGCGTGCAACAGCTTGTTACAAGGTATGCATATCCTGGAGTTACGGATAATTCGACGCCGGCGGCTCTTCCGGCTGCCGGTCCAGGAGCTCGTGGGCCAGCTTCAGGCTGTCCACCATGATCTGGAAGGCCTCGCGCTTGGCATCCTCGCCCGGCACCCGCAGCACGTAGGACGGGTGGTAGGTGGTGACGATCCAGTACCCGTCGTGGAAGACCGGCTTGCCCAGGGTCGCCTTCAGGGTGACGTTGGCCGTCTCCATCACGGACTTCAGCGCGGTCGCGCCCAGCGCCACGATCACGGTCGGCTTCACGTGGGCCAGTTCCTTTTCGAGCCAGTAGTGGCAGGCTTCGATTTCCTTCTGCGCCGGGGTCTTGTGCAGGCGGCGCTTGCCGCGCGGCTCCCATTTGAAATGCTTGACGGCGTTGGTCACGTAGATCGTCTCGCGGTCGACCCCGGCCGCTTCGCACACGCGGTCGAGCAGCTTGCCGGCCGGGCCGACGAAAGGCTGGCCGGCCAGGTCTTCCTGGTCGCCGGGCTGCTCGCCCACGAACATGATCTTCGCCTTCTTCGGCCCCTCGCCGCCGACGGCCTGGGTGGCGAACTGCCACAGCTCGCAGCGCCGGCACTCGTCGAGTTTCGAGGGCTGCTGGCGCTCCGGCTGGGCATCCTCGGGGGCGATCGGGATGGTCGTCCCCTTGCGCTGGCCGACGGCCTGGAACTGGCCGGTCTTGCGCGCGCCCAGCGACGCTTCACTGATCATCTGCGGCACGATCTTGCCCTCCGGGAGATTCTTCCAGCGATGCGATGGGATGTGCTGCTGCATCACCGACTGGTTCAGGCGCGCCGGATTGAACACGCTGCGGTAATAGGTCAGCCACAGGGCTTCCCCGGTGTCTTCGAGGTCATCGGAATTCTTCACCAGCGGCCCCGTGTTGTGCAGGGTCTGGCCATCCCACAGCACGCTGGCATCGGGCGTGGCGATCATCCAGCTGACCCGGCCCATGCGCGAAATAAAATGCTCGGCCACCTGGGGCAGCACGTCGTGCTGCGGTTCGTACCAGGCGACGAAGCGCGGCGGCCCGGCCTCGGGCGGACGCTCGCGGAATCGGATGTAGGCATGCATGTCGTGCTCCTCGCGGTGCACCGCCTTCACCATCGCGTGTAGGCGCGCGCCATCCTCGTCGGCCGGCGACTGCACCTCGTGCTCGCCCTGCTGCCAGCGCCAGATCACGCGATACAGGAAGGCCCAGCGGTCCGGCACGCGGCAACAGGCGGCGCTTTGCAGCATGTCCATCAGCGAGCGCGGAAGGTGCGGCGGTGGGTGGCGCGGCGTTTCCGGTGCTGGCGGCGGTATGTCTGCCGAATTATGCGGCTGCTCGGCCGCTGGCGGCGCACCCGAGAACAGGTCGCCGCCCGTCTGCGGCGAACTCCAGGTGACCGCTTCCGGCGGCACGTCGTGGACCAGCAGCTCACGCGCCGCCTCGCGCCATTCGGCGAAGGTTTCGACCAGCAGCGGCTGGCCCGCGCGCTGAAGGTCGATCGCACTCATGCTGCCTGCAGCTCCGGCCACAAATTCATCTGCTGCGGGGCGTCGGCCATGGTCCGCCGCAACAGTTCGGAGGAAGCGGCGCCTTGCGCCGGCTTGTAGTCCGCGGTGAGCACGAAGGGTGCCAGCTTCTTCAGGCTGCAGCGCAGGCGCGACAGGTCTTCCCAGCGGATGCGGCGCAGCCGGCGCAGGTCGACCAGGCGCTTGGCCGAGCGCAGCCCGATGCCGGGCACGCGCGCGATCATGCCCTCGTCGGCGCGGTTCAGGTCGAGCGGAAAGTGCGCGCGATTGGACAGCGCCCAGGCCAGCTTGGGGTCGATGTCGAGCGCCAGGTTGCCGGCCGCCGGCATCAGCTCGCCGGCCGTGAAGCCGTAGCCGCGCAACAGGAAATCGGCCTGGTACAGGCGGTGCTCGCGCAGCAGCGGCGGCGGCGCGGAGGGTACGCTGGACGGGCTCTGCGGAATCGGGGAAAACGCCGAGTAGTACACGCGCTTGAGCTTGTAGCTGCCGTACAGGGTCTGGGCCGTATTCAGGATGGTCTGGTCGTCGCTGGCGTCGGCGCCGACGATCATCTGGGTGCTCTGACCGGCCGGCGCGAAAGTCGGCGCCTTCGGGTGATCGTCCTTTTCGTCGAGCTTGGTGCGGATCGAGCCCATCGCCAGCTTGATCGTGTGGACATTCTTCTCGGGCGCCAGGCGGCTCACGCTGTCCTGGGTCGGCAGCTCGATATTCACCGACAGCCGGTCGGCGTACCTGCCGGCCAGTTCGATCAGGCGCGGGTCGGCGTCCGGAATGGTCTTCAGGTGGATATAGCCGCGGAACTGGTGCTCTTCACGCAGGCGCCGCGCGACCTCGACCAGCTGCTCCATCGTGTAGTCGCTGGACTGGATGATGCCCGAGCTGAGGAACAGCCCGTCGATGTAATTGCGAAGATAGAAATCCTGGGTCAGCTTGACCACTTCGTCGACCGCAAAGCGGGCCCGCGGCACGTTCGAGCTGCGGCGGTTCACGCAGTACTGGCAATCGTAGATGCAGAAGTTGGTCAGCAGGATCTTCAGCAGCGACACGCAGCGCCCGTCCGGCGTGTAGCTGTGGCAGATGCCCATGCCGTTGGTGGCGCCGAGGCCGTCCTTGTCGACGGAATCCCGCCTGGGCGCCCCGCTGCTGGCGCAGGAGGCGTCGTATTTGGCGGCGTCGGCCAGGATCTCGAGTTTGTCTTTGAGTTCCATTGCGCAGTAAATACTGTATGGATGTACAGTATACCGCACTTCGCGCCCGGACAGCGGTGCGCGAACGCACGCAGCGCCTCGGCGCCACAGGTCTCTTTTACAGGGTGCTTTTACGCCGCGCCGACGTAGCCGTGTGCCTGCGCCAGCAGGGCCGGCTCCATGCGCGCGGCGATGCGCTTGATATAGCTGGTGGCGGGAACGACGCCGGCGGCGCCGGCGCGGTGCAGCCAGGCATAGGCTTCGATCAGGTCCTTGTGCACGCCCTGGCCGCTGGCATACATGACCCCGAGGTTGAACTGGGCGCGCGCATGGCCCTGGCGGGCGGCGCACAGGTACCAGAAGTGGGCGGCTTCGTAGTCGCGTTCGACGCCGTGGCCGCTGTCGTAGCGCAGGCCGAGCGCGAACTGGGCCAGGGCATGTCCCTGGTCGGCGGCCTTGCGGTACCACTCGTAGGCCCGGCGCGGATCGACGGTGCCGGAATCGTCGCGGTCGAGCAGCTGGCCCAGCATGTACTGGGCCGGCGCGTATTCCTGGTCGGCGGCCTTGCCGTACCAGAGCATGGCCTGGGCGGCGTCCTGGTCGACGCCGATCCCGTTCTCGAAGCGCAGCGCGAGGTCGAACTGGGCGCGCAGGTGGCCCTGTTCGGCGGCCTTGCGGTACCAGTCCAGGGCCTGCTGCGGGTCCGCCGAGTCGGGCTGTGCTGCGCCGTGCCCCGCATCGATCAGCTGGGCCAGGTGGTACTGGGCGCCGGCGAAGCCCTGCTCGGCCGCCTTGCGGTACCAGTGGGCCGCCTGGCCGGCATCCTGGCCTACGCCCTGGCCGTGCTCGTAGCGCAGGCCGAGGTTGTCCTGGGCGCCGGCGTGGCCCTGCTCGGCGGCCTTGCGGAACCAGTGCAGCGCCAGGTCCGGATCGCGTGCGACTCCGTGCCCGCTGTCATGGATCAGGGCCAGGTTGAATTGCGAACTGGCGTGGCCCTGCTCGCCGGCGCGGCCGTACCACAGGATCGCCTTCTCGCTGTCCTGCGGCAGGTCTTGCCCCTTGTCGTAGCGCAGGCCGAGGTTGAACTGGGCCGGCGCATAGCCCTGCTCGGCCGCCTTGCGGAACCAGTGGATGGCCTGCTGGACATCGCGTTCCACACCCTGGCCACCGTCATAGCGAAGGGCGAGGTTGAACTGGGAGCGCGCGTAATTCTGGTCGGCGGCGCGGCGGTACCATTCGATGGCGCGCCCGACGTCCTGGGCCACGCCCTTGCCGCTCTCGTACATCATGCCGAGGTTGTGCTGGGCGCCCGGGTCGCCCTGCTCGGCCGCCTTGCCGAACCAGTGCAGGGCCTGGTGCACGTCGGTGGGCATGCCCTGGCCCTTGGCGTACAGCCAGCCCAGGTTGTACTGGGCGGCCGCATAACCCTGCTCGGCCGCCTGGGTGTACCAGTGCACGGCCTGCCCGAGGTCCTGCGCCACGCCCTGGCCCTTCTGGTACATCACGCCGAGGTTGTACTGGGCCTGTTCGAGGCCGGCGCTGGCCGCCATCCGGTACCAGGCCACCGCCAGTTCGTAGTTCTTCGGCACGCCCTGGCCGTTCACGTACATGAAGCCCAGGCTGTGCTGGGCGCTGGCGACGCCGCGCTCGGCCAGCGCTTTTACGCGCAGGAATTCAGCGGTGTGACCGGTGGCGGTGGCGGCGGTATCGGGCATGGCGCAACTCTTATGCCTGGAAGGCCAGCACGTTGCCGCTGCCGGCCGGCAGGCCCTGCCCGCGCAGCACGTCCGTGAAGCGGCCCAGCGGCATCGGACGGTGATAGAGGTAGCCCTGCATCGTCATGCAGCCGTTGGCGCGCAGGTAGCGCGCCTGCGGTTCCGTCTCGACGCCTTCGGCGATCAGGTTCAGGCCCAGTCCGCGCGCGATCGAGATGATCGCCAGCACCACCGGATAGTGGCCGTACTCGTCGTGGATCTCCTTGACGAAGGACTGGTCGATCTTGATCGTGTGGACCGGGAAGCGGTGCAGGTAGGCCAGCGAGGAATAGCCGGTGCCGAAATCGTCGATCGCGACCGACACGCCCAGCTGGCCCAGCTTGTTGAGCTGCTCGATCGCGTGCTGCGGATTGCGGATGCAGATGTTCTCGGTGATCTCGACTTCGATCTGGCTCGGCGCGATCCCGTAGCGCACCAGGGCGCCGCGCATCTTCTCGAAGAAGTCGCCGCGGTCCAGGTATTGCGGGGACAGGTTCAGCGACAGCCGCACCTGGTTGGCGCAGATGTTCTTCCACTGCAGCATGTCGCGGCACAGGGCGCCGATCATCCAGTCCGAGATCGGGATCATCAGCCCGTTCTCTTCGGCGAAGGGCAGGAACTCGCCCGGCGTGACGATGCCGCGGGTCGGATGGTTCCAGCGCATCAGCGCCTCGGCGCCGACGATGCGGCCGCTGGCGGCGTCGATCTGCGGCTGGTAGTACATCTCCAGCTCGTCGTTCTCCAGCGCGCGCCGCAGCATCTGGCCGAGCGCGATCTTCTGGTGCGAGATGTCCTGCATCGAGGCGTCGTAGAACGCGTGGCCGTTCTTGCCCTGTCCCTTGACCTGGTACATGGCGATGTCGGCGTGGCGCAGCAGCTCGTCGATCGACTCGCCGTGGCCCGGATAGATCGCGATGCCGATCGAGGCCGAGATATGGACCTGGTGGCCGTCCAGGTCGAACGGCAGCTGCAGGCATTCCAGGAATTTGTCGGCCACATGGCGCGCGTCGTCGCGGTCGCGCAGCTCGGGCAGCACGATGGTGAACTCGTCGCCGCCCTGGCGCGCCAGGGTATCGCCCTTGCGCAGGCATTCCTTCAGGCGCACCGCGACCTGCTGCAGCAGCTCGTCGCCCTTCACGTGGCCGAGGGTATCGTTGACCAGCTTGAAGCGGTCCAGGTCGATGAACATCACCGCGAGCTCGGTCTGCTTGCGCTTGGCCTGGATCACGGCCAGTCCGAGCCGGTCCTTGAACAGGATGCGGTTCGGCAGGTCGGTCAGGATGTCGTGGTAGGCCTGGTAGGAGATGACTTCCTCGGCGCGCTTGCGGTCGGTGATGTCGCGCGCCACGCCGTAGGTGCCGAAGAACTCCAGCTTCTTCACTTCCTGGTCGGGCACGTGCATGCCGATCGCGTTCAGCGAGATCGTCATCAGGGTGTTGTTGAAGGTGCGTTCCTGGTTCGAGCCCGCATGGCACTTCAGGCGCAGCTCGACGTTGCGCGAAGCGCGTTCGTCGACGCGGCGCTCGTTGAAGGAATAGCGCGCGCGCTCCAGGTCCTCTTCGTGCACCAGCACCGAATAATGCTGGCCGATCAGCTCTTCGCGCTTGTAGCCGAGCAGCTGGTAGGCGCGGTCGTTGACGAAGGTGAATTTGCCCTCGTGGTTCAGGGTATAGATGATGTCCGGCGAAGAGTCCACCAGGTAGCGGTACATCTTTTCCGAGTTTTCCAGCTGGTTCGCGATGCGGCTGTTGGCTTCCTCGAGGCGGCGCGCCTTGAGCGCGTTGCCGACCGTCTTGAGCAGCTCTTCACGGCTGTAGGGCTTGCGCAGGTAGTCGTAGGCGCCGCGCTTGAGGGCGCCGATCGCGGCGTCGATGCCGACCTCGCCGCTCATCACGATGACGTCGGCGCCGACGCCCTTCTCGTTGATGAAGTCCATGATCTCGTGGCCGCCGATGTCGGGCAGGCGCAGGTCGAGCAGGACCAGGTCGAAGCGCAGTTTCGACAGGTGCGCCACGGCTTCGCTGCCGGTGGAGGCGGTGACGAGCTGGTAGCCGCGGCCCTGCAGCAGGTCGTACAGCGAGGACAGCAGGCGCGGCTCGTCGTCGACCAGCAGCAGGCGGGGCTGCTCCAGGCCGGCCGGGAAGGCGGCTGGCGGCACGAGCGCGTCATGGGGCATGGGCGACGGGGCGCTGGCGGAGATGGGATTCATTGTTACCTTATACGGATCCGAGCGCGCGCACCGGCAATCCTGCCGGGGCGCCGGCGCCGGCATGCGCCGGCAGCAGAATTTCGAAACTGGTGCCGGTCTTGCCGCTGCGGCAGGCGATGTGCCCGTTCAGCTTCTTGACCAGGCTGTGCACGATCGACAGGCCGAGCCCGTGGTGCGGCCCTTCCTTCGTGCTCTTCACGGCGGAGAACAGGTTGGCCAGTACCTCGCGCGACAGGCCCGGACCGGTGTCGGAGACGACCAGCTCCAGGTACAGCCTGCGCTCGCGGTTGACGTGGCCGCGGTTGGCGATCTCGATGCGTCCGCCGGTGGCGGCCAGCGCCTCGATCGCGTTCTTGACCAGGTTGACCAGGATTTGCTTGAGGATGTCCGGGTCGCCCTCGATGCGCCCAGCCTCGTTGGACATGCTGACCACGATCTCGACGTTCGACGGCACGAAATCGGTGGCGCGGAACAGGCGCAGCACGTCTTCCACCACCTTGGCCACATCAGCGCTGGCGCCGCTCTCGACGCGCGGCTGGACTTCGGTCAGGCTGTTGACCAGCTGGCCGACGCGGTCGATCTCTTCGTGCAGGATCGACAGCTCGCCGGCCACCGGCTCCTGGCGTTCCAGCTTGCTGTCGAGGACCGACAGATAGTTCTTGATGATCGACAGCGGGTTGTTCACCTCGTGCACCACGCGCCGTGACGCCTCGCGATATTCCTCGGCCACGTGGGCCAGCTGGCGGCGCGCATGGCCGCGTTCGGACATCGCGTTTTCCAGCGCGCTCGCGGCCTGGGCCCCGAACGACTGCATGAAGCGCTCCCGCTTCTGGCAGGACGGCACCTGCCAGCTGGCGATGCCGCCGATCAGCACGCCCAGGCAGCGCGCGCCGCTCACCAGCGGCACGCAGACCAGCGATTCGGTGCCCAGCATGCGCAGCAGCTGTTCTTCGGACAGGCCGAGCGGGGCGCCGTCGCGGCGCACGAAGGCCAGGCGGCGCTCAAGCGCGGCCTTCGCCACGGCGCCGCCCTTGGACAGCGGGATCGAGAATTCGGCGATGCGCTGCTGGTTGGCGGTAGGCGCGCCCACCAGCGCGTGGCCGGTCGGATTCTCCAGCAGCACGGCGGCGTTCTCGAAGTCGAACAGCACCCGCGCCGAGCGGGTCATCGATTCCAGCAGCCCGCTCTCGCCCTGCTGGCGCGTGAAGGACTGGCCGATCTCGGATACCAGCACCAGATTGCGCATCTCTTCGGTCAGGCGCTGCTGCACCGGATCGACGGGCGGCGCCGGCGCAAAGGCCGGCAGGGCCGGGATGTCGTCGGCGCCCGTCAGGTCGATGCCGAGGTGGGCCGCGGCGCGCTCGACCTGGCGCGCGGCCTGGGCCAGCAGCTGGTCGGCCGCTTCGGGTTCGAGGTCGCACAGCCCGGCCGCCTCGACCACCAGGTTCGGATCGTCGGCATGGCCGGACAGCAGGTGGGCGGCGCGCACGATGCGGATCAGGGGATGGGCGCCCTCCAGGCGCTCGCCCGGCTCGTGGTGGTAGAGCACGGAGTCGGCCAGGAAGGAATCGAGCTGCCAGCGTTCGATCAGCCAGGCGCCGGCTTCGGCGTGGGTGATCTGCAGGGTGCGCTGCTCGACCGCGCACAGGTCTTCGTCGTCGCGCGCGGTGAAGTTGAAGCCGTATTCCTTGGGCGCGGTGGCCAGCAGGGCCAGGCGGCCGACGTTGTGCAGCAGGCCGGCCAGGTAGGCTTCTTCGGGCTGCGAATAATTCAGGTGGCGGGCCAGGTCGCGCGCCAGCACGGCAGCGGTGAGCGAGTTCTTCCAGAACGCGCGCAGGTCGGTCGCGCCGGAATTCGGGAAGCTGTTAAAGGTCTGGAACACCGAATCGCTGATCACCAGGGTCTTGATCATGTCGGTGCCGAGCGCCACCATGGCCTGCTCGAGGTTGGGCTGGCGCCCGCCGCGGTGATAGGCCGAGCTGTTGGCGACGGTCAGGACCTTGCCCGTCATGCCCGCATCCTTGGCCACCAGCGCGGCCAGCTCGGCCATGCCGAGGTCGTCCGCCTGCAGGTGGGCCAGCAGCTTGATGAGGATCTGCGGCATGGCAGGCAGCCGCGCGATCAGCAAGCGATTGCGGATATCCTGGTCTGGTTGGTGTATGGTTTCAAGCACGGCCGCCACTGCTGTTCTGGATAATGTGTGGCGGCTTTCCCCGGCCAAGCTGCCACGATAATTCTTCTTGTGGTCCCCGGAACATGGCGAAATTTCAACCTTTGTTCCGAACGTGAAAAACTTATCTTAGCATATATACATTTCTGACCGGGAACAACATTTTCGGAACAAAGTGATGTGTTTTAGAGTCAGAACTCGGCGGCAGGCCTTGCGACCCCTCACGGCGCCTGCCCGTACGGCCGAGATTTTCTTGATTTACGCCAACATCAGCTTGCGCCGATAGTGGCGCGAAACCATCCAGCAGCCCATCGAGGCCAGCGCGAAGGCAGCCTGGCCCAGGGCCATCGCCAGCACCGAATGCGTCAGCGCCGGCGCGATAATGCCGGCCACGATCGCCCCCATCAGCGTGGTGATGAAGGACTGGCAGGAGGCCACCGTGCCGCGGATGTGCGGGAACAGGTCGAGCGTCAACAGGGTCGCGCTGGGGTTGATGATCGAGCTGCCGAAGTTATAGAAGAACATCGGCAGCACGGTCCACGGCAGCGCCGGCGGCAGCAGCGAGTGATAGGTGACGCTGCCCGTCACCGCGGCCAGCATGAGGGCATAGCCGATCCCGATCTGGCGCCCGTAATGCATCCTGCCGGCCAGGCGGTTGGCGGCCAGCGCCCCCAGGAAGATGCCGGCCACCGCCGGCACGAACAGCCAGGCGAAGTCCGAGGGCCCGAGGTGCAGGTGCACCGGCAGCAGCACAGGCGCGCCGGCGATGAACAGGAACATGCCGCCGAAGTTGAAGGCGACCACGGCCGACTTCATCTGGAACAGCACCGAACTGAAGATGTCCCAGTAGCTGCGCGCCAGGAAGTGCGGGTTGAAGGGCTGCCTGCGCTCCTTCGGCATGGTTTCGGGCAGGTGCTGCCAGCAGACCCACCACAGCCCGAGGCTGAACACCAGCAGCCCGAGGAAGATCGCGCGCCAGTCGAGCAGGGTCACGACCCAGCCGCCCAGCACCGGCGCCACCGCCGGCGCGATCGAGAAGATCATCGTCACCATCGACAGCAGGCGCGCGGCCGGCGCGTCCGAGTACAGGTCGCGGATGATCGCCCGCCCGACCACCACCCCGGCCCCGGCCGAGACGCCCTGCATGATGCGGAATACCCACAGGTAGTGCACCGAATGCGCCGACGCGCAGCCGAGGGTGCCCACCGCGAACACGATCAGTCCGACCAGCACCACGTTGCGGCGCCCGAAGGCGTCCGACAGCGCGCCGTGCCACAGCGACATCACGGCGAAGGCCAGCATGTAGGCCGTCAGAGTCTGCTGGACTTCCAGCGGGGTCGCATGCAGGGTCTCCTGGATGCGCGGGAAGGCCGGCAGGTAGGCGTCGACCGAGAACGGTCCCAGCATCGCCAGCGCGGCCAGCAGCGAAGCCAGGCCGCCCGCGGACAGCATGGTGATCTTGTGCGGTACCGGCAGCGGGACCGGAGTGACGGGGTCTTTGGGTAGATTGTCTGGTTCGGGTTCGGGCAGCATGAATTACTCGGGTAGGGGTTTCGCTTCCAAAGGCTTCGCCGCGTCTCTGCGGTTGAAGCCGGCGACCATGTCGAAGCGGAACAGGCGGCATTCGAGCGCGCCGTTGAAGAACGGGGTCTTGCGCGATTCCTTCAGGCGCAGCATCTTCGGCAGCGAGAGGTCGGCGGTGAACAGGTACACGGTCCAGCCGGCGAAGCGCTGCTTCAGCGTGCTGGAGAGGTCCTGGTAGAAGCCGACCGCCATCTCGTCCTGCGGGATGGTGGAGTCGCCGCGCACGCCGATGCGCTCGCCGTACGGAGGATTGGTCAGCAGGATGCCCGGCTGGCTGGTGGGCGGCTGCACCTGCTGCGCCTCGATCTGCTTGAGCGGCACTTCGAACAGGACGCCGGCGACCTTCAGGTTATGGCGCGTCATCGCCACCATGTCGCCCGAGATGTCGGAGCCGAAGATGGTAGGTTCGGCCGGCAGCGGGTTCGGCTTGATGGACGCCTTCATGTCCTGCCAGGCCGCGCGCTCGAAGTTGCGGAATTTTTCGAAGGCGAAGCGGCGGCGCGCGCCGGGCGGAATGCCCTGCACCATCTGGGCCGCCTCGATCAGGATCGTGCCCGAGCCGCACATCGGGTCGAACAGCGGCACGCCGGGCTTCCAGCCGGCCACGCGCAGCAGGCCCGCGGCCAGGTTCTCGCGCAGCGGGGCGTCGCCGGTCTCTTCGCGCCAGCCGCGCTTGAACAGCGCCTCGCCGGAGGTATCGAGGTAGACCGTGAAGTTGCGCTGGTCCAGGAAGCCGAGGATGCGCATGTCCGGCTCGCGCGTGTCGACCGAGGGACGCTTGCCGAACTGGTCGCGGAAGCGGTCGCAGACGGCGTCCTTGATCTTCAGCGTGGTGAACTCCAGGCTCTTCAGCGGCGATTTGACGGCCGTGATGTCGACGCGGATCGTGTGGTTGACGTCGAACCAGTCTTCCCAGGGCTGCTCCAGCACCAGGTCGTAGATGTCGTTCTCGTTGTTGTAGGTGCGGTTCGCCATGCGCATCAGCACGCGCGACGCGATGCGCGAATGCAGGTTGATGCGGTAGGCGTCCTGCATGCTGCCCGAGGCGTGCACGCCGCCCGGGACCTGTTGATGCACCTTCAGCGTGGCGCTGCTGGTGGTCTGGGCGATTTCAGCGAGTTCTTCGGCAAGTGCCGCTTCCATGCCGCGCGGGCATGGGCAAAAGTATGAGGCCATCAGGTGTACCCTTTATCCGTTGTGGTGGGGCCGCGCAAACCTGCTGCGCGTTGCAGCTTCGGCCTGCGATGCTCGCCGTACCGTAAGTACGGCTGCGCTTCTTGGCCAAATCTGCTGCCGCTCGCGACGGTTTGCGCGGCCCCTGTTACGTTGACTATGAAATTAAAAATACCAACGGCCGGGACCAACCCGGCCGCCACACATCACAGGCCGTAGCCCGCTCAATCTATTAAACCTGGAGCAGCCGCTCGACAAAATCGAGCCGGTCCTGGCCCCAGAAGCCCTGGGCATCGACGACGTACCAGGGCGCGCCGAACACGCCGGCGTCCAGCGCTTCCTTCGTGAATCCCTCGTACTTCCGCTGCGTTTCCGGCCTACGCGATGCCGCCAGCAGGGCCGCGCCGTCGAAGCCGGCGTCGCCTGCGAGTTGCTCGAGGGTGGCCGGGTCCGCGATATTCTTCTCCTCGGCCCACACCGCGCGCGTGATGGCGGTGGTCAGTTCCAGGGCCTGGTCCGCCCCGCCCTGCTCGCGGGCGGCGATCAGCAGCAGCGATGCCGGCATCTGGTCGACCGGGAAGAACTTCGGCTGCAGGTTCATGCGCAGGCCGAGATGCCTGGACCAGCGTTCCAGTTCCTGCAGGCGGTAAGCCTGGCGCTGCGGTGCGCGCTTGGCCAGCGGCAGGCCGCCGCTTTCGGCGAACACCGCGCCGAGGTCGAAAGGCTTGGGCTCGATCATCGCGCCGTACTGCGCGCCCAGCTTGAGCAGGCGTTCATGCCCCAGGTAGACATAGGGCGACTGCGGCGCGAAGAAATACTGGATGGTTTTGCTCATCTTTAGTCAGTCTTTAAAAGGGTTTAACGACGACCAGGATCACGATCGCGATGAGCAGCAGCACGGGCACTTCGTTGAACACGCGGAACCACTTGTGGCTGCGCGTGTTCACGCCGCGCTCGAACTTCTTCAGCAGCGATCCGCAGGCGTGATGGTAGCCGATCACGAGCAGGACCAGCGCCAGCTTCGCATGCAACCAGCCGCCGCGGATGCCGAAGCCCAGCCATAGCCAGAGGCCCAGCAGCAGGGCCGGAATCGCCAATATCGAGGTGAAGCGGTACAGGCGCCGGCCCATGCCCAGCAGGCGCTCGGTGGCGGCCGGGTTGGTTTCCTGCGCCAGGTTCACGAAGATGCGCGGCAGGTAAAACAGGCCGGCGAACCAGGAGGCGATGAAGACGATGTGGAAGGCTTTGATCCAGAGGTACATATTATCCTTATTGTCAGACCCGTCGTTCCCGCGGAGGCGGGAACCCAAGTTTGTTCGCGTATCGATAGCTCAAGCAGAACTTGGGTCCCCGCCTGCGCGGGGACGACGATGGAGGCGAAACGACGGTCAGGTACGAATCTCGCCGTGACCGAACACGACGTACTTCAAGGAGGTCAGCCCCTCCAGCCCGACCGGCCCGCGCGCATGCAGCTTGTCGTTCGAGATGCCGATCTCGGCGCCCAGGCCGTATTCGAAGCCGTCGGCGAAGCGCGTCGAGGCGTTCACCATCACCGAGGCCGAATCGACTTCGCGCAGGAAGCGCATCGCATCCGTGTAGTCCTCGGTGACGATCGCTTCGGTGTGCTTCGACGAATAGGTGTTGATGTGCTCGATCGCCTCGTCGATGCCGGCCACGATCTTCACCGCCAGGATCGGCGCCAGGTACTCGGTGCGCCAGTCTTCCTCGGTCGCCGCGGCCAGGTGCGGATAGCCCTGCAGGATGGCAAGCGCTTCCGGATCGGCGCGCAGCTCGACTTCCTTCGTCGCGTACAGTCCGGCGAGCTGCGGCAGCACGCTTGGCGCGATGGCGCGCGCCACCAGCAGGGTTTCCATCGTGTTGCAGGTGCCGTAGCGGTGGGTCTTGGCGTTCATGGCGATCGGCAGCGCCTTCGCGATATCCGCCTTCGCATCGATGTAGACGTGGCAGATGCCGTCCAGGTGCTTGATCATCGGGACCGTCGCTTCCTGCATCAGGCGCGCAATCAGGCCCTTGCCGCCGCGCGGCACGATCACGTCGACGAATTCCGGCATCGTGATCAGGGCGCCGACGGCGGCGCGGTCGGTGGTCTCGACCACTTGCACGCCATGCTCGGGCAGGCCGGCGCCGCGCAGGCCTTCCGCCACCAGCGCGGCCAGGGCGCGGTTGCAGTGGATGGCTTCCGAACCGCCGCGCAGGATGGTGGCGTTGCCGCTCTTGATGCACAGGCCGGCCGCGTCGACCGTCACGTTCGGGCGCGCCTCGTAGATGATGCCGATCACGCCCAGCGGCACGCGCATCTGCCCGACCTGGATGCCGCTCGGGCGGAATTTCATGTTGGAGATTTCGCCGATCGGGTCGGGCAGCGCGACGATCTGGCGCAGGCCGTCGACCATGGTGGCGATCGCTTTATCCGACAAGGCCAGCCGGTCCAGCAGGGCCGGCGCCAGGCCGGCGGCGCGGGCGGCGTCGAGGTCGCGCGCGTTCGCCTCACGCAGTGCGGGGGCGTCGCGCTCGATGGCGTCGGCGATCAGGAGCAGCGCCCGGTTGCGGGTGGCGCTGTCGGCGCGCGCCATCGCGCGCGAGGCCGCGCGCGCCTGGCGGCCGATGGTTTGCATGTATTCCGTGATGTTCATGATGCGTCGTCGTCCATTCGTTCAACGTGGGCGCGTTGTGCCCACCCTACATTAAGAGGCGACGCGCAAGGCCAGCTGCAGCATCGCATCCCATGCATCGCCCGCGAACCGCTTCGCGCGCAGGCCCTTGACCATGCGGTCGACCTGGGCCGCCTCCTGCATGGCCGCTTCCAGGGTCGGCAGCGAGACGCGGCGCAGCGCCGGTTCCATCATGCGCTCGCGCGGGCCCCAGATCCGGTATTCCTTCAGGAGCGCGCCCAGCGGCCGCCCCTGCGCCATCCCGGATTTCAATTTTAGCAGTGTGCGGATTTCCTCGGAGACCGCCCACAAGACCAGCGGCAGCGCTTCTCCCTCGCCCTTCAGCCCTTCCAGCATGCGCACCAGGCGCGCCGGGTCGCCGGCCAGCATCGCTTCGGACAGCTTGAACACGTCGTAGCGCGCCACATTCAGCACGGCGTCCTGCACCTGTTCGAAACTCAGCTTGCCCGGCTCGTACAGCAGGCCCAGCTTCTGGATTTCCTGGTGCGCAGCCAGCAAATTCCCTTCCACGCGGTCCGCGATGAAGTCCAGGCCCTGGCGGTCGGCGCTCTGCTGCTGGCTCGACAAGCGCATGCCTATCCATGCCGGCAACTGTGCCCGTTCCACGTTCGGGATCTCGACGTAGACCGCGGCCTGCTGCAGGCTGCCCACCCAGGCCGCCTTCGCCGTCTGCCAGTCCAGCTTCGGCAGGGTGATGAGGGTCAGGTTGTCCGGGTTCAGGTCTTTCGCGTAGTTCTGCAGGGCCGCGCTGCCGTCCTTGCCGGGCTTGCCGCCGGGGATGCGCAGCTCGATCAGCTTGCGGTCGCCGAACAGCGACATGGCCTGGTTGGCGGCCAGCAGCTCGCCCCACTTGAAGTTGCGCTCGACGGTGAGCACGTCGCGCTCGGAATAGCCCTGCGCGCGGGCGGCGCGGCGGATCTTGTCCGCCGCCTCCAGCGCCAGCAGGTGTTCGTCGCTGGTGATCACGTACAGGGGCGCCAGCCCCTTGGCGAGGTGCCCGTCAAGCGCCTCTGGCCGCAACTGCATGGTGTTCTCTCTTCTTCATTTCAATGAAGCCTTGAAAAACCGTAGCGAGCATCACAGTCCAAAAATGCAACGCGCAGCAGGTTTTTCAAGGTTTCGGTTTCAGGGCGGCCAGGCGGCGCATGATCTGCTGCACCAGGTCGGCCGACATGTCGCGGTACAGCAGCGCTTCCTCGGATTCCTTGGCCAGCACCTGGGTCTCGTCGAAGGCCATGTTACGGCGCAGCGTGATCTCGGTGGCTGGCAGCAGCTCGACGCCCTTGCTGTCGCGGACCGTGAAGGTCAGCGAGTAGGTCAGCAGGTATTCGCGCACGCGGCCCAGGCTGTTCAGCGACAGGATCGACTTGGCGCGGGTCTCGCTCAGCACCACGAACTGCGCTTCCGCCTCTTCCGGCTTGTCGACGATGGTCACGTCGCCCGCGCGCAGGTTGCGCTTGAGCTCAGTGCCGAGCGGCGACGTGTCCGTGAAGGTCAGGAACAGGCTGTGGAAGGGCATCGTGTAGCTGCCGTTCGAGCCGCGCAGCTGGAAGCCGCAGGCCGCCAGCGACGCTGCGATACATAGCGCCGCGACGGTGCGCACCACTACTTTCTGGTAGGAGGAGCGCATGCCTTACACCACGATGTTGATTAACTTGCCGGGCACGACGATGACCTTCTTCGGCGTGCCTTCGACGAACTTCTGGGCCGCTTCCGAGGCCAGGGCGGCGGCTTCGATGGCGGCCTTGTCGGCGCCCTTCGGCACCTTGACGGAGCCGCGCAGCTTGCCGTTCACCTGGATCATCAGCTCGATCTCGGACTGCTCCAGCGCGGCAGGGTCGACTTCCGGCCACTGCACGTTCAGGATGTCGCCGTAAACCGTGGCGTAGCCGAGTTCCTGCCACAGCGCGTGGGTGATGTGCGGCGCCACCGGGTTCAGCATGCGCAGGAAGATCGACAGGCCTTCGGCGATCACGGCGTCGCTGGCCACGCCCTCGGCCAGCTTGGCCGACTCCAGGGTATTCAGCATCTTCATGCAGGCCGATACCACGGTGTTGTACTGGATGCGCTTGAAGTCGTAGTCGGCCTGCTGCAGGATCTTGTGGACTTCGCGGCGCAGGGTCTTCTGGTCGTCGTCCAGGGTGCCCTGCTGCTGGCCGCCGAGTGCCGCAGCGACGCGCTCGCGCTGGGCGTAAGCGAAGGCCCAGACGCGGCGCAGGAAGCGGCTCGCGCCTTCCACGCCCGACTCCGACCACTCCAGGGTCTGCTCCGGCGGGGCCGCGAACATGGTGAACAGGCGGGCGGTGTCGGCGCCGTACTGCTCGATCTGGGCTTGCGGGTCGATGCCGTTGTTCTTCGACTTCGACATCTTCTCGGTGCCGCCGATGATGACCGGGGCGCCGTCCAGCTTCGATGCCGCCGCCTGCGGACGGCCACGGTCGTCGAACACGAGGTCGACGTCGGCCGGGTTGAACCAGGTCTTCTTGCCAGCTTCGTCTTCGCGATAGTAGGTCTCGTTCAGCACCATGCCCTGGGTCAGCAGGTTGACGAAGGGCTCGTCGAACTTCACCAGGCCGAAGTCGCGCATCACCTTGGTCCAGAAGCGCGCGTACAGCAGGTGCAGCACGGCGTGCTCGATGCCGCCGATGTACTGGTCCATCGGCATCCAGTAATCGTTGCGGGCCGGGTCGACCATCGAGTCGTTCGAGCCCGGCGAGGTATAGCGCATGTAGTACCAGGACGAGTCGATGAAGGTGTCCATGGTGTCGGTCTCGCGGCGTGCGGGCGCGCCGCAGCACGGGCAGTCGACCTTCAGGAAGGCTTCGTGCTTCTTCAGCGGATTGCCGCTGCCGTCCGGGACGCAGTCTTCCGGCAGCACGACCGGCAGGTCCTTCTCGGGAACCGGCACGGTGCCGCACTTCTCGCAATGGATCATCGGGATCGGCGTGCCCCAGTAGCGCTGGCGCGAGATGCCCCAGTCGCGCAGGCGGAAGGTGACCTTCTTGTCGCCCAGGTCCTTCTCGGCCAGGTCGCCGGCCACGGCATTCACGGCGGAGGTGTAATCCAGGCCGTCGTACTTGCCGGAATCGATCAGGACACCCTTCTCCTTGTCGCCATACCACTCCTGCCAGCCGTCCAGCGAGAAGGTCTCGCCTTCGACCGCCACCACCTGCTTGATCGGCAGGCTGTATTTTTGCGCGAACGCGAAGTCGCGCTCGTCGTGCGCCGGCACGCCCATCACGGCGCCGTCGCCATAGGTCATCAGCACGTAGTTGCCGACCCAGACCGGCACCTGCTCGCCGGTGATCGGGTGCATCACGGACAGGCCGGTCGGCATGCCCTTCTTTTCCATCGTCGCCATGTCGGCTTCGATCACGGAACCCTGCTTGCACTCGGCGATGAAGGCCTGCAGTTCCGGGTTGTTCTTGGCTGCCTGGGTCGCCAGCGGGTGCTCGGCGGCGACCGCGCAGAAGGTCACGCCCATGATGGTGTCGGCGCGGGTGGTGAAGACGTACAGCTTGCCCTCGTTGATCAGCTCACCCTGTTCGTCCATGATCACGTGCGGGAAGGCGAAGCGCACGCCGGTCGACTTGCCGATCCAGTTGGCCTGCATGATGCGCACGCGCTCCGGCCAGCCCGGCAGCTTGTTCTCGACGTAGTCCAGCAGCTCGTCGGCGTAATCCGTGATGCGCACGTAGTACATCGGGATCTCGCGCTTCTCGACCGTCGCGCCCGAACGCCAGCCCTTGCCGTCGATGACCTGCTCGTTGGCCAGCACGGTCTGGTCGACCGGGTCCCAGTTCACGGTGCCGGTCTTCTGGTAGATGATGCCCTTCTCGAGCATCTTCAGGAACATCCACTGGTTCCACTTGTAGTAATCCGGTTTGCAGGCGGTCATCTCGCGCGACCAGTCGATGGCCAGGCCCATCGACTCCATCTGGCCGCGCATGTGGGCGATGTTCGAATAGGTCCACTCGGCCGGCGGCACGTTGTTGGCCATCGCCGCATTCTCGGCGGGCATGCCGAAGGCGTCCCAGCCCATCGGCATCAGCACGTTGTAGCCGTTCATCCGCAGGTAGCGGTACATCACGTCGTTGATCGTATAGTTGCGCACGTGACCCATGTGCAGCTTGCCGGACGGGTAAGGCAGCATCGAGCAGGCGTAATACTTGCCTTTTGGGAAACGCGGGTCATTTTCGACCGCTTTATAGGCGTCGATCGACTTCCAGTAGGCCTGGGCGGCCTGTTCGACTTCGGCGGGACTATATTTATCTTGCATGATGTTCTGCGGACTGATTGAGGTGAGCAGAACATTATACTGGGACATTCACCCAACGGGCGCGGGCGGCCTTCAGCGCAGTTCGAGCTCCAGCGCCGGCTTTTCGCCGTAGTCCTCGTAGCGCTCGTTGATGCCGATGATGCAGAAGGCCATTTCCTCCAGCACGTCCTCGGCGCGCTCGCGCATGGCGTCGGAGTGCAGGACGACGATGTGCAGGGTCTCGTCCGGGCCGAGGCGGACCTTGCTCATGCCATCCTCGTCGCGCAGGTAGCTCAGGCAATCGACCCAGGAATCCATGGTGTGCGGATAGGAGTCCGGAAAGCCGAAGGCGCGCTGGCTCTCGGCATGGAAGCTTTCGGTGTCGACGATTGCGGCGCCGTTCAGTTCGACGGTGGCCATACAGTTCTCCTACAGGTAATAAAAAGCCCGCCTACCGGTCAGTATGCCAGCAGATCGCTGACAAAGCCGTCCAGTTCGGCGGGCGTGCGGATGACGCGGGCTCAGGCGGTCTTCAGGCCCAGCACATCCTGCATGTCGTACAGGCCGGTCTGCTTGTCGGCCAGGAAGCGCGCGGCGCGCAGTGCGCCTTGGGCGTAGCTGACGCGGCTGCTCGATTTGTGGCTGATCTCGATGCGCTCGCCGATGCCGGCGAACAGCACGGTGTGATCGCCGACGATGTCGCCGCCGCGCACGGTGGCAAAGCCGATGGTCGACGGGTCGCGTTCGCCGGTCACGCCTTCGCGGCCGTAGACGGCGCACTGCTGCAAGTCGCGGCCGAGGGCGTCGGCGATGACCTCGCCCATCTTCAGCGCGGTGCCGGACGGGGCGTCGACCTTGTGGCGGTGATGGGCTTCGATGATCTCGATGTCATAGCCCTGCGAGAAGTTTTTCGCCGCCATTTCCAGCAGCTTCATGGTCACGTTCACGCCGATGCTCATGTTCGGCGCGAACACGATCGCGGTCTTTTCGGCGGCGGCGCGGATCGCGGCCTTGCCGGCCTCGTCGAAACCGGTGGTGCCGATGATCATCTTGATGCCGTGCTCGGCGCAGTACGCGAGGTGCTGCAGCGTGCCTTCCGGGCGGGTGAAGTCGATCAGGAACTGGGCGCCGGCCAGGCCCTGGTCCAGGCTTGACCGGATCGTCACGCCCGTCAGCTGGCCCGAGAAGGCGCCGGCGTCCGAGCCGACGAAGGGATTGCCTTCGCGATCGAGCGCGCCGGCAAGCTTCGCGTCGGGATCGGCGGCGATGGTTTCGATCAGCATGCGGCCCATGCGGCCGCTGGCGCCGGCGACGGCAATCTTCAGCTGGCTCATGCGCTTACTCCCCGCCGCGCTTGGCCGCTTCTTCGCGTTTGCGCTTCAGTTCGTCCAGCGATTCCTGCTCGGTCTTGACCTCGTACTTCGAGATGCCGATCAGGCGCGAGATGTATTCACGCTCGGTCGGCAGGTTGCCGCCGTCGATCTTGGCCAGCAGGTTGTCCTTGAAGTAGACGGTGACGCGGCTGGTGGTCAGCTCGCCGTTGCCACGCGCGAGGTAGAAGGGATAGTCCCAGCGGTCGGCGTGGAAGGCGTCGGTCAGCAGCGGGGTGCCGAGGATGAACTTGACCTGGTCGCGGGTCTGGCCGAGTTTCAGCTGGCTCAGCATTTCCTGAGAGACAAAGTTGCCCTGCTGGATGTCCGGACGATAGGGCGAGAACACCCACAGGAATTTCTGCAGCTTGGTGACGGTGGTGGTCTGCGCGCCCGAATTCGCGATTGCCGCGGACTTGTCGGCATCGGCGGCGACCGCGTCCGGCGCGGTGCTGACCGGGGCTGCCGGCTTGGTCTGGTTACGCCAGGACGCGCAGCCGGAGACCGCCATGGCCGTGACGGCCAGGCCGGCCACGAGCACTGCCCGGGCGTGGGAACGATGGAAAACGGCATTCATGACGCGCATATCTAACCTTAAAATCGATTGAGCGAGACTCTGGAAACGCTATATCATAAAGCACTCCGCCCATATACGAGTAACAAACATGAGTAACAACCCAACCGACCTGAAGGCCAGCGGCCTCAAAGCGACACTGCCGCGGCTGAAAATCCTGGAGATCTTCCAGAACAGTACGGTGCGGCACCTGACGGCGGAAGACGTCTATAAAACCCTGTTGAACGAGAATATGGACGTGGGCCTGGCGACGGTGTACCGGGTATTGACCCAGTTCGAGCAGGCTGGCCTGTTGAACCGCAATCACTTTGAAACCGGCAAGGCCATCTACGAGCTGAACGCCGGCTCGCACCACGACCACCTGGTCTGCCTGGACTGCGGCCACGTCGAAGAGTTCTACGACGAGGAAATCGAAATCCGCCAGCAGAAGATCGCCCTGGAGCGCGGCTTCAAGATCGCCGAGCACGCCCTCGCCATCTACGGCAACTGCCAGAAGACGAACTGCCCGCACCGGCATTGACCGTCACGGCCGCGCCGCGCGCCTCCCGGCCGCGGCGATGACCTTGTTCACCGCCCCGATCACCAGTTCCGGCTCCTCGCGCTGGATATGATGGCCGCTTTTCAGGGTCAGCACCTGTGAACCCTCGCTGAACTGGCGCAGGAAATCGGCGTGCAGCTCGCGCTTGAGCGCCACCGCCTCCGTGGTCTGCAGGAAGAATTCCGGCTTCTCGGCCTGCTGCACTGACGTCAGGACGACCACCGGCACGTCCGGCAGCCTGCCGTCCAGCGGCGGCGGCAGCACGCCGCTGTCGAGCACCGGCTGCAGCAGCTTCAGCTCGGGCTGGAGCCTGGGCGGGACGATGGCGGCGAACTGCCTGTCGTCATCGAGCGCCCGTTTCGCATCCAGCTTGCGCAGCGCCGGCGTAAAGCGTTCGTCGGTGGGGTCGACCAGCACCATGCCGGCCACCCAGTCCGGATGGCGCGCCGCGAAAGCGCGTACCAGCAGCCCGCCGTAGGAGTGGCCGACCAGGATGAAGGGGGGACGCAGCTTCGCGCCGGCGACCAGCTGGTCGAGTTCCTGGCTGCTTTCCAGGATGGTGCGCGGCTCGGGCCGCGGGTCGGAGGTGCCGTAGCCGGCCCGCGAATAGGTGACGGCGCGCGCCGATTTCGCCACTTCCGGCGCCACCTTGCGCCAGGTCCGCAAGTCCTCGCCGAAACCGGATTCGAAGATCACAGTGTAGCGCCCGCTGCCCTGCTCCATCATCTGTACCTGCCAGGGCCCGACGGCGATGCGCTCACCGGCTGCCGGCGCCTCGGTGCGCGCGGCGGAGCAGCACAGGAGCACGGCGGCGGCGAGAAAAAGGGAAGGTTTGAATCGGATCACGGCAAGTCCTGGTCGGATGGCGCGCACGGCGCAATGAACCGACTATATCCGCGAGAACGGCTCCCCGAAACTGTAAGAAACCGCAGGAAGCACTGGAGTTCAGGAGTGGCTGAGCGCGTTCGACAGCAGCTTGGCCGTGATGTCGACGATCGGGATCACGCGCTCGTAGGCCATGCGGGTCGGGCCGATCACGCCCAGGGTGCCGACGATCTTGCCGTTCACCTCGTAGGGCGCGGTGACCACGCTCATCTCGTCCATCGGCACCAGCTTGGATTCGCCGCCGATGAAGATCTGCACGCCGCCGGCCTTGCTGGAGACGTCCAGCAACTGCATCAGGCCGGTCTTCTTCTCGAACATCTCGAACATCTGGCGCAGCGAGCTCATATTCGAGGACAGGTCGGCCACCGACAGCAGGTTGCGCTCGCCGGAGATGACCATGTCGTCGGCGTCCTGCAGCGCTTCGCTGCCGGCTTCGACCGCGGCCTGCATCAGGCGCCCCATGTCTTCGCGCAGCTGGCGCAGCTCGCCGGTCAGGCGCGCGCGCACCTGGTCGAAGGACAGGCCGGCGAAATTCTGGTTCAGGTAGTTGGCCGACTGGGTCAGCTCGGAAGGGCTGTAGTCGACGTCGGTCAGCAGCAGGCGGTTCTGGACGTCGCCGCGCGGGTCGACGATGACCAGCAGGATGCGCTTTTCCGACAGGCGCAGGAATTCGATCTGCTGGAACGCCGATTCGCGGCGCGGGCTCTGCACCACGCCGGCGAACTGCGACAGCGAGGACAGCATCTGGGCCGCGTTGGCGATCACCTTCTGCGGCTGGTGGGCGGGCAGGCGCATGCCGGCTTCGACGGCGTTCTCGTCGATCTGCCGCACGGTGAGCAGGGTGTCGACGAAGATGCGGTAGCCGCGCGGCGTCGGGATCCGGCCAGCCGAGGTGTGCGGGCTGGCGACATAGCCCATTTCCTCGAGGTCGGCCATGATGTTGCGGATCGTGGCGGGCGACAGGTCGAGGCCGGAAATCTTCGACAGCGCACGTGAGCCGACCGGCTGGCCGTCGGCGATGTAGCGCTCGACCAGGGCTTTCAGCAGGGTTTGTGCACGGTTATCGAGTTGCATGCTCACATTATGCCTGTTCGCCAGCCGCGTGTGCAGTCATGTGTGCCGTCAGCCATTCCGTCAGTCGTGATTGCTCTTGAGCCAGTCCAGCAGCTCGTCGAAGTCGCGTACGACCGCGTCCGGCACGACCCCGTGCTCGACATCCTTGTTGCTGCCGTTCCGGTTCATCCACACCCCGCGCATGCCGATCTCCTGGGCGCCCTGCACGTCGAGCAGCACGTCGTCGCCCACGTACACGGCGTCCCAGGGCGCCACGTCGAGCGCCTTGCAGCCGGCCCGGAAGATCGCCGGGTCCGGCTTGGCCACGCCCAGCTGGGGGGCCGATACCCAGGCCTGGAAATGGTGGTCCAGGCCGATCGCGCGCAGGTCGGCGTTGCCGTTCGTGATCGCGCCGAGCGCCACCCGTCCCTTCAGGCGCAGCAGGCCCGGCACCACGTCGTCGAAGGGCACCACGGCGTTGCGCGCGGCAAAGAACTCCGCCATCGCCAGCTCGACCTTGGCGGGATCCTCGCCAGCCTGCTGGAAGGCGTCGAGCAGGCCGGCGCGGCGCAGCTTGCCCAGGTCGAGCTGGAATTCGGGCTCCCGCGCCAGCAGCTCCAGGCGCGCCTGGCGCAGGCCGTCGATGGTGAACTGCTGGGCGACGCGCGGTGCGTTCTCGCGCAGCCACGAGAACAGGGTCTCTTCGGCCTGCAGGATCACCGGGGCTATCGGCCACAGCGTATCGTCCAGGTCGAACATGATGGCTTTCGGCCATTCGCGTCGGTTCGTTGTCATGCTTGGGAATGGAAGGGGGGCCATTCAAGCATAGCGAGGCCGGCCGTGAAAATCAACGCATACTATGTCGTTACACCGTGATACAAAGGCAAATGAGGCTGCGGCTTGGCAAATGCTCTAAAATGTCGGGCAATATTCTACTCAGCGGTGCCGCCGGTCCTTCCGTGCGCCATCCCGTCCAACGGAGATTCTATGAAGAGTTCTACCCTGTATGCCGGCGCTGTGCTGGCATGCGCGCTTGGCCTGTCCGCCTGCGGTGGCGGCAGCGGCGACCTGGCCCTGACCGTCTCGATCGCCGGTGGCGTGACCAAGGATGGCCTGACCTTGCGTAACGAAGGCAACGGCGAGGAAATCGCGGTGCCGGCCGGCGCCGGCACCATCGTGTTCAAAAAGTACCTGTCGACCGACGACGAATTCAACATCGTCACCAAGACGGTGCCGTCGAACGTCGAGTCCTGCACGGTCACCAACGGCAAGGCGCGCGCCAACTACTACACCGTCTATACCACGGTGCCGTCGGTGTTCTGCAAGATCAAGACCCACCCGCTGTCGGTGACGGTGAACGGCCTGAACGGCACCGGCCTGGTGCTGGTGAACGGTTCGGATCGCCAGGCGGTGACGCCGCCGGCGACCGCCGGCGCGCAGGTGTCGGTGCCGATGGCGCCGATTCCTGAAGACGGCCCCTATGGCATCGCCGTGCTCAGCAGCCCGACCAACCAGACCTGCACCATCAACGGCGGCAGCGGCACCATGACCGCGACCGGCCCGAGCACCACGCCAGTGGTCACCTGCCAATAATCTGGAGAATAGAGTATGAAGTTCCACTTCGCGCGCCCGGTCCTGGTCCTGGCTGCATCCCTGACTCTGGCGTCTTGCGGCGGCGGCGGCAACGAGACCTATCCGGTCAAGGTGACGATCACGAACGTCCTGTATGAGGGCCTGGTCCTGACCACCAACGGCCAGGAAGTCGCCGTGCACGTGGCGCCCAAGGCCGGCGACCCGGTTGTCGTGACCTTCCCGAACGGCCTCGACTACGGCACCTACTACAACGTGATTCCGAAGAACGGCACCGCCGCCGGCGGCGGCTCCCAACCGGCGCACCAGAACTGCTCGACCAACAGCTTCCCCCGCGAATACGGCACGGCCGGCCAGACCGCCTCGCTCGAGTCCGCACGCAAGCCGGCGATCGAGGTGTTCTACAACTGCGTCATCAAGGCTTATCCGCTGAGCGGCACGATTACTGGCCTGACCTCCGGTAACCTGACCCTCATCAACGGCAGCAACAGCCAGATCACCATCGCCGGTAGCACCACCACCAGCCCGCTGCCGTTCTCGCTGGGATCCGTGCCCTTCGGCACCAGCTTCGGTGTCACCGTGCTGGCCCAGCCGGCCGGCTTCACCTGCACCGTCGCCAACGGTACCGGTGAAATGAAGCAGGCCCAGGAAGATGCCGGCGGCGTCACGAACGTCGCCGTAACCTGCAAGCCGAATAGCTGAGCCAGGCAGAGGTAATGTCGGAGGAGATATTTTTGTTTCTTATATCAAATATTCTAAACAAAAATTGGACGAATATGCTGTGACGCAGCATACTGCTTCCTGTCTCCTCCAACTCTCCTCAGAAAAGAATTGGATTTAAGCCCGCCTCAACAGCGGGCTTTTTTTTTGGCAGGATTCAGATGCGGGCCTTTTCGGCGGCGCTGAGACGCTTGGCGCTCACCTTGACCACCGCCATCTGTTTGCCCTGGATCGAGACCTGGGCATCGTAGCGCTCGCGGGCGTTCTCGCTGGCGGCGCTGGCCACGCTGGTGACACCGGTCAGGAAGGCGGCTGCCAGGAAGATCGCTTCCATGTTTTTCATGATGTTCATTTCGGTTCTCCTTCGTCTGGATGACGTTGCGTTGTGTCTGTCGATGGTGTCACTGTAGGCGCCGGCGCCCTCGCCTTCCAGCGGACTGCGACGAACTGCGTAAATCGCGGGATGGACGCCCCAAAACCGGGGCTGCGCGTTGCGCCGGCCCTGGTTGACGCCTGAGAACGCTCAACAGCGCACGCGCCTGTGCTCGCCATACTCGACGGCGGCACAGATGCGGAGGCGAAATGAAGCGAGAGAACTTTCTAAAATTGGGTTCCAGCGCGGCGACCGGCAACCGGCCCGTGCGGGCGGCCGCCACGGTCATCGGCTGGAACCGGCTGGCCCTGCAGGCGATCCGCACTGCGCAACCGGGTCCCTTGCCGTCGGCGCGCGCGCTGGCGATCCTGCACACCTGCATGTACAACGCCTGGGCCGCCTACGATGAGACCGCGCGCCAGACCGCGCACGGGGTGGCGGTGCGGCTGCCGCGCGCCGAGCGCAGCGCGGCCAGCAAGGCCTGCGCCATGAGCCATGCGGCGTATGGCGCCCTGGCCGGCCGCTTCCCGGCGCAGCAGGCCGCGTTCGACGCCTGGATGGCCGGGCTGGGCCTGGACCCGGCGGCGCCGGGCGGCCCGCTGAGTCCGGCCGGCATCGGCCGCACCCAGGCCGCCGGCGTGCTCGACTCCTGCCGCGGCGGCGCCGGCCAGCCTGGCGGCCTGGCTGCCGGCCGCTGGTGCCTGGCGGCGCACCGCCTTTCCGAACGCGAGGGCTACGGCGACGACCAGGACGTGCGCCTGTTCTTTGCGCTCGCCAATGCGCTCGCGAATGCCGCCGTCGCCGGCTGGGGCGCCCAGGACGACGAAACGGCCAGGGCGGTCGCCATCCACGGCAGCGTCGGCGCGGCCGCGGATGAAGTGATCAGGCGCTTCGGGAACGAAATGCGGGGCGAACCACAGGGCGGCACGCGCTGCGAGGGCGCGGCCGCGCAGGAACCGGGAAGGCAGCTGGGCGCACGCGCATTCGAGGATGCGCGCCGCCACTGGGAAGGAAGATTATGAAACCGGCTTCAGCAGGTTGGCCAGCGCCACATACTGCTCCAGCCCGACCGCTTCCGGACGCGCGCCCGGATCGATGCCGGCTTCCACCAGCTGCTGCTCGGTGAACATGCCGGCCACACAATTCTTGATGACCTTGCGGCGCTGCGAGAAGGCCTTGGCCACCACCGCTTCCAGGGTCGCGGCGTCGGCCGGCAGCTGGCGTTTCGTCGGCACCATGCGCACGATCGCCGAATCCACCTGCGGCGGCGGATCGAAGGCGGTGGGCGGCACCACGAACAGCATCGCCATGTCGTAGCGCCATTGCAGCATCACGGACAGGCGGCTGTAGGCCTTGGTGCCCGGTTCGGCCACCATGCGCTCCACCACTTCCTTCTGCAGCATGAAGTGCTGGTCCTCGACCAGGTGGGCGTAGTCGGCCAGGTGGAACAGCAGCGGGCTCGAGATGTTGTACGGCAGGTTGCCGACCACGCGCAGCTTCTTCCCTTCCGGCACCGGGATCGAGCCGAAATCGAATTTCAATGCATCGCCGGAGTGGACCGTCAGGCGCTCGCGCGGATAGGCTTTTTCCAGGCGTGCGACCAGGTCGCGGTCCAGTTCGACCACGTGCATGTGGTCGAGTTCCTTGAGCAGCAGCGAGGTCATCGCCGCCAGGCCGGGGCCGATCTCGACCATGGTGTCGCCTTTGCGCGGACCGATCGAATCGATGATGTTATACAGGACTTGGTCGTCGGTCAGGAAGTTCTGGCCGAAACGCTTGCGGGCTACGTGTTTCATGGTTCTTATGCTTGTGTTGTTGCCTGGGCGCGGACCATGGACAGGGCGACGCGGATCGCCTCCTCCATGCTGCCGCAATCGGCCAGGCCGAGGCCCTGCGCGGCCAGGTCCAGCGCCGTGCCGTGGTCGACCGAGGTGCGGATCAGGGGCAGGCCCAGCGTGATGTTGACGCCGCGCCCGAAGGTGGCGTGCTTGAGCACGGGCAGGCCCTGGTCGTGGTACATCGCCAGCACGGCGTCGGCGTCCTGCAGGTACTTCGGCTGGAACAGGGTGTCGGCCGGATACGGGCCGCGGGCGTCGATGCCGCGCGCGCGCGCCGCTTCCAGGGCCGGTTCGATGACCTCGATCTCTTCGCGGCCCAGGTAGCCGTTCTCGCCGGCGTGCGGATTCAGGCCGGTGACCAGGATCCGCGGACTTGCGATGCCGAACTTGCCGCGCAGGTCGGCGTGCAGGATGTCCAGCACCTGGTCCAGGGTCTCGCGCGTGACCGCGGCCGGCACGTCTTTCAGTGGCAGATGGGTGGTGGCCAGCGCGACCCGCAGGTAAGGCTGGTGCTCTCCCGGCGAGCCGGCCAGCATCATGACGACCTTCGGAGTGCCGGTCTTCTCGGCCAGGTATTCGGTGTGGCCGGAAAACGCGATCCCGGCATCGTTGATGGTGCTTTTCTGCAGCGGCGCGGTGACGATGGCGTCGAACCAGCCGGCGCCCACGCCTTCCACCGCCAGGTCGAGCGTGGCCAGCACCGCGCGCCCGTTATTGGCGTCGAGCCGGCCCGGCACCACGTGGGCGTCGAGCGGCACGTCGATGACGGGGATCGTCGCCGGGCCGAAGTGCGGCACCCCGCTGTGGCGCACTGCCATGGTGGACAGCGCCGACAGGCGGATCGCCGGGTCGATCAGGCTGGCCGTCAGCGAGAGGAAGGCGGCATCGCCGACCAGCACGCACCTGGCCTGCTCGCGCAGGGCCCAGGCGGCGCGGATCGCGATTTCCGGGCCGATCCCGGCCGGCTCGCCGACCGTGACGGCCAGCGTGGGGCGTGCGCCCGGGATGGCCATGGTTTATTTGTCCTCGCGGAACTCGACGTAGGCGCGGTCGCGGATCTGGCGCGCCCAGTCTTCCATCGCTTCCTGGCGCTTGCGCTCGGTGAGCACCTGGCGGGCCGCCGCGCGTTCCTTGTCCTTCGAGTTGTCCTGGCTCTTGCGCTCGACCACCTGGATGATGTGCAGGCCGAACGGGGTCTTGACCACGTCCGAGATCTCGCCCGGTTTCAGCGCATTCATCGCGGTCTCGAATTCCGCCGGCACGTCGCCGGTTTCCACCCAGCCCATGTCGCCGCCCTTGACCGCATAGCTGTCCTGCGAATTCTGGCGCGCCAGGTCTTCGAAGGTCGCCTGCTTGCTCTGGATCTTGGCCTTGAAATCAAGCAGCTTCTTGCGGGCTTCTTCCTCGGTCTGGGTCGGGGTCACCTTCAGCATGATGTGGCGGGCGTGGGTCTGCTGCACCACGGCCTGCTCCTGCTGCTGTTGCTGGGCTTCCGGCTTGCGCACGTTCGCCAGCCTCAGGATCAGGAAGCCGAAGTTGGTGCGCAATACCGGCGTGACCTGGCCCGGCTTCAGCTTGCGCAGCTCGGATGCGAAGGTCTGCGGCAGGCGGTCCGGGTCGCGCCAGCCGATCGCGCCGCCCTGCAGGGCGTCCGGGGCGTCGGAATAGGTGGCGGCCATCTTGGCGAAGTCGGCGCCGGTGCGCAGCTGGCGCGCGACTTCGTCGGCACGCGCCTTGCGCGCGGCGATCTGCTCGGGCGAGGCGTTTTCCGGGATGCGCACCAGGATCTGCGAGATGTCCATCTCGACGCGGTCGGCGGCGGCGGCCTTCTCGGCTGCCAGGTAGGTGTCGATCTCGGCGTCCGAGACCTGGATCTTGCTGTCGACCTCGTGCTCGATCAGGCGCTGCATGATGATCTCGTTACGGATCTGCTCGCGGAACTGGGAGAAGGTCATGCCTTCTTTTTCCATCTGGTTGCGCATTTCCTGCACGCTCATCTTCTGCGATTCGGCGATGCGGCCGATGGCGCGGTCGAGCTCGATATCCGAGACGCGGATGCCGTATTCCTTGCCCAGCTGGAGCTGGGCGCGCTCGGTGATCATGGCCTCGACCACCTGGCGGCGCAGGTCTTCCGGATCCGGCAATTGGGCGTTCTGGGCGCGCAGGCGCGCGGTGATCTCGTTGACGCGGTTGTCGACTTCACGCCTGGTGATGACTTCGTCGTTGACGATGACATACACGGAATCGATCACCTTGGCGGAGCTCGATGCCGGCGGCAGGAAGCCTGCGCCCGGCTTCGTTGCAGGAGCGGCAGCACCGGCGGCCTGGGCCAGGACGTCGCCGGCTGCGAGGGCGCACAGCAGCACTGCTGCCAGCTTGACTTGATGCAAACGGGTAGTACGCATATTCAGGGAAGCACTCATTTCAGGGTTTCTAGTTGTCCATGGCCCGGCCGCTCAGGGGCGGCCGACGTTGGTGTTCAGCCGGGTGTAGCCCGGGATGCTCTTGTTAAAGGATTCCAGCGGATTGCCGAAGCCCAGGCGCGACAGGCCGTTCAGCTCGAGCTGGAAGAAGATCGGCGTCGAGGTGGTCTGCAGCGCGGTCACGAAGCGCTGCGCCCCCAGCCTGAACACCCAGCAGTCCGCCTTGTACTCGAGCCCCACGAGGCTCTCGAGCAGCTTGCGGTCGCGCAGCGAGTAGCTGACCCGCGCCACGCCATACCAGCGCCGCGACAGCGGCCACTGGCCCGACACGTCGGCATTCCGGAAACCGCTGGCAAGGCCGAGGGTGTCGCGCTGGTAACGGTACTCGAAGTTCAGCACCTTCATCGGCGCCGGCGCCCACTGCACCCCGTAGTTCTTGCTGTACAGGCTGCGGCTCTGCGCGTCGTATTGTACGCCGCTGTCGAAGCTCCAGGATTCGGAAATCCGGCCGGAGGCGGCCAGCAGGGCGTCCGAACGGGTCACTTCCGGCGCTTCCGACGGGTTCAGCTGCACGCGCGGATTCACATGCGGGTCGCTGAAGTAGTAGCGGCTGCCGGCCACCAGGCGCAGGCGCTCGGCGCCGTTCGACTCGATGAAGCGCGACACCACCGCCGCCGTCAGCTGGTTGGCGTCCGACACCCGGTCCGCGCCGACGAAGCGGTTTTCTGTGAACAGCTGGGCGTAGTTGAAGCCGGCCACCGCGGTGTCGAAGTTCGGGATCGCGCTCTGGTCCTTGTACGGCGTGCGCACGTAGAACAGGCGCGGCTCCAGGGTCTGGGTCGAACCTTCACCGAACAGGCCGGTCTGGCGCTCGAAGATCAGGCCGCTGTCCAGCGAGACGGTCGGCAGCACGCGCGAGATCTTGTTCCGCTCCAGCTTGGTGGCCGGGTCGATATTGTGATCCAGGTCGTACTGGGTCGCGTGCAGGATCAGCTTGGGCGTGACGAACCAGCCCGGGCGCACGATCGGGTAGCTGACCTGGCCCACCATGTTGGCGCGGTTGCCCTGCACCATATGGTCGTCCGGGTGCGAGAAGCGCACCAGCTCGGCGTCCACCGACCAGTCGAAGCCGCCCAGCACGTCGTAGCGGCCGGCGTGGAAGTTAATCTGCGGCAGGCGGTCGTAGGGACGCGGCACCGTCAGCGCCGCCGCGTTCGGGTTGTTCGGGTCCTGCGACGCCGGGTCCTGCAGCACCTGGTAGCTCTGGACGCGCGCGTTCACGCTCCAGTAATGGCCCCAGTAGTCGGTGCGCAGTTCGCGCAGCAGCTGGCGCTGGGCGCTGGCGGCCACCGTGCGCGAGAAGTCGGACGGGTATTCGTTGTCGGACGCCGCGTGCGCATTCCAGCCGTAGCTCCAGCCCGGCGCCAGCGTCTGGCTGTGCAGGGTATCGATCCACCAGCGGTCGCGATCGGCCACGCGGTCGTTCGGCAGCACCTCGATGTGCGTCTCGCCGCTGTAGGGGCCGCGCGAGGTCTCGCCGATGTAGCGGCCGGTGGCGCCCATCTGCAGGCCGCGGTCGAACATGTAGCGCGGGTACAGCGTCAGGTCGCGGTTCGGCGCGATGTTGACGTAGTACGGCACCATGACCTCGGCCGACCCCTTGGAGCCGAAGCCGATCGAGGGCGGCAGCCAGCCGGAACGGCGCGCGCCGGACAGCGAGAACGACAGCGCCGGGGTGCCGAGGATGGGCACGTCCTTGAAGTAGATGACGGTCTTGCCGGCGGTGCCGACGTCGCGCCCGCTGTCCAGGTTCAGGGTGCTGGACTTCAGGTACCAGTCCGGATCCGGGCCTTCGCAGGTGCTGTAGGTGCCGTCCACCACCACGGCCTGGTTCTCGCCAAGGAAGTCGATGCGCGCGGCCTTGCCCTGGCCGTTATTCATTTGCAAATGGTAGGCCGGGTTCAGCACCCAGCCCTTGCCGGTGTCGAGGTTCAGCTGCAGCGCGTCGCCCTTGTAACGGTCGCCGAAACGCCACATGTTGATGTGGCCCTGGGCGGTCACCTCGTCTTCCACCTGGCGGAAGCAGGCGGTATCGGCGGTGATGCCGGTGGCGCCGCGCGTCACTTCGACGTTGCGGTACATGTTCAGCTCACGGTCGGGCCGACCGGTGAACTCCTCGGCGCGCATGGTCGTCGGCTGGTCCTGGTCGTCACCGCGCGGACTCGCCGGCGCGGTCTGCGCATACAGCGGTCCCGTGGCCACGGCGACAAGGGCGGACAAGGCGGCGGCACGCCGCGGCGGGAAAGGGAGGGCCGTAATCCAGCTCATGAAAGATCGCGTTGCACCATAGAGGGCGATTTTTTGGATTGAATCCCTTATTATATGGGAATTCCCATCACCAACCGGATTCACCGGGACGCTTCATGTCTTCTCTGTCTCAACACTCTCCCACTGCCGCCGACAAGGACACCCGGCTGGCCCAGCTGACCGCATGGCTGGGCAGCCTGGACCTGGTCGACGTCGGGAGCCTGCGCCCTGCTTCGTCCGATGCCAGCTTCCGCCGCTACTTCCGGCTCGATGTTGTGCCCGCGCTACGCGCCAGGCTGGGCGACACCCTGGTCGCCATGGACGCGCCGCCCGAGCGCGAAAACGTGCCGGCCTTTATCCATGTGGATGGCCTGCTGTTCGACGCCGGCGTGACCGTGCCCGCCATCGTCGCCCGCAAGGTCGAAGGCGGCTTCCTGCTGCTGTCCGACCTCGGCACCACCACCTACCTGCAGCGCCTGGACGCCGACAACGCGGCCTTCATGTACTCGGACGCGATCGACGCGCTGATCAAGTTCCAGCTCACGAGCCAGCCCGGCGTGCTGCCCGAATTCGACCGCGCCTTCGTGCTGCGCGAGATGACCCTGTTCCCGGAATGGTTCATCGGCCGCCACCTCGGCGCCGAGATGAACGACATCCAGAAGGCCCAGCTGGACAAGGTGTTCGAGGCGATCACCGCCAACGTGCTGGCCCAGCAGCAGGTATTCATGCACCGCGATTTCCATTCCCGCAACCTGATGTTCCTCGACCAGGGCAACCCGGGCGTGCTGGACTTCCAGGATGCCGTGTTCGGCCCGATCACCTACGACCTGGCCTCGCTGATGCGCGACGCCTACATCCAGTGGGACGAGGAATTCGTGCTCGACTGGGTGGTGCGCTACTGGCAAAGCGCGAAGAAGGTCGGCCTGCCGGTCAATCCGGACATCGACGCCTTCTACCGCGACTTCGAATACATGGCCCTGCAGCGCCACCTGAAAATCCTCGGCATCTTCTGCCGCCTGAACTACCGTGACGGCAAGCCGGTCTACATGGGCGACCTGCCGACCGTGATGGATTACGTGCGCAAGACCGCCAACCGCTACATCGAACTCAAACCGCTGGTGCGCCTCCTCGATGCCTTCGAGGACAAGGCGCCGCAAGTCGGCTACACCTTCTGAAGACCCGCGCATGAAAGCCATGATCTTCGCCGCCGGCCGCGGCGAGCGGATGCGTCCGCTGACGGACACCTGCCCGAAGCCCCTGCTCAAGGTGCGCGGCCGCCCGCTCATCACCTACCACGTGATGAACCTGGTGCGCGCCGGCATCAAGGATATCGTCATCAACCACTCCCACCTCGGCCACATGATCGAGGAGGAACTGGGCGACGGCAGCCGCTACGGCGCGCGCATCGTCTATTCCCACGAACCGACGCCGCTGGAAACCGCCGGCGGCATCGCCAACGCCCTGCACCTGCTGGGCGACGACCCCTTCCTGGCCGTGTCGGGCGATATCTACGCGCCCTACTTCGACTTCGAACAGGTGCTGGATGCGCTGAAGGACACCGACGCCGTCGGCCGCCCGATCCCCGCCGACAAGCGCGATATCGCCTGGCTGTACCTGACGCCGAACCCCTGGCACAACCCGGAGGGCGACTTCGGCCTGACCATGTACACGCTGTCGAACGAAGGCTCGCCGAAGTGGAATTTCGCCGGCATCGGCGTCTACCGTCCTGAAATGTTCGACGGCATCAAGGCCGGCGAGTTCCTGAAATTCGGCCCGCTCATGCGCAAGTTCATCGATGAGAAACGGGTCGGCGGCGAGATCTACGATGGCGAATGGGTCAACGTGGGCACCATGCGCCAGCTCGAAGAACTCAACGCCCCTTACGGAGCCAAAGCAAAGCCATGACCGATTACGCAGCACGCCGTGCGCGCCTGGCCGCGCAAATGCTGCCGGGCGCGGTGGCCGTGCTGCCGACCGCGCCGGAAGTCCTGCGCAACGGCGACAGCGACTACCCCTACCGGCACGACAGCTATTTCTATTACCTGACCGGCTTCACGGAGCCGGACAGCGTGCTGGTGCTGGTGGCCGCTTGCGGCGACCGGCCCGCGCGTTCGGTCCTGTTCTGCCGCGAAAAGAACGTCGAGCGCGAGATCTGGGACGGCTACCGCCACGGCCCCGAAGCCGCCCGTACAGCCTTCGGCATGGACGAAGCCTGGCCCGTATCTGAACTCGATACCCGCCTGCCCGACCTGCTGGCCGACGCTCCTGCCCTGTACTACGCCACCGCCTCCAGCGCCGCGCTGGACGCCCGGGTGCAGGGCTGGGTCAAGGCCGTGCGGGCCCGCTCGCGCAGCGGCGTGACCGCGCCTGCCGCCTTCCAGGACCTGCTGCCGCTGCTGGACGAGATGCGCCTCATCAAGGACGCACGGGAGCAGGAGATCATGCTGCGCGCCGGCGTGATTTCCGGCCAGGCGCATGCACGCGCGATGCGCGCCGCCCGCCCCGGCCTGCACGAATACGCGCTGGAAGCGGAGCTGCTGCACGAATTCCGCCGCAACGGCGCCCAGTTCCCGGCCTATACCCCGATCGTCGCCTCCGGCCCGAACGCCTGCATCCTGCACTACAACACCAACGACCGCCTGATGCAGGACGGCGACCTGGTGCTGATCGACGCCGGCTGCGAGCTCGATGGCTACGCCTCGGACATCACCCGCACCTTCCCGGTGAACGGCCGCTTCAGCCCCGCCCAGCGCAGGCTGTACGAACTGGTGCTGGCGGCCCAGGAAGCGGCTTTTGCGGAAATCGCTCCAGGCCGCCCCTATAGCGCTTTCCACGAAGCGGCCCTGCGCGTGCTGACCCAGGGGATGCTGGACCTCGGCCTGATCCCGGCAGGGAAGTTCCTCAACGTCGACGACGCCATCGCCGCGAAAGCCCATGTGCCCTTCTACATGCACGGCACCGGCCACTGGCTGGGCATGGACGTGCACGACGTCGGCGCCTACCGCGACCTCACGCAGGCCGACAAGCCGTCGCGGCAGCTAGCACCGGGCATGGCGCTGACCGTGGAGCCGGGCATCTACGTGCGCCCGGCGGATGGCGTGCCGGAGGAATACTGGCACATCGGCATCCGCATCGAGGACGACGTGATCGTCACCGAACACGGCTACCGGATCCTGACGGCGAGCGCGCCGAAGACGGTGGAAGAGATCGAGGCTTTGGCGGGCAAGGAAGGATGAGCGACGTCACGACAAGCCAGGAACCGCTGCGGGCGGACGTCGCCATCTGCGGCGCCGGCCCGGTCGGCATGGCGCTGGCCGCCCTGCTGGCGCGGCGCGGCGTGCCGGGATCGCGCATCGCCCTCGTCGACGGCAAGTCGCTGGGCCAGGCGATCTCGGACCCGCGCTCGATCGCGCTGGCCTGGGGCAGCCGCCTGCTGCTGGAAGACCTGGGCGCCTGGCCCGGCATCGGCTCGTCCGCCACGCAGATCCACCAGATCCACGTCTCGCGCCGCGGCCACCTGGGCCGCAGCATGATGGACCGCGCGGAGCACGATGTCGAGGCGCTGGGCTACGTGGCCCGCTACGGCGACGTGGTCGACGCCCTCGCGCGCGCCTGCGAGCGCGCCGGCGTGCAGGTGCTGCGCCCGCTGCGCGTGAGCGGCATCGACGAAGCGTCGGACGGTGTCCGGCTGCAGCTGGACGACGGCCGCACGCTGCACGCCAGGATCGCGGTGCAGGCCGAAGGCGGCGTGTTCGGCGAACAGCAGGACAAAGCCCGGACCCGCGACTACGGCCAGACCGCCGTGATCGCGCGCGTGTCGAGCAGCGCGGCGATTGCGCACCGCGCCTTCGAGCGCTTCACCGACGAAGGGCCGCTGGCCCTGCTGCCGCAGGACGGCGCGGACGGCCACCAGTACGCCCTGGTGTGGTGCGTGCAGCCGGAGCGCGCCCAGCACCTGCTGGACCTGGGAGAAGACGATTTCCTGCGCGAGCTGGGCGAAGCCTTCGGCGAGCGCCTGGGCCGCTTTACCCACAGCTCGAAGCGCGTGGCCTTCCCGCTCGGCCTCAACACCGACCCGCGCACAACCGCCCGCACGGTCGCGATCGGCAACGCGGCCCAGACCCTGCACCCGGTGGCCGGCCAGGGCCTGAACCTGGGCCTGCGCGACGCCGCCGTGCTGGCACGCCTGCTGGCACGCGACATGTCGCCGGCTTCGCTCGACCGCTTTGCGAGCGAGCGCGAAGGCGACCGCAAGATGGTGATCCGCGCCACCGACACGATGGCGCGCGTGTTCGCGGACAAGGGACCGCTGCAGCCGCTGTTCGGTCTCGCGCTGGCCGCGCTCGATACCGTCAAGCCGGCGCGCACACTGCTTGCGGAATTGATGATGTTCGGGCGGCGCCGATAGCAAGAGCGCCTGACAAAGCCTTCAGGGCAAGGCTTTTCAGGCGCTCTCGCGGGCCGCTTCCGAGCGGATCAGTTCTACCAGCTCTCGCGCGTACGCAGGGAGCCGCTCCAGCTCCTGCACCAGCACGCTGCGTTCGCGCACTGCCCACGCGTCGCTCAACTCCACCAGCGCCAGCCGCATGCTGCGGCTATGGCGCAGCGCCGCCGACTGCGGCAGGATGCCGATCCCGACATCCGCCTCCACCATGCGACACATGGCATCGAAGCCCCGCACCTGGATCCGCAGTTGCAGGCGGTGGCCGCTGTCGACCACGACCTTGTTCAGGAAATGCTGCAGGGTGCTGCCTTCGTGCAGGCCGATGTGCGGATAGTCGAGGGTCTCGGCGAAACTGAGCTTGCCCGCCTTCGCCAGCGGGTGGTCGATGGAAGTGGCCAGCACCAGCCGGTCGGTCGAGAAGTTGATGATCTCGATGCCCTGCCCCTGCACCGGCCCGGCCGCGATGCCGATATCGGCAGTGCCTTCCTGCACCCCGCGCACGATGTCGTGGTTGAGCCGCTCTTCCAGCGCCACGTTCACCTGCGGATGCGAGGCCAGGAACAGGCCTAGCACCTGCGGCATGAATTCGGTCACCGCCGTGGTATTCGCGAAGATGCGGATATGGCCCTTGATGCCATTGTTGTACTGCTGCATATCGCTCTTGAGGCGCTCGACCTGCTGCATGAACTGCTGCGCGTGACCCAGCAGGGTCTCTCCGGCCGGCGACAGCAGGACGCCCTTGCTTTCGCGGTACAGCAGGCGCATGCCGAAGCGGGACTCCAGTTCCTTCATCCGGTTGCTGGCGGCGCCCAGCGACAGGTGCATGCGCTCGGCGGCGCGGGTCAGGCTCTTCAATTCAGCGACCAGGATGAACAGGCGCAGGTCGGTCAGGTCGAACAACATTGGCGGTTCCTTGTTTGATGACAGGATTCTAGCCCAAGAGGCTGGGCAAGGCCTGTCGATGGACCGCCGCCGGCGGATGCCGGGAGAATGTCAGGCGATCAGGGCCGCCTCAGGGTCGCTTGAGCTGGCCGATGACGCTCGCCACCTTGGTGGTAATGACATCGACTGCCGGGCCATTCGCGCCGTGCGGCAGGATGACATCGGCATGGCGCTTGGTCGGTTCGATGAATTGCTTGTGCATCGGGCGCACCGTTTCCAGGTACTGGTTGACGATGCTTTCCATCGAGCGGCCGCGTTCGGCAATATCCCTCTGCATGCGGCGGATGAAGCGGACGTCGGGAGCGGTATCGACGAAGATCTTCAGCGACATCATGCTGCGCAAGTCCGCGTCATACAAGGCAAACAGGCCTTCGATCACGATGACCGGGGCTGGCTTGACGGGAATGGTCTTGCTGGAGCGGTTGTCGATCGTGAAGTCGTACTCCGGCATCGCAATCGCCTCGCCATTGCGCAAGGCCCGGACGTGCTCGACCAGCAGCGGCCAGTCGAAAGCCTGCGGATGGTCGTAATTCTGCTTGCGGCGGACTTCCGGGGTGAGATCGGATTGGTCGCGGTAGTAATCGTCCTGCATCACGACCGAGACCATATCGGCGCCAAACGACGCCAGCACCTGCTGGGTCACCGTCGACTTGCCACTGCCGCTTCCGCCAGCGACACCGATGACAAACGGAAGGAAAGAAATCTCGTTCATCCCCGAATGATACCGGAGCGGCGAGCGAACCGACAGAGGCGGCTTGAGCCGGAACGGCAGGTTCGGCACCTGTGGCGCCTGGCCGAGGGTGCCCGTGATACAGGAAGTTTGCGCTCAAGCCGGCTGTTGCTGGAGCTGCTCGCCGGCCGCAACACTGCCTTCACGCTTCGGACGTCCCTGTGCATCGGACAAGCGGTACTTGTTCCGGCGATCGCCCATCAGGAAGCGCAGGTCCCCGATACTCATCTTGGTAGCCTCGTGCATGCGGATCAGGACCGACGAGCTGACCGGCATACGATGATGGCGAATTTTGCTGATGACCGGCGGTGCGACCTCGAGCATGCGCGCCAGCGCGGCATCGTTTTTCAATCGCATGTTCTCCAGCAAAGCGTCGAGCAGTCGATTGGGGTTGTAGGTCTGGCCCGAAGTCTTGTCATTTTCCATGATTTCCTCCCGAAAAGTAGTTGCTTACGATGAGCAAATTCCGGGCCAGCGCTGTAAGTCATTGAATTGTAAGAAGGCAAGTAATTAGATATGATATTTTTTGTAATACATTGTAAAGAATGGCGACGCCAGCGCCGAGGGCCGCCAACTGGCTTTTCTATTCCAGGCTTTGCAGTTGCGCCCGGATCTGCCCGATGAATTTTTTCCCTTCGGGCATTGCTGATGAATTCCCGCAACTATTAATCCATAAGCCTTGACGGTCCCTGGAAACGAACAGAAGGTGTTCTTCGCCGACCGACATGGGATATCGCGCGGACGTGTTGTCGTTCCTGATGACGACCACGCGCGGCAAGCGCCCTTTCAGCCGGGTGATGACCTGCACTTTCACGTTGAAAGCCTTATCGGCGTCGGGATCCGCCGGGTCTTCGCGCAGGCCCTGCTCTGCCAGCACCCGGCCAATCACGATTGCGTCGGCGGTACGTATTTCGGAGGAGAGAGGGACTGTATAACCCGACACAAACGTCTTGGGATCCAGGCAAGCAGCGCCACCCGTATCAGGAAGAAATGCCTGCCCCAGCAGAACCGAGCCAAGGGCGATTGTCTTCAAGCTGTTTCGCATCGCATTGGCAACTATTGTTCGGTCGAAAGCGTAGCCTTGCCGCGTCGGGACAGCGGCCCGAGCGCCGTAGCTTGGCCAAATAAAGTGAACTGGGCGCCCGCGCCACAATCGCAAGCGACAACACCGTGATGGCTGACCATAGGGAAAAAGTCATGGAGTTTCACTCTCGATTCGGCTTGAACGAATCACCCAGTGTAAGCACCATATTGCCCGTATTGCAAGCCGAGCTTCACCAAAACCGTACCCCCCCTTCCAAAAGCACCGATTGTGTCTTTCTACTATCGGGTCCAGACTGGCTGTTCGTCACACGAGGCCACCCATCATGACTACCGAAGCTTTCGATGAATCCCTGCTCCAGCAGTGGGTCGGAAAAACCGAGACCGTCGGCGGGCGCGTCAACGCCGTCACCGCGAATGCGCTGGCGGCAACGCTCGACCGCCAGGATCACTTTGGGCCGGGCGCCGCCCTGCCGCCGCTCTGGCACTGGGCTTATTTCTGGCCCGCCGCGCCGCAATCCGAACTCGGCCCCGATGGCCACCCGGCGCGTGGCGGCTTCCTGCCACCGGTGCCGCTGCCGCGCCGCATGTGGGCCGGCGGCCGTCTCACTTTCGAACGGCCGCTGCAGATCGAGGGCGAAGCCACCCGTACCTCGCACATCAAGAGCGTGAACGCGAAACACGGCGCAACCGGCCAGCTGGTATTCGTCACCGTGCGCCACGAGCTGGCCCAGGATGGCGCCACCTGCATCACCGAAGAGCACGACATCGTCTACCGCGACCTCCCGCAGCCGGGCGCCGCCGCTCCCGCGCCGAAGATGGCGCCGGCTGAATCGGCCTGGTCGCGCACCATCACTCCGGATCCGGTGCTGCTGTTCCGCTACTCGGCGCTGACCTTCAACGGCCACCGCATCCACTACGACCGCAGCTACGTCACCGAAGTCGAAGGCTATCCCGGCCTGATCGTGCACGGCCCGCTGATCGCGACCCTGCTGGTCGACCTCGTGCAGCGCAACCTGCCGCAGGCGCGCATCGCTTCGTTCTCCTTCCGCGCCGTCGGCCCGCTGTTCGACATCGAGCCGTTCACGGTGTGCGGCACTCCCGACCCGGACGGGCGTACCGTGCGCCTGTGGGCCAAGAACATCCGCGGCGAACTCGCCATGCAGGCCGAGGCCGTGCTGGCCTGACCGATCCTTATTCGAACTGGAACATTCATCATGTCGATTCAACAGAACCACGATTACCAGGACATCCGCGAAGCGGTGCGCTCCCTGTGCGCGGAATTCCCTTCCGAATACTTCCGCAAGGTCGACGAGGCACGCGCCTATCCGGAGGAATTCGTCACCGCGCTGACCCAGGCCGGCTGGCTGGCGGCGCTGATCCCCGAGGAATACGGCGGCTCGGGCCTGGGCCTGACCGAAGCGTCGGTGATCATGGAAGAGATCAACCGCGCCGGCGGCAATTCCGGCGCCTGCCACGGCCAGATGTACAACATGGGCACCCTGCTGCGCCACGGCTCGAAGGAGCAGAAGGAGCTGTACCTGCCGAAGATCGCCAGCGGCGAGCTGCGCCTGCAGTCGATGGCGGTGACCGAGCCGACCACCGGCACCGACACCACCAAGATCAAGACCACCGCCGTGCGCAAGGGGGACAAGTACGTCATCAACGGCCAGAAGGTGTGGATCTCGCGCATCCAGCACTCCGACCTGATGATCCTGCTGGCGCGCACCACGCCGCTGTCGGAAGTGAAGAAGAAATCGGAAGGCATGTCGATCTTCGTGGTCGACCTGCGCGAGGCGATCGGCAAGGGCCTGTCGGTGCAGCCGATCCTGAACATGGTCAACCACGAGACCAACGAGCTGTTCTTCGAGAACCTGGAGATCCCGGCCGAGAACCTGATCGGCGAAGAGGGCAAGGGCTTCAAGTACATCCTCGACGGCCTGAATGCGGAACGCACCCTGATCGCCGCCGAGTGCATCGGCGACGGCTACTGGTTCATCGACAAGGTGACCAAATACGTGAACGAGCGCGAAGTGTTCGGCCGCCCGATCGGCCAGAACCAGGGCGTGCAGTTCCCGATCGCCAAGGCCTACGTGAACATCGAAGCGGCCAACCTGATGCGCTACAAGGCCTGCGCCCTGTTCGACGCGCACCAGGCCTGCGGCGCCGAAGCGAACATGGCCAAGATGCTGGCCGCGGACGCATCCTGGGAAGCGGCCAACGCCTGCCTGCAGTTCCACGGCGGCTTCGGCTTCGCCGCCGAATACGACGTCGAGCGCAAGTTCCGCGAGACCCGCCTGTACCAGGTGGCGCCGATCTCGACCAACCTGATCCTGGCCTATATCGGCGAGCACGTGCTCGGCATGCCGCGTTCGTTCTGAGGAGCCCACCATGCGCCCACTTGAAGGCATTACCGTCGTCACCCTCGAACACGCGATCGCCGCGCCGTTCTGCACGCGCCAGCTGGCCGACCTCGGCGCGCGCGTCATCAAGGTCGAGCGCCCCGGCGTGGGCGACTTCGCGCGCGCCTACGACACCCGCGCGCGCGGACTGGCCTCGCACTTCGTCTGGACCAACCGCTCCAAGGAAAGCCTGACCCTCGACGTCAAGCACGAGGAAGCCGGCGCCATCCTCGACAAGCTGCTGGGCGAGGCCGACGTGCTGGTGCAGAACCTCGCGCCCGGCGCCGCGGCCCGGCTCGGCCTGTCCTGGGAGGCGCTGTCCGAGCGCTTCCCGCGCCTGATCGTGTGCGACATCTCCGGCTACGGCGACAATGGTCCCTACCGCGACAAGAAGGCCTACGACCTGCTGATCCAGAGCGAATCCGGCTTCCTGTCGATCACCGGCACCCCGGACGAACCGGCCAAGGCCGGCTGCTCGATCGCCGACATCTCGGCCGGCATGTACGCTTACTCGAACATCCTGGCGGCGCTGATCCAGCGCGGCCGTACCGGCAAGGGCAGCCACATCGAGGTCGCCATGCTGGAGGCCATGATGGAGTGGATGAGCTACCCGCTGTACTACGCGATGGACGGCGCTTCCCCGCCGCCGCGCGCCGGCGCCGCCCACGCCACCATCTACCCCTACGGCCCGTTCCCGGCCGGCGATGGCAAGGTGATCATGCTGGGCCTGCAGAACGAGCGCGAATGGGTGCTGTTCTGCACCAAGGTGCTCGAACAGCCGGCCCTGGCCACCGACCCGCGCTTCAACTCGAATGCGGCGCGCACCGCCGCGCGCGAGGAACTGCGCGCCATCATCGTCGACGCGTTCTCCACACTGACGGCCGAGCAGGTGATCGAGCGGCTGGAAGCGGCCCCGATCGCGAACGCGCACGTGAACACGATGCACGACATGTGGGAACATCCGCAGCTGAAGGCGCGCCAGCGCTGGTCGGAAGTGGCGACGCCCGCCGGCCCCCTGCCCGCGCTGCTGCCGCCCGGCGTGCCCAGGGAATGGGACCCGCGCATGGACCCGATCCCGGCGCTCGGGGCGCATACCGATGCCATCCTGGCCGAACTGGGTTATGGTACGGAGCGTATCGCGGCGTTGCACGAGCAGAAGGCAATCTGAGCACGTCATTCCCGCGGCGGAAGAACGTCATTCCCGCGAAGGCGGGAATCCAGGTTCTGCATGAGCAGCCGAAACGCATGCAAACTTGGTTCCCCGCCTTCGCGGGGACGACGTAATTCTGGGCGGGGACGACGAAACATACAGGAGACGCTTCAAATGAGTAACAACCACCCCAGCCAGCAACTGGCCACCTTCGCCGCCAAGCTGCGTTTCGAAGACATCCCGGCCCCCGTGATGCGGCGCGCCGAGGACCTGTTCCTCGACTGGTTCGGCTCGGCGCTGGCCGGCAAGACCGGCCGCCCGGTGCAGGTCATCGAATCCTTCGCCAAACAGATGGGTCCGCAGGACGGTCCTTCTGAAGTCCTGATCTCGCGCCGCCGCAGCACGCCGCTGTTCGCTGCGATGGTCAATGCCGCCTCCTCGCACTTCGCCGAGCAGGACGACGTGCACAACGGCTCGGTGTTCCACCCGGCCGCGGTGGTGTTCCCGGCCGCGCTCGCGGTCGCGCAATCGATCGGCGCCAGCGGACGCGAGCTGCTGACCGCGTCGGTGGCCGGCTACGAGGTCGGGATCCGGATCGGTGAATTCCTCGGCCGCTCGCACTACAAGATCTTCCACACCACCGGCACCGCCGGCACGGTGGCCGCCGCGGCCGCCGTCGGGCACCTGCTGCGCCTGGACCCGGAGCAGATGCTGCATGCCTTCGGCTCGGCCGGCACCCAGGCCGCCGGCCTGTGGGAATTCCTGCGCGACGCCGCCGATTCCAAGCAACTGCACACCGCCCACGCGGCGGCCGGCGGCCTGACGGCAGCCTACCTGGCGCACGAAGGCTTCACCGGCGCGCGCCGCATCCTCGAAGGCGCGCAAGGCATGGCCGCCGGCATGTCGCGCGACGCCGACCCGGCCAGGCTGACAGACCGCCTGGGCGAGCGCTGGACCCTGGCCGAGACCTCGTTCAAGTTTCACGCTTCCTGCCGCCACACCCACCCGGCAGCCGACGCGCTGCTGCAGGTCGTGACGGCGCACGGGTTGCGCCCGGACGACGTCGCGCACGTGACCGCGCGCGTGCACCAGGGCGCGATCGACGTGCTGGGGCCGGTGGTCGATCCGCGCACGGTGCACCAGGCGAAATTCTCGATGGGTACGGTGCTCGGCCTGATCGCCGAATTCGGCAACGCCGGCCTGCAGGAATTCGAACGTTTCTACAACGACCAGCGCATCGCGGGCTTCCGCGGCAAGGTCGAGATGGTGCTGGACGAGGAAGTCGACCAGGCCTATCCGGCGCGCTGGATCGGCAAGGTGACCGTGCAGACCGTTGACGGCCGCAGCTTCGAAGGCCGGGTCGACGAGCCGAAGGGCGATCCGGGCAATACCCTGTCGCGTGACGAACTCGAAAGCAAGGCCCTGCGCCTGGCCGAGTTTGCCGACGCCGCCAGCCCGGCCGAGATGCGCACCGCCTTCGCCCGCATCTGGGCGCTGGCGGATGCCGCACAAGTCGGCATCCTGCTTCCCGCCCAGGGCTGAGCCATGCTGGCGCGCTCCTACCTGTTCGTGCCCGGCAACCGGCCGGAACGCTTCGACAAGGCCTGCGCGGCCGGCGCCGACGCGGTCATCGTCGACCTCGAGGACGCGGTGCCGCCCGCCGACAAGGCGGCCGCGCGCGCGGCCCTGGCGGCCTGGCTGTCGCCCCGCCAGCAGGTGCTGGTGCGCATCAACGGCGCGGACAGCGAATGGTTCGAGGACGACCTCGCACTATGTGGCAAACCGGGCGTGGCCGGCATCGTGCTGCCCAAGGCCGAGCATGAGGCCTCGCTGGCGAAGCTGGCCGCCGCCGGCGCGCCGGCGATCCTGCCCCTGATCGAATCGGGCCTCGGGTTGTGGAACGCCGCCGCGCTGGCGCGCCTGCCGCGCGTCAGCCGGCTGGTGTTCGGCTCCATCGATTTCAGTTTCGACATGGGCATCCAGGAAGGCCACGAAACCCTGCTGTATGCGCGTTCCCAGCTGGTGCTGGCCTCGCGCGTGGCGGGCATCGCGGCCCCCGTGGATGGCGTAACCACAACGTTCGACCAGCCCGAACGCGTGCACGCCGACACATTGCGCGCCCGCGCGCTCGGCTTTGGCGGTAAATTATGCATTCACCCGAAACAGGTGGCTCCCGTGCACGAAGCGTTCGCGCCGACGGCGGAAGAAGTATCCTGGGCCGGGCGCGTCGTCGCCGCGGCCGAGGCGGCGCAGGGCGGCGCGGTTGCCCTCGACGGCAAAATGGTCGACCGACCTGTTATCCTCATCGCGCAGCAGATGCTCGAAGAAGCAAAGCGGCGCAAGTAATAAAAGGCAGTTCCAATTCAACGACAAGGAGACAACAATGAAATTCAAGTTCATGCACGCGGTCCTGTTCGCCGCCACCTTCGCCAGCGCCGGTGCCTATGCCCAGGCCCCGATCGTCATCAAGTTCAGCCACGTGGTCGCCAACGACACGCCGAAGGGCAAGGCTGCCCTGCGCTTCAAGGAGCTGGCGGAAAAAGCCACCGCCGGCAAGGTGAAGGTCGAGGTCTACCCGAACAGCACCCTGTACAAGGACAAGGAAGAGATGGAAGCGCTGCAGCTGGGTTCCGTCCAGATGCTGGCGCCCTCCCTCGCCAAGTTCGGCCCGCTGGGCGTGAAGGAATTCGAAGCCTTCGACATGCCCTTCATCTTCCCGGACAAGCAGGCGCTGTACCGCGTCACCAACGGTCCGCTGGGCAAGTGGTTCTTCGCCAAGCTCGAACCGAAAGGCGTCAAGGGCCTGGCCTACTGGGATAACGGCTTCAAGGACATGACCGCCAACAAGCCGCTGCACACCCCGGCCGACTTCCGCGGCCTGAAGATGCGCATCCAGAGCTCGAAGGTGCTGGACGCCCAGTTCCGCGCGCTCGGCGCCAATCCGCAGGTGATGGCCTTCTCCGAGGTCTACCAGGCGATGCAGACCGGCGTCGTCGACGGCAACGAGAACACGCCGTCGAACATCTACACCCAGAAGATGCATGAGGTGCAGAAGCACATGACGATTTCCGACCACGGCTATATCGGCTACGCGGTCATCGTCAACAAGAAGTTCTGGGATGGCCTGCCGGCCGACATCCGCACCAAGCTCGATGGCGCGATGGCCGAAGCGACCAAGTACGCCAACGACATCGCCCAGGAAGAGAACGACAAGGCGGTTGCGGCCATCAAGGCGGCCGGCACCACCACCGTCTACACCCTGACCCCGGCCGAGCGCGAAACCTGGAAAAAGGCGATGGCGCCGGTGTACAAGCAGATGGAAAGCCGCGTCGGCAAGGAGACCCTGGACGCGATGGAAAAAGCGACCAAGGGCAAGTGATGGCAACGATGCGCTTGCGTGACGCCGACGGCGGCCCCGTGCTGGACGAACGGGTGCTGCTCGATGCGCTGCCGCTCGCGTCGACGCCGGCGCGGGCGCTGGAACTGGGGTGCGGCACCGCACGCCAGACCCGGCTGCTCGCCGCCGGCGGCAGGTTCGGGGATATCCTGGCGCTGGAAGTCGACCACCGCCAGCACGAGAAGAACCTGGCCATCGACGACCTGCCCGGCGTGCGGTTCGCTCTGGGCGGGGCGCAGGAAATTCCTGCGCCCGACGGCAGCGTGGATGCGGTCTTCCTGTTCAAGTCCCTGCACCACGTGCCGGGGGATTTGCTGGGCCGCTCGTTCAGGGAGATGCACCGGGTGCTGGCCCCCCGCGGCCTGGTGTACATTTCCGAGCCGGTATTCGGCGGCGAGTACAACGAGATCCTGCGCCTGTTCCACGACGAGGAGCGGGTGCGCGAGGCCGCCTTCGAGGCGACCCGCGATGCCGTGGACAGCGGGCTGTTCGAGCTGGTGTCCGAGACCTTTTTCCTGTCGCCGGTACGCTACAAGAGCTTTGCCGAGTTCGAGCAGAAGGTGATCCAGGTGACGCATACCGAGCACCGCCTGTCGCCCGAGCTGTACGAACGGGTGCGGGCGAAGTTCGAAGCGCACCTGGGCGAGGACGGCGCCAGATTCCTGGCACCGTTCCGGGTCGACCTGCTGCGCAAGCGGTAGTTTTTTCGTCGGGCTTCCGGCCCGACTTACTCCACCGCCTTGACCATCGCCTCGATCACCTTCTTCGCATCGCCGAACACCATCATCGTGTTCGGCTGGTAGAACAGGTCGTTATCGAGGCCGGCATAGCCGGAGGCCATCGAGCGCTTGTTGACGATGATGCTCTTGGCCTTGTAGGCCTCCAAAATCGGCATGCCGGCGATCGGCGACTTCGGGTCCTTGGCGGCGGGGTTCACCACGTCGTTCGCGCCCAGCACCAGCACCACGTCGGTCTGGCCGAATTCGCCGTTGATGTCTTCCATTTCCGCCACCTGGTCGTAAGGCACCTCGGCCTCGGCCAGCAGCACGTTCATGTGGCCCGGCATGCGGCCCGCCACCGGGTGGATCGCGTAGCGCACCGTCACGCCATGTTCGGTCAGCTTGTCGACCAGTTCCTTTACCGTGTGCTGGGCGCGCGCCACCGCCAGGCCGTAGCCCGGCACGATGATCACGGATTCCGCATTCTGCAGGATGAAGGCGGCGTCCTCGGGCGAGCCGGATTTGACGGGACGCTGTTCCTTGGCGCCGCCGGCGTCCGCCGCGGCCGCCTCGCCGCCGAAGCCGCCCAGGATCACGTTGAAGAAGGAGCGGTTCATCGCCTTGCACATGATGTACGAGAGGATCGCGCCGCTCGAACCGACCAGCGAGCCGGCGATGATCAGCATCGAATTGTTCAGTGAGAAGCCGATGCCGGCCGCCGCCCATCCCGAGTAGGAGTTCAGCATCGACACCACCACCGGCATGTCGGCGCCGCCGATCGGGATGATGATCAGCACGCCCAGCACGAACGATAGCGCCGCCATCACGATATAGGGCGTCCACGCGGGCGCCACACCATCCGAGAAGCAGAACACCAGGCCCAGCGCGACGATCGCGATCGCCACCAGCAGGTTGATGATGTGCTGGCCCGGATAGCGCACCGGCGCGCCCTGGAACAGGCGGAACTTGTACTTGCCGGCCAGCTTGCCGAAGGCGATCACGGAACCGGAAAACGTCACCGCGCCGACGAAGGTGCCGATGAAGAGTTCGAGCCGGTTGCCGAAGGGAAGCGCGGCGCCGCGTGCGGCGATGTTGAAGGCCCAGGGTTCGGACACGGCGGCGATCGCGATGCAGACCGCGGCCAGGCCGATCAGCGAGTGCATCGCCGCGACCAGCTCGGGCATCTTGGTCATCTCGACCCGGCGCGCGGCGATGGCGCCGATCGCGCCGCCCACCACCACGCCCAGCAGCACCAGTCCGAAGCCCATGCCGCCGGTCTGGATCTGTTCCTTCAGCTTGAACATCAGGGCAATCGTGGTGAACACCGCGATCGCCATCCCGCTCATGCCGAACACATTGCCCATCCGTGCCGAAGACGGCGAGGACAAGCCTTTCAGGGCCTGGATGAAGCACACCGACGCCACCAGGTAGAGCAGCGTCACCATATTCATGCTGATGAGATTCATGCCGCCTCCTTCGTGCCCGCGGACATGGCGTTCGAGGCGGCATCCTTGCCGGCGCGGGCCTTCGGCTCCTTCTTCTTGAACATCTCCAGCATGCGCTGGGTGACCAGGAAGCCGCCGAACACGTTGACGGCCGCCAGCGCGACCGCCAGCGTGCCCGCGACCTGGCCGGTGAGGCCTTCGGTGAGGCCGGCCGCCAGCATGGCGCCGACGATGATGATGGCCGACACCGCATTCGTCACCGCCATCAGCGGCGTGTGCAGGGCCGGCGTGACGGTCCACACCACGTGGTAGCCGACGTAGATCGCCAGCACGAAGATGATCAGGTTGATGATCGTGTGACTGATTTCCATACTCTGCTCCTCCTTCCCGGATTCCGTTATGTACGCAATACTTGTCCGTCGGCGCACACCATCACCGCGCGCACGATCTCGTCCTCGCGGTCGATCGCCAGCTTGCCTTCCTTGTCGACGATGAGCTTGAGGAAGTCGAGCACATTGCGCGCGTACAGGGCCGAGGCGTCGGCCGCCACCAGGGCCGGCAGGTTCGGCTCGCCGATGATGGTGACGCCATGCTTGACCACGGTCTTGCCGAGTTCCGTCAGCGGGCAGTTGCCGCCCTGCTCGATCGCCATGTCGACGATCACCGAGCCCGGCTTCATGGCGCGCACCGTGTCTTCGGAGATCAGGACCGGCGCCTTGCGGCCCGGGATCAGGGCGGTGGTGATGACGATGTCGGCGAGCTTGGCGCGCTCGTGCACCAGCTCGGCCTGGCGGCGCATCCAGTCGGCCGGCATCGGCCGCGCATAGCCGCCCACGCCCTGGGCGATTTCCTTTTCCTCGTCGGTCAGGAAGGGTACGTCGATGAACTTGGCGCCCAGCGATTCCACCTGCTCCTTGACCGGCGGGCGCACGTCGGACGCTTCGATCACGGCGCCGAGGCGCTTGGCGGTGGCGATCGCCTGCAGGCCGGCCACGCCCACGCCCATGATCAGCACGCGCGCCGCCTTCACGGTGCCGGCGGCCGTCATCAGCATCGGCATGAAGCGTTGATACGCGTTCGCGGCCAGCATCACGGCCTTGTAGCCGGCGATGTTGGCCTGCGAGGACAGCACGTCCATCGACTGGGCGCGGGTGATGCGCGGCGCCGCTTCCAGGGCGAAGGCGGTGAGGCGCTTGTCGGCCATCGCCGCGTTGTTCTCGGCATCGAAGGGATTCAGCATCCCGACCAGCACGGCGCCGGACTGCATCAGGTAGCGTTCGTCGGCATTCGGCGCGCGCACCTTCAGCACCATGTCGGCCCCGAAGGCTTCCTCTGCGCTGCCGATGCGGGCGCCGGCGGCCACGTAAGCGTCATCAATCACGGAAGCGTGCACACCGGCGCCGGACTGCACGATCACCTCGTGCTGGGCGGCCAGCTTCTTGACGGTTTCGGGAGTTGCTGCGACGCGTGTCTCGCCCGGCCTCGTCTCGGCCGGCACACCAATTCTCATGATGCCTCCGTATAATTGATAAACTGTCCACAATCTAGCATGCAAAGTGGTGCAAACGCCGATGTCAATACCGATCAGTGGTATTTCGTAAACAGATCGGCAATTTTGCTGCCCATCGTGGTACAGACCTAGGCATATCTCACCGTTTTTTGTATCAAATCAAGTGAAAAGCCCGACCCAAGCTGTTGCAATGCAGCGTGCGTGCAAGCAACGACCTTTTCATCAAGGTAGAATGTCGGCACATTTTCAAGGACGCGCATGACCCATACCTTCAGACCATCAGTGACCGTCGCCGCGATCATCGAACGCGATGGCCGCTTCCTGCTGATCGAAGAGGAAACCAGCGACGGCATCCGACTGAACCAGCCGGCCGGTCACCTCGATCCGTTCGAATCGCTCGAACAGGCGGTCGTGCGCGAAGCCATGGAAGAAACCGCACATGAGTTCATCCCGGAAGGGCTGGTCGGCATGTACATCTCGCGCTACCACTCGAAATCGCGCGGCACCGACGTCACGTACCTGCGCTTCACCTTCTGCGGCAGGCCGGGCAAGCAGTACGACCAGCCGCTCGACCACGGCATCCTGCGCACCCTGTGGATGACGCGCGACGAGCTGGCGGCCTGCCAGGACCGCCACCGCAGCCCGATCGTGCTGAAATGCGTGGACGATTACCTGGCCGGCAAGCGCACCTCGCTGGACCTGCTGTACACCGACCACTCGGTTTTCGATGGCGGCCTATCTATCAAACCGGACGTAACGTAAGCAAATGACGAAGAAAAAAGTCGTGATCGGGATGTCGGGCGGCGTCGACTCCTCGGTCGCGGCCTGGATGCTGAAGGAACAGGGATATGAGGTCATCGGCCTGTTCATGAAGAACTGGGAAGACGACGACGATTCCGAATACTGTTCCACGCGCCAGGACTGGATCGACGCGGCCAGCGTGGCCGACGTGGTCGGCGTGGACATCGAGGCGGTCAACTTCGCCGCCGAATACAAGGACCGCGTGTTCGCGGAATTCCTGCGCGAATACCAGGCCGGCCGTACGCCGAACCCGGACGTGCTGTGCAACGCCGAGATCAAGTTCAAGGCCTTCCTCGACCACGCCATGAAGCTGGGCGCCGACCTGATCGCGACCGGCCACTACGCGCGCGTGCGCCACAACCAGGCCACCGACCGCTTCGAGCTGCTGAAGGCCTTCGACTCGACCAAGGACCAGAGCTACTTCCTGCACCGCCTGAACCAGGCGCAGTTGTCGAAAGCCCTGTTCCCGCTGGGCGAGATCGCCAAGACCGAGGTGCGCAAGATCGCCGAGAAGCTGCAGTTGCCGAACGCGGCCAAGAAGGACTCGACCGGCATCTGCTTCATCGGCGAGCGCCCCTTCCGCGAATTCCTGGGCCGCTACCTGCAGCACAAGCCGGGCCCGATCAAGCTCGATAACGGCCAGACGGTCGGCGAGCACGTCGGCCTGTCCTTCTACACGCTGGGCCAGCGCAAGGGCATCGGCATCGGCGGGCTGAAGTCGCACAAGAACGCGGACGGCACCAGCGAGCCGTGGTTCGTGGCGCGCAAGGACATCGCCAACAATACCCTGTACATCGTGCAGGGCCATGACCACCCGTGGCTGCTGTCGGGCGAACTGGGCGCGGGACAGGCCAGCTGGATCGCCGGCGAACCGCCCGCACCGCGTGCCCTGTCGGCCAAGACCCGCTACCGCCAGGCCGACGTGCCGTGCACGGTGGCGCCGGAAGGCCTGGACCGCTTCACCTTGCGCTTCGACGAGCCGCAATGGGCGGTGACGCCGGGGCAGTCGGCCGTGCTGTATGACGGAGACGTTTGTCTGGGTGGGGGGATTATCGATACGGCTGCTGCGGCCTGATACTCCCGCACGTCGCCCCCGCGCAGGCGGGGGTCCAGGTTCGTATGCGTTTCGATAGCTCAAGCAGAACTTGGATCCCCGCCTTCGCGGGGATGACGTTTACGCGTACGTAGCCGTACGTGGCCCTGTATTGACTGTTGCATCGCCCACCAAAAATTCCGCGTTTTTCACCCCTGCTTGCCATTTCGCCATCGAGTTACCCAGCAAAATGCCGTAATCTTCACCAAAGTTGCCGCACGGCAAAATATTTGGCAGACAGGAGCAACAATGGCTGAAGACATGAACAACACGACAGAAGTGCTGTCGTTCCGGCTGGGCGGCGAAGAATATGCCCTCAGCATCCTCAAGGTCCAGGAAATCCGCGGCTACGACGCCGTTACCCGCATCGCGAGCGCGCCCGAGTACCTGAAAGGCGTGATCAACCTGCGCGGCATCATCGTGCCGATCGTGGACATGCGCATCAAGTTCAACGTCGGCAACCCGACCTACGACACCTTCACCGTGGTGATCGTCCTGAACATCAATGGCCACACGATCGGCATCGTGGTCGACAGCGTGTCCGACGTCGTGACCCTGACGCCCGACCAGGTCAAGGCTGCCCCGGACCTGGGCGCCAGCGTCGCCGCCGAGTACCTGCAGGGCCTGGGCACGGTGGACGAGCGCATGCTGATCCTGCTCGACATCGACAAGCTGCTCAGCTCCGAAGAAATGGGCCTGCTGGCCGCCGCGCGCAGCGCCGCCTGATCCGCCTCAGCCCCCGCGGTGCTGCTTGACGATCGCCAGCACCGTGTTGCGGATCGTGCGCAGCACCGCGTCCGCCTTGAAGGGCTTGACGATGAAGCCCTGCACGCCGCGGCCCAGCGCGGCCTGCACCGCGGGCGCGTCGAGGGTGCCGGAGACCATGAAGACCAGGGTCTTCGGCAGCTGGGCGCGCAACTGCTCGACCACGTCGTTGCCGTCCTCGACCTGCTCGCGCGCGATGCAGAACAGGTGCGGATGGTGCTTCAGCGCCAGCGCGTAGCCGAGGGTGCTGGTATGGGTCTGGCCGACCACCTCGTAGCCGCCGTCCAGCAGCACGGTGTTGAGCAGGCCGCGCGAAATCGCGTTCGAGTCGACAATCACTGCCTTGAGCATCGTTGGTTCCCTGTCGTTCCTGTCAGTGCGCGTCCCAGGCCAGCATCTTCCAGCTCACCCCGAGCTTCACGTCGGTCTTCAGTTCGACCAGCTGGCGCGAGACCTCGAGGATCCCGCGCTCGGCGCGCAGGCGCTCGCCCAGCGGGGTCTTGAGGATGCCGGCGCCGGCCATCACGGCCGCCAGGTCGCCATAGGCATTCAGCAGGCGCGCCGCGGTCTTCATGCCGATCTTCGAGACGCCCGGCACGCCGTCGGTCGGGTCGCCCATCAGCGCCAGCAAGTCGTGCAGGCGCTCGGGCGCGACCCCGAACTTGTTGCGCACCCAGGCGTCGTCATGCCACTCGCCCTTGAAGTGGTCCCACACCAGGGCGCCGTGCGCGATCAGCGCGTGCAGGTCCTTGTCGGTGGTGGCGACGATGGCATCCCCTCGCCCTTCCGACAGCCAGCGCATGACGCCGGTGGCGATCACGTCGTCGGCCTCGACCCCGGGCACCATCAGCACCTGCAGGCCGGCCGCGCGCAGGCGTTCGTGGAATTCCGGCAGCGCGTTGCGCAGGTCCGGGGGCATCGGCGCGCGGCCCTCGCGGTAGCGCGGATACAGCGCGTGGCGCCAGGTCTGGCCGCCGTAGTCGAAGGCCGCCAGCACGTGGGTCGGCGCGTGCGCCTCCAGCAGGTTGCGGAAGGACGAGAAGGCGTGGCGCAGGGCGATGCTGGCCTTCAGGTCGGAGTCCGGTTCGGGACTGGCTTCGTACACCCGCCGGACGATGTTCAGGCCGTCGATGGCCAGCAGCTTTGCCATACGCTCTACTTCACGAACTCGTACTTGCCGCCCCGTTCGAGCGCGCGCCGGTAGGCCGGGCGCGCGTGGATCCGTTCGAGGAAGGCGCTCAGCTTCGGATACTTCCCGTCCAGCCCGCCGCGCGCGGCGGCCGCCTCCAGCGGAAAGCTGAGCTGGATGTCGGCCGCCGAGAAGTCGTCGCCGGCAAACCAGGCGCGCTCGGCCAGCTCGCCCTCGAGGAAGGCCAGGTGCTGGCGGATCTGCGGCAGCACGAAGTCCTCCTTGACCTTGTTCGCGATCGCGCGCGCGATCGGGCGCACGAAGAACGGCGCGGGCGTGCTCTCGACGCGGTCGAACACCAGCTTGAGCAGCAGCGGCGGCATCGCCGAGCCTTCGGCGTAGTGCAGGAAATAGGTCCAGCGCAGGCGCTCGGGCGTGCCGGGCGCGGGCGCCAGCCGGCCGTCGCCGTAGCGTTCGAGCAGGTACTCGATGATGGAGCCGGATTCGGCCACGACGGTGTCGCCGTCCTGGACCACCGGCGACTTGCCGAGCGGGTGCACGGCGCGCAGCTCGGGCGGCGCCAGCATCGACTTCGGATCGCGCCGGTACTTCTTGATCTCGTAGTCCAGGCCGAGTTCCTCCAGCAGCCACAGGATGCGCTGGGAGCGGGAGTTGTTCAGGTGGTGGACGATGAGCATGAAAGGCCGGGGGGCGGTGAAATGGCGCTAGCTTAGCACTGTTGCCTGTTTACCTAAAGCTTGGGTAATATGCTTAAGTGCAACTTTTTAACAATGTTGCCACTCATTAAATTACCAAGTGGAGAAACCGATGTCGCGCCCCAGCCTGCCGTCCCTGTCCGTCCTTTCCCTGATGCTCGCCGCGCTCGGCGGAACGGCCATGGCCCAGACCGCGCCGATGGCGCCCGACATCCCGGACGATAAATTCTCCACCACGGTCCCGAACGCCGATTACATCCGCCAGGAAGTGATGATCCCGATGCGCGACGGCGTCAAGCTGCACACCGTGATCGTGATCCCGAAAGGGGCGGCGAACGCGCCGATCATGCTGACCCGCACCCCCTACAACGCCTCGCGCCGCGCCGGCCGCATGAAGAGCCCGCGCATCAGCTCGATCCTGGGCGACGGCGACGACGCCTTCATCGAGAACGGCTATATCCGCGTATTCCAGGACGTGCGCGGCAAGTACGGCTCGGAAGGCGATTACGTGATGACGCGCCCGGTGCGCGGCCCGCTGAACAACACCCCGGTCGACCACAGCACCGACGCGTACGACACCATCGAGTGGCTGGTCAAGAACGTGAAGGAATCGAACGGCAAGGTTGGCATGGTCGGCTCGTCCTACGAAGGCTTTACGGTGCTGATGGCCCTGGCCGAGCCGCACCCCGCCCTGAAGGCCGCGGTGCCGATGAGCCCCATGGTCGACGGCTGGCGCGGCGACGACTGGTTCCACAACGGCGCCTTCCGCAATACCAACCTCGAATACATCGCCGGCCAGAACTCGGCGCGTGGCGAGGGCGAACACATCGTCACCGGCACCAACGACGACTACGACGCCTTCCTGCGCGCCGGCTCGACCGCCGACTTCGCCCACCTCTACGGCGTCGACCGGCTGAACTTCACGAAAAAGATTTTCGAGCACCCGGCCTACGACAGCTACTGGCAGGAGCAGGCGCTGGACCGCATCCTGGCCAGGAAGCCCTTGACGGTGCCGACCATGACCGTGGTCGGCCGCTGGGACCAGGAAGACATCTACGGCGCCTACGCGACCTATGCGGCGGTGGAGCCGAAGGACAAGGACAACCGCATGAATTCGCTGGTGGTCGGCCCCTGGCGCCACAGCGGCGTGAACTACGAGGGCTCCTCGCTGGGCGCCCTGAAATTCACCGGCGACACCGCCCAGCAATTCCGCCGCGAAGTCATGCTGCCCTTCTTTAACCAGTACCTGAAGGATGGCGCGCCGAAGTTCGACACGCCGCCCGTGTGGTCCTACCAGACCGGCGTGAACCGCTGGCGCCGGCTGGAGCAGTGGCCGCTGGCGCAGAGCGCGACGCCGGTGTATCTGAAGCCGGGCTTCGCCTTGGGTTTCGATAAAGCGGAGCCGAAAGGCGCGGCCTTCGACGAATACGTGTCCGATCCGATGAAGCCGGTGCCCTTCGTGCCGCGTCCCGTGCGCATGAGCGATGGCGCGGTGTGGAAGCCCTGGCTGGTGACCGACCAGCGTTCCTACTCCGACCGCCCGGACGTGCTGACCTATGTGAGCGCTCCGCTGACCAAGCCGCTGGAACTGGCCGGCGCACCGATGGTCAACCTGTTCGCCTCGACCTCGGGCACGGACAGCGACTGGGTGGTCAAGCTGATCGACGTCTATCCGGACGAAGTCGCGGCGCAGCCGGAGCTGGGCGGCTACCAGCTGCCGATCGCGATGGACATCCTGCGCGGCCGCTACCGCCAGGACTTCGACAAGCCGGCGGCGATCCCGGCCAACAAGGCCGAGCGCTACCGCTTCGCCCTGCCGAACGTCGACCACGTGTTCCTGCCCGGCCACCGCATCATGGTGCAGATCCAGTCCAGCTGGTTCCCGCTGTACGACCGCAACCCGCAGACCTTCGTGCCGAACATTTTCTACGCCAAGCCGGGCGATTACCGCAAGGCGACCCAGCGCGTCTATCACGCGCCGGGCATGGAAAGCGCGATCGAACTGCCTGTCGTTTCGGCCGGGAAATGAAAACTGCCGGGCTGGCCACCTGCCGTGGCCAGCCGGCGACAAATGTGTCATACAGGCAGGACTTTCTTAACAAAAACGTGTAGGCTGGACCCAGCAATTCATTCGATGCGAGGTCCACCATGAAGCACCTGTTCACTGCGACCGCCCTGCTGCTCGGCAGCGCGTTCGCCCAAGCCCAATCCGCCCACTGGACCTTCACTTATACCGGCTTCTACGACCAGGAAGCCGCGGTCTTCCTGCCCGGGATGCAGATCGCCGGTTCCTTCACCGGCACCGACCTCGATGGCGACGGCCTGCTCGAACGCGAGGAGCTGAGCTCGCTCACCATCGGTTCGATGGACTACGTGGCCTGCGCCGCCGGCAGCAACGCGTATTACCACTGCGGGGCCGACAGCTTCACCTTCTCGCCCGAACGCGGCCTGTCGTTCAGCCTCGGCGAATACGGCAGCGACCCGGAGGGCTGGAACAGCGGCGGCCACCTGGTCGAGTCCGGGAAGCTGAGCTACGACTACCAGATCACACCCTACAGCACGGCCGAACACCACCTGGTCTGGACCGAGGGCACGGTGCTGAACATGGTGTCGGCGTCGCCGGTGTCGCCGGTGCCGGAAGCGCCGGCCTGGGCGATGCTCGTGGCGGGACTCGGCGCCGTCGGTGCGTGGCGCCGGCGCGCCCGGCCCGCCCCGGTCGAGGCCCGCATCTAGACACCATCGCGTCATCGCAGGCACGGTTCGGCAACGCACCGAGCTGCCTCCGCGCCCGCCCTACCATCGGGGCATGGGCGCAATCTACATCGGCATCTCGGGCTGGCGGTACGAACCATGGCGCGGGGTGTTCTATCCTCAGGGTCTGGCCCAGGCGCGCGAGCTGGACTACGCCTCGCGCTTCCTCCCCACCATCGAGATCAACGGTTCCTTCTATGCGCTGCAGCGGCCCGCGAGCTATGCGGCCTGGTATGCCGCCACGCCGCCCGGCTTCGTCTTTGCCGTGAAGGGCAACCGCTTCATCACCCACATGCTCAAGCTGCGCGGCATCGAGACGCCGCTGGCCAACGTGCTGGCCTCGGGTATGTTCGCGCTGCGCGAGAAGCTCGGACCCATCCTGTGGCAGTTTCCGCCGCAGCTGCGCTTCGAGCCCGGGAAGATCGAACGTTTCCTGTCGCTGCTGCCGCGCGACACCGGCCAGGCGCTGGCGATCGCGCGCGGCCATGACGAGAAGCTGGCGGGAAGGAGCCTGCTGGAGATCGACGCCGTGCGCCCGCTGCGGCATGCGGTGGAGGTGCGCCACGAGAGCTTCCGCGACGAGGCCTTCATCGCCCTGCTGCGAAAGTACCAGGTGGCGCTGGTGGTGGCCGACACGGCCGGCAAATGGCCGGACTGGGAAGACGTGACCGCGGATTTCGTCTACATCCGCCTGCACGGCGAACACGAGCTGTACGCCAGCGGCTACGAGGACGATTCGCTGGAACGCTGGGCTGCGAGGATACGCTCGTGGAGCGAGGGGAAGCAGCCGGGGGATGCGCGGCTGGTTTCTTCGGTGGCGCCTCCGACAGCGAAGAGCCGGGACGTGTACTGCTACTTCGACAACGACATCAAGGTGCGGGCGCCGTTCGATGCGAAGCGCTTGATCGAGCTGGTCAACGCTTCACGTGCACCTGGATGATCTTGCGTCCCTTCTCATCCTTCTCCGGCATCGGTTCCGGCGCACAGGTGCCGCAGGTATCGCAGCCGCTGCCGCAGCCGGCATCCTTGTCGAGCCAGCGCGCCAGGAAGCCCTTGCCACTGCCGTCCGAGAAGGTATAGACGATGCGGCGGCGCCAGGCCAGCGGCAGGTACTTGCTGGCCGCGTACAGCGCCGCCAGCAGCACGATCAGGCCAACCACCAGGTACTGGACGATCATCTCAGCCCCCCAGCGCCCAGCGCGCGACGTGGTAGGTGATGAAGGATGCGGTATAGGCCAGCGCGAACATGTAGCCGGCCATCAGGAAGGCGTAGCGGATGCTGCCGGTCTCTCGGCGCACCACCGACAGGGTCGACAGGCACTGCGGCGCGAACACGTACCAGGCCAGCAGCGACAGCGCGGTCGCCATGCTCCAGGAGTGGGAAATCAGCGGCGCCAGCGAACCGGCCACGTCGTCGCCGGCGGCCGACAGCGCGTACACGGTGCCGAGCGCGCCGACCGCCACTTCGCGCGCGGCCATGCCGGGCACCAGCGCGATGCAGATCTGCCAGCCGAAGCCGATCGGCTCGAAAATGACCGACAGGGCGCGCCCCAGCATGCCGGCCACGCTGTAGTAGATCGGCGGATGGGTCGCCCCTTCCGGCGCGCCCGGGAAGCTCGACAGGAACCAGACCAGCACCATCAGGGTCAGGATCACGGTGCCGACGCGGGTCAGGAAGATCTTCGCGCGCTCCCACAGGCCCAAGGCCAGGTTCTGCAGGTGCGGCCAGTGGTAGGCCGGCAGTTCCAGCATCAGCGGGTGCTGGCCCTTGCTGCCGGCGGCGCGCTTGAAGAACCAGGCCACGCCCATCGCGCTGACGATACCGGCCGCGTACAGCAGGAACAGCACCAGCCCCTGCAGGTTGATGCCGGCGCCCAGCTGGCGGTCCGGGATGAAGGCCGCGATCACCAGCGCGTACACCGGCAGGCGCGCCGAGCAGGTCATCAGGGGCGCGATCATGATCGTCACCAGGCGGTCGCGCGGGTTCTGGATCGTGCGCGCGGCCATCACGCCGGGGATCGCGCAGGCGAAGGAGGACAGCAGCGGGATGAAGGCGCGCCCGGACAGGCCGACGCCGCCCATCAGGCGGTCGAGCAGGAAGGCGGCGCGCGGCAGGTAGCCGCAATCCTCGAGGATCAGGATGAAGAAGAACAGGATCAGGATCTGGGGCAGGAATACCAGCACGCTGCCGACGCCGCCGAAGATGCCCTCGACGATCAGGCTGCGCAGCGGACCGTCGGCCATGCTCGAGCCGACCCAGGCGCCGAGTCCCTCGACGCCGGCCTTGATCATATCCATCGGCACCGCGGCCCAGCTGAACACGGCCTGGAACACCAGGAACATCAGCGCGGCCAGGATCACCGGGCCCAGCACCGGGTGCAGCACGACCTGGTCGATCTGCTCGCTCAGGTTGCCGGTGTCCTTGTCGAAGCTGACGCAGGCGTCGATGATGCGGCGCACTTCGCGCTGGGTCTCCTCGACCGGCACGGCGTCGATCGCGGACAGTGAACGCGGCTTGACGGGCGTGTCGAAGGACATCGCGCCGAGTTCGGCCAGCAGGGCCTTCTCGCCGCCCGACTGCACGGCGACGGTCTCGACCACCGGCATGCCCAGTTCCCGCGACAGTTTCTGGGTATCGATCTCGATGCCGCGCTTGTTGGCGACGTCGACCATGTTCAGGGCCAGCACCATCGGCAGGCCCAGGCGCTGGATCTCGAGCACCAGGCGCAGGTTCAGGCGCAGGTTGGTGGCGTTGACGACGCAGACCACGGCGTCCGGCGCCTGTTCGCCCGCGCGCAGGCCGGCGACCACGTCGCGCGTGATGGCTTCGTCGGGCGTGTGGGCGGACAGGCTGTAGGCGCCCGGCAGGTCGAGCACGCGCATGGCGCGGCCGCCCGGCAGGCTGAAGCTGCCTTCCTTGCGTTCGATGGTGACGCCGGCGTAGTTCGCGACCTTCTGGCGCGCACCGGTGAGACGGTTGAACAGCGCGGTCTTGCCGCAGTTCGGATTACCCAGCAGGGCGATCAACGGCGCTTTTGTGGCCGCGGCCGCCTGGACCTGCTGTTCTGCTGCTCCCATGTTGTTTCCGTTACTCCGGCTGGATCGAGATCAGCGCCGCTTCGAAACGGCGCAGGGCGAAGGTGGATTGGCCGACCTTGACCGCGACCGGGCCGCCCGGCAGGCCGCGCTTGAGCATGCGGATGCGTTCGCCCGGGACGAAGCCGAGTTCCATCAAACGGCGCGACACATCGGCGCCGGCGCCATGGTCATGGCTGGGCGCAAGGTGGATCACGGTGGCGCTCTGGCCGGCCTTCAGGGATTCGAGCGTGGTCAGGGTAGGTGCAAGAGTCATGGTGTCGCTTCCAATCGTATTCGGATGCAGCGCTGATGAGACATGTGAGCATCATAAACCTAAATGCGAATTATTTCTATTTGCGCTTTGTCTACTTTGGCTGAGATAGCGCGATTCGCGCAACAAAACGCTTGCATTCCGCTGCCGACTTCAGGAGAATACAAACCTGAATGAGAATGATTCGCATTATAGACCAGACAACACCGGCTGGCGCGCGAATCGACATCACATTGGAACCCGACCATGATCGTCTGCGTTTGCAACAACATCTCCGACCGTGAAATCCGCCAGGCCGTCGACCTCGGCCTGACTTCGATGTCCGACCTGTACAAGGAACTCGGCGTCGGCACCTGCTGCGGCAAGTGCGTCAGCTATGCCCGCCAGGTGATGAACGAACACCTGGAGTCGAACACGACCGTGACCGAACTGCGCCGCACTCCCCACGACGGACTGGTCGCCTGACCTTCTTCCCGAATCGTCCCGGCCGTCGCCGCGCCCGCGGCGCCAGCGACGCCGGTCCAATTTTCCTGCGCAAATAACCCTGCGCACACTCCGGGATTGCCGCGCACATATCGATGCGTGCACCGTCCGATCCTCGGCGCGTCCTGATAACATGGTGCTTCCGAAGCAGCCATCGTGTCCGTCCTATGCCCGTCATCCCGTTTCGCTCTCCGAGGACGCCGCATCCCTTCACGGTCCAACCGCCGCCCGCCCCTTCCCGCCGCGCCGTCGCCGTCAAGTGGCTGCGCAAAGTGCATGGATGGATCGGCCTGTGGGGCGCCGTGCTCGGCCTCCTGTTCGGCAGCACCGGCATCCTCCTGAATCACCGCGCCATCCTCAGGATCCCGGCCGCGCAGACCCAGGAAAGCACGGTCCAGATCCCCCTGCCCGATCCGGCCCCGGCCGATCCGCAGGCGCTCGCCGCCTGGCTGAAACGTTCGCTGAAGCTCGAACCCGATCCCACCCGCGTGAAGATGGAGCCGGCCCGTGCCGTCGCCTGGGGCGACCGCACCGTGGTCCAGCCATCGCGCTGGAGCGCCAGCTTCACCTCCCCCACCGGCGGGGTGCAGGCCGAGTACTGGGTCGGCAACAGCTACGTGACCCTCAAGCGCAACGAGAACAATGTCTTCGCCACGCTGACCAACCTGCACAAGGGCGTCGGCATGAGCGTGGGCTGGATCCTGCTGGTGGATACGCTGGCCGGCTCGATCATCCTGCTGTCGCTGTCCGGGGTCGTGTTGTGGGCGCTCACTAACCGCAAGCGCACGGTGGGCATCGCGATCGCCTCGGTCTCGCTGCTGCTGGCCGGGGGCGTCGCGCTGGCGTCGATATGAACGCAGGCGGGGCCGGCGGTTTGCTATGATGACGGCAGCACGTCAACAATAAAACATCAACAATAAACAAGGGCATTCCATGAAGGGCGATCCGAACATCATCCGCGCACTCAACGCTCAGCTGACCAACGAGCTCACCGCGATCAACCAGTACTTCCTGCATGCGCGCATGTACAGGCACTGGGGCTTCACCCGCCTCGGCAAGAAGGAGTACAACGAATCGATCGGCGAGATGAAGCATGCGGACCGGCTGATCGACCGCATCCTGATGCTGGACGGCCTGCCCAACCTGCAGGCCCTGCACAAGCTGCTGATCGGCGAGTCGGTGCAGGAAATGCTGGAATGCGACCTCAAGCTGGAACGCGGCGCCCAGCAGACCGTCAAGGACGGCATCGCCGCCTGCGAGGCGGCGCGCGATTACGTGTCGCGCGACCTGCTGCTGGAAATCCTCGAAGACACGGAGGAGCACATCGAGTGGCTGGAGACCCAGCTCGACCTGATCGTCAAGGTGGGCATCCAGAATTACCTGCAATCGCAGATGGGCGACGTCAGCGAGATGTAAACGCCGACGGCATCGCCGGCGCACCTTCGCGCCAGCGCGTGACCCACTTGTCGTAGAAGTTCAGGTCGCGCGGCACCGCGCCGGTGACCGCGCAGATCGCGCCGGCGAATTCGTTGGCGCGCGCCAGGGTCAGCTCGAGCGGCCAGCCGCGCGCGCGTCCCAGCAGGAAGATCGCCGAGAAGGCGTCGCCCGCCCCCACCGTGTCGATCACGAAGGGCGGCGCCGGGTTGTCGCGGTTGGCGACCAGGCTGCCGTCGTCGAGGAACACCACCGAGCCGCGGTGGCCCAGGGTCACGATCAGCATCGAAAGCAGAAAGCGGTCCATCAGCGCGCGGCAGGCCGCGTGCACTTCCTCGGTGGCCAGCGGCGCATCGTTCGGGCCGATCTGGAAATACCACTGGAACAGGGCCTGCAATTCCTCTTCGTTGACCTTGACGATGTCGGCCGCCGTCAGCGAGCGCGTTACCGTGCTTTCATCGTACTGGCCGGTGCGCAGGTTGAGGTCGAGGTAGCGCTTGGCCGGGGTCGTTTCGAGCACGGCCGCCAGGGCCGCACGCGAACGCTCTTCCCTCTGGGCCAGGGTGCCGAAGTAGACGATGCCGGCGTCGACCGCCGCCAGGCTGGCGGTGGCGGCCCCGGCATCGATGAAGTCGTAGGCCTGGCGCGGCAGGATGTGGAAGCAGTGGCCCTGGCCATTGCGCTCGACCGTCACGCGGCCGGTTTCCTCGATCGGATCGAGCTGCAGGCCGGCATCGCTCATCGCAAAACGCTCGAACTCGCCACGCACGGCATGGCCGTTGCGGTCCTTGCCGATGCGGGTGATCATCAGGGCCGGCGCCATGAAGGCGGCCAGGTGGCGCGCGACGTTGAAGGGCGCGCCGCCGACCACCTGCTCGGTCGGGAATTCGTCGACGAGGGCCTCGCCGAACACGACCGTGGTGGAAGCGGGCTTGCCCACGTGCGCGTTCACGAAGCGATCACCGGCACGGTGTCCCTGAACGAGGCGCGCTCGGACAGCTTGTCGAACAGGCGCGCCAGGTTCGGATGGCCGGCGCGCCAGTCGATGGCGGGGAAGCGCAGCGACAGCCAGCCCAGCACGCAGCCGACGGCGACGTCGGCCAGGGTGTAGTGGATCCCCATGCAGAACGGCTGCTCGCCGAGGTTGTCGGACATGACCCGCAGGCCATTGTGTACCTTGCCCATCTGGCGTTCGATCCAGGCCTGGCTCTGCAGCTCGGCGGGGCGCTGGGTGCGCTCCAGGTAGGCCAGCACGGCGGCATCGACGACGCCATCGGCCAGCGCCTCCCAGACCTTGACGTTGGCGCGGTCGCGGCTATTCGCCGGCAACAGCTTGCACACCGGCGTCAGCGTGTCGAGGTACTCGGCGATCACGCGCGAATCGTACATCGCGCTGCCGTCTTCCATGACCAGGCAAGGCACCTTGCCGAGCGGGTTGGAGGCGGCGATCTTCGTGTCCGGCGACCAGACGTTTTCCAGCTCGAATGCATAGTCGAGCTTCTTCTCTGCCAACACGACGCGCACCTTGCGCACATAGGGACTGGTGACAGAACCGATGAGTTTCATAAATGCTCAGATTAGGGGATTGACTGACAGTATAGCATCGGGCCATCGCTGCAATAGCGCCCTGCCGCGCGGTCGGGAAAGCCATGCAACGCTGTCCACGTCCGGCTTGACAAACCGGGTTTGAACGGGCTCCAGGTGGTAAAATCGCGCTTTTGCACTCATCCCCCGCCTGCCATGACCTCTACCGCCTCCTCCTCGACCCTGTCGGCCCTGTCCCCGCTGGACGGCCGTTATGCCGCCAAGACCGACAAGCTGCGCCCGATCCTGTCGGAAGCCGGTTTCATGCACCACCGTGTGAAGGTGGAGATCGCCTGGCTGCAGGCGCTGTCGCAGGCGGGCTTCGCCGAACTCAAGCCCTTCTCGGCCAGCGCCAGCGCCCTGCTCGACAAGCTGGCCGCCGACTTCTCCGATGCCGACGCCGCCCGCATCAAGGAAATCGAAGCCGTCACCAACCACGACGTCAAGGCCGTCGAATACTGGCTGAAGGAGAAGGTCAAGGACGTGCCGGAACTGGTCGCGGCCAGCGAATTCATCCACTTCGCCTGCACCTCCGAAGACATCAACAACACCTCGCACGGCATGATGCTGAAAGCCGCGCGCGACGGCGTGATGCTGCCGGCGCTCCAGGCGATCATCGCCAGGCTGACCGAGATCGCGCACGTCAACGCCGACCTGCCGATGCTGTCGCGCACCCACGGCCAGACCGCCAGCCCGACCACGCTGGGCAAGGAATTCGCCAACGTAGTGGCGCGCCTGCAGCGCGCCGTCAAGCGCATCGAAGGCGTCGAGATCCTCGGCAAGATGAACGGCGCGGTCGGCAACTACAACGCCCACCTGTCGGCCTATCCGGGCTTCGACTGGCCGGCATTCTCGAAGAACGTGATCGAGCAGCGCCTCGGCCTGACCTTCAATCCGTACACCATCCAGATCGAACCGCACGACTACATGGCCGAACTGTTCGACGCCATCGCGCGCACCAACACCATCCTGCTGGACCTGAACCGCGACATCTGGACCTATGTCTCGCTGGGCTACTTCAAGCAGAAGCTGAAGGCCGGCGAGATCGGTTCGTCGACCATGCCGCACAAGGTCAACCCGATCGACTTCGAGAACTCGGAAGGCAACCTGGGCCTGGCCAATTCCGTGCTGCGCCACATGGCCGACAAACTGCCGGTCTCGCGCATGCAGCGCGACCTGACCGACTCCACGGTCCTGCGCAACATCGGCGTCGGCTTCGGCTACGCCCTGCTGGCCTACGACAGCTGCCTGCGCGGCCTGAACAAGCTGGAAGTGAACCCGCTGCGCCTGGAGCAGGACCTGGACGCGAACTGGGAAGTGCTGGCCGAGCCGGTGCAGACCGTGATGCGCCGCTACGGCATCGAGAACCCGTACGAGCAGCTGAAGGAACTCACCCGCGGCAAGGGCATCACCCGCGAAGCGCTGCAGGAATTCATCGGCAAACTGGCCATGCCGCAGGAAGCGAAAGACCTGCTGCTGGCGATGACGCCGGCGAACTACACGGGCCTGGCGGCCCAGCTGGCGAAGGCGATCTAAGCCTCCCTGCGATAAAAAAACCGGGGCATGCCCCGGTTTTTTCATGCGCGTGCCGGTACCCGGCGAGTCATCACCGCTGCCACGCCAGCTTCACCCCCACACTCCGCCCTACCTCGGTACGGAAGTTCGCCACGCCGTATTCCCCATGGCTGCCGTTCAGGTTGGCCCCCACCACCGACAGCTCCATGCCCGGCGCGAAACGCCAGCCGAAGCGCAGGTCGAGCGCCGTGTAGGCGGGCACCGCAGGGCGGCCGATGGCGCCGACGCGGCGCACCGCCACCTCCAGTTCACGCGTGCTGTCGAAGGCGTAGTTGGAGCGCAGCTGGGCCGTGTAGGCCGGGTCGGCGCCGGAAGTCGCCACGCTGCCCACGTCATTGCTGCCCGGCTTCAGGTGGAAGCGTTCGCGCAGCGCCGTCACGCCGGCGCTCAGGCGCCAGGCCTCGCTCATCTGGTAGCTGCCCCAGGCCTCGATGCCCCTGGCCTGCCCTTCCATCAGGTTGCCGAAGGTGATGCTGCGGCCGTCGCTGCTGACGTCCTGGGTACGCAGGTGGTCGTACAGGTTGCGGAAGACCGTGACCGAATACGACAGGCCCTGCCCGACCTGGCCGCGGTAGCCCAGCTCGAACACGCGTGCCACTTCGGCGCGCACGCGCTGGCCGCCGGCCAGCAGGTAGGGCGGCACGCCGGGGACGTAGGCGTCGACGTCCAGGCGCGACGGCGCGCGCACGGTGCGCGAGTAGCCGGCCCACAGCGAGTGCGCCGGCGTGGTGCGCCAGGACAGGCGCAGGGTCGGCAGGAACTCGGCGCCGGTATAGGGATTGCGCTCGTAGCGCGCGCCCGCCGTCAGGCGCAGGTCGTCGCGCAGCGCGATCTCGTCCTGGGCGAACAGGCTGGCCCAGGACTGGCGGTCGCTGGCCGGCAGGAAGGCGACGAAGCGGCTGTTGGTGACCCGGTCCCAGTTCTGGCGGTACTCGCCGCCCCACACGATGCTGTGCGCGCCGAGCGCCGGCAGCGAGTGCTGGACCTGCAGGTCGGCGGTGTCGACCGCATCCGTGAAGGTCGGCGGCACCTGGCGGTAGCGGTAGTCGTAATAGGTCTGGGCGCTGACGCTGCCGCCGCCGTCCAGCGCATGTTCCCAGCGCCCGGTCAGGTTGACGCCGCGGGTGGCGATGTCGTCGATGCCGGTGCTGGCGCCCGGCGCGGAGATAAGCCCCGGGGATGGCTGGCCCTGGTTGCCGCGCCAGGCATTGCCGTTGACGCTGAAGCGCTCGCCGCCGCGCTCCCAGTCGGAGCGGAAGCCGATCTGGCCCTGCTCCCAGGCGTCGTCCATGCGCGTGCCGGTGGACGTCTCGCCGTGGCCGAGGCCGAACACCTTGCCATACACACGCCAGCTATGGCCCGGGCCGCCCGCGCCATGGCGGAAGGCGGCCTGGGCGCCGTCGCTGTCGCCGCGCAGTACCAGCAGGTCGCCGCGCGTGTCGGCGGCATGGCGGGTGATGATGTTGATGACGCCATTCACGGCATTCACGCCCCACAGCGTGCCGCCGGGGCCGCTGATCACTTCGATGCGCTCGACGTCTTCCAGCATCACGTCGGGTTCGTCCCAGAACACGCCCGAGAACAGCGGCGAATACACGGAGCGGCCGTCGATCATCACCAGCAGCTTGTTGGCGGGGCTGTTGCTGGTGCCGTTCATGCCGCGCGCGGAGATGTAGTAGCCGGTATTGCTGGCGCGCGCCACCTGCAGGTTGGGCGCCAGGCGCAGCGCTTCGGGCAGGCTGCGGCTGCCGGCGCGGCGGATATCGTCGGCCGTGATCACGAACACCGAGGCCGGCGCGTCCTGCAGGCGCTCGGGGCGCTTGGATACCGAAGTGATTTCGATGTTCGCCAGTTCTTCGATCGACAGGTCGGCGAAATCGGCCTGGCGCTCGGTTCCCGTGCGTTCGCCCGCGTGCGCGCAGGTGGCCAGGGCCACGCCCAGCAAAAGGAGTGGCAGGCGGAGCGCAAACGGAGCGCGGCAGGGAACGGACAAGCTCATGTATTTTCGGCGGAAATTTTTATAGCCGCCCATTATCATTGATAAATCGACCTCGTCAACATTTTACTTTCTTCCATGCTCTTCCGGCGGCCGGAGCGGGACTTTTCCGTGCAAGCACCGAGGATTGTCCCGCCAGCTGAACAATGTTATCCGTTTGTATGTCTTCCTGATGCAGGGTGGAACCGTTAAAGTACGAGAATCCATACACGTCTATTTTGTTAAGATCTTGTTCCGACAAGAATGAATTCCGGAGAGACCATGCGGGACCAGCAGCACCAGGAGCAGGAGCAGGACCAGGAACGCTATACCACGACCGCGATCGTGCTTCACTGGCTGATTGCCGTGCTGATCGTGGGCACCTTCACGCTCGGCCTGGTGATGACGGACATCCCCGGCTTTTCGCCCACCAAGCTGCGCTACTTCTCCTGGCACAAGTGGGCCGGGGTCACGGTGCTGCTGCTGGCGGCCCTGCGCCTGCTGTGGCGCCTGAAGAAGCGCCCGCCGGCGCTGCCCGCGTCGATGCCGGCCTGGCAGCGCGGCGCCGCGCACGGCCTGCACCACCTGCTGTACCTGCTGATCTTCGCGGTGCCGCTGTCGGGCTACTTTTACACGCTGGCGACCGGCTTCCCGGTGGTCTACTTCGGCCTGTTCCAGTTGCCGGTGCTGATCGCCAAGGATCCGGCGCTGGCCGAAACCCTGAAGGGCGTGCACTACTGGCTGAACATGCTGCTCGCCGCGCTGGTGGCCGTGCACGTGCTGGCCGCCCTCAAGCACCAGCTCATCGACCGCGACGGCGCCATGCGCCGCATGCTGCCAAGCCGTTCCCATTGAAGGAGAAACCATGAAACTACGCCCTGCCCTGGCAGCGACCTTGTCCACCGCACTGCTCGGCGCCGCCCTGGTCGCCAGCGCCGCACCGCTCAAGACCGACGTCGCCCACAGCAGCGTCTCGGCCGTGTTCAAGCAGATGAACGTGCCGGTCGAATCGAACTTCAAGCGCTTCAATGCGCAAATCGACTACGACGCCGCGCACCCCGAAAAAGCGACCGCGCGCGTGGACATCGACACCGCCAGCTTCGACATGGGCCAGGCCGACTACGACAAGGAAATCGCGAAGAAGGAATGGTTCAATTCGGCCCAGTTCCCTAAGGCGACCTTTGTCTCGTCGTCGATCAAGCCGGCAGGCAGCGGCAAGCTGAACGTCACCGGCAAGCTGACCATCAAGGGCAAGACCGCCGACGTCAGCTTCCCGCTCAGCGTCAAGCCTGAAGGCGGCAAGCAGGTATTCGAAGGCCAGCTGCCGATCAAGCGCCTGGCCTTCAATGTCGGCGAAGGCGAGTGGCAGGACACCGGCATGGTCGCCGACGAAGTCGTCATCAAGTTCCGCGTCGCCGCGGGGCAGTAAGCAGTCGCATCACCTCAACCCAAGGAAAACCGTCATATGAAAATGAAGCACCTGAGCATTGCTTTGCTGGCCGCCGTGTGCGCAACCGGCGCCTTCGCAGCTGATACCTACGCCATCGACTCCTCGCACACCTACCCGAGCTTCGAGGCCGACCACTTCGGCGGCCTGTCGACCTGGCGCGGCAAATTCAACAAGACCGACGGCAGCATCGTGGTGGACCGCGCGGCCAAGACCGGCAGCGTGGACATCAACATCGACGCCACCACCATCGACTTCGGCAACGAGAAGCTGAACGAGCACGCCAAGAAGGCCGAGATGTTCGACACCGCCAAGTTCCCGCACGCGACCTACAAGGGCAAGCTGGTGTTCAAGGGCGACGTGCCGGCCAGCGTCGACGGCGAACTGACCCTGCACGGCGTGACCAAGCCGGTCACCCTGACCATCAACAAGTTCAAGTGCATCCAGCACCCGATGCTGAAGCGCGAAGTGTGCGGCGCCGACGCCTCGGCCACCTTCAACCGCAGCGACTTCGGCGTGAGCTACGGCACCCAGATGGGCTTCAATCCGGAAGTCAAGCTGGCGATCCAGGTGGAAGCCGTCAAGCAGTAATCCTGCCGCGCTTCACCATGAAAAATGCCCCGGGGCCTTGCGGCTCCGGGGCATTTTTACGTTACGCGTGGGCACGGTGTGCCCACCTACCTATGATTTAGCGGCCGTCGCGGTCGAAATCGCCCGGCATCGTGCGCTCGACCTTGTCCCAGGCCGCGCGGCTGGCCGACTTGGCCTGCTCCCACGACAGGCGCGAATGGCCTTTCACGCGATCCCATTCGTCGGCCATGTGCGGCTCGGCCAGGTCGTAGCTCGGATAGCGGCGGGCATTGTTGTAGCCCAGCGCATAGGCCGGCGAGTAGTCGTCGTAGGTGTAGCCCGGCGAGTAGTACGGCTGGGTCTGGTAGTTGGTGCGCCAGTAATTGTCTTCCTCGGTCGGGTTGACCAGGTGGCCGGCGCCCTTGCCGACTGCGCCGCCTGCCAGGCCGCCGATCGCCGCGCCGGCCGCCATGCCGACCGGACCGCCAACCGCGCCCAGCGCCGCACCGGCTACCGCACCGCCGCCCGCGCCGACGCCGCCGGCCAGGTGATGCTCATGCAGCTCGTCGCCCGGTTTCGGGTTCACGACTTCGCCCGCGCCCTTGCCGGCCATGCTGCCGGCAACGCCGCCGATCGCGGCGCCCGCCACTGCGCCGATCGGGCCGCCCGCGGAGCCGATGGCCGCGCCGGTCAGCGCGCCGCCGGCGGCGCCGGTGCCCTGGGCCAGGTTGTGCTCATGCAGGCGGTCTTCCGAGTGCGGGTTCACGACTTCGCCCGCGCCACGGCCGGCAGCACCGCCGGCCAGGCCGCCGATCGCGGCGCCGGCAGCCATGCCGACCGGGCCGGCCACGGCGCCAGCGGCTGCGCCCATTGCGGCGCCCGTGCCGGCGCCCACGCCCTTGGCCATGTAGTGTTCACCCAGGTCGTCGCCCGGTTTCGGGTTCACGACTTCGCCGGCGCCCTTGCCGGCCATGCCGCCGGCGATGCCGCCGATCGCGGCGCCTGCCAGGGTACCGATCGGACCGGCTGCCGAGCCGATGCCGGCGCCCACGGCCGCGCCAGCGGCGGCGCCGATGCCGGTGCCGATCACGTGCGAGCCGCCGTTGTCGGTGAACGAACGCTGGATGTACTCGACGTCGTCATCGGAACGCGGGGTCACGCCCATCACGATGCCGCCCTTGTTGATGCCTTCCTCGTAGTGCTTGACGCGCTCTTCCGGAATGCCGGCGCCGATCAGTGCGCCGATCAGGCCGCCGGTGATGCCGCCGGCGCCCGCGCCGGCCAGGGCCGCTGCCAGCGGACCGGCCACCACCAGGCCCGCGCCCGGGATCACCAGGCTGGTGCCCAGTGCGGCCACGCCGGCCAGCACGGCGCCGATGGTGCCGCCGATGCCCGCGCCGACGCCGGCGCCTTCGGCCGCTTTGCTGCCCAGTTCGGTTTCGGTATCGCTGAAGTGGGTCTTACGGGTCGAGTCCGACATCATCAGGTTGACGTCGTCCTTGGTATAGCCGCGGGTCGAGATGGTGCTGTAGGCGCGCTCGGCGCTGGCGCGGTCCGGGAACAGGCCGGTAACCATGCGATTCTGATTGGTCTTCGTGGTGTCGTAGCTGCTCATAATGTGTGTCCTCTCAAGGTCGATGTGCCAGGCACGTGTTGCATTTCTATTGGTGAAATCGGGTAATGCGTGTGAAACACGATATGCCTGCCCAACAGTGCGCTTCTGTTCGCTGACGCACCCTACCCCCGACATTCCAATCATCAAGAGAACACTGCAGGACTTTGCGCGTCTAACGTTCGTTGCCGCACCGACCCGGGTACCTGCGCGTCACTAGACTTTGCCCATGGCCTCGGCAATCAATTGGCCTGGAGTATGTTTTTCCAACTTGAGGAGGAATCAACATGTTATTCATTATCTGGATCGTCGTCGGTGGTATTCTCGGCTGGCTCGCCAGCATGGTCATGAAAACGGACGCTGAACAAGGCATGATTCTGAATGTCGTGGTCGGTATCGTTGGCGCCTTCCTGGGTGGCTGGCTGCTGTCGCCGCTGTTTGGCACCGGCACCATCAACTCCGATGACTTCAGTGTTTCGTCGCTGCTGGTTTCTTTCCTCGGCGCCGTCATCCTGCTGGCCATCGTCAACCTGCTGCGCCGCGGCCGCGCCCGCTAAGCAGTGCAGTACTTTCGCTAAAACCAACGCTTTCCGGCGTTGGTTTTTTTTTGCCCGAATTCGCCCATGCGCTTAAAACGTCCTCTCGTTGCATTGATCGCCTGCATCGCGACCCTGGTGGCCGGCCTGCTGATACTGAACCTCATGCCGAACGAGAAGCAGATCGAAACCCAGCTCACCCGCCAGTACGACACCAACGATCCGCAATTCCGCCGCTCCCTCGGCGTGCTGCTCGGCCCGCCGCTGGTCGAAGGCAACAAGGTCGAGGCCCTGCGCAACGGCGACGAGATCTTCCCCTCCATGCTGAAGGCGATCCGCGAGGCGGAAAAAACCATTACCTTCGAAACCTATATCTACTGGTCCGGCACGATCGGCCGCGAATTCACGGAAGCGCTGTCCGAACGCGCGCGCGCCGGGGTCAAGGTGCACGTCCTGCTCGACTGGATCGGCAGCATGAAGATCACCGACGCCGAGATGGACCAGATGCGCCGCGCCGGCGTGCAGCTGCACCGCTACCACAAGCCGGTGTGGTGGAAGCTGGCCCGGCTGAACAACCGCACCCACCGCAAGCTGCTGGTGGTCGACGGCCGCATCGGCTTCACGGGCGGGGTCGGCATCGCCGACAAGTGGCGCGGCAACGCCCAGGACCCGGAGCACTGGCGCGACACCCATTTCCGCGTCGAGGGCCCGGTGGTCGGGCAGATGCAGGCCGTGTTCAACGACAACTGGACCAAGGCCACCGGCACCGTGCTCGACGGCGAAGCGTATTTCCCGGGCCTGAAGCACGAGGGCGATTCGGCCGCGCAGATGTTCTCCAGCTCCATCACCGGCGGCAGCGAGAGCATGCACCTGATGTACCTGCTGGCGATCACCGCCGCGCGCCACACGATCCACCTGTCGAACTCTTATTTCGTGCCGGACGAGCTGGCGGTCAAGGCCCTGGTCGCGGCGGCCAGGCGCGGGGTCGACGTGCGCATCATTACGCCCGGAAAGATCATCGATTCGGACGTGGTGCGCGCCGCCTCGCGCGAGCAGTGGGGCGCGCTGCTGGCGGCCGGCGTCAAGATGGCCGAGTACCAGCCGACCATGTACCACGTGAAGTCGCTGGTGGTCGATTCGCTGCTGGTGTCGGTGGGCTCCACCAACTTCGACAACCGCTCCTTCAGCCTGAACGACGAAGCCAACCTGAACGTGCTCGACCCGGTGTTCGCGAAGCGGCAGGAAGAGATCTTCGAAGACGACTGGCGCCACGCGCGCCCGGTCTCGCTGCAGCAGTGGCAGGACCGCCCCTGGCGCGACAAGGCGGCGGGCAAGCTGGCCGATTTGATTGGCGCCCAGTTGTAATTACAGGCGGCAAATATCGGTTGACGGTGATTTTTCCCATACGCATACTGTCGCGAGCTCTTCGGAGCCCCGTGGAGACCCTTCTACCTACCGACATAAGCGCATGAAAAAATCCCTTCTCTCGCTGGCCATCCTGAGCAGCTTCGCCGCACACGCGGACGAAGGCATGTGGATGCCGCAGCAGCTGCCACAAGTAGCCAAGCAACTGAAAGCCGCCGGCCTCAAGCTCGACCCGGCCACCCTGACCAAGCTGACCGAATTCCCGGCCGGGGCGATCGTGAGCCTGGGCGGCTGCTCGGCCTCCTTCGTCTCGCCGGAGGGCCTGGTGATCACCAACCACCACTGCGTCTACAACAGCGTGGCGATCAACTCGACCCCGCAGCGCGACCTGCTGGCCGACGGCTTCCTGGCCAAGACCATGGACGAGGAACTGCCGGCCTCGCCGGGCAGCCGCATCTTCGTGACCGAGGAAGTGACCAACGTCAGCAACCGCGTGATCACCCCGGACGTCGCCAGGCTGACCGGCAAGGCGCGCCTCGACGCGATCGAGAAGAACCAGAAGACCCTGGTGGCCGAGTGCGAGAAGGACCCGGGCTACCGCTGCACGGTGCCGAGCTTCTACGGCGGCCTCGAGTTCTACCGCATCAAGCAGCTGGAAATCCGCGACGTGCGCCTGGTGCACGCCCCGCCGTCGGGCGTGGGTAAATTCGGCGGCGACACCGACAACTGGATGTGGCCGCGCCACACCGGCGACTACGGCTTCTACCGCGGCTACGTGAGCCGCGACGGCAAGTCGGCCGAGTTCTCGAAGGACAACGTGCCGTACAAGCCGAAGCACTTCCTGAAGATCGCCAAGGAAGGCGTGAAGGAAGGCGACTTCATCATGGCGATGGGCTACCCGGGCCGCACCAACCGTCACCGCCTGCCGTCGGAAGTGGCGTTCACCTTCGACTGGAACTACCCGGCCTTCGTGAAGGCATCGGGCGAGACCCTGGCCGTCATCGAGCGCGAGACCAAGAACGATCCGGCCGCCAAACTGAAGTACGCGGGCCAGGTCGCCGGCGTCAACAACTACTACAAGAACCGCAAGGGCATGATCGCCAGCTATGAAGGCAGCGACATCCTGGCGCGCAAGACCGCCGAGCACAATGCGCTGAAGGCCTGGATCAACGCCAACCCGCAGCGCAAGGCCGAATTCGGCGCCGACATCGACGCCGTCGAGAAGCTGATCGCCGAGCGCGACGCCAACGTCAAGCGCGAGTTCTTCCTGAGCTACTCGACCCCGCGCTTCCTGAACTCGGCGCGTACCCTGTACCGCCTGGCCAACGAGCGCACCAAGCCGAACGCCGACCGCAAGTCGGGCTTCCAGGACCGCGACCTGCCGCGCCTGACCGCCGGCATCACCGGCCAGGACCGCACCTACGACGAAAAGGTCGACAAGGCGCTGGTGCTGAACTTCCTGAAGCAGTACAACGCCCAGCCGGGCAACGAGCACAACGCCGCCTTCGACGCCGCGCTGGGCATCAAGCCGGGCATGAGCGAAGCCGAGCTGAAGGCCGCGCTGGACAAGCTGTACGCCGGTTCGCAGCTGCAGAACAAGGACTTCCGCACCGCGTGGCTGAACAAGTCGCCGGCCGAGTTCCAGTCCAGCAACGACGCCTTCATCAAGGCCGCCGTCGCCCTGTACGACGCCGACCGCAAGGACGAAGCCGAGGAAGAAGAACTGGCCGGCAACATCCAGAAAGCCTATGCCAGCTACATGAAGGCCAAGATCGCCTACATGAACAGCAAGGGACAAGCCGTCTATCCGGACGCCAACTCGACCCTGCGCGTGACCTTCGGCAACATCAAGGGCCGCAGCTACGGCGCCGACGGCACCGGTTCCTGGACCGCCTTCACCACCGTGAAGGGCGTGGTCGCCAAGCACACCGGCGAAGGCGAGTTCAACGCGCCGGAGCGCCAGCTGGCCGCGATCCGCGCCAGGGACTTCGGCAAGTATGCCGATCCGAAGCTGAAGACCGTGCCGGTCGACTACCTGGCGACGCTGGACATCACCGGCGGCAACTCGGGTTCGGCCGCGCTGAACGCCAGGGGCGAACTGATCGGCCTGGCCTTCGACGGCACCCTGGACTCGATCATCTCGGACTGGGACTTCAACAAGGAAGCCACGCGCGACATCCAGGTCGACATCCGCTACATCCTGTGGAACATGGACAAGGTGGATCACGCCGATAACCTGCTGAAGGAAATGGGCGTCAAGTAATCGCCCGCACGGGCGCCGCCCGGCGCCTGGTCCGGAAAGCCACACCCCTCGGGAGTGTGGCTTTTTTTATTACAAAAAGTATTTGAATAAGTATTTAGTTTGATATCATTTCGCGATTAGCCGCGATCCCTTGCCGCCCTATGAAGCTGCTCGTCAAAATCAACCTGGGCCTGGCCGCCGTGTTCGGAGTCGGCTTTCTCGCCACCGGCTTCTTCACCCGCCAGGTGCTGCAGCAGCACGCGGAACAGGAAGTGATCGGCAATGCGCGCCTGATGATGGAGGCTGCCATGGCGGCGCGCGGCTATACCAATAGCGAGATCAAACCGCTCCTCACGCCGCAGCTCCTCAAGACCTTCCTGCCGCAGACCGTTCCTTCGTATGCGGCGACCCAGAGCTTCGCGGCCCTGCACAAGTCCAATCCCGACTACTCCTACAAGGAAGCGACGCTGAACCCGACCAATCCGCGCGACCGCGTGGTCGACTGGGAAGCGGACGTGGTGCAGCGCCTGCGCGACCATCCCGAGATGAAGGAATTCATCGGGCAGCGCAACAGTGAATCCGGCCCCTCGCTGTACCTCGCGCGTCCGATCCGCATCAACAACGAACAGTGCCTGAGCTGCCACAGCACGCCGGCTTCGGCCCCGCCCAGCATGCTGGCCCTGTACGGATCGAACAACGGCTTCGGCTGGAAGCTGGGCGAGACCGTCGGCAGCCAGATCGTCTCGGTGCCGCTGGACGTGGCCATGCGCCAGGCCGAGCGCACCGTGAACATGATCATGACCGGCTTCGCCCTCTCCTTCGCGGCGCTGCTGGTGTTCGTGAACGCGGTGATGTACTGGCTGGTGCTGCGGCCCATGCAGCGCATCGCGCGCATCGCCGACGCGGTGAGCGAAGGCCGCGCCGACGTCCCGCCCTTCCCGAAAGGCGGCAGCGACGAACTGGCGGTGCTCAGTACCGCCTTCACGCGCATGCGCCGCAGCATGGAAAAAGCCCTCGCGCTGCTGGATTGAGCCATGGCCTACGACATCTTCCTGAGCCATTCGCACGTCGACAAGCGCTACGCCGACGCCATCTGCCACTGCCTGGAAAACGCCGGGATGCGCTGCTGGATGGCGCCGCGCGATATCCGCGCCAGCGAGGATTGGGCGGAAGCCATCATCAACGGCATGGACCAGTGCCGTATCCTGCTGCTGGTCTTTTCGTCCAGCTCCAACAACTCGCCGCAAGTACGGCGCGAAGTCGAGCGCGCGGTCAACAAGGGGCTGACGATCCTGCCGTTCCGGATCGAAGCGGTGGCGCCGTCCAAGAGCCTCGAGTATTTCATCAGCACGCAGCACTGGCTCGACGCATTCGACCGCGACCTGGACGCCTGCCTGGCGGAACTCCTGCACAGCGTGAACGCCGTGCTGGGGCCGCGCCGGCAGGACCATGCGGCGCCGGCCCCTGCTTCCGCACCCGCGCCGGTAGCTGCGCCAGCGGCCGCGCCGGCCTTCATTCCCGCGCCGGCGCCACCGATCCAGGTCGCGCCCGCGCTGCAGCCCGCCGAACAGGAGCCGCTCGCCCTCGAACTCGCCCGCGTCCTCGGTCCGATCGCGCGCCAGCTGGTCAAGCGCGCGGCGCTGCCCGGCCGCAGCCGCCAGGACGTGATCGCGGCGGTGGCGCAGGAAATCGACGACGCCGCGGAACGCAAGCAGTTCCTGAGCCGCTGCGGCGCCCAGCTTACTTGACCTTCATCCGTCCATGTCCGATTCCGAAATCCGCTGCCGGAGCGCCGGCCGCATCCGCAATCTCATCCGCCGGCGCTTCCTGCTGGCGGGATGGCAGGCGCACGACCTGCCGGCCGCGCCGTCCCAGGACAGCAGCCAGTCCCTGCTCGAACGCCTGGTCGGCCCGGCGCTGCTGCAGCGGCTGACCGGCGCATTGCACGCATCGGATACGCTGGCGCAGCGGATCGGCGGCTGCGCGCGCGATGCCTACACGGTGCTGTATGCCTGCTCGGCGCTGGCCGTGGTGCTGGCCGCCTGGGCCACCGCATCCTCGTCGCCCGGCCTGCGCCTCGGGCTGGCGGTGGCGGAGCTGGGCACGCTGGTGGTGCTGTTCTTCACCTTCCGCAACGCGCACCGCGTGAACTGGCACGAGCACTGGCTGGGCCTGCGCTTTCACGCGGAATTCCTGCGCTGCCTGCCGGTGCTGGTGGCCCTCGACCGGGAGCGCGCGCCGCTGCGTCTGCACGGCCGCGCGGAAGACGACATCGATGCCGGGGACGCGGTCCTGCCGCCCCACCTGGCCGCCCTGTCCCGCCGCCACCACGCCAGCGGGGATGCGCGCACCGCCGCGCACGAGCATGAACGGCACGCGCTGCGCGCCAGGCTGCTGGCGAAGCTGGACCAGGTCTGCCGCGACGACCCGTGGACCTACACCACCACCGCGCTCGAGTATGCGCGCCAGCTCGCGCGCCAGCAGCTGCGCTACCACTGCCGGCGCGCGCAGGAAGAGCAGGTGATCGTGCATCGCGTCCACGCGATTTCGCTGGCCTGCTTCGCGGTCACCATCGCGGCCGTGATGGCCCACCTGGTCTGGCATGCGCCGGTGCTGAGCCTGATCTCGACCGGGGTGCCGGCGTTTGCCGCCTCGCTGCAGGGCTTCTCGGCGCAGGAAGAGTCCGAGCGCCTGACGGCATCCTACGGCGCGATGGCGCACCGGCTGGACGCGTGGCTGAACGTCCCGCTGGACGGCGATGCCGGCATCGCCGACGTGCAGGAGCATCTGTCGGCGCTGGTGGAATTGCTGATGTCCGAGGTCCACGACTGGCACCGCCTGTTCGGCGAAAAAGGCCTGTACCACCTGGGCTGAGCATGGCGACCCCTTCTTCCTTCGTGATCGCCGTCAGCGGCCACCGTGCGCTGCATGCGGACGACTGCGCGCGGGCGCGGGCGCAATCCTCGGCCGCGCTGGCCGGGATCGTGCAGGCGCTGCCGGGCGCGCGGCTGGATTGCCTGTCCGCGCTGGCGGCGGGCGCGGACCAGCTGTTCGCGCAGGAAGTACTGGATTTACAGGAACGGCTGGGCACGGAACGGGTGCGGCTGCTGGTGCCGCTGCCGCTGCCGGAAGCGGCTTACATCGAGAGCCAGGAGCAGCCCGGATCGGCGGCATTCCGCGACAGCTACCTCGCCTTGCGCGCCCGGGCGCAGGCCGTGTTCGAGGTGCCGGCGAACGGCGGCCCGCTCACCGGCGCCGCGCCCTACGAGCGGCTGGCGGACTACCTGGTGGCCGAGGCCGACCTGCTGGTTGCGCTGTGGGATGGCGATACCGGTGCGGCGCGCCAGCCTGGCGGCACCTTCGACGTGGTGATGCGCTTCCTTGCCGTACCGGGACGCGCCGTGCTGCAGTTGCCGGTACGGCGCGCCGGCAGCGAGGGCACCGCGGCGCAGGGCCTGCCCGCCGTGCTGACGCTCGATGGCGCCGGACGGCTGCGCCGCGCCGGGGAGGCGCAGGCGCTGGCCCGCTACCTTGCCGGGGTCCGGCCGGCTTCCTAGTGCGTCAGCTCCGCCTGCTCAGCCCCAGCCCTGTTCAGGCGGCTGTTGCGGATGCCATACAAGAAGTAGGTCAGGACGGCCACCGTCATCCACACCGCGAACACGGTGTAGGTGACCCGCGACAGGCCGAACACGAGATAGAGGCAGGCGAGGATCGACAGGCCCGGCACCAGGTAGGGACCGAACGGTACGCGGAACCCCTTGCGGCCGCTGCTGCTGTCCTTGCCCTGCTTGCGGCGGATCACCGGCACCGCGATCGAGACCACGATGAAGGCGACCAGGGTGCCCATGCTCACCATGTCCCACAGGAAGGTGGCGTCGACCAGGCCGGCCACCACGCCCACCACGACCGAGACGATCAGGGTATTCGCCACCGGCGACAGGGTGCGCGGGTTCACGGTCTGGAAAGCCTTCGGGATCAGGCCGTCGCGCGAGATCGCGTACAGGATGCGGGTCTGGCCGTAGATCGTCACCAGGGTCACCGAGAACACGGAAATGACGGCGCCGGCCGACAGCACCAGCGCCGGCCAGGCCTTGCCCGTCACGTTCTGCAGGATCACGGCGAGGCCGGCTTCCTGGCCCTCGAACATGTGGGCCGGCTGGGCGCCCATGGCGGCGATCGCCACCAGCATGTAAAACACGGTCACGATGACGAGCGCCGCCAGGATCCCGAGCGGCACGTCGCGGGTCGGGTTGCGGGTTTCCTCGCCGGCGGTGGCGATGGTGTCGATGCCGATGAAAGAGAAGAACACGGTGCCGGCGGCGGCCGTCACGCCGGCCATGCCGCCCAGGCTGTGGCCATCCTTCGAGGCGAAGAAGGGGTGGAAGTTGTTGATGTCGAAGCCGGTCAGGGCGATCGCCGCGAAGAACACCAGGATCGCCAGCTTGATGACCACCATGATGGCGTTGGTGGTCGCCGATTCCTTGGTGCCGCGGATCAGCAGGACGCAGCACAGCACCACCAGCAGGATCGGCGGCAGGTTGATGTGCCCGGCGTGGAATTCGATGCCGTTCTTGCCCGAGACGATCATCGGCGAACGCAGGGCGTCCGGGATCTGCCAGCCGACCGCGTTCTGCAGGAAGTTGTTCAGGTAGTCGGACCAGCCGATCGCGGTGGCGCTGGCGGCCAGGCCGTATTCCAGCAGCAGACAGGCGGCGACGATGAAGGCGGCGAACTCGCCGACGGTGGCGTAGGCGAAGGAATAGGACGAACCGGAGGCCGGCACGCGGTCCGCCAGTTCGGCGTAGCACAGCGCGGTCAGGCCGGCGGTGATCGCCGCCAGCAGGAACGACAGCACGACCGCCGGGCCGGCCTTCGGCACCGCTTCGACCATGGTAAAGAAGATGCCGGTACCGATCGTGGCGCCGACGCCGATCATGGTCAGCGGGAACAGGCCGAGGGTACGGCCAAGGCCGCCGTGGGCGGATCCGTCGTCGGGCTTGCGCTCCGAGGTCTTGGTTCTAAAGAGCTTTTGGCCCAATGTCTGATTCACGGCGTATCCTCTGGTCGCACTTCCAAAGTTTGCGATTATAGGGCCAGTTGGTGGCCACTTATAGATAACTATTTGCAATGCCCAGAAAAAATAGTTTCCCTTAATATGCATTTTTTATGCAGGTTTACGCTAGAATGCGCCTGTTACCACGAAGACCGACCGATGCGACTCACCCGCTTCTCCGATATTGGCCTGCGCGTGCTCATGTATTTGGAGCGGGCCGGTGAACGCCCGCAGCCGGTGACGGTTGCCGAGATCGGCGCCCAGTTCGATATCCCGCTGAACCACCTGGTGAAGGTGGTCGGGCAGCTGGCCAAGCTGGGCTGGATCAAGGCGACGCGCGGTCGCAACGGTGGCCTGCGGCTGGCGGCCGACCCGGCCACGCTCACCATCGGCCAGGTGCTGCGCAAGCTGGAAGGCGAAGAAGACGAACTGGTCGATTGCGAGGGCACGAGCTGCGCCCTCAAGTTCGACTGCCAGCTGCGCGGCATGCTGCGCGCCGGCATGCGCGCCTTCTACGAGGCGATGGACCGCTACACGCTGGCCCAGGCCACGTCCGGCGCCACCGGCGAACAGGTGATCCGCATGCACCGGATGTTCCTGAGCGGCTCGCCGGCTACCGTGGAGCAGTAGTAAGTACCAACTTTAGTTACGCCCGAAGTAAAGCCCTAACGGGCATTTTTTTGAACTTTAAATCTGCATTTTAAATGCATCAATAAGGAACGAATCATGATTTCCGACGCTTCCCGCCCCTACATCGACGCCAGCGTGCCGGTCTTGCGCCAACACGGCCTGACCATCACCAAGCTGTTCTACGAGAACATGTTCAAGGCGCATCCTGAGTTGACCCGCATCTTCAATATGGGCAACCAGGCGAACGGGGCGCAGCAGCAGTCGCTGGCGTCGGCGGTGTTCGCCTACGCGGCCAACATCGGCAACCCGGGCGCGCTGGGCCCGGTGGTCAAGCGCATCGTCCACAAGCACGTCTCGGTCGGCATCCGCGCCGAGCACTACCCGATCGTCGGCCACCACCTGCTGGGCGCGATCGCCGCGACCCTGGGCGATGCCGCCACCCAGCCGCTGCTGGACGCCTGGAAGGAAGCCTATGGCTCGCTGGCCAGGCTGCTGATCGAAGCCGAAGCGGAGATGTACAGCACCGCCGGCATCCAGCCGGGCGAGACCCGCCCGATGCGCGTCACCGAAGTGAGCCGCGACAGCGCCAACGTGGTCTCGTTCCGCTTCGTGCCCGCCGACGAGAAGCCGCTGCCGGCCTTCCAGCCGGGCCAGTACGTCAGCGTCGCGGTCGACCTGGCGGACGGCACCCACCAGCTGCGCCAGTACAGCCTGTCCGACGCGCCGGGTACCGGGAGCTGGCGCATCTCGGTCAAGCGCGAAGATGCCGATGCCGGCACCCCGGCCGGCGCGGTCTCGAACTGGCTGCACCAGAACGTGCAGGTGGGTTCGATCCTGCAGGTCTCGCACCCGTTCGGCGAGTTCACCCCGAATACCGAAGACGAGCAGGCGATCGTGCTGCTGTCGGCCGGCGTCGGCGTCACGCCGATGGTGTCGAGCCTCAAGCGCATCGCCGCGGTGAACCCGCAGCGCCGCGTGATCTTCGCCCATGCGGCGCGCGATGCGGCCCATCATGCGCTGGGCGCCGAAGTCGCGGCCTTGAAGGCGGTGATGCCGAACCTGTCGGTGGTGACCTTTTATGAAGAGCGCGGCGATGCGCAGGATGCGATCGAAGGCCGCATGAACGTGAACCTGCTGCCGGCCTGGAAGCGCGAGGAAGCGGAAGTCTGGATGTGCGGCCCGCACAAGTTCATGCAGGCGCAGTGGCTGTCGCTGCTGTACCTGGGCGTGCCGGCGGCGCGCCTGCACCGCGAGGTGTTCGGGCCGGAGCTGCTGGATCACCTGCTGTAACTTTCGGCGATTCGGGGGCGCGTGAACGGATTCCGTCACGCGCCCTTTTTCAATTCAGCATCTGGACGTGGTTGCCGCTCACCGAACGCTGTCCCGGATTGCCGTATACGCGGATGCCGCCCGAGCCGCCGTTCTGCGCGATCAGCGACTGGCGGACCTTGGCGGTGATGCCGCCCGAGCCCGAGGACGAGAGATCGGCCTGGTCGCTGGACAGCCCGCCCAGGTCGAGATGGCCGGAGCCGTTGGCGCGCGCCGTCAGCGAGCGCACGGCGCCGCCGAGGCGCAGCTGGCCCGAACCGTTCAGGTTGACGATCGCGTAGTCGCCGCGCACCTGGCCGACTTCGAGGCGGCCGGACCCGGTCAGCGATACCTTGGCGCTGGCGCTCTGCAGCCGGGTGGCGTCGAGGCTGCCGGAACCGTCGCTGTCGGCTTCCAGGCTGGCCACCTGGCCGGACACGGACACCGAACCCGAACCGTTGCGGCGCACGGTCAGCGGCGTGCCGCCCAGGCCTTCCACCGAGACGCGGCCGGAGCCGTTCTGGCGCAGGTCGGTCAGGCGCGGCACCGTGTAGATCACGTGCACCGGATTGCGGCTGCGGTAAGAACGGTCGGTATAGATGTTGAGGGTGTCGCCGCGCACGTCGGTGCGGATCAGCGGCAGCAGGTTGCTGTCGGCTTCCACCACCAGCGAGGTGGCCGGGCCGACGCGCACGTCGACCACGATCGAACCGTTCACGTCCAGCCCGTTCACGGTGCCGACCATGCGCTGGTCACGCGCGGCGACGCCGTCGCCCTCGACCGTATTGCTGTTGAAGGGAGTCCGGACCTGGTAGTCGCCCTCGGCGCCGGGAGCGACGACGATGGCGCAGCCGCCGAGGGCGGCGAGGCAGGCGATGGCAATCAGGGTACGCATGGGAGGCCTTTCTTCTTGTATGAGTGATCGGACTCTAACAAGAGGGCTCGGGGCCGGCCCGGCCCATGCGACAAACTGCAAAAAACGCGGGACGAACGGCTGCTACGGCGGATCAGCGCTGGCCGAGGCGCGTATCGCCGAACAGGTTCTTGAACTCGTGCGGCTGCGAGCGCCAGTACTGCGGCGGCGCGCTCACGCTGGCGCCCAGTTCGGCCGCCGCATGCCATGGCCAGCGCGGGTCGTACAGCATCGCGCGCGCCAGCGCCACCATGTCGGCCTGGCCGGTCTGGATGATGGTCTCGGCCTGCTTCGCCTCCGTGATCAGACCCACGCCGATGACCGGCATTCCGGTCTCCTGCCTGATGCGGGCCGCGAACTCGATCTGGTAGCCGGGTCCCACCGGGATCTTCTGCAGCGGCGACACGCCGCCGCTCGACACGTGGATGAACTGGCAGCCGCGCTGTTCCAGCGCTTCGGCCAGGGCGAGGCTCTGCCCCAGGTCCCAGCCGCCCTCGACCCAGTCGGTGGCCGAGATGCGCATGCCCACCACCATCTCCGGCGACACCGCCGCGCGGACCGCCTCGAACACTTCGAGCGGGAAGCGCATGCGGTTCTCCAGCGAGCCGCCGTAATCGTCGGTGCGGCGGTTGGCCAGCGGCGACAGGAACTGGTGCAGCAGGTAGCCGTGCGCGCCGTGGATCTCGATCGCATCCAGGCCGAGCGCATCGGCGCGGCGCGCGGCGGCGACGAAGCCTTCCTTCACGCGCTGCAGGCCGGCCGCATCGAGCGCCAGCGGCGCCGTTTCTCCTTCCGCATGCGGCACGGCGGACGGCGCGACGGTCTTCCAGCCGCGCTGGTGCCCGGGCGGGATATTCGCGCCGCCCTGCCACGGCACTTCGCTGGACGCCTTGCGGCCGGCATGGCCGAGCTGGATCGCGATCTTGATCGGCGCGTGCCTGCGCATGGCATTCACGATCGGCTCCAGCGCCGCCGCATGCTCGTCGGACCACAGGCCCAGGTCTTCGGGCGAGATGCGTCCCTCCGGCGTCACCGCGGTCGCTTCGATGATCAGGAGGCCGGCCCCGGACAGCGCCAGGTGCCCCAGGTGGATCATGTGCCAGTCGGTCGGCAAGCCTTCCTCGGCCGAGTACTGGCACATCGGCGCGATGGCGATGCGGTTGGCCAGCTCGAGCGGACCCAGCTTGATCGGAGAAAACAGCATGCTCATCGTCGGACTCCCTTGAAGGTCAAAGGGACTAGTCTAGCGCGCACGATTGAATGCTGCTTGAGGGCGGGTATTTGTGACTGGGAAGCAAAAATGCGGCCAGGGATGGCCGCATCCAGAAGGTCAATCCGCGCGGACGACCATGATCCCGGCGCGCAGGCCCACACGCACGTCCGGATTCGGGAACACGACGAATTCCTCGTCATGCCCGACGGTGTAGACGGTGTCGCCGTCGGTGGCGATCGTCTCGCCCCGTTTCAGCGGCGTGAAGTTCTCGGTGTCGCGCCCGAAGCTCATGCGGAAAGCGTCGGACAGCTTGGTGATCGACTGCGCGGTATTGAAGACCAGCGGCGCCGCGCCCGGCGGGGCGGGAAGCCCACGCAGCAGCGCATGCAGCGCGGCGCTCATCGCGGCAAACTGCGACAGGTCGTTCTGCCCCAGCGTGCCGATCCGGCCCAGCTCCACCGTGCTCGAGGCGGCGCCATGCTGCTCCGCCGTCCAGTACGAATAGGTGCCGGCCGACTTCGGATTCATGATGACCGCCTCGATGCCGCCCTGCCCCAGCCATTCGATCAGCCGCGTGCGCGCGCCTTCCTCGATCAGCTCCGGCACGATCGCGAACTTCGGATAACGCGAAGCGCGGATCGCCGTGTGCAGGTCGAGGTGCCAGCGCTGCGGACCGGCGCCGTCGAAGAAGTCACGCGTGGCCGCGATCAGGGTATCCGCCCTGCCCGCCTCGAAGGTGCCGGCGAGGTCGCCGCGATCGAGGCGGAACATGCGGTTCAGGTCGGCGTCGATGAAGCGCTTGCCAATCGCGATCGCATCGATGCTGCCGACGCACAGCATCAGGTCCACCTCCAGCGCGTGCGGAGAACGCGACAGCGCGTCGACCGTGTGCGCGACCATCTCGATCGGCCCGGTCTCGTCGCCGTGCACGCCCACCGACAGCAGCACGCTCGGACGATTCGCATCCGGCTGCGCGGCCTTCACGGTCAGCACACCCCTGGCGGGTGTGTCGACCGTGAAGCCGGCATCGCGGAACAGGCCGGCCACCTGGCCGAAATCGGCCTGGGCCAGGGCCCGTACCGATTCCGGCAGCGCGTCGAAGGAAGCGCTCATCGCCTGCTTACGCCGCGAGGCGCTCGGGGTTCGAGCCTTCCGACAGCGACCAGACGTTCAGCATCGCCTGTTCGAGATCGAGCGGCTGGGCGAAGCCCGTCAGGCCCATGGCGCCGGTGGTTTCGCGCACCGCAGCCTGCATGTCGCCGGTCTGCTTGGCGCGCTCCAGCACGGTCAGCAGCAGGCGCTGCTGGGTGCGGCGCAGGGCCTGCATCGCGTAGTTGCGCAGCTGTTCCTGCGACTTGCTGGTGGCCGGCAGCTTCAGGCCGCGCTCCAGCGTGTCGATGCCGGAGGCCGCACGCAGCACCATGCCGACCTGCAGGAACTCGGCCAGCGACATGCCGCCCGGACGCTGCACCGACACCGCGGCGAACAGGAAGGCCGCCAGCGATTCGACCGTGTCGACCGCCTTCCATGCCTGCACGAAGGACGGCGGCAGGCCGGCGTGGGCGTCGGCATCCGACTTCGGCGGCATCAGCTGGCGCAGCTGCTCCGGCTGCGCGAACAGGTTCGACAGCTCGACCATGCCGCCGGCGCCGGCCTGCTCGGCCGGCAGCGACAGCACGCCTTCGATCACGGTGCGCAGCATCACGCGGGTGCGCGCATCGACCGTCTGCGAGACGTCGCGCGGCACCGTCAGGGCGTCGGCGTCGAGCGCGTCGAACACCGGCGCCAGGTGCAGGGCCGACCAGGCCTGGCCCCAGGCCTTGACCACTTCGGCGTCGTCGATGCGATGCTCCAGGGCCAGGTCGCGCAGCATCAGCGGACCGCAGCGGTTGACCGACTCGTTGGCCAGCACGGTCGCCAGGATGGCATTGGCCAGCGGGTGCGCCAGCGGATCGCGGGTGGCGACCAGCTGCTGCGGGAAGTACGGACGCAGCACGGTTTCCGCCCACGGCTGCTCGGTCAGCGGCAGGGCCGCCAGGATGCGCTTGAAGCGGTTCTTGACGTTGGCGACGACCACCGCCAGTTCCGGCGTGGTCAGGCCCAGGCCGAGCGCCTTGCGGCGCTGCAGCTCGGTCTCGGACGGCAGCTGCTCCAGTTCGCGCGACACGGCGCCTTCCGCTTCCAGGCTGGTGATCAGGGCGGCATAGCCGTCGACCACCGCGCTGTTCGACTGGGCCTGGGCTTCGCGCACCAGCAGGTGGGTCTGCAGGGTGTTGTCGCGCAGGACCAGGTCTTCCACGGCGCCGGTCATTTCGTTCAGCAGGCGGTTACGGTCGGCTTCCGGCAGCTTGCCGGCGTTGACTTCGGTATCCAGCCAGATCTTGACGTTGACTTCGTGGTCGGAGCAGTCGACGCCGGCCGAGTTGTCGATCGCATCGGTGAAGATGCGGCCGCCGGCCAGCGCGAACTCGATACGGCCGGCCTGGGTCGCGCCCAGGTTGCCGCCTTCGGCCACGACCTTGCAGCGCAGTTCGCTGCCGTTGACGCGGATATTGTCGTTGGCGCGGTCCTTCACCTGGGCGTGGGTTTCGGTGGAGGCCTTGATGTAGGTGCCGATGCCGCCGTTGTAGAACAGGTCGACCGGCGCCAGCAGGATGCGGTGCATCAGCTCTTCCGGGGTCAGGGTCGTCTCGGCGATGTCGAGCGCGGCGCGCACCTGCGGCGACAGCTCGATGTGGCGGCTCGAGCGCGGGAACACGCCGCCGCCTTCCGAGATCAGTTCCTTGTTGTAGTCGTCCCACGAGGAGCGCGGCAGCGCGAACATGCGCTGGCGTTCATTGAACGACACGGCAACGTCCGGGTTCGGGTCGAGGAAGATGTGGCGGTGGTCGAAGGCGGCCAGCACCTTCAGCTGGCGCGACAGCAGCACGCCGTTGCCGAACACGTCGCCCGACATGTCGCCCACGCCGACCATCGTGATCGGGGTGGTGGCCATGTCGTGGCCCATTTCGTAGAAGTGGCGCTTGACGGCTTCGAAGGCGCCCTTCGCGGTGATGCCCATCTTCTTGTGGTCGTAGCCGTTCGAGCCGCCCGAGGCGAAGGCGTCGCCCAGCCAGAAGCCGCGCGAGACGGCGATGCTGTTGGCGATGTCGGAGAAGGTCGCGGTGCCCTTGTCGGCGGCGACCACCAGGTACGGGTCGTCCTGGTCGTAGCGGACCGTATCCGACGGCGGGACGATGGCGCCCTGCACGCGGTTGTCGGTCACTTCCAGCAGGCTGGCGATGAACAGGCGGTAGACTGCTTCGCCCTCGGCCGCCACCACCTCACGCGCGGCATCCTTCGGCATCTGCTTGCAGACGAAGCCGCCCTTCGAGCCGGCCGGCACGATCACGGCATTCTTGACCATCTGCGCCTTCACCAGGCCCAGCACCTCGGTGCGGTAGTCTTCCATGCGGTCCGACCAGCGCAGGCCGCCGCGGGCGACCGGGCCGCCGCGCAGGTGCACGCCTTCGAAGCGGCGCGAGAACACATAGATTTCGCGGAACGGACGCGGTTCCGGCACCAGCGCCAGGCTGCTGGTATCGAACTTGAAGATGATCTTCTCGCCATCGTTCTGGAAGTAGTTGGTGCGCACGGTCGCCATCACCAGGTCGACCAGGGCGGCCATGATTTCCTCGGTGTCGGCGTGGTTCACATTGGCCAGGCTGGCCTTCAGCGCGGCCAGCTTGGCGTTGCCGGAAGCGCGCTCCTGCTCGCCCAGCTTCGGATCGAAGCGCAGCTTGAAGCCTTCCACCAGCTCGCGCACCAGGCCGGCGCGCAGGCGCAGGGTTTCGGCCATGTAGCGGGTCGAGAACTTGCTGCCGGCCTGGCGCCAGTAGCTGATGTAGGCGCGCACCAGCTGCACTTCGCGCGTGGAGAGTCCGCCTTCGATGGTCAGGCCGTTCAGGCGGCCGTCTTCGGCTTCGTCGTTGAACAGGGCGGCGAACAGCTCTTCGGCCACCTCGGCGATGCCCGGCTTGGCCAGCTTGGCGACGCTCTCGGCATCGACCAGCAGGCTGGTCACGAAGTGGCGGGTGCCGTCGTTGGTGGTGATCGCGAAGGCCTGCTCGCGGTCGATCGCCACGCCGGCGTTCTGCAGGGCCGGCAGGATGCGCGACAGCGAGGGCACGCTGCCGGTCGAGTACAGGCGGATCGAGGCGCCGGTCGAGGCGTCGTTCTCGATGCGCACCGAGACGTGGTTCGGCTTGCCGTTGTTGAGCAGCGCGCACAGGTCGCGGAAGGCGACTTCCGGATTGGTCGCGGCCACGTAGTTGACCGGCAGGGTCGGCATCAGCTTGCGCAGCGCATTGCGGGTCGGGACGTCGGCGATGTCCTCGGTCAGCACGGTGTAGCGGTCATGCCAGCCGTCCAGCACGGACAGCAGCGGCTTCTGGATGTCGGCTTCGAGGTCGAGCGGGTTGCGCGCGGCCTGGGCGATCAGGTAGACGCGGGCCAACGGGCCGTCGGCCACCAGGGTCTGGGTCCGGACGTCGCTCGCGCCCGAGCTGTCCTTCAGGGCCTGGGCCAGCGAGGCCACCACGGCGGCGCTGTAGCGCTCGCGCGGCAGGTAGACCAGCACGTTCAGGTGGCGGCCGTAGACGTCGCGGCGCGCGAACACCTTGGCGCGCGGCTGCTTGTACAGCGAAACCACGGCGCTGCAGACCTGGGCCAGCCATTCCGGATCGGCTTCCAGCGCTTCGGTGCGCGGCAGCGACTCCAGGATTTCCAGGAACTTCTCGGCGCGGAAGCCTTCCTGGCGCACGCCGGCGATGCCGAGCACCTTGGCCACGCGGCCACGCGCGAACGGCAGGCGCGCCAGCGGAGTCGAGGTGGCGGCGCGGGTGAACAGGCCGAGGAAGCAGTGCTCGCCAATGGTGTTGCCCTGGGCATCGGTGGCGCGCACGCCGATGAAGTCGAGCGGCTGGTCGCGGTGCAGGGTGCCGGCCACGTCGGCCTTCACGATCGACAGGGTGTCTTCGCGCTTCGACAGGATCTCGAAGTCGCCCGGGATGTTCTGGATGCTGGTCGCGTACACGGGGTGCGAGGTGTCCTGCAGCACGCCGATGCGGCTCGGGATGTCGCGCTCGAGTTCGCGCACGCCCGGCTTGACGAAGTAGTAGGCGTAGCCGAAAGGCTCGAAGCCTTCGTTCTTGGCCCACTCGAGGAAGGCGGCCACTTCCTGGCCGTCCGGGGTGCCTTGGGCGGCGGCCGCGGCGGCGACTGCGCTCATGCGGTCGCCCATGGCAACGGCGTCGCGGTGGACGACGGCGGCGTCGCGCGCCACCATCTGCAGGCGCTCGACCAGCGCGTTCAGTTCGTCCTGCGGCAGGTCTTCGGCCAGCAGGCACAGCACGTAGGATTCCAGCGGCGCGCCGGCTTCGCCGACCGAAGTCACGGCGCCATTCGCGTCGCGGCGCACCGGCAGCACGGCATTCATCACGCCCGAGGCGACCACGCGCTGGCGGCGCAGCGCCATCACGAAGGAGTCGACCAGGTAGGGCATGTCCTCGTTGAGGATCAGGAGAGCGGTCGACATGCCGCAACGCCCGTCGGTATAGCGCATCTGCGCGATCTGGCAGCCCGGCCCGGTGCGCTGCGCGACCTGGGCGAAACCGTCCTGCAGGATCGCCGCCAGGCTATCCGGCGAAACGCCGGCCAGGTCCTCGTCGTCGAGGGAACCGAGCCAGGCGCCGATCAGTGCGCCGACCGGTTCGGCAGGCTTGTTTTCGTTGACCAGGGCGAGCGTGCGGGTACGCAGGTCCTGAGGCATGTCTTTGTTCATTTGCATCTCCAATGCTGAGTGTTGTGCCAGGTCCGACGCGGCTTGTGGCCACGCGTCCGCCGGCTTATGCGGACGGGGTTGTCCCGTCCAGATTCGTGCTTCCTTATCCCGAAAGCTCATTCGCTATTAGAACATGCCGACTTCGGGATGCGGCAGGCGTTCTGTATCCAAGCGGCAACAATTTGCCGCGCGGGGCTCATGTCAGGTCATACAATCCAGGCAGGCCGAGCAGGCGTTCCAGCTCTTCCAGCGCGGTAGCGCATTCGATCGCCAGCTGCGGGTCGGCCAGGTCCTTCGGCTCGACGCGGTCGCGGTAGTGGCGCTCGACCCAGGGCACCAGCGCCGCGTACAGCTCCTCGGTCATGATCACGCCCTGGTGCATCGCGGCCGCTTCGTCGTCGGTCAGCGCCACGCGCAGGCGCAGGCAGGCAGGGCCGCCGCCGTTGCGCATGCTCTGGCGCAGGTCGAACTCGATCAGCTCATCGACCGGGCCGCCCGAACTGACGAGCGCTTCCAGGTAGCGCGACACGGCAACGTTCTCGCGGCATTCGTGCGGCACCACCAGCGCCATGCCGCCGTCCGGCTTCGACAGCAGCTGGCTGTTGAACAGGTAGCTGGCCACCGCATCCGCGACCGGCACCATGGCGGTGTCGACGCGCACCGCCTGCAGGTCGGCGCCGACGCCGGCCAGTGCGCGGCGCAGCGCGTCGAGGGTCGCCGACTCGTTGGCGAAAGCCTGCTCGTGGTAGAACAGCACGTTGCCGTTGCCGACCGCGATCACGTCGTTGTGGAACACGCCCTGGTCGATCACGTCCGGATTCTGCGAGGCGAACACGGTGCGCGCGCCGTCCAGGCCGTGCAGGCGCGCGATCGCCTGCGAGGCTTCCAGTGTCTGGCGCGCCGGGTATTTTTTCGGGGCCGGCGCGGACGGGTCGAACTCGACGCGGCCGTAGACGAAGAACTCGATCCCCAGGGCGCCATGGCTGCTTGCGAAACGCGTGTGGTTGGCCGCACCCTCGTCGCCGAAGGCCGGGGTCGACGGCAGCGGCTCGTGCACCACGAAGCGGTCCGGGTTGGCGAACAGCGCGCGCAGCGTGCGGGTGGACTGGACGTGCTCCTCGGCGCGGTGCAGCTTGTTGTTCAGGTTGGCGGCGGTGAAGTGCACGCGGCCGTCCGCGGTGTCGGCCGAGGGACTGACGGTGGCGGCGTTCGCGGTCCACATCGGCGAGGCCGAATACGCGCACGCCAGGATCACCGGCGCTTCGCGATAGGCCTGGGCCAGCACGTCGGCATCGGTGCCGGAAAAGCCGAGACGGCGCAGCAGGCGGAAGTTGGGGCGCGCCTGCGGCGGCAGCACGGCCTGGGCGAAGCCGCGCGCGGCCAGGGCGCGCATCTTGGCCAGGCCCTGCAGGGCCGCCTGGCGCGGGTTCGACGCGCTCCTGACGTTGCTGAAGGAAGCGACGTTGCCGAACGAGAGGCCGGCGTAGTTGTGCGACGGGCCTACCAGGCCGTCGAAGTTGAATTCACGGGCGTTGCGCATATGGTCAGAAGCTCAGTCCGGGGGACAGTTTGGCCGGCATTTCCAGCTCGGCCGTTTCGATCGACGCGACCGGATAGGCGCAGTAGTCGGCCGCGTAATAGGCGCTCGGGCGATGGTTGCCCGACTTGCCCACGCCGCCGAAAGGCGCCGAGCTGGCCGCGCCGGTAGTCGGGCGGTTCCAGTTGACGACACCGGCCCTGGCCTTGATCGCGAAGCGCTTCCACAGTTCTTCGGACGGCGACAGCAGCGCGGCGGCCAGGCCGAATTCGGTGGCGTTGGCGGCCTTGATCGCGCTGTCGAAGTCTTTCACACGAATGATCTGCAGCAGGGGCCCGAACCATTCCTCGTCCGGGATGCCCTGCGCGTCGGTGACGTCGACGATGCCGGCGGTGACGAAGCCGTTATCCGGGGCCAGCTGGCGCATGCGCAGCAGCACCTTGCCGCCCTTCTCTTCCATCATCTGCTGGGCTTCGACCAGGCGCTTGGCCACCTGCGCGGAGACCACCGGGCCCATGAAGGGCTGCGGCTCGGCGTTCGAGGGGCCGACCACCAGCCTGCTTGCCACCTCGACCAGGCGGTCGATGAAGGCTTGTCCTTCCGGGGTGTCGTGCACGATCAGGCGGCGCGCGCAGGTGCAGCGCTGGCCGGCCGAGATGAAGGCAGACATCACGGCGTGATGCACGGCCGGATCGATGTCCTTCACATCCCACACCACCAGCGGATTGTTGCCGCCCATTTCCAGCGCCAGCATCTTGCCCGGCATGCCGCCGAACTGTTTATGCAGCGCGGCGCCGGTCTGGCTGCTGCCGGTGAACAGGATGCCGTCCACGTCGGGGTTCGCGCCCAGCGCCATGCCGGTCTCGCGGCCGCCGTTGACCAGGTTCAGCACGCCCTTCGGCAGGCCGGCCTGCTCCCACAGCTGCACGGTACGCACGGCCGTGCGCGGCGCGTACTCGCTGGGCTTGAAGACCAGGGTGTTCCCGGCGATCAGGGCCGGCACGATGTGGCCGTTCGGCAGGTGGCCGGGGAAGTTATACGGGCCGAACACGGCGAACACGCCATGCGGGCGGTGGCGCAGCACCGCGTTGCCATCGGCGACTTTCGCGCTGGTCTCGCCGGTGCGGGCGCTGTGCGACTGCACCGAGATGTCGACCTTGTTGGCCATGGTCGTGACTTCGGTGCGGGCTTCCCACAGGGGCTTGCCGACTTCCTCGGCGATGATCGCGGCCAGTTCCTCGTTGTGCTCCTTCAGCAGGTCGCGGAAGCGCTGGCAGATGGCGATGCGCTGCTCGAGCGGTGTCAGGGCCCAGTCTTCGAAATGCTCGCGTGCGGCGGCGACCGCGCGGGCCACGTCGTCGCTGGTGGATTCCTTGCTGGCCCAGGTCTGGCGGCCGGTCGACGGGTCGATCGTGACCAGTTCGCGGCCGGTGCCGGCGAGCCACTCGCCGTCGATGTAGTTGGAGAGGTTGGTATCAGCCATTCGTGTTCTTCCTTACATTGAGTGACAGCGTGCGCACCGGGTCGCCCGCCTGGCAATGCAGCAGCTGCAGTTCGCGCACCGACAGCGCCACCTTGGTGCCGCCATGGCAGGTTTGCGTGAGGATCATGCGGAAATCGTCGAGCTTGGTGTTCGAGACCAGGGTGGTGTCGCACTCGCCTTCCGGCGCGCCTTCCTCGGCCGCCGTCAGGACGCTGTCGCGCACGGCGCGCAGTTCGGACACGCGTCCCTGCAGCACCGGGCCGGCGTCGAAGATGTCGACATAGCCCTCGTAGTGCATGCCTTCCTGCTCCAGCAGCTTGCGCGCCGGGAGCGTGGAGCGGTGCACCTGGCCGATCACGGCCTGGGCGTCTTCCGGCAAATAGGCCACGTACAGCGGCTGGCGCGGCATCAGCTCGGCGATGAAGGACTTCTTGCCGATCGCGGTCAGGCCGTCGACGTGGTCGAAATCCATCTTGAAGAAGTGGCGGCCCAGGCCTTCGTAGAACGGAGAAGTGCCGTCCTCGGCCTGGTAGCCGCGCATCTCGGCGATGATCTTCTCGGTGAACAGTTGCTGGAACTGTGCGATGAACAGGAAGCGGCTCTTGGACAGCCACTTGCCGTTGTGGCCCGTGCGGTATTCCGGCATCAGGAACAGCGAGCACAGTTCGCTCGAGCCGGTCAGGTCGTTCGACAGGTAGAGCGTGTCCATGCGCGTGAACACGCCGAGTTCGCGGCTGGAGTGGACCAGGGTGCCGATCCGGTAGTTGTAGAACGGCTCGGTCATGCCGACCGCCGCCTTGATGGCGCACACGCCGGCCAAGCGGTGGTTCGCGGTGTCCTCCATCACGAACATGTAGTCGCGCTGTTCCGGCGGGATGGCCTGGGCGAACGAGGCGACCGCGGTGTTCACGCGTTCGCCGAGCATGGCGCGGTCGGGCTTCAGCGTCGTCATGCCGCTGCCGACCTGGCGCGCCATCTCGATCAGCGGATCGATGTCGTCCAGGGTGATTGCGCGAATCAAGAGCATAGGTCCGTTTCCTTTAAATGCGCACGCAGATGACGTTCTCGCCGGTCTCGACGCCGAGCGCCTGGCGCGCCGCCGGCGGCAGGCAGACCGCTTCGGCACTCTCGACCGGATCGCAGGGCAGCACGACCGCGCGGAACTTGCGCTCGCCGCTGGCGACCGCGTACTCGACCATCGCCGCCCTGCCGCCGCGCGTGGGCGGCTGCAGCTCCGCATTCGCGACCTTGCGCACCATCGAGCCGGAGAACGAGCGCAGCGCGTGCTTGTGCGCCTGCAGGATCGGGCCGCCGTCGAAGATGTCGATGTACTCGTCGGCCTCGAAGCCCTCTTCCGTCAGCAGGTCGAACGCGAGCTGGCCGTCCGGGTGGATCTGGCCCATCGCCGCCTGCGCCGGGCCGGGCAGCAGCGGCACGTACACCGGGTAGTGCGGCATCAGCTCGACGATCAGGGTGCGGTTGCGGGCGCCGCCGATGGTGCGCTCGGCATCCAGGAAGTCCATCTTGAAGAACTTGCGGCCCAGCGCATCCCAGAACGGCGACTGGCCCTCGCCGTCGGTGACGCCGGCCAGCGGCACGAAGAAGCGGTCGCCGAAGCGGTGCGGGGCCAGCACGGCGTACAGCAGGCGCGCACGCGACAGCAGGGCCGCTTCGCGCCCGGCGGTGTCGCGGTGGCGGATGGTGAAGCCGGACAGCTGCGAGTAGGCGGTCAGCTCCGAGCAGAGCGTGAGCGCGTGCACGCTGTGGCTGATGTTCAGGTCGCGCGAGACCTGCTGGATCACGTCGTTGCGGAACGCGAAATAGGTGCCGTTCGAGCCGGCCGAAGCGTGGATCGCGGCGGTGCCGGCCAGTTCGCGGTGCTCGAGGTCTTCCAGCACGAACAGGTAGGTTTCCTCGCTGGGAATGTCGACGTGGGCCGCGAACGACGCGACCGAGCGCTCGACCAGCGCGGCGATCTTCTCGCGCGTGCGCGGCAGGGTGTGCACTCCCGGCATGGCGGCGGCCAGCAGCGTCTCGAGGGCGCCGACATCCGCGGGCTCTACCGGACGAACAACATACATGGGAACTCCCGATCAGAGGTCAGGGTCGGCCGGCCGCATGCGCAGCCGGCCGGAGGGCTGGATTAGCCGGCGGTGAAGGCCTCGGCGGCGTCGCGCATGATGCGGTCGGCTTCGATCAGCTGGGCGTCCGAGACGACCAGCGCCGGCGCCAGGCGCACCACATCCGGGCCGGCGATCAGCAGCATCAGGCCGAGCTTTTCGGCGACCTTGGTGTAGTCCTTGGCGCGGCCCTTGAAGCCTTCGGCCATCGGCAGGCCGACCAGCAGGCCCTTGCCGCGCGGTTTGCCGAACAGCTGCGGGAAGTCGCTCGAGAGCTTGTCCAGCTGGGCGAACAGCTTGCCGCTGGCTTCGTTCACGCGCGCCAGGAAGGACGGCTGGTTGATCTGGTCGATCACGTTCAGGGCGACGGTCGCGGCCAGCGGGTTGCCGCCGTAGGTGGTGCCGTGCGAGCCGACGTTGAAGTGCTGGGCGATCTCCTCGGTGGTCAGCATGGCGCCGATCGGGTAGCCGTTGCCCAGGGCTTTGGCCGAGGTCAGGATGTCCGGGGTCACGCCGACGTTCATGTAGTCGTACAGGGCGCCGGTGCGGCCCACGCCCGACTGCACTTCGTCGAACACCAGCAGGGCGCCGGTCTTGTCGCACAGCTCGCGCAGGGCTTTCAGGAATTCGACATCGCCCGGGATCACGCCGCCCTCGCCCTGGATCGGCTCGACGATCACGGCGGCGACGTCATCGGTGATCGCGGCGCGCGCGGACTCGATGTCGTTGTAGGCGATGTGATTGATTTCCTGCGGCAGCGGTTCGAAGCCTTCGGTGTACTTCGGCTGGCCGCCCACCGAGACGGTGAACAGGGTGCGGCCGTGGAAGGACGACAGGCAGGACACGATGCGCGACTTGTGCGGGCCGAACTTGGTGTGCGCGTACTTGCGCGCCAGCTTCAGGGCGGCTTCGTTGGCTTCCGCGCCCGAGTTGCAGAAGAAGGCGCGGTCGGCGAAGGTGGCGGCGGTCAGGGCCGAGGCCAGGCGCAGCACCGGCTCGTTGGTGTAGCCGTTACCGAGGTGCCACAGGGTGTTGACCTGGCGCGTGACGGCGTCGACCAGCGCCGGGTTGCAGTGGCCGAGGCTGGAGACGGCGATGCCGGAGGTGAAGTCGAGGTAATGCTTGCCTTCCTGGTCCCACACATCGAGCCCGGCGGCGCGCACCGGCACCATTGCGGCCGGGGCGTAGGTCGGGACGAGGACCTCGTCGAAAGTCTGGCGTGTGACAGGCCGCGTGGTGACCGATTCGAGCTTAGCATTCATGACGTTCTTCCTCATCCAAATAAAGAGTCGCGCGAACTCCAGCAGCCGCGCCGAGCGACCCATTATAGAAAGCCAACCCTTGCAGTTCTTTTCAAACTGCGACAGGCATTTTCATTTTTGGACGAGCAACAAACTTGATCAAACAAGCGCCAAAAACCCAAAATTCGGGGTCAGAGCACATTTCTTTGTCAACTTTGTTAAATATGACGAGATATTCGCCCTACCTCGGCCAACGCCAGCGATCTGGCAAAGAAAAAGTGCTCTGACCCCGAATTTATTCGGCGAGCTTGCGCTGGCGTTCTTCGCGGGGGGTCTTGCCGAACAGGGCGCCGAAGGCGGTGGAGAAGTGGGAGCCCGAGGAAAAGCCGCACATCAGGCCCACCTGCACGATCGAGTGGTTGGTGTCGCGCAGCAGCTGGCGGGCGCGTTTCAGGCGCAGTTCGAGGTAGTAGCGCGAGGGCAGGCTGCCCAGGTATTGCTTGAACAGGCGCTCCAGCTGGCGCCGCGAGACGCCCGCCAGCTGGGCAATCTCGTCGGTCGAGAGCGGTTCCTCGATGTTCGCTTCCATCAGGGTCACGGCCTCGGTCAGCTTGGGCTGCAGCACGCCGAAGCGGGCCTGCAGGGCCACGCGCTGGCGCTCTTCCTGGCCGCGCACGCGGTCCACGCACAGCACTTCCTTGACCTGGGCCTGGACGGTGGCGCCGAACAGGATATCGACCAGGTTCAGCGCGAAGTCGATGCTGGCGCCGCCGCCGCAGCAGCTCAGGCGCGGACCGTCGATCTCGAACAGGTGGGGGCTGAGCAGGGCCTGCTCGGCGATGGCGTCGGCGTCCGGGTACAGCGACCACGGCAGCGCGGTGCGCACGCCGTTGAAGGCGCCCGTCTCGGCCAGCCACAGCACGCCGGCGCCGACCCCGCCCCAGCAGGGCGCGGCACGGCAGCGCTGGGCCAGCAGGCGCATGTTCGCCGGGCGCAGGCCGGCCTCGGCTTCGTCGGCGACCAGCAGCACCAGGTGCCAGTGGCGCTGGCTGTCGCCGGCAAACTTGTCCGGGCTGCGCACGTCGACGATCAGGCGCTGCGGCCCCACCATCTTGGCCGCCAGGCGCAGCGGCTGCACGATCCCGGACCAGGTCAGGGAATCCGGCTCGCCGGCATTCACGAGCAGGACACGCAGCGGCCTCTCCTGCGCGAGGCGGGACAGTTCAGCGTGCTGCATGGTGGTCGGACAGGGTCATCACTCGGGGGCGAGCGCGGCGGCCGGCCGGCTCTCGGCATTCCATTGGCTGACAATCATACCGGAGATCAACAGGGCTGCTCCCAGCCAGCCGCGGGCGGTCATCGCCTCGCCCAGCCAGAAATAGCCGAAGAAGGCGGCCGCGCCCGGCTCGAAGGCATAGATCACGGCCGCCTCGTTGGCGGTGGTGCGCGACTGGCCCCAGACCTGCAGCGAGATGATGGCGGCGGTGCAGACCACGCCCAGGTAGGCGAAGTTCGGCCAGTAGGTGGCCAGGTTGCCGCCGATGTAGCGCCAGTAATTGTTGGCGTCTTCCAGCACGCTGAAGCCGCGCGGCACTTCGCGCAGCAGCAGCCACACGGCCGCGCAGACGGCCACGGTGCCGATCTGCGCCGCGGTCACGGTCAGCAGGCGTTGCGCGCTGCGGGTGCGGATTTCCATGATCTTGACGTAGGCGCCGAAGCAGAAGGCGCCCAGCAGCGCCAGCGTGTCGCCGGTGCTCCAGGCGCCGCCGTCCCAGCACAGGGCCGCCAGGCCGGCCACCGCCAGCACCAGGGCGAACACGATGCGGCGCTCCGGCAGGCGCCCGCCGAGGACGCCCAGCAGCGGCACCACCAGCACGTTCAGGCCGGTGATGAAGGCGTTGCGGTTCGAGCTGGTGAGCGCGAGGCCCTCGACCTGGAACAGGTAGCAGAAGAACAAGACCAGGCCCAGCAGCACGCCGGAGCGCAGGTCGCCCAGGTGGGCGCGCCACAGGAAGGGAGAAAGAATCAGCACCGCCAGCGCGAAGCGCGTGAGGATGATCCACACCGGCGAGAAGGTCGCGGTGAGGTCTTTCATGGCCGGGAAGGTCGTGCCCCACACGAGGACGACGAGGATGAGTGCGGCGATGCCGCGCAGCTGCTGGGTCATGGGCAATATGGTACCCGGCCCGGCCGTAAAACGCGAATCCCGGGGCGCCGAGCCGCGGGACGCGCAGCCCGCTATAATCGATCCATAGGGGAACGACATCCGAAGCGTTTCCTCCCGCGCACAAGGAAAGGAAAACCCACTCGTGAAAACCGCCCTGCTCGAAGGTAAGAAACCCGCCCATTTCGACAAGCACATCATCGGCAACCTGCTGCTCGACGTTGCGCCGCCCGACGAAGTGCTCAAGGAAAAAATGCTGATCGGCGTGCGCAACGAGGCGGGCGAGATCTACCGCCTGATTGGCGCGACCAAGGTCAACAGCTTCATGAATGCGGTCGAGGAACTGTTCGACCTGGGCCTGGTCGACGAATTGCAGGATACCGAAGAGCCGAAAGATGGCTGCGACGCGATCTTCAGCGAGCCGTGACGCGTATAATCTTTCCCCATGGATAGACTCGACGCCCTTAAGAGCATCGCCGCCCAGGCCGGACGCGGCGAGCTGGCCTTCCCGACCCACGTCAACGCCACGCTCAAGCTGCAGCGGGCGCTGAGCGATCCCGACTGCCACATCGAGGAAGCCGCGCGCTTGGTGCAGACCGAGCCGCTGCTGGCCGCGCGCACCGTCGCCATCGCCAACTCGGCCGCCTACAACCGTGCCGGCAACGACGTCACCAACGTCAAGGCCGCCGTGGCGCGGGTCGGCTTCCGCACCCTGGGCGCGCTGGCCGCCTCCGTGATCGTGCGCCAGCTGGCCAGCGGCGTCACCGATCCGCTGCTGCGCGCCAAGGCCGACCAGCTGTGGCAGCACTCGGCGAACGTGGCCGCGCTGGCGCTGGTGATCGCGCGGCGCGTCTCCTTCGTCGATCCGGACACGGCGATGTTCGCCGGCATCGTGCACGAGGTCGGCGGCTTCTATCTGCTGTCGAGAGCGGGCGAGTTCCCGGGCCTGCTGGACGGCGGCGCCGACGAGTGGATCGAACATGGCCAGATCGAGATCGGCCGCGGCGTCCTGCACAAGCTGGGCGTGCCGGCGCCGGTCATGGATGCGATCGAAGCCCTGTGGAACGGCATGCGCGCCCTGCCGCCGGAAACGCTGGGCGACACCCTGATGCTGGCCAAGGACCTGGCGCCAGTCCCCTCTCCCCTGCTCGAACGCCCGGGCTTCAGCCCGACGCAGGCCAGCGCCACCATCGACTTCGCGGTGGGCGACGGCACCCTGGCGCTGATCCTGCAGGAGTCGGAAGAGGAAGTGCGCAGCCTGGTGATGGCGCTGGATTGATCAGAGCGGATCGCAAGCGACACAGGTTTGCCAGGTTCCTGGGCCACGGATCGGCAACACCCGTTGCCCGAGGAGAGCGGCAAGCGTCGCAGGAGCGCCGATTACCCTGCCAACGCCTTCATGACCGGCGATCGACGGCAGCGGGATACGGTGGGCGTACGCGCCACAGATCGGGATCAAATCGGACGGATTGGCCGCGCGAGGTCGGGAAGTTCGGCATTTTCCAGGCTGAGCCGTTCGAGAGGCGCGCCAAACGCGGAATAGATGAGGGATAAATTGCGCACCGCCCATCTTAACAGCCAAAAAAAACCCGCTCAGTGAGCGGGTAAAGTCCAAAACTAGGGATGTCCTGAAAGAGACGAGTCCATATTAGTTCCGCGAACACGTCCACTCTGTGCGCGAACTCACATTTTGTTAAATTTTTTGACTTTTTTGTGTCTGCAACGCCGCAAGCTCAAAGCGCAAAAAAAAACCCGCTCCAGTGGAGCGGGTGAAGTCCAAAACTAGGGATGTCCTGAAAGAGACGAGTCCATCTTAAGTCCGCCCTAAGGCATCCTCTGTGCGTTGCTTCACACAATGAAAAAATCGCTCGCAATTAATAAATAAAAAGCCGCCACGGCCAGGCCGGGCGGCTTTTGTTGTGTTGACGAAGGTCAGACGACGGCGCCGTCGGTTTCGTCACGCTCCTTGACCGGCTTGATCAGGTCTTCGCGCTTGACGCCAAACCACATGGCGAGTGCCGCCGCCACGAACACCGACGAGTAGATACCGAACAGGATACCGATGGTCAGGGCGACCGCGAAGTAATGCAGGGCCTGGCCGCCGAAGAACAGCATCGACAGCACCATCATCTCGGTACAGCCGTGGGTGATGATGGTACGCGAGATGGTGCTGGTGATCGCGTGGTCGATGACTTCGGTCACGCTCATCTTGCGCTGCTTGCGGAAGGTTTCGCGGATCCGGTCGAAGATCACGACCGATTCGTTGACGGAGTAACCCAGCACCGCCAGCACGGCGGCCAGCACGGTCAGCGAGAATTCCCACTGGAAGAAGGCGAAGAAGCCCAGGATGATCACGACGTCGTGCAGGTTCGCGATGATCGCGGCGGCCGCGAATTTCTTTTCGAAGCGCACGGCCAGGTAGAGCACCACGCCGATCACCACCATGATCAGCGCATTCAGGCCGTTCTGGGCCAGCTCGTCGCCGACCGACGGGCCGACGAACTCGACGCGCTGCAGGTGCACCGCCTCGGCGCCGGCCGCAGTGACGCAGCTGGTGCGGGTGACGTTCTCGCCCTTCTCGGTGGTTTCCTGGACCTGCTTCGGCGTGCCGTTCTCGGCCGCGCACAGGGCATTGAAGACCGTGGTCGAGGCGGTCGCGCCCGGCAGGTCCTTGCGGATCGGCAGGCGCAGCATGACGTCCTGGGCGGTGCCGAAGCTGGTCACCTCGGGCTGCTCATAGCCCAGCTTTTCCAGGCTGCGGCGAATCTTTTCCTGGTCCGCCGCGTGCGGGTAGCGCACCTCCATCGTGGTGCCGCCGGTGAACTCCACCGAGTAGTGCAGGCCCTTGGTCACCAGGAAGAACACCGCGGCGACGAAGGTCAGCGCCGAAATCACGTTGAAGATCAACGCGTGGCGCATGAACGGGATGTCCCGTTTAATCTTGAAGAATTCCATGACTTTTCCCGATTACCTTATTTCTTGGCCGCGGACTTGGCGCCCGCCGCGGTGATGCCCGGTTCCCAGACGGTGCCGATGGCGAGCTTGCCCAGCTTCTTCTTGCGGCCGTACCAGAGGTTGACGACGCCGCGCGAAACGAACACGGCCGAGAACATCGAGGTCAGGATGCCCAGGCAGTGCACGACCGCGAAGCCGCGCACCGCGCCCGAGCCGAACACCAGCAGGGCCAGGCCGACGATCAGGGTGGTCACGTTCGAGTCCAGGATGGTGGCCCAGGCGTGGCTGAAGCCGGCCGAAATCGCCGCCTGCGGCGTATTGCCCGCACGCAGTTCTTCACGAATACGCTCGTTGATCAGCACGTTCGAGTCGATCGCCATACCCAGCGCCAGCGCGATTGCGGCGATACCCGGCAGGGTCAGCGTCACGTGCAGTGTCGACAGGATGGCCAGCAGGAACAGCAGGTTGCAGGCCAGCGCCAGCACGCTGAAGACGCCGAACAGCTGGTAGTAGATGATCATGAAGATCGCGATCGCCACGAAGCCCCACACGGTCGAGTGCAGACCACGCGTGATGTTGTCCGCGCCCAGTTGCGGGCCGACCACGCGCTCTTCGACGAATTCCATCGGCGCCGACAGTGCGCCTGCGCGCAGCAGCAGGGCCAGCTCGGCGGCGGCCTGCGGGCTCGGCATGCCGGTGGTCTGGAAGTTCGAGCCGAATTCGCCCTGGATGGTGGCGACCTGCAGCACGGTGTACTTGCCTTTTTCCTTCAGCAGGGTCGCCATGCGCTTGCCGACGCGTTCGCGGGTCATGGCGCGCATCTTGCGGCCGCCTTCGGCGTTCAGCTCGAGGTTCACGGCCGGACGCTGGTTCTGGTCGAAGCCGGGCACGGCGCTGATGATCGATTCGCCGGTCGTCACGACGTCCTTCGACACCACCACCGGCGCGCCCGAGCCCTGGGTGAACAGTTCCGAGTTCAGCGGGATGGCGGCGGTCAGTTCGGTGCCCGGGGTGATCGTGTCGTCGGTCACGCGGAATTCGAGCGTCGCGGTACGGCCGATGATGTCTTTCGCATGGGCGACGTCCTGCACGCCCGGCAGCTGCACGACGATGCGGTCGCGGCCCTGCTGCTGGATCACCGGCTCGGTCGTGCCCAGCTCGTTGATGCGCTTGCCCAGGGTGCTGATGTTCTGCTTCACGCCCTCGTCCACCGCTTTCTGCAGCGCTTCCGGCTTCAGGGTCACGATCAGCTTCAGGTCGGTGCCGTCGGCGGCTTCGGCGAAGGCCAGGTCGGGGTTCGCGTTCGCCAGCACGCTGCGCGCCTTGGCGCGGGTTTCGGCGTCGCGGAAACGGATCTCGACACGGTCGCCGACGCGGTCGATGCCGGCGTGGCGCACGTTCTGGTCACGCAGCAGCGTACGGGCGGAGGTCTGGATGCCCTTGACACGGTTTTCCTGGACCGCCTTGGTGTCGACCTGCAGCAGGAAGTGCACGCCGCCGCGCAGGTCCAGGCCCAGGTTCATCGCCTGTGCGCCCAGCTTCTGCATCCACATCGGGGTGTTCTTCGCCAGGCCGACGGTGACGATGTAGTCCGGATCGGCCGGGTCGCGGTTCAGGTCGCGCTCGAGGGCCAGCTTGGCCTTGAACTGGGCGTCGGTGCTGGCGAAGCGTGCGCGCACGGCGCTGGTGTCGCCGCTACCTTCCAGGCTCACGGCCTCGGCCGGGATACCGTCGCGCTTGAGCGCTTCGGCGACCTTGCCGGCGGTGTCGCTGTTGACCTTGACCGTCGCTTTCGAGGTCGTGACCTGCAGCGCCGGCGAGTCGACGAAGTAGTTCGGCGCCGTGTACAGGAGGCCGAGCAGCACCGCCACGAGGATCAGTATGTATTTCCAGAGGGGATAGCGATTCATGATGTTCCTGCGTTCAGAATTGAGCAGGCGCGGCGCGAGCCGCGCGACCTGTCAGGGCGTTCGAGTCACAGGGCCTTCAGCGTGCCCTTCGGCAGCAGGGTGGTGACGGCATTCTTCTGCACCACGATTTCGGTACCGGCCGCCACTTCGATGGTGACATAGGCGTCGGCGACTTTCGAGACACGGCCCAGCACGCCGCCAATGGTGATCACTTCGTCGCCCTTGGCCAGCGCGTCCATCATCGTCTTCATTTCTTTCTGACGCTTCTGCTGCGGACGGATCATGATGAAATACATCACCACGAACATGATGATGATCGGGGCGAACGTCGTCAGGCTGCCCATCAGACCAGGATCGGCGGCGCCGGCGGCGGTTTGGGCGTAAGCGTTGGAAATGAACACAAGGACTCCGATTTATAAGAATGTGAAAAAACAAGCGCTGTATTCTAGCACTCGCAAACTGTCAACAGCCAGTTTCCGGGCATGTGGGAGCGCGGTGCCCGATTGCAAGACGTTGCCTGAAAATTAATGCTGGCATGCGTGGGCAGGTGCCCACGCTGCATAAATTACACCCCGCGGGCGCGGTCGGCGTTGAACTGCAGGCGGAACTCATGGAAGCGGTCGGCATCGATCGCGTCGCGGATTTCCTGCATCAGGTTCAGGTAGTAGTGCAGGTTGTGGATGGTGTTCAGGCGGGCGCCCAGGATTTCCTTCGAGCGGTGCAGGTGGTGCAGGTAGGCGCGCGAGAAGTTCTTGCAGCAATAGCAGGTGCAGGACTCGTCGAGCGGCGCCTGGTCGTCCTTGTAGCGCGCGTTCTTGATCTTCAGGTCGCCGAAGCGGGTGAACAGCCAGCCGTTACGCGCATTGCGGGTCGGCATCACGCAGTCGAACATGTCGACCCCGTTGGCCACGCCGGCCACCAGGTCTTCCGGGGTGCCGACGCCCATCAGGTAGTGCGGCTTGTTCTCGGGCAGGCGCGGGCCGACGTGCTCGAGGATGCGCATCATGTCTTCCTTCGGCTCGCCGACCGACAGGCCGCCGATGGCCAGGCCCGGGAAGTCGATGTCTTCCAGGCCCGCCAGCGATTCGTCGCGCAGGCGCTCGTACATGCCGCCCTGCACGATGCCGAACAGCGCGTTCGGGTTCTCGCCGCGGTTGAATTCGTTCATCGAGCGCTGGGCCCAGCGCAGCGACATGCGCATCGACTTGGCCGCTTCCTCGCTGGTGGCCGGGCGGCCGTCGATCTCGTAGGGGGTGCATTCGTCGAACTGCATCACGATGTCCGAGTTCAGCGAGCGCTGGATCTGCATCGAGATTTCGGGCGACAGGAACTGGCGCGAGCCGTCGATCGGCGAGGCGAACTTCACGCCCTCTTCCGTGATCTTGCGCATCGCGCCCAGCGAGAACACCTGGAAGCCGCCGGAGTCGGTCAGGATCGGCTTGTCCCAGCCCATGAAGCCGTGCAGGCCGCCGAACTTGTCCATGACTTCCGTGCCCGGGCGCAGCCACAGGTGGAAAGTGTTGCCCAGGATGATCTGGGAGCCGACTTCCTTCAGTTCGAGCGGATCCATCGCTTTCACGGAGCCATAGGTCCCGACCGGCATGAAGATCGGGGTCTCGATGGTGCCGTGGTTGAGTTTCAAACGGCCGCGGCGCGCGTGCGACAGGCCGCTGGTGTCTTTTTTAAGAAGGGTAAATTCCAGCATGGGTCTTAATCTTTACGGGTGAGCAGCATCGCGTCGCCATAGCTGAAGAAGCGGTATTCGCTGGCGATCGCGTGCGCGTAGGCCTTGCGGATCTCGTCGTAGCCGGCAAAGGCCGAGACCAGCATCATCAGGGTCGACTTGGGCAGGTGGAAGTTGGTGATCAGGCGGGTCACCGTCTTGAAGCGGTAGCCCGGCGTGATGAACAGGTTGGTATCGCCGCTGCCGGCCTGCAGCGAACCCGACTGCGAAGCCGATTCCAGCGCGCGCAGCGAGGTCGTGCCGACCGCCACCACGTTGCGGCCGGCAGCCTGGGCGGCGCGCACGGCATCCACCGTCTCCTGGGAGATCGTATACCACTCCGTGTGCATCTTGTGCTCGTCCAGCTTCTCGACGCGCACCGGCTGGAAGGTGCCGGCGCCCACATGCAGGGTGACGTAGGCGATGTCGACGCCTTTCGCGGCCAGTTTGTCCAGCAGCGGCTGGTCGAAGTGCAGGCCGGCGGTCGGCGCGGCGACGGCGCCCGGCTCCTTCGAATAGACGGTCTGGTAACGCTGCTCGTCGAACTCGTCGGCATCGTGCGCGATGTAGGGCGGCAGCGGCAGGCGGCCATGGGCCTCGATCAGCTCGAACACGTCGCCTTCGAAATGCAGGGTGAAGAATTCGCCGGCGCGCTCGCCGGTGGTGACGTCGAAGGCGCCGGCCAGGCGGATGCGGTTGCCCGGCTTGGGCGATTTGGAGGCCCGGACCTGGGCCAGCACGGTGCGGTTGTCGAGCACGCGCTCGACCAGCACCTCGACCTGGCCGCCGGATTCCTTCTGGCCGAAGAAGCGCGCCTTCAGCACCCGGGTATTGTTCATCACCAGCACGTCGCCGGCCTGGAGCTGGTCGGCGATGTCTGAAAATATGCGGTCCGTGATGCGGTCGCCGTCGAGTTGCAGCAGGCGCGAAGCGCTACGGTCCGGCAGCGGCACCTGCGCGATGCGCTCGTCCGGCAGGTCGAAATCGAAATCGGAGAGGGAGTAGATTCTGCTCATGATGGGAAAACAGTGCCAGGAGCCTTACAATATAAGCTCAAGCGTATGCGGCGAACCCTCTATTTTACACCAGCCTTTATGCCCGCAACCAAAGCAGCAACCCCTGTTCAGAAGACCATCGAGAGCAAACTCGCCAGGCTCGGCCTGCGCACCGACATGGACCTGGTGCTGCACCTGCCGATGCGCTACGAGGACGAGACCGAAATCGTGCCGATCCGCGAGGCCTGCCTGCGCGGCGGCCACGTGTCGCAGGTCGAAGGCGTCGTGGTCAAGAATGAAATCACCTACAAGCCGCGCAAGCAGCTGCTGATATCGATCGCCGACGAGACCTCGGACATCCAGCTGCGCTTCATGAACTTCTACGGCAGCCAGGTCAAGCAGCTGGCCGAGGGCACGCGCGTGCGGGCGCGCGGCGAAGTCCGGCACGGCTTCTTCGGCGCCGAGATGGTCCACCCGGTTTATAAAGTCGTCAACGAAGGCGCGCCGCTGCCGACCTCGCTGACCCCGGTCTATCCGTCCGGCGAAGGGCTGTCGCAGACCGTGCTGCGGCGCGCGATCGCCGATGCCATGAAAAGAGTCGACTGGACCGACACGGTGCCGCGCCCGGTGCGCGAGAAGCTGCAGCTGGCGGAATTCCAGCCGGCCGTGCGCCTGCTGCACTACCCGCCGCCCGACGTCGACGAGAACGCCCTGATCGAGCGCAGCCACCCGGCCTGGACCCGCGTGAAATTCGACGAGCTGCTGGCGCAGCAGCTGTCCCTGAAACGCGCCCAGCAGGCGCGCCGCGAGAAAGGCGCCCCGCAGCTGACCAGCGTCGGCGTGCTTTCCTCCGCCTTCCTCGAAACCCTGCCGTTCGAGCTGACGAACGCACAGCAGCGCGTGGTGCAGGAAATCAGCAGGGACCTGCGCGAGGGCTACCCGATGCAGCGCCTGCTGCAGGGCGACGTCGGCAGCGGCAAGACCGTGGTGGCGGCGCTGGCGGCCGCCCAGGCCATCGACAGCGGCTACCAGGCGGCCCTGATGGCGCCGACCGAGATCCTGGCCGAGCAGCACTTCCGCAAGATCGCGGCCTGGATGGAGCCGCTGGGCGTAAAGGTCGCCTGGCTGACCGGCAGCCTGAAAAAGAAGGAAAAGCAGGCCGCCAGCGAGATGGCGGAATCGGGCGAGGCGCACCTCGTGATCGGCACCCACGCGCTGATCCAGGATACGGTGCAGTTCGCGAAGCTGGGCCTGGTGCTGGTCGACGAGCAGCACCGCTTCGGCGTGGGCCAGCGCCTCACCCTGCGCAACAAGGGCAGCGACGGCCTGGTGCCGCACCAGTTGATGATGTCGGCCACGCCGATCCCGCGCACGCTGGCGATGACCTATTACGCCGACCTGGAGGTGTCCGTGATCGACGAGCTGCCGCCGGGCCGCACGCCGATCGTCACCCGCGCGATCGACCAGAACCGCCGCGACGAAGTGATCGAGCGGGTGCACGCGGCTGCGCTGGAAGGCCGGCAGGTCTACTGGGTCTGCCCGCTGATCGAAGAGTCGGAAGCGCTGCAGCTGCAGACCGCCACCGATACCTTCGAGACGCTGGCCGCCGCCCTGCCCGACCTGGTGGTCGGCCTGGTCCACGGCCGCATGAAGCCGGCGGAAAAACAGGTGATCATGGATGCCTTCTCGGCCGGCGAGGTGCACGTGCTGGTGGCGACCACCGTGATCGAAGTCGGGGTCGACGTGCCGAACGCCTCGCTGATGGTGATCGAGCACGCCGAGCGTTTCGGCCTGTCGCAGCTGCACCAGCTGCGCGGGCGCGTGGGCCGCGGCTCGGCGGCCAGCGTCTGCCTGCTGCTGTACCAGAGCCCCCTCGGCCAGGTGGCCAAGCAGCGCCTGATGACGATGCGCGAGACCACCGACGGTTTCGAGATCGCGCGCCGCGACCTCGAGATCCGCGGCCCCGGCGAATTCCTCGGCGCACGCCAGTCCGGCGAAGCCATGCTGCGCTTCGCCAACCTGGAAACCGACCAGTGGATCGTCGAACAGGCGCGCGACGTCGCAGCCTGGCTGCTGGGGTCCGACAAGTCGGAGGCGGAGGCGATCGTGGATGCGCACCTGTCGCGCTGGCTGGGCGGGCGAGAGGAGTTTTTGAAGGTGTGAATATCAAACACGTCGCCCCCGCACCCCAACGTCGTCCAAGCGCCCTAAAACGTCGTCCCCGCGAAGGCGGGGACCCAAGTTTGCATGCGTATTGTTAACTCACGCAGAACTTGGGTCCCCGCCTGCGCGGGGACGACGTGTTTAAAGCGCGGGACTTACTTGACCGGAGCAGCCGGGGTAGCAGCGGTCGCCGGAACAGCCGGAGTCGCAGGCGTTGCCGGGGTGGCGGCGCTGTCCGGGGTTGCCGGAGTGGCCGGAGTGGCGGGCGTTGCCGGAGTAGCCGGGGTTGCCGGAGTGGCGGCCGCGGTCGTGCTCTCCTTGCTGGTGTTGCCGGCATCGGTCTTCACCTTGTGCGAGGACTTGGCCTTCTTGGCGTGCGTGGTGTGGGCCTTGGCTGCCTTTTTCTCATGCTTGGCTTCGGCCTTGGCGACAGCCGGCGAGGTGCTGGAGTCGGGGGTGGTGGTCGGAGCCGGGGTCTGGGCGAATGCGGCGGTGGCGAACAGACCGGCGATCAGGGCAGCGATGGTTTTTTTCATGATGAAGGGTCCTCTCGGTAGTGTTGGGGTGCAGTGCACATTCGCGTGTCACTTGCCTCCTTAACGAGGGCCGCCGCCCGCCTGTTGACCGGCTTTACAAACGCTTACTCGGCTGACAAGTGCTTACATCCCGGCCATTCCGCGATTTTTGCAGTCTGTCGCAAACGAATGGCCCGTCGCATCGGCATTCCCTACAGTGCGCTCGTCAATACAACAACAACGAGACCAGCCATGCATACCAACCACGACACCAGGACCGCCGTCCCCTTCGCCATCGCCTGCGCCGCCGGCCAGTTCCTGCTGACCATCCTGATCCTCAAGATCGGCCGCAACCTGGCCCCGCCCGAAGCCTTCGGCAAGGTCAAGCTGATCGCCTTTGCCTCGACCATCCTGTATCCGCTGGCGCTGGCCCATGCCTTCGGGCTGTGGAAGCGCCTGGCGCTCGGCCTGGACCGCATCCGCCCGGAGCCGGTCTTCCTCGCCAGCCTGTCGACCGCCGCGCTGTTCCTGCCCTGGGGCCTGCGCAGTGCCGATGGCGGCAAGGTGCTCTCCGATTTCACGATCCAGTTATTCAACGCCTTCGGCGAGGAACTGCTGTTCCGCGGCGTGATCTTCGCGCTGCTGCTGTCGCTGCCGGTATGGCGCGGCATCGTGCTGAACGGCCTGCTGTTCGGCGCCATGCACCTGATCCACGGATTCATGGACGCCGACTGGAAGACCGCTGCCTGGCAGATGATGGTGACCTCGGTGGCCGGCATGATGTTCACCGCCGTGCGCTACCGCACCGGCAGCCTGTGGCTCTGCGTCATCCTGCACATGACGCTGAACCTGTGCATGATGTACTCGAACGTCCGCGGGGCGGCCGAATCGACGATGTTCCTGGTGGAGCGCGCCGCCAACGTCATCGAGATCGCCCTGGTGGCCTGGGTCATCGTCAGCGCCCGCCGGGCATCGAAGGCGCCGGCCGTGGCCTGAAGGATTATTCGGTCCTGGTCAGCTCGACGCCGTCGACGGTCATCTTCCACTTGCCGTCCTCGCGGTGGGGCGGCTTGCTGACCACGAAGGTGGAGCGGACCAGGCTGAAGCCGACATCGAAATTGTCGCCGTTGAAGCCCAGCAGGTCGATGCTGAGGCTCAGGTTCTTGCCCGGCTGCTTGCGCTTGTACTCGACGTGGCCGTCCTGCTTGATATTCAGGCGCATGTCCTTGCCGAGCCATTCGCCGACATAGGCCGCCTTGTCAGCGGGGACCGGCACCGGGTCCGCAAAACTCGGTTGGGCCGCGCACAGGCAGGCGGCAAGCAGGAGGGAACGGCGGATCATGGCGCTTCCTTTCACGGGACGGGGTCGAAGACCGGACAGCGAAAAGTATCGGCCGGCCTGCCGGCAGTGTCAAACAAATAAAAAAGCCTGCATCGCGCAGGCTTTTTCGTTTGGGGGGAAACCCGATTACTTGGCCGGGGTAGCGGCAGCCACCGTGGTGTGGGCTTCGGCCTTGACGGCAGCCTTGTGCTCGGCCTTGTGTTCTGCCTTGGCCTGCTTGGCGTCCACCTTGGCTTCCTTCACATCTGCCTTCGCGGCTTCCTTGGTTGCCTTGGCGTCGGCCTTGGCTTCCTTGACTTCGGTCTTGGCCACCAGCTTGGCGTCCTTCACGTCGGCCTTGGCGGTTTCCTTGGCTTCCTTGACGTCGGCCTTGGCCGCAGCCTTGGTCTCTTTCACTTCAGCCTTCGCAGCCTGCTTTTCCTGCTTGGCTTCGGCCTTCGCCACTGCCGGAGTCGCGGCCGCCGGGGTGGTAGGAGCAGGAGTCTGTGCTGCGAATGCTGCGGTAGCGAACAGGCCGGCGATCAGGGTAGCGATGGTCTTTTGCATGATGTGGTCCTCAGTTTTGTCTCGGGGTTGTCAGTGCACGTTTGCGTGTCACTTGTCCCTAAAACGAGGACCGATACTGCCCTGTTGACGGCCTTTACAAAGGCTTACCGCGCTGACAAATGCTTACAACTCGGCAGTTTCAAGCAGCCTTCAGAAGCCGTAGCCGTGCCAGGCGTCCTTGAAGTCCCGGGCGCGGGCGTCGACCACTTCGGGACGGGCGCGCAGCCACTGCACCACCGCCTCGCGGTCTTCTTCGCCCGGCGAGCCGCGCTCGATGTTGGCGATCACGCCCTCGGTCTCGCTGAACGGCTCCTTGCCGCCGAAGCCGCCGCCCAGCAGGCCGCGCTGCTCGAGGAAGCCGAAGAAGTCGTTGATGAAGTCGTGGTACGGCTCGCCGCGCATCGGGCTGTGGAACACCAGTTCGATGTCGAAGCAGTGTTCCCTGAATTCGCCGACGCGCAGCTTCTTGCGCTGGCGGCCGTTCAGGCGCCGGATACGGCTGGTCGAGCGGGGGTCGCGTTTCATGGTTTTTCTCCTTGTTGTTTATTCGTTGTCTGCGGCGTAGTGCAAGCCGATCTGGCGCCGCACTTCATCCATCACGCCCATCAGGGCCAGCGTGTCGTCGTGGGTCATGCCCGGGCTTTCGAGCAGGCCCGCCTGCCAGCAGCGCTGGGCCTCGACCGCCTCGTGCACGTAGCCGTTGCCGAGGAAAGGCGTGGGCACGGTGCGCGCGATGCCGTCCGCACGCGATACCGTCACCGTCTGAGTGCGGTGGAACATGGTGTTCATGCGCACGTGCCCGCGCTCGCCGGCGATCGTCAGCTCGCTCGGCAGGCGCGCGCGCAGCGAGCAGCTGCACATCGACATGCCGCCGCCGCGGTGGCGCAGCACGAAGCCGGTCTGCTCGTCGACGCCGGTCGGGCCGATCTCGGCCTGCGCCGCCACCGAGTCCACCGCGCCGAGCAGCGCCACCGCGATCGACAGCGGATAGATGCCCAGGTCGAGCAGCGCGCCGCCGCCCAGCACCGGATTGAAGACGCGGTGTTCATGCCCGAACTCGGCCTTGAAACCGAGATCTGCGATCACCTGGGTGACCTTGCCGATCTCGCCGGATTCGATCACGCGGCGCACTTCCGCCAGCGCCGGCATGAAGCGCGTCCACATCGCCTCCATCAGGAACAGCTTTTTCGAACGCGCCAACGCCACCAGTTCCTCGGCTTCGCGGCGGTTCATGGTGAAGGGCTTCTCGCACAGCACGCCCTTGCCGGCGTCCAGGGCCAGGCGCACGTTGTCGGCGTGGGCCGGGTGCGGCGTGCCGACGTAGACCAGGTCGATGTCGCCGGCCTGCGCCAGTTCCTCGTACGAGCCATAGGCCTTGCCGCCGAATTCGTCGGCGAAGGCTTGCGCGCCAGCGAGCGTGCGCGAGCCGACGCCGGCCAGCACCGCGCCCGGGGTGTCCTTCAATGCATTGGCGAAGGCCTTGGCGATCTTGCCGGTGCCGAGTATGCCCCAGCGAACCATATCAGTCATATTCCCTCCTGTGTCTGGTCTTTGGCCGGCCGCTTGGGCCGGAATACGGTCTGGTCGAGATAAAAGGCATCGTCCTGTCCGGGCCACCAGCCCGGCACGCCCAGCACCGGCAGCGGCGTGAACGCGGACGTAGCAAGGCTCCCGGTGCACAGCTGGCCGGCCACCTGCATATCGATCCAGGCGCGCCGGTCATCCCAGCCGAGGCCGAACCAGGCGTCGGGTGCGAACAGTACCCGCGTGTGGGCCGTGATCGCCTTGCGCGGCGCGACCAGCTTTTCCATCAGGGCGTGGCCGAACAGCCAGACCTCGGCATCGGTGCCGAACAGATGACGTCGCGCGTACAGCGTGTCATGCCACCGGTGGGCGCGCAGGCCGTCGACCAGGGAGCGGCCGGAGGCGTCGTCACGCACCACCAGCAGGGCGGCGTTCTCGTCGAAGATGGTGGCGGCGTCGCGCGCCGGTCCGCGCGACTGCTTGATGCCGGCGGCCGCGATCTGGGCCGCCTGCAAGGCGTTCAGCTCGCGCTTGATGAGCGGGAAGGTCTGCCACACCAGGCCGTTGAAGAAATCGTGCAGGTTCTCGCGCGTCGGCACGCAGCCGGTGGTGCCGATGAATTCTTCGTAGGCGGTATCGGGCGGCAGCGAGGCCTGGGGCACGAAGCGGATCGGCTGGCCACGGTGGTTCTGCAGGCCGAGCCGGGCCGCATTGGCATTGAAGGCGTCGATCAGGCCGGCTTCCGGCGCCAGGCTGCCGAAGGCCGGACGCACCGCGTCATACCACGGGCGCGCCCAGTCGATTCCCGCAATCTCCGGGACCATGCGCCCGCTTACAGCATCTTCCAGTGGAGCTGCTCGCCGGCGTCGAGCGGCACCAGCTGGTGCTCGCCCATCGGCACGGCCGCCGGAATGGTCCAGGTTTCGCGCTTGAGGGTGACGCTGCCCTCGTTGACCGGCAGGCCATAGAAGTTCGGACCGTTCAGGCTGGCGAAGGCTTCCAGCTTGTCGAGCGCGCCGGCCTGTTCGAAGGCGGTGGCGTACAGCTCCAGCGCGTGCAGCGCGGTGTAGCAGCCGGCGCAGCCGCAGGCGCTTTCCTTGGCGTGCACGGCGTGCGGGGCCGAGTCGGTGCCGAGGAAGAAGCGCTCGTCGCCGCTGGTGGCGGCCGTCACCAGGGCCAGGCGGTGTTCCTCGCGCTTGAGCACAGGCAGGCAGTAGTAGTGCGGATTGATCCCGCCCTTGAAGATCTCGTTGCGGTTGTACAGCAGGTGGTGGGCCGTGATGGTGGCCGCGATCGGACCTTCGGCCTCGGCCACGTACTGTGCCGCGTCGCGCGTGGTGATGTGCTCGAACACGATCTTCAGTTCCGGGAAGTCGCGGCGCAGCGGGCGCATCACGCGCTCGATGAACACGGCTTCGCGGTCGAACAGGTCGATCTCGTGGTCGGTGACTTCGCCGTGCACCAGCAGCGGCATGTCGAGTTCCTGCATCACTTCCAGCGTCTTGTAGCACTTGCGCAGGTCGGTCACGCCGGCCGCCGAGTTGGTGGTGGCACCGGCCGGGTACAGTTTTACCGCGTGGATGAAGCCGGTGTCCTGGGCGCGGCGGATCTCGTCCGGGTCCGTGTTGTCGGTCAGGTACAGCGTCATCAGCGGATCGAAACTCATGCCCTGCGGCAGCGCGGCCAGGATGCGCTCGCGGTAGGCGGCTGCGTCGGCGGCGGTGGTCACCGGCGGCTTCAGGTTCGGCATGACGATCGCACGGGCGAACTGGCGCGCGGTGTGCGGCAGCACGCTGGCCATGTGCGCGCCGTCGCGCAGGTGCAGGTGCCAGTCGTCGGGGCGGATGAGGGTAATGGTGTCGGGGGATTCGATGGTGGACATGGCGGCTCTCGGATTGCGAACCCCGACATTTTACCCGCACCCCTCCGTCCCGGCACGCGCCTGCCAGCGTTCCGGGCGTTTATTTCCCGTCGGAACTGCGTAAATTCATATAGATGATATGGTTGACACGTATGAATTCATGGCGTAGCATGGATTCACGGTCTACAAACCAACCGACCGGACAAAGGAGACGAAGATGATTCATTTTGTGGTGCACGAAGAAGGCGACTCGGTGGGAACGGTCGTGGTCGAGGGCGTGAAGTCCGGCGCGTCGCTGAACGGCTGGATCATGGAACAGGACAAGGTCGTGGAGATGCGCACTGCGAGCGACATTCCGATCGGCCACAAGATCGCCCTGAAACCGCTGGCGGTCGGCGACACCGTAATCAAGTACGGCGTCGACATCGGCAAGGTCGTGGCGCCGATCACGACCGGCGAACACCTGCACGTCCATAACGTCAAGACCAAACGCTGGTGATCGGCTGCACACCGCGCCCACCCGCCATCGAACTGAACGGAGACAAGCAATGATCAACCAGGACACCACCTTCCTCGGCTACCGCCGTGAAAACGGCCGCGTCGGCGTGCGCAACCACGTCATCGTGCTGCCGGTGGACGATATCTCGAACGCCGCCGCCGAGGCAGTGGCGAACAACATCAAGGGCACCATGGCCCTGCCCCACCCCTACGGCCGCCTGCAGTTCGGCGCCGACCTCGAGCTGCACTTCCGCACCCTGATCGGGACCGGCTCCAATCCGAACGTGGCCGCAGTGATCGTGATCGGCATCGAACCGCAGTGGACCCAGCTGATCGTCGACGGCATCGCCAAGACCGGCAAGCCGGTGCAGGGCTTCGCGATCGAGCACCACGGCGACCACGACACCATCTTCCGCGCCTCGAAGGCCGCACGCGAAATGGTGCAGTGGGCTTCGGAAAAGCAGCGCGAAGTGTGCAATATCAGCGAGCTGTGGGTATCGACCAAGTGCGGCGAATCGGACACGACCTCCGGCTGCGGCGCCAACCCGACCGTCGGCAATGCCTTCGACAAGCTGTACGGCGTGGGCGCGACCCTGGTGTTCGGCGAAACCTCGGAGCTGACCGGCGGCGAGCACCTGGTGGCGGAGCGCTGCGCGACGCCCGAGGTACGCGACAAGTTCATGACCTTCTTCAACCGCTACCAGGACATGATCAACCGCTACAAGACTTCCGACCTGTCCGACTCGCAGCCGACCAAGGGCAATATCGCCGGCGGCCTGACCACGATCGAGGAAAAGGCGCTGGGCAATATCCAGAAGATCGGCAAGAAGTGCCGCGTGGACGGCGTGCTGGACAAGGCCGAGACCCCGACCAGCCCGGGCCTGTGGTTCATGGACTCCTCGTCGGCCGCGGCCGAGATGGTGACCCTGTGCGCGGCATCCGGCTATGCGGTGCACTTCTTCCCGACCGGCCAGGGCAACGTGATCGGCAACCCGATCCTCCCGGTGATCAAGATCTGCGCCAACCCGCGCACGGTGCGGACGATGGCCGAGCACATCGACGTCGACACCTCCGGCCTGCTGCAGCGCGAGATCAACATGGACGGCGCCGGCGACAAGCTGCTGGAGTGCATGTTGCGCACCGCGAACGGCCGCCTGACCGCCGCCGAGGCGCTGGGGCACCGCGAGTTCGTGCTGACCAGGTTGTACGAGAGCGCCTGATATGCCGTCATTCCCGCGCAGGTGGGAATCCAAGTTATGTATGCGTTATGTGAACGCCAGCAAACTTGGGTTCCCGCCTCCGCGGGAAGTCGTTTCCGGCAATGCCGGGAACGACGTGCCTCCGCCAAGCCGGCTACGGCCTCCCCTCCCCGAAATACGCCTTGATCGCCGCCGTGAACTGCATGCGCCGATGCCCGGTCCGCTCCAGCAAGCCCACGTGGCGCTCGGTCGTCACGCCGGGCAGGCGGATCACCTGCAGGGCGCGGTCCTTGTCCCACTGTACGTTGGCCAGTTGCGGCACGATCGAGATGCCGAAGCCCTGGCGCACGATCTCGACGGCGGCTTCCACCGAATTCAGCTCCAGCTCGTCGCGCGTGCTCGCGCCGGCCTCGGCAAGTACGTCCCTGACCAGGTGCCCGGTCCAGGTATGCCGGTCGAAGCGCACGAAAGGCGCGCGCCGCAGGGCTTCCAGCGGGTCCTCCGGCAGGTCGAAATGCGGACGGCGCGGCACGATCAGCACCATCGGTTCGCTGTACAGCGGCGTCCACGACAGGCTCGACGCCAGCGCGCGCGGCGGCTGGGTGACGATCGCCGCATCCAGTTCGCCGCGCTCGACCTGCAGGGCGAAATCGCTGGACAGGCCGGCGAACAACTGCACCCGCAGCTTCGGATGCTGCTGCTTCAGGCTCCACAGCGCGTCCGCGAAGGCCCCCATCAGCGCCGAGACCAGCGCCCCCATCACCACGTTGCCCGACAGCTCGTCGCTGTTGCCGGTGCTTGCCAGCGCCTCGTACCGGGCCAGAATCTCCTCCACCTGGGGCACCGCCTTGCGGCCGGCCGTGTTCAGCACCACCGAACGCGGGCTGCGGTCGAACAGTTCCTGGTTGAGCTCTTCTTCGAGCGCGCGGATCTGCAGGCCGACCGCGGCCGCGGTCAGTCCGATTTCCTTGCCGGCGGCCGCGAAGGTGCCGTGCCTGGCGACGGCGAGGAAAGTCTTGAAGGTACGGATGGAAGCCATGGCTGAATCATAAAGAATTTCTTTAGCTCGAACAAACAAAGAATAGCTTTTGTTTGCATCCACATTCTTCGAGAATACTTATCAAAGCTGAATTTTTCAGCACACGACAAGGTGACATCGAATGACGACGACGCTTGAAGTGAAGGTCTGGCGCGGCAAGGAAGACGGTGCTTTCGAGAGCTACGAAGTGCCGCGCCTGGAAAGCCAGACGGTGCTGGACGTGGTGACCCACATCCAGCGCAATATCGACCCGACCCTGAGCTACCGCTACGCCTGCCGGGTCGGCATGTGCGGCTCCTGCGCCATGAACGTCAACGGCAAGGCGCGCTGGACCTGCCGCACCCACGTGGCCAAGGTCGCCGCCCAGGGCCGGCTCGAACTGGCCCCGCTGTCCAACCTGCCCGTGGTCAAGGACCTGGTGTCCGACATGACCGAGTTCTTCGACAAGTGGGCAAAGGCCAAGGGCAGCTTCCAGGGCGCCCGCACGCGGCACGAACCGTTCGCCCTGGTCGAACCCGAGTCGCCGCAGCGGCGCGCGGCCGACGCCGGCATCGAGTGCATCGGCTGCGCGGTCTGCTACTCCTCCTGCGACGTGGTGACCTGGCGCCCGGACTTCCTCGGCCCCGCCGCCCTCAACCGGGCCTGGACCCTGCTCAACGACGTGCGCGACGTGGCCGGCATCGAGCGCGTGATGGCGGTCTCGGGCGATGCCGGCTGCCATGCCTGCCATACCCAGGGCTCCTGCACCGAACGCTGTCCCAAGCACCTGGCGCCGACCGCGGCCATCGCGGGGCTCAAGCGCCTGTCGGTCACCATGCTGAGGAGGCAGAAATGAGCACCGTCGCCACCCAGGTCAGGCTCTGGTACTGGGGCCGCATCAGCTCGATGGTGCTGGCCTTCTGCGTGCTGGTGCACCTGGCGGTCATCATCTATGCCGTGCGCGGCGGGCTGAGCGGCGCCGAAGTGCTGGCGCGCACCCACGGCAACCTGGCCTTCGGCCTGTTCTACACGGTGTTCGTGCTGGCCTGCACGGTCCACGTGCCGCTCGGGCTGGCGCGCATCGTGCGCGAAGAACTCGGCTGGAGCGAACACAAGGTCAACCTGCTGGCCGCGGCGTCCGCGCTGCTGCTGCTGGTGCTGGGCCTGCGTTCCGTCTATGGAGTGGTACTGGCATGAACACGGATAAAAAACGCCGCAACGACTACCGCGCCCGCAGCCATCCGGCGTACTGGGCCTTCGTGGTGCACCGCGTGTCCGGCCTGGTGCTGGCGCTGTTCCTGCCGGTGCACTTCTGGGCGCTGGGCCACGCGATCGAGGGCGAAGCCTCGCTCGACGGCTTCCTGCGCTTCACCGACCAGCCGCTGTTCAAGCTTGCCGAATGGGGCCTGGTGCTGCTGCTGGCGGCCCACATGGCCGGCGGCATCCGCCTGCTGCTGATCGAATTCGGCGACTGGACCGGGCTGCGCAAGAACCTGATCGCGGCCGGCGCCGGCTTTGCCGCCGCCACCGGCATGGCATTCGCCCTTGCATTGCTGTTCTAACGGAGACGAGACATGAAGATCGACCTGCAGGCCGTGGAGGAAGCGGCGAAGCAAACCTATATCCGGGCCCTGAAGGCGCTGCCGCCCGACATCAAGGGCGGCTTCGCACGCTTGACCGAAACCGAAACCGCGCCGCGCGCGCACGACATCCTCCTGACCATGGTGAAGAACATCGACGTGGCCGAGGCCAACGACAACCTGCTGTGCCAGGACACCGGGGTGCCGATCTATAACGTCACGATCGGGCGCAACGTCGAGGTCGACGGCACCGACCTGGTCGCCGCCATCCGCCGCGGCTGCGAGCGCGCCACCCGCGAGCATCCGCTGCGCTCGTCGGTCGTGCATCCGCTCACGCGCAAGAACGAACATACCTCGTGCGGCATCGGTGTGCCGGTGATCCACGTCGATTTCAGCGCGCAGCCGGAGCGGCTGGAAATCCAGATGATCCCCAAGGGCAGCGGCTCGGAAAACAACTCCTTCCTGAAGATGGCGATCCCGGCCGAGGGCGTCGACGCGATCAAGGAATTCGTGGTCGACTGCGTGATCAATGCCGGCGGCAAGACCTGTCCGCCGACCATCGTCGGCGTCGGCATCGGCGGCACCTCCGACCTGTGCGTGGCGCTGGCCAAGCGCGCGGCGGTGCGCCCGCTGGGCAGCGTCTGCGAGGACCCCGAGGGCGCGAAGCTCGAGCGCGAACTGACCCAGGCCGTCAACCGGCTGGGCGTCGGGCCGCAGGGACTGGGCGGCGACTCCACCGCCTTCGCCGTCCACATCGAACTGGCCGCCACCCACATCACGATGAATCCGGTGGCCGTCAACATGCAATGCCATTCGGCCCGCCGCTCGCGCGCGACCATCACACCGGACGGCGTCGCCTACGGCTACTGAAAGGACCCCATCATGGCGCATTACGAACTCACCACCCCGGTCACGGAAGAACAGGTGCGCCAGCTGCGCGTCGGCGACACCGTCACCCTGCAGCACACCCTGTTCGGCATCCGCGACGCGACCCAGATCCACATGCTCGACCGCGGCCGGACCACCCGCTTCGACCTGCGCGGCCATGCGGTGATCCACACCGCGCCCAACGTGCGCAAGGTCGCGCCGAGCGAAGACTATCCGGCCGGCTACCAGCCGATCTGCATCGGCACCACGACCTCCGACCGCATGGAGCGCTTCACGCGGCCCCTGATGACGCAGTACGGCGTGCGCATCATTGTCGGCAAGGGCGGCATGCGCGAGGGCAGTTCGGAGGCGTTCCGCGACCTGGGCGGCGTCTACCTCGCGATCGTCGGCGGCACCGCGGCGCTGGAAACCACCTGGATCGAACAGATCGAGGACGTCGACCTGGACGACCTGAACCCCGAATCCCTGTGGAAGTTCCGCATCAGGGATTTCGGCCCGCTGCTGGTGGGCATGGACAGCCACGGGAACAGCCTCTACACCGATGTCAGGAACGACGTCGCCGCGCGCCGCGCCGAGGTGCTGGCCAGCCTGGGAGTGCAACGATGAACACCTCGACGAATACGCTGAAACGGCTGCAGACGGACATCCTGATCCTCGGCTCCGGCGGCGCCGGGCTGTTCGCGGCGCTGCATGCGCACCAGGCCAACCCGGAGCTGTCGATCACGGTCGCGGTCAAGGGACTGCTGGGCAAGTGCGGCTGCACGCGCATGGTGCAGGGCGGCTACAACGTGGCGCTGGCGCCCGGCGACTCGGTCGAGCGCCACTTCATGGACACCATCGAAGGCAGCAAGTGGCTGGCCAACCAGGAACTGGCCTGGACCCTGGTCACCAAGGCGGTCGAGCGGATCCACGAGCTGGAAAACGAACTCGGCTGCTTCTTCGACCGCAACCCGGACGGCAGCGTGCACCAGAAGGCCTTCGCAGGCCAGACCTTCGACCGCACCGTGCACAAGGGCGACCTGACCGGCATCGAGATCATCAACCGCCTGTCGGAACAGGTGTGGGCGCGCGGCATCGAGCGCCTCGAGGAGCACCGCGCCGTCGAGCTGGTCAAGACGGCCGACGGCTCGGCGCTGGCCGGGGTCCTGATGATCGACATGCGCAACGGCGAATTCGTGTTCGTGCAGGCCAAGTCGGTGCTGCTGGCCACCGGCGGCGGCCCGACCATGTACAAGTACCACACGCCGTCCGGCGACAAGAGCTGCGACGGGCTGGCGATGGCGCTGCGCGCCGGCCTGCCGCTGCGCGACATGGAGATGGTGCAGTTCCACCCGACCGGGCTGCTGGCCGGCACCCACACGCGCATGACCGGCACCGTGCTGGAAGAAGGCCTGCGCGGCGCCGGCGGCTGGCTGGTCAACGGCGAAGGCGAACGCTTCATGGGCAACTACGACCCGCGCGGCGAGCGCGCCACCCGCGACATCGTCTCGCGCGGCATCTTCGCCGAGATGCGGGCCGGGCGCACCACGCCCAACGGCGGGGTCTGGATCCAGATGTCGCACCTGGGCGCCGACAAGGTGCGCAAGCAGTTCAAGGGCATGGTCGAACGCTGCGCCGACTGCGGCTTCGACCTCGCCGGCGGCAAGGTCGAAGTGGTGCCGACCGCGCACTACATGATGGGCGGCGCGGTGTTCCGGGTCGATTGCAGTACCGAGCTCACCGGCCTGTTCGCGGCCGGCGAGGATACCGGCGGGGTGCACGGGGCGAACCGCCTGGGCGGCAATGGCGTGGCGAATTCGACCGTGTTCGGCGGCATCGCCGGCGAGAGCATGGCGCGCTGGACCGCGCACAATCCCGGCTGGCGCGCGCCGGACGAAGACGCGATCGCGCGCAGCATCGCCGAGCATATGCTGCCGTTCGCGCATGCGCCCGGCAACCTGGAAGCGATCCGCGAAGCCCTGTACGACTGCATGTGGAACGACGTCGGCATCCTGCGCGACGCCGCCGGCCTGCGCCGCGCGCGGCAGCGGCTGGCGGAACTCGACGCCCAGCTGCTGAATACCGGCATTGCCGGCGGCGACCGCGCCTTCAACCTCAGCTGGCACGACTGGATGAACCTGCGCAACCTGATCGCGGTGAGCCGCGTCATCGCCGCCGCCGCCCTGCTGCGCGAGGATTCGCGCGGCGCCCACTTCCGCGAGGACTTCCCGCAGGCCGGAGACCTGAACAGTTCGAGCTTCACGGTGGCGCGCATGGGAGCGGACGGCGTGGCGCTGTCGCGCGAACCGGTGCGCTTCGAGCGGGTCCGCCCCGGCGAAACCATCCTGCAGGAGGAGACGGCCGGCGCGCCTTCCTGAGGGGCCGTGAAAATACATTCAAGTCATACAGGTCATCTAGTTGAATTCAGATGACATTTGGGCTAGTATGGATTTTCACACTCATGTTCCTGTGATCGATCGAAGCATCCAGTTGGGGTAAAGAAATTACGCTGCGCCATAAGCAGCGCCCAGCACCAACTCTTGGAGGAGACATCCAATGCAAGCAAGATCCGTCCTGTCGTACATGGTGGGCGCCGCACTGTTGACCGTGGCGTTCGCCTCCCGTGCCGAAGTCGCTGAATTGAAAGTCGCCGAGCAGTACGGCATCGGTTACCTTCCCCTGATGGTCATGGAAGACCAGAAGCTGGTCGAGAAGTACGCCAAGGAAGCCGGCGTCGACCTGAAGGTCACCTGGGCCAAGTTCGCTGGCGGCAACGTGATGAACGATGCCCTGCTGTCGGACAGCCTGCACTTCGCCGCCGGCGGCGTGGCGCCGATGGTCACGCTGTGGGCCAAGACCCGCGGCAATTACGACGTCAAGGCGGTGGCGGCGCTGGACTCGATGCCGCTGTACCTGAATACCCGCAACCCGGCGGTGAAGACGCTGAAGGACTTCACCGACAAGGACAAGATCGCGCTGCCGGCGGTGAAGGTGTCGATCCAGGCGGTGACCCTGCAGATGGCGTCCGAACAGGCATTCGGCCCGGGCCAGTTCCACAAGCTGGACCGGTTGACGGTGTCGATGAGCCACCCGGACGGCCAGGCCGCCCTGCTGTCGGGCACCAGCGAAGTCACCTCCCAGTTCAGCGCGCCGCCGTTCCAGTACCAGCAGCTGGAAAACAAGGCAGTCCACAAGGTGATCGATTCCTATGCGGTGCTGGGCGGGCCGGCCACCTTCAACATGCTCTGGACCACCAGCAAATTCCGCAATGAGAATCCGAAGGTCTACGCCGCCTTCGTGAAGGCGCTCGACGAGGCGATGGCGATGATCAACCGCGACAAGAAGTGGGCCGCCGAAGCCTACCTGCGCGTCTCCAAGGACAAGGACAGCCTGGAAGACATCGTCAAGATGCTGAACGATCCGCAGATCACCTTCACGACCACGCCGCAGAACGTGCTCAAGTACGTCGAATTCATGAACAGGACCGGCGCCATCAAGGTCAAGCCGGCGTCGTGGAAAGACCTGTTCTTCCCCAATGCCCACGCCCTGCCGGGCAGCTGAAGCGACGATAACCGGAGGATGTGTCATGGACAAGTTTCAAGGCCAGCAAGGCGCGCCCGTCCCGCTGTTGGACGTGCGTGACGTCACGCTGCAGTACAAGACCAAGGCGCACCTGGTGACCGCGACTTATCGGGTCAATTTCCAGGTGTTCAAATCGGACCGCTACGTGCTGCTCGGCCCCTCGGGCTGCGGCAAGTCGACCCTGCTCAAGGCCGTCGGCGGCTATCTCACGCCCACCGAGGGCGAAATCCGGCTCAAGGACAAGCTGGTGACGCGTCCCGGTCCCGACCGCATGATGGTGTTCCAGGAATTCGACCAGCTGCTGCCCTGGAAAACGGTCAAGGAAAACGTCATGTTCCCGCTGTGCGCTTCCGGCAAGCTGTCCGGCAAGGCCGCCGAGGAAAAGGCGATGCAGTACATCGAGAAGGTCAACCTGGCCAAGTTCGCCGACCACCACCCGCACATGCTGTCGGGCGGGATGAAGCAGCGGGTGGCGATCGCGCGCGGCATGGCGATGGAGCCGGACGTGCTGCTGATGGACGAACCCTACGCCGCGCTCGACGCCCTCACCCGCCGCAAGATGCAGGACGAGCTGCTGCAGCTGTGGGACGACACCCACTTCACGGTGCTGTTCGTGACCCACTCGATCCCGGAAGCGATCAAGTGCGGCAGCCGGATCCTGCTGCTGTCGCCGCACCCGGGCCAGGTGAAGGCCGAACTGGCCAGCGTGCCGCGCGACGAGACCAACCCGGCGGTGGCCAAGGAACTGGAGCACGAGATCCACAAGATGCTCTTCGCAGACGATATCGAAGCCAAGGAGGTGCAGCATGTCTAAGGATGCCGTGTTGTGGTCGCGCCCGTCGATCCACCGCGAGACGGTCGACTCGTCGGCCTTCGGGGTCGTCGAAAAGCCGCTCTCCACTTTCGAGAAGCTGTACAACTACAGCGTCGTGCGCAAGGCCGTGATCCTGGTGCTGCTGATGGCGGCCTGGGAAGGCGGCGCCCGCCTGCTCGGCAACGAGTTGCTGTTCCCGACCTTCGTCGCCACCGTCGAAGCCTTCATGCGGGGCATGACGGACGGCGACCTGCCCATCAAGATCTGGGCCTCGCTGAAGGTGCTGCTGATGGGCTATAGCGCCGGCATTGGCCTGGCCGCCGTGCTGACCGCCTTCGGCATCGCCTCGAAGATCGGCACCGACTTCCTGGAAACGCTGACCTCGATGTTCAACCCGCTGCCGGCGATCGCGCTGCTGCCGATCGCGCTGATCTGGTTCGGCCTCGGCAACGGCAGCCTGGTCTTCGTGCTGGTCCACTCGGTGCTGTGGGCGGTGGCGCTGAACACCCACTCCGGCTTCCTGGCGGTCTCGAACACGCTGCGCATGGTCGGCCGCAACTACGGCCTGGGCGGCTTCAGCTACGTGACCAAGATCCTGATCCCGGCGGCCTTCCCCAGCATCCTCACCGGCCTGAAGATCGGCTGGGCGTTCGCATGGCGCACCCTGATCGCGTCGGAGCTGGTGTTCGGCGTCAGCTCGGGTTCGGGCGGCCTGGGCTGGTTCATCTACGAGAACAAGAACCAGCTCGAGATCCCGAACGTGTTCGCCGGCCTGCTGACCGTGATCCTGATCGGCCTGGTGGTGGAGAACCTCGTGTTCCGCACCGTCGAGAACCACACCGTGCGCAAGTGGGGCATGCAGTCCTGAACGGAGACGAATATGAAGATCGTGATCTGCGAATTCATGGACGAACCGTCCGTGAACGTACTGCGTGAGCGTTTCGACGTCGTGTACGACCCGGCGCTGGTGGACCGCGGCGCCGAGCTGCAGGGCCATCTCGCCGACGCCGACGCCCTGGTGGTCCGCAACCGTACCCAGGTCCGCGGCGCGCTGCTGGACGCCGCGCCGCGCCTGCGCGTGGTCGGCCGCCTAGGGGTCGGCCTCGACAACATCGACGTGCCGGCCTGCCAGGCCCGTGCGATCGAAGTGATCCCGGCCACCGGCGCCAATGCGCTGGCGGTCGCGGAATACGTGATCACCAGTTGCCTGCTGCTGCTGCGCGGCGCCTGGCTGTCGACGGCGGTGGTGGCGGCCGGCGAATGGCCGCGCACGGCGCTGTCGGACGGACGCGAATCCGCCGGCAAGACGCTCGGGCTGGTCGGCTTCGGCGGCATCGGCCAGCTGGCCGCGCGGATGGCGGGGGCGCTCGGCATGCGCGCCGTCGCCTACGATCCGCTGCTGCCGGCCGATGCGCCGGCATGGCGCGAGACCGGCACGGCCCGCGTGTCGCTGGAAGAACTGCTGGCGCAGGCCGACGCCGTGAGCCTGCACGTGCCGCTGACCGACGCCACCCGCGCGCTGCTGGATGCGAACCGCATCGCCGCCATGAAACCGGGGGCGGTGCTGGTCAACACGGCGCGCGGCGGCATCGTCGACGAAACGGCGCTGGCGCAGGCGCTGCGCGACGGCCACCTCGGCGGGGCTGCGCTCGACGTGTTCGAGCACGAGCCGCTGGCCGCCGGCTCGCCGCTGGCGGGTGCGCCCAACCTGATCCTCACTCCCCATATCGCCGGCGTGACCCGCGAATCGAACCAGCGCGTGAGCAGCCTGATCGCGGAACGCGTGGCGGCGAGCCTGGACGCCATCCACTCCAAGGAGAACACGGCATGCCAAGATCTAGCCTTGAACAACTGACCGCCCTGGCCGCCGACGCGCTCGCGCGGGCGGGCGCGCGTCGCGAGATGGCGCAGGCGACCGCCGAAGCGCTGGTGGCGGCGGAAGCCCAGGGACTGCCCTCGCACGGCCTGTCGCGCGTGCCGCAGTACGCCGGCCACCTGCGCAACGGCCGCGTCAACGGCGATGCGCAGCCCCGGCTCAGCCAAACCAGGCCGGCCGCGCTGCTGGTCGATGCCCAGGAAGGCCTGGCCTTCCCCGCCTGCGCGCTCGCGGTGCGCGAAGCGATCCGCTCGGCGCGCGAGTGCGGGACCGCCTTCGCCGGCGTCACCAACAGCCATCACTTCGGCGCCGCCTCCTGGCACCTCGAAGCGGTCGCGGAAGCCGGCATGGTCGGACTCGCCTTCGGCAACTCGCCGGCCGCGATGCCCGCCTGGGGCGGCAAGCGCGCGCTGTTCGGCACCAATCCGATCGCCGCGGTGTTCCCGCGCCGCGCGGCGCCGCCGCTGGTCATCGACCTGTCGCTGTCCGAGGTCGCGCGCGGCAAGCTGATGGTGGCGGCCAAGGAGGGCAAGCAGATTCCGCTGGGCTGGGCGCTCGACAGGGACGGCAATCCGACCACCGACCCGAAGGCCGGGCTGGAAGGCATGATGCTGCCGGCCGGCGGCGTGAAGGGTGCGATGCTGGCGCTGGTTGTTGAGCTATTATGTTGCTCACTGACAGGTGCGGCGTTCGGCTTCGAGGCCGACTCCTTCTTCACCGAGGCGGGTAACCGGCCGCGCATCGGCCAGGCCTTCATGGTGATCGACCCGGGGGCACTGGCGGGCGCCGAGGTGTTCCACGAGCGGATCGAGACGCTGGTAACGGCCATGCTGGCGGACGAGGAAGTGCGCCTGCCCGGCGCGCGCAGGCTGGCCCTGGCCAGGCGCGCGCAGGAGGAAGGCATCGAGGTGCCCGCCGCCCTGCTCGAACAGCTGGCATCGATCTAGAGAGAAACCCGTCGTGGCCCG